>Ga0100398_1001991_pt1 | contig 17335 bp, 17 predicted proteins | sample CryGeymeta201522_FD_81568 | JGI IMG/M metagenome (GOLD analysis project Ga0100398, IMG submission 81568) | Groundwater microbial communities from Crystal Geyser aquifers in Utah, USA - Crystal Geyser metaG 2015-22 | ecosystem: Environmental > Aquatic > Deep subsurface > Groundwater | place: USA...
AAACAGGTGCGTGAAAACGATTATCTGCGATTTTCTCTACCTTTCCCATCTCATTCCGTCGTCTGCTGGAGCCATCCAGCGCTCACGAACAAGAAACGAAATCAGATAGGGTGGAATAAGAGTAAAAATACTACAGCAGTCGGAAACATACGACTGTGACGGAAGCTTGCAACACAAAGCACAGTACAAGCACCATGGCAGACAACTTTATCACTCCAGCGTTTGCGGATGCTGATCCTATTGTCCCTGCCGCAGCTCCAGCTATTATGGCACAATCGTTAGGTCCCAACGCCACGTTCAAACAAGGTACAAGACAGTCAATGGAATCAGAATTAGCACCAATTGCGACAGATTCCGCTGCCATCCGAAGACGGAGACCACCACCATCACCACCACCACAACAACAACAACCTGATCCTTCGTCTCGAGTCCAAAGCAGTGGTGCTTCGTCTACTGGCAGTTCCTTGTCCATCAGTTCGGGACAGTCCAAGAAAAGCAGCAAAGGCGGCAAACGCAAGTATAGCGATCAGCGCGAACAACGTAATCATCATCATCATCATCACCACCAGCGTCGTAACAGCAGTGATCGCAACGGCAAAACCGGCAGCAAAAAGAAAAAGAAGCGACGACGATTTCGACGGTGGATTTTGAGCAAACCACGGGATTTAACCCAACAGCAGGAACAGGTTTTCATGACTATGAAATTGCGAAAATTAAATAGAGCCTTAACGGGTACCAAGACCAAACGAACGCGCTTTGAATTGATCGTGCTGGTGGCCTACTTTGTCTTGGCCCTTGGAGTCGTCAGTTATACCAGTGGAAGTATAAGTCCGGCCGAAGAAGCTGCGATAGAAGAAGAAACGGGGACATCGCGGCGCATCATTGTTCTGGATTTGGGAGATATTATCATTATGATGGTGTATATTTTTGTGGTGGTAATGGTGACGTCTTTCTTTCGAGATTCCAAGTTTATTACGCTCTTGTACTGGATGTTTATCTACCTGCCGTTGGTCTTCATGATTATCAGTTTCATTGTGAATGACGAAAGTGCCGATGAGTACATGGGCTTCAATCCCACTTTGATCACCGTGTTGATTACCTTCGAAATTGTTGTACTGGTTGGGTTTTTGACACTCTACAAGTTGTATCCTCGGCTGGTCACATCGGCTTGGTTTCGAAGAAAATCGAGGGCAGGCATATTTTGGCGCATCAAAGTCATTAGTGATTGGACCATGACCTACGTTGGACAGTAAGTTGTCACTGTTTCGTGTGCGTGTTGGATTGTATGTTTTCGTAACGGTATGGCATTTTCATATTGTCATGTGTACTACATACTAGTACATCCTAAATCATTTTTTCTTTTGCTTGCTTTGACAGATGGGGAAAGCGATTCTCGTGCAAATATGAAGGAGCAACAAATGAACAGGGATTGCCACACGGTTTTGGAAGATGGATCGATGATTCGTACAGTGGAGAAGTGTTGACAGGAACTTGGATCAATGGCACCCCCGTGGCTCCCTTTGCCTCGCGGCACTACGGCACCGGTGATGCTTTTAAGGCAGTACGGGTTGGATATGTCATGGCCAGTGATGATGACTATACTACAACCAAATATTGGCCATCCAACGACAAACCAGCACGAATAGGATTGACCAGTGTGGAATGCAGTATATCAGGTAGTTTCTATAATGAGTTGCCACTGGCAACTCATTTATCTGGACCCCATTGGATGAACCATGATGAGTACTCGGTCGGAATGCTCTGCAGTCAACTCACTCATGTTGATGAAGAAGAAGAACGGGGGCATCAGATTGTGCAAATCAAGGCCAACGACCCGAGAGGGATACAGGTACGAGGTCACGTGTACGAGCCAACAGGACAATCCTTCAATGCCGGAATCGATAAAGTAGTGGTGATTGTGGAGAAAGACGATGACGAAGATAGAGAATCACTCGGTGAATCTCGACACGCATTGACGCCACGCCGGAACCTTAATTTTATGCCAAGAGCATCGCGACAATCCTTTCGACCTGAGAGAATTGTGGTTTACGATGAATCAGATGTAGATGACGACGACGACGACGACGACGATGATGATGACGATGACGATGATGATTCCGCTTGTGGCAGCGGAAGTGGAAGTGAAGACAATGACGAATCGGGTTCCTCTACAGACCGTCCCACCAATGCGACATCCAGTAATCGAACGGGTCCCCTCGAACCAGTAATGGAAGATGATTCCCTCGTAATCGAAGAACCAGTGACGGCAAATTTCTCCAAACGCAAAGATGGACCCCAACGACAAATAAGTTTTGATCTTGAAATGTCGGTTGGCAATGAACCGATGCGCATGACCAATGCGTCGTTGCGGATTCAAGATTGGATCCCGGCTCCACATAAAGATGCACTTATTTTCTTTCCTGGATACAAAGTGCCTTTGAAACAAGCTCTAGAGGCATTGGGGCAATTTGTGGCCATGACTCGACTAGATTCGAGAGTATATCCTATTATATATGGATGGCCCTGTGGACAAAGGTTCTCGTATCATGCTGCTTCGCGAATGTCTGCATCATCTAAGAATCTTGAAAATTTAACCGAATTGGTTAAGGGGTTGCAAAAAGCTGGTATCCGCAACGTTCACTTTATGACGCATTGTAAGTCCCGGTTTGCCCCCCGCTGCGCATGCGGTTTGCCAGCGTTTCATGCCCTGCATTCTCATTTTTTGCTTTTTGTTTGTAGCCATGGGAGTCCAGACATTACTGTGCGCTTTTGGTGACAAGGAGGATGGCTCGCGAAGTGAAATGTCAAAATGTTTTCAATTAGATCCAGACTTTCTGGATTCGGATGAGCCACAAAAAAGAAGCGGCAGATTTTTCGACATTCCAGACGTAAACACAACTAGCAGGAACAATCCCAACAATAGTGATACGTCCAGCCTACCACCCATGATTTGCCGAACAGTGACGATGTTGAATCCTGACTTTCCATTGGAGTCCTTTGTGGATCGACATTTTGCGTCGGTCCGTCGTGTGTGCAGTACCGTCACAATTATTGGCGACCGTCGTGACAAGGCCTTGTTGGGCAGTCAATTTGTGAACGGCTTGCTTGTCTATTCCGGTTTCAAGCAGCCGGAGGCATTGCAACCGAAAGCGACGCGGGATTTGGGTAAATTTTCTGAACGTCAAGTCTACCAGGGGAAATATCGGTTCCGGCAACAAGTCATTGGTCTAAGCATCGAATCACTATATTTTGATGATGATGTGGACAAGGATGAATTGAACGATGCGTTATTATTCAAGGAGCGTGCTCCTGTTCTTGTTTGTGCGGAGGACGAAGAAGTTCAAGACCGGGCTTGGTTGGATGTGGATGTGATCGATACAACAGGATTAGATACCAATATTGCGGGTATCCGTCACAGTGGCTTCAATTTGAATCCTATTCTGTTGAAGGATTTGGAAGAACTCATCAGTACCGGTCGACGTGCGGTAAATCGAGCCACTCTGTTGTACCGTGATGGCAACAACTTTAGCTATTGTCACGCGCCGTCGTATGTTGCCATGTAACGCAGCTAAAGAGGATTTTAAGGCAGTGAGTTCTGATTTTCTTTCAGTTTGAGTTCATATATATTATTGTACCTTTAGTCGCCGCTTTCTTAATTTCCCTCCACAGACGGTTCCCACACATTTTACTGCTGTCTCTACCGCGTCGCAAAGTATGCCTCCCATGCGCCACCCATTCCCATCGACAACGCCGTAGACATCTTCTAATGACTTTGATTCCTATTATTAAAGCCAAGGTGGCATGATGTACCTAAGAATGACAATTTCCATTTGCTTGTGATCGAACTGATTGAGTATTGACACTTGATACTGCAGGCAGGCCCCAGTACCAGTACTAATCATTGAGAATTAATGAACACATATCCCAGCCTTCTTTTCATCACTCCGCGACAAATCATGAGCACATTCACTTGTTTCATTGTTCTGTTTGCTCTTGTGTTTTTTTCAAGTCGCGTTCGAGTTTGCGCTCAATTCAAACAGAACACTTGGCATATTGTGCCCATGCATTCTCGCAATATTTAGGAATACGGAAGAGAGCAAACCTATGGTTGCTTTTCTGAACGATTGATGCCATGAAGAGTTTAAAAAAGACTGATGTCTGATCTCAGCCGGCCCACGGACATCAGGAACAAACGATTGTTTACTCTCGCTAATTGTCACCGTCGGAACCGTCCACCCTCAAACAATACCAGACAAGGAATAACTCGTAATAAATCATTTAACATTGGATGAAATTGACATCAGATCCCAATGGTGCACTAGCAGAATCTTCTCTCAGAATCTCAAGACCAACATCATCTTCAGATACAGTATCCATTGTGGGTTCCATTAGAGGTGCGAAAGCAATCTGTTCGCTCACGAACCGTTGTTGGACAAGGTTTACCAGTCGGTAAATGACGATCCACGCAAAAACATTTGCTATCAAAAGTGGCAATCTAAGATCCTTCCCGTGTGCAGGATTGAAAAACGATTGTATTTGTTGCACAAAATATGCCAGTGATTCTTTGGAGGCAATAGAACTCTTGCTATTGGATTTCTTCTTTTCTCTGTCCACAGGCCTGACTGCAGGCTTCTGCAGTTGATTGCCATTCCTAAAACTTTCATCAGATGAAGTTTTTATTTTCAATTTATCCATCGTGGTACTTTCTCTTTCAGCTTTTACTTGCAGCTTTTCGAGATAGAATTTCCCATTGTCAGCCTTGATGTTATCCCGAAAGGCCCGTCCTTCCTTTTCTATTTCTTGATTGATGAGTTGTGTAACAGATTTTAAATTTTTCATGTCATGAATCAAGCTGGCATCTACGGATTCACAAAGAGAATCGTTGTCGTCATCATCATCATCGTCGAAATCATCTCGAGTGTGATGAGAATAGTCGTAGCGAGAGGCTCTTCGTCGGCTCTCTCGTCGCTGGCGGCCACGCAACGAATCATCGCGAATTGAATCTAACAAAGCATCTGCAACTGAGGAGACGCGATCAAAGGCGTTCTCAATCTCATCGAAGGATGAATCACCGTTTGTCATGGTGTTGTATTACGTTGAAATTAGGCTGCTGCGGGCTGATTTTTGATTTTTGTACTATTACGGTAGTAGTCTACTGTATTGGCTATTGGCTCACCTCACCAGGTTGGATGGTTGGATAGCAGTCGAGGCGGTTGGGATTTTAATTTTTTCACTTTTTGAAAGTCACGACTAATAACGTCTTTCTTGACGGAAAACGTCAACTCAAAGTGCCCGGGTGTTCTTTCAATCAACTAAAATATGAGTAATACTCTAAGAAATACTCAGTACTAGTAGCTAGTAGGTCTACTAGAGCTAGCGGAGGAGTACTAGCTAGCTAGTACAGTAGTAGCTACTACGGAGTACTAGCTAGCTCAGCTAGTAGACTAGTACACAAACCAAAAAGACAAAAAATACAAATTCATACAGGACGAATGACTAATACTCGACAAGTAGGGTCTAGTAGTGCAAGGTACGAGGAAGCAAGGCGCAGACGTCTACAACACTTGCACCAAGAAACATGATCGCTTTGTGTTCTGAAGTAGTGCAATTAGCTTACTTGTAGCACTGGACTTGATGACGCGGATTAGAAAAGAATGAGAAAAGAGCTTTTCTTAGGGTTTGGTTTTGTGTGGTCTGCTGTTTTGGTAATATCTTTCCGATTGGCTGGCCTTGAGAATACCACTACAACCAATCACGACATTCTATCAAAAGCTATCCCTACCACAAAGCACAAAGATGACAAGCGACTCCGAACGGTTCGAACAGAATTAAATTCGATCCAAAGAAACTTTGATCCGGATAATACATCGCTGGTTCCCCTCCAGATACTATACCGCTACATTCGGCAGCACAACGATGCCCAGCTGGAGCTGGAGTTTGCTAGTTGCAAAAAACCTCTCATTTGTCCAGCATTAAAAAATCGAAAATTCATACTGGCTTACTATTCGTGTCCTGCCGAAGCTGGCAATCGATTGCACTGGTTTTTCAACAGTCTACTATGGGGTGTCATCACAAATCGAACGGTCCTTTGGAGATACCTGAGTGTGGAAGTATGCGATTCCCTCTACAGCCATAATGCAACACGGTTTCTCGTCATAAAAAGCAGTTGTGACCATAAGCCTAACGAAAAGAAAGATTGCGACGAGAGTCTATCGTTGAAAAAATGGATTCCAAACTTTGACAAGTGGAATGAGCGACTGGGACTACAACATACCAGCGAAGATGGGCTCTTTGTTGACCCACCTGATGCCAATCTTTCTTTGACAAAGGAGGAAGATGATCATTTTCGCTTGATTCAAGTTGGAAATAGATATCGTCCACGAGACGCCAACACTTTGCATTGGCTGTGAACGATGATCCTCAAAGGCACCACGTCGTGAACAACCTGGGAGCGCATGGACAGTTCTTTCTATATGGAATGCTTTTTGACAGCGCCTTTACGTTTCCACAACATATACTACCAGATCCCTCGAGTTACATGAAACCCCACAGAAATATGGTACCAAGAACTGTGGCCGTTCATGTTCGTCATGTCAAAGCTACAGATCAAGGGGATGATATCCACGTGGAACAGTCTTGCCTCCAGAAGTTGTTCAAAAACCACAAGGGACCTTGTGGTGTCTATCTCCTATCCGACCGGCCTTTGACGGTAAAGCTTCTTTCGAATGTCTCACAAAATGCCTTAAACTGTACACCAATGTCGGTTTTGCACGCCGCCGAAAACAATACTAGACCACAATCGTACGGCTTGAATTTTCAAAAAGAATTAGAGCATGGACCCAATGCGGGATCTGGATACTTTCGAGATGTGGCACTGGCTGCGAATGCACGACACGGATTTGTGTCCAGTCGAAGGGGTCATAAGCCAGGAAAATTTACTGCTTTGCGAAGTTCTTCGGCTCTTCTACTTGAACTGATTGAATACAGAACCATCCTTGACGGAATGGCACCTGTCGACAAATGCTACAAAGAATGAATAGCAGGAGGAGGGGGATGTTCAGTGGACTGAAATAATACGCCAAACCTGTCATATTTTACAATGGAGCGCAGGCAGCCAGATTCATTCTTTTAATATAAACTGACTGTTAGTTAAGTTACTACAGCAGCATGTTTGAAACGAACAATCATTAGCCTAATAGAGTACTGTACAGCATTCAATTTGAATGGTGTTTTCTTTCTGAGTCCCAGTCAATCAGAGATTAATATTGCGGTCAGGGAGTCTCGAGTCACCACTTCCGTTGTCTTGGAAGGTGCTTGTGTAACTAGAGCCATGGTTCGCAATTCTCTGAAGAGTTGCAATGGTGTTGGGTCTGGATGCACGAGGAGGTGTCCCTCGTTCTGCGTCGATTTCAGCTACCAGTTGATCTAGAATGGACATGGTAGGAGAGGAAGTTTCTGTCCTTTTTTGTTCCACCTGGTAAGTCTTGCTGCTCGACCGGACAGGTGCTTGCAGCGACGCAGGCAATCTCTTAGGAGAAACTTTGGAAGGTGACAGACCAGTTCGGGAATTTCGGATTGGTGATTGCGACACGGAAGGAGCAGCAAAGCTTCTACCAAAGGTAACTTCTTGAGAACTTGATGACTGTTGAAGAACAACATTGTCCGCTGCGATGTTGGTGATCCTCGGAGGTGTTACCGGACCATTCACCGATGATCCTTCAATTTCATCATCACTAACGTTTGAATTGTCCTCGTTTCTCCTGTATTGTGGTTTGAGAGCCATGGCATCTTTCGAGGCCAAGGATCCAGGAACTTCGCATCCTTCCAAGCTGTATTGCTGACCAATGCCGGGAACAATCTTCCTGATCGGGCTTCCTTTGAAACTCTTACTTCTTTCCTCGAGAGCACCGTCATCTTCATCGAGAGACTCTACCTTGCGTTTTCGCTTGCTGAGCAAGAGTCCCACGAGAGCAGCAACAAAAATAAAGGCAGACGCAGCAGAGATAATGCCAATTTGTGTACCACCGAGGCTGTTGTCCGAAGACTCAATGTTTTCTCCTTGTGATACTGCAATAACGGTGTTTTCAATTTCAGTGTCATTTGAGACGGTATCATTTGAGACGGTATCATTGGAGTAGGTGTCATTCGAGAATCCAAACCCAGGGGTAGTGAGGTCCGGCACGTCAGGAGAAGGTTGAATTTCCGGGGGAGATGTCGTAACGATGGGACGATGGCCGATACATGTAAGACCCTTAATGGCTCCTTTTGCGTAAGTGTTGGAATCCATTCCTTTCTCGATAACAGCAAAAACCGCTTTTTCAATGGTCGCTTGCGTTTCATTCGTAAGACGAGCGCCTTCGGCATAAATGGTCATGTAGCCAACCATGGACTGACAATTAACGCCATTATTAGGGGGAGACAGACACTCTATAGAAGGTAGTGGAGCAGGAAAGTGGAAGATGTTGTGAGCGAAGGCTATTATCGGGCTGACTTAATCCAATAGGTGAAACCTTCCTACAGAACGTACCAAACTCTGCTGACTTGACGTCTGTTGGTTGGGAATTAATGGCAATAATGAGGTTCTTTTGTTCGTCCTCGAATCCCTGTAGCCTTCGACTACCAGTAGCACTAGCAGTATTGCTAGATGTCTTCTGTGCCGCATCGCTCAATCTTCGTTCAGATGGCTTTCTGTTGGCACCGCTTCCATTGTTACGAGAGTAAGACGCTGGAGGACATTGTTTCAAGTCCAATATACTCGCAAAATGCTCTAGCATACTGCCTTCCAGAAACTCTAACATGTCTTCTTCATTGCTCATTTCTCCCTCCAATTTGTAGTACAAATCGTATTCGTAGCGAATATCAATTTCCTTGACTTTGTCATTGCCCTGGAGCAGAAATTTGTGATCGCGAACACAACCGTAAATGGTAGCATCGCAAACATCTCCTTCTTCGGCTGCTACTACCAGGGGATCATTGCTGACGCGGTAATCACAAGGGCTGATGTAATGGTCAAAGAGATTGCTAATATTTGCTTCTTCCATGACTTCGTCAACAGGAGAAAGAATATTCGAGGATGCCGTGAACTGGGCCCTTCGTCGAAGGGAAGACGACGCGGTAGGCATAGTACAGTGTTAAAAGTTAAAGGAAGAGAAAGCCTGGAAAGACGATGGTGGTAAGAGGTGTCTTGTTACGGTAGATTGTTCAGCGTCAAGATGTGATGTACTGATGTACTCTACCCTGTACGAGTTATTTTGGATGGCTTTTTGGGATTTCAAAAAGGTGCGCTTTCACTTGCTTTTATTCTGACTCTTCCTTTGCTTTCAATGTAGGATATCCTAATTAACTGTAATAAGTTAAGCTTTGTTCCCATGCTTTGTTCATTCGCCGGAAAGAAACAGAAAAGTCAACCTTGAAGATTTTTCGCTTGTAGCGACCGGCTTGGAGGTAGTAAAATGTGAGATGTGCTAATGACTACAGTACTTAAACATCGGCAGCAACGGAGATTTAATAGCATGAAGTATCCGATACTTAGACAACCTCGCCAACAAAAGAGCGTGCCGAGACTTCAGATTTATGAATATTACCATGGCCCGGGTGGCATTCGAACATAGAATCGCGCCCGAGTGTTTCTCATAATATTATAACAATTTCGATGACAATTATTTTATCATACCAAACCGTATTATTTCTTTCCAACTTTCGATTGCATTACTACTACTACTACTACTAGTTGGCTACTAGAGAGAGATCACTACGACAGGATTCTTACAATCGAACACAGACTTATTAATAGAATGCACATTAAGCAAATAGATCATGGTGTCTTCTGTCCTCCATTCTTTGTAACTGTGGTTCTGTCCGTAGTCCGTAGTCCGTAGCGTAGTTCCGTATCATACTTTTCGGGAGCTGTCACCAAGTCTAGTAGCTTTCCAAATCGGCTGTATTTTAACTGCAAGTCCTGAAGAATAAAATACGTACAAGAAAAAAGGACTGTATCGCGTTTGAAAGCTCTGGAGTTGTTGTTCTTCGTGTCTGCGAGGATGCAGCTTCTTGTTGGGGAGGGGAAAAGGGCCATCATCATTGCCGTCGGCAATGGTTGTTACTTATGGAAATTTTGGTGCGACTAGAAGACTTCAAACGCATAATTATACAGAGCAAATGCAACAAGTCTTGCTCGGAGCCTTGATTCTGTACAAGTCAAAGCTAATCAAGTGGTGTATTACCAACGCTAGTTGGATGTTGGATGGACACATCAAGAAGCAAGAAAAAGAGAATTTTCTGTCAAATTTTGAGAAATTTTACAGCACGACGACAGATTCGGTCATCGGAGTTGCGAGATAGCTAAAATACCGCGATGACAGCATTGAGAAAGGAGGCTTTGTATATCCATCCTGCATCGTTCATGTCGCCTTGGTTAGTGTTGTTTCTCCGTTTCTCCTGACCTCTCTACCTGGTACGGGAGTGCCGGATAAGTGGATGACGTCACTATCCTGTATGCCCGGGCGGAATTCTCAGTCGTGTCACTCACAAGCAACCTATTTTAGAGATTCGTTCAGAGATTCATTTTCTCGATGATATTGAATGTTTTGAGGATGAGAAAATACCCACCACAAGAAACATCACGCGCACCCCCCCCTCCCCTCTCTTGTCCTCCATTAATCACTTTGATCGGTCAAGTTCAATAACAATACGTTAGAAAGGAGACCATGGTATCATCTGAGAAACACCCTGTGGAAGATCAAGAATCTTGGTCGCTACACCTAGATCGCTTAAACGACGCGAGTGCCGAATATGATGCCAATGTGCCATTAACGCAACGCAGGTTGAAGCACCATCACAAGCATAAGAAATCTGATGAAAAGCTGGAATTGCAGAAAGAAAAAGAGTTTGCGGAGCAACAAGAGAAAGCCGACCACAAGGCGAAGAAAGAACGCAAAAAGCTTAAGAAAGAACGACTAAAGCGCTTCGAAGGATTGTACTCACATCCGGGCATCCAGCAGGACACAGTCCACGGTATGGTGATTGATGCCGGAAGCAGTGGTAGCCGCTTGCATCTTTTTGAGTGGGAGCCGCGCGTCCTTAGAGATGCCGAAGATGTTGAAGCAGCCGTGAGTGGACGTAAGTTAAGTTATCCCGGATCAACTTCTCGGTGGACCGAACGATTGAGTCCTGGTATTTCCACCTTTTCGACAATTCAGAATGATGACGAGTTGGAGACGGCCATTGCTGAATATTTGCAGCCATTGTTGGACTTTGCAAAAACGATTCTCCATGAAAAGCAACATGACTTTCATAACTTTCGCATTTACGTGCGGGCCACAGCTGGGATGCGCATCCTACAAGCCGAAGATCGATCCCGGGTCATGAGAGTGGTACGCAAGCTTTTTGGTAATGAGACGTACTGCCCCTTTTACTTTGAACCCGAACAGGCTCGCACCTTGTCAGGAGAAGAAGAAGCAATTTATGACTGGTTAGGAGCGAACTTCTTGTTGAGCAATGGAGAAATGCTAAACGAGTCTGAAGGAAGTGGTACTGTGACAAGTCCTAGGAAAACCTATGGAGCATTGGACTTGGGTGGTGCCTCGACACAAATTGCTTTTTACGAGCAGAACGAAGACATCATGGCTAATCTCTTTAAGTTGCAGATTGGTCAAGGAAAGCACTGGAATGTAAGTGAACGGATACCAATTTTTGCACAGCTGAGAATTATTCCATTGGCAATGCTAACTTTCGCGTCTCTTTGTCAAACAACATAGGTCTACACACACAGCTTCCTCTTTTACGGAATCAACGAAGCCACCAATCGCTTCGAAGCTCGCTTGTCTTATGCTGAAAACGCTGAGGATCGTCTTCTCAAAGGCGTGTACAATCCCTGCCTTCCTGGAGGATCCTCCCGGCATATTCGCACTGACATTCATGTAAATGAACATGGCATGGAGACCTGGGACTTTGATCCCAACTCTCACCTCGAGAATGGTTCTTATCAAGCCGTCATCAAGAACGACAAAAAGAGGGGCGACTTTGATGCTTGTAATTCCAAGGTCCAGGAGCTCCTTCACGTAGAACAGAATGCCTGGTGTAATTTTGACCACAAGGGCGATTGTTCCTTTGCCGGAGCATATCAGCCCAAGCTGCCAGAGCAATCCGATCAGTTCGGCGAGTTTCTAGCGTTTTCCAACTATGTGAGAGTATGGGACTTTTTAGATTTGCCGGAGCGTGCTTCCATTGCACAACTAGAGAATGCTACAAGACGCGCCTGCTCTCTCAGTAAGAAGGAAACCTTCAAATTTAATAATAAGCGAGTCGACGATGATACAGTGGAGCAATATTGCTTTCGTTCCGTTTATGCTATGAACCTTCTCAAGGGCTTCGGCTTTCACGACGAGGATTTTATTACCGCGAAGAAGGTGATCAACGGGCACAAGGTAGGCTGGCCAGTCGGCGCCATGCTTTACGAGATCAACGCGTTACCGTGGGAATACGAGAGACCCAACTCTCGTCCGGCTCTTTCGTTTGACAACGTTCAATATGAGGATAAAGGGTTCAATTGGGTCAAGCTTGAAATTGGAGCTGTGGCATTGCTAGTCTTGTTTGCTGGCATCTTGTACCGCCAGCGACACCACATGACTCAGAAGATGGTAGAGTATGAACCCGTTAAAGACGTTGAACAAGAGGAAGTCGCGTAAGATTTTGAAATCTGCATGCTAGCATAAAAAATAATCCAGAATACAGTAGAGTTTTGATTACATTCTATCAAAGTATCTTCGTCTTTGTCGGTAGCAGAATTACTGAAGGTGCTGGTAGGGTACCCCCCTTTACATGATGCTTCGGAGGCGCGTTTCAAATGGTCTTTTTACGCAGCAAAACCAGAAAGCAATCAATGATTCAATCATTCGGCATTAGCAAGAGCTTCCATGGCATGTTTCCGCCAGTTGTCCGAGGTCTTCACTGGATATTGTAAGGCAGAGCCAGCGCCACGAAACAGCAAACTTGCTCGAGCAATCATAATGGCCGATTCTGGTATAACAACAAGCGGGTCATAGCTCATGATTGACTCGAAATAGTGTTGTGGTGTCGCAAATCCTTTCTCTTTGGAAATGTGGTCTGAGTCGAAAAAGAGACTAGCATATGCTGCAAGATTCTCACTGTTATCTGTTCTACTGCGAAATCCAACTTGCCTCATTGCTCCAGCTATCTCGTCAACCGGAGCTCTGCTGCCTACAGCGGCAATGACTCTAGCGTAGTCAAATCGTTCTTTGTCGGTAAGGTGCATGGTTTGGCCAAAATCAATGAGGCCAAGCTTACCATCCTCTAACTCCATAATATTTCCGGGGTGTGGGTCTCCATTGAATATACCGTCGACGAAGATTTGGTGACCATGCACGTCAACTAAAAGATCTACGTATGCATGAAGTTTTCGAAACAGAACCAGCCCCTTATAAGCTCTCATCAGACCTCCAATCCCATGTATATTCAAGAGGTCGACGATATTCACCTTTTCTTGTTGCCCATTTGTCAACCCAAGGATAGCCTCTGATATTCGAAGGCAGGACCAGTTGAGGATTTTATTTCGGAAGCCTTTCAAACTAAAAAGCAATGCGGACAAGTACGTCAAACAAACTCACCCTTTTGTCTCTGAGCCAATAGTGCAGCCGCTTTTTCTTTGTCGCCTCCCAGAACGTTCGATAATCTATCCTTGATAGCGTCCGTCAATTTCTTCCCATTGAGCATCTCCATAACCAATACATGGGTGCAGCACAACTTGGTGTGAGTTTGAGGCACTCGAACGCGTTTACTGTATTGCGATCTCAAGAGATTATTGCGGACAGTTACAAGATTCTTTGCCTCATTATGATAGTCGAATTCAGTCATGAGCCGCTTCTGAAGTTCCGCCAAGAACTGACCCCATCCTGGCATGGCTACTCGAGTTAGCCACCGAAAGACCTGAAAGTCGCATTCAAAGCGATTTTTGGCTTCGGGGTGCATGATTTTTATTGCCACCACTTTGCCTCCTGTATACTGTGGATCTGAATTTACAAAAGAGTCTTTGAGAACTCCTCGATGGACCTGACCAATACTGGCACAGCCCAAAGCGACGTCATCAATAGATTCAAAAACATCTTCGTAATCTAATCCATGCTCTGATTGGAGTGAATCTCGCACAATGCCAAGTGCTTGATCGAGCGGCCATTGAGGTATGGAGTCCTGCAGAGTGGAAAAACATTCAATGTACTGGATCGGCATGAAATCTGACCTTGAAGACATGACTTGGCCGACCTTGACATAAAGTCCTTTCAAGTCTAGGATCAGTTCCAAACTCGGTCCACAGTAACGATCGTGTAACGTCTTGTACACGACGTGGCGTCTTTCGATGGGTGCCCTGCTTGTATTTAGCCACCATTGGGTAAACTGATAATGTGCTACAATCGGACCAGCTCGTTTCCAAAAATGGCATGCCCTTTGGGCTGCTTCCGACTTCGAAATGGCGTACTTGGCGGCAAAAAATATCGCGGCTCCAGAGAGACAGACAATACGAGTAGAAGAGGGATAGCTCAACCTTGCGTCCAACGATATGTGCGTCGCTACTTGTTTTGAAGTGCGACTTATTCGGTCCAGAGTTAGCCGAGAGTCTCGCAATATATTAGACAAGTGTTGTTGCAAGCGAAGTTGTGATGTTGACGCCTCATTCAAATTCTTTCCTCCTCTCAACGCTAGGCGTGGAGAAGAAAGCCAGCTGCCAATCGGTCTTGAATGGGCAGTCGGAACCAGACAAAGTGTCACTAGGAGCGCTTTAAAACCCAACTCCTTCAGCCTGTTCCTTCTCATACTGCAGTAACACTTTTATGTTTAAAAAACTGAAAACCCTGTGATTGACTTATGATTTCAATCGGCATGTCGTTGTCGGATCCGTAGACCCACACTTGGTTTCCGTGTTGCACGTGAGACGCACACTAGTTCTTTCATCTTGTTGCTGACAAAAATAATAAATTTTTCTTCACGTTTTCCTCCATGTGATGTCATGAGTAAGTATCCCGGGAATGGTGATAACACATGTCACAAGCTACAATCCGTATCAAGTATCAACTTGTTTTGTCTCTATCGATCCGATCCACAGAGTCTAACAACTAAAAATGCATATTACTTTCTTATCCATTCTTCTTCTAGTCCTGGTATGCCCCTCAATCGCTGCAACCGAAGAGCGTTCGGTGCTAAGACAGAAGGTCAAGCAAATTGAATCGACAACAGAAACAGTGAATCTCCAAACAATCACGGCGCATCTCAACCAACAGCAGCAGCCCCACAAAAATACAACGGTCTGTGCCAGACTCGGAGAATTACCCGAAGAGTGCCACTGCCACGAACCAGGACACCATCAAATCAAGATTGAATGTCTCAAACTGTTTAATTCTACCTTTTTCAATGACACGATTGGTCTCGTCATCGACTTGGATCCTTGCAATGATGAAGGAAGTAAACTCGACGTAGACCTGATTGAATTGAATCACAACATTCATTATACAATCGCGGGCATTTCTGCCGGAGATGAAGCTGATTATCCCATTCCAGGTCTGGCCGTGATAGTACCCGGCGTAGGGCACATTGGATTGGATTTGGCTGTATTGATTGAAGGCAATCCAGATATGTTGCGAATCCAGCTTGGTTTGGATGCCTGTATTGCTATGCCCAGTCGCACGCTATGTGCTGAATCCATTCCAGGTCTCAATCGTATCCTACCATGGTACGTATTGAGCGGAAATTACACGTTTAGTGATATTTGCGAGCAAGAGCTAGCACAGAAAGGAGAAGATGAGCAACTCTGGGATTCTATTGCCACAACTGCATGATGGACACTTTACTGATTTATATACAGTATTTGTAGTATTCATATGCGTATAAAATGGTGAATAAAAAGTTAGCAAACTGTATTCGACGAAGGATACTGTAGTTTTTTGTGTTTTAAGTTGTATCAGACGAATGTCTGGATTCATCGTGAATCCACGCTTCCCAATAGGCAATCTGATGCTCTTTGTCTGTGGTTGTCCGAACACTGGAGCGGGGTTGCCACTCACAATCATTGGGTCGAGATAGCTTCCAGTCGTCCCACATAGTCGTAGAAGCATTCGGAGTTTTAATGGTCACGCCCAGTCTCCAAAACCTAGGATAGTTTTGTGGTCTCGTCATGCCATAGTTTTCCAAACAACTTCCTACGTAAACGTTGTCGTAAATTTCTTCCATCCAATCCTGCGTCTGAGGTACAAGTCCCATAAAGGGTTGTGGAACAATCACACGAGAAATGCGATGAGAGTCTCCAATGACACCGGTGGTCAAATGCCATTCCACCTTCTTCTTGTGCGTAGTCGTTTTGGGTGTTTTCTTGTGGACAAGTTCAATGATCGTGTAGATGCCCTCTCCAGGATCCACAGAGATTAGATTACCTGTGGCAGCTTTCATGGTTCGACTGTCGCAATCATATCCAGATGTCATAGTAGCATTGGAATTACAGATTTCCATAAAGTATTGTGCTCCAATGTGCCAGTTCTGCAGTTGAATCCATTGAGGAATATACAGGGGGAAATTGCTCGAATATGCCAAGGCATTGCCAAGCATGAGTTGCGGGACAAATTGATTCATAAATCCCGGAAATCTATTATGTGTCCAGAAAATGTTCAGGTAGTCGTAATACGTATTTTCTACATCATCGAAAATTTCTGGCAATGGGGGGACCGTAAAAGTTCCTATCATTTGGACACCAATCTGGCGGCCTAGCGGGTACAATTTTCCTGGACCAACACAAAGATGTGCCTCAGGCCGGCATTGTTGATCCGACAGCCGCTTCTTTTCTGGGAAGTCATCATGATGACGTTGAACTGGACTCCATCGCCTGTCGAGAGGAAAAGTCCATGGCCGGCTGCTGATTGTGCCGTCGACTCCTTCTAAGTTTGCTGCATCTACGATCGACAATAGTATCCGTGAGCTAAAGAGAAGACAATAAAATTGCTTCATTTCATACTCATACACATAAACATGTGCACACGAAGTTAACCACTTTTGTCGTGATTATAAACAAGGTAAACTGCCACAGTCCACCTGGGCTTAGTTTGCTGTTACGGATTACAAAAAATACTGTACTATCAACATTAGGGATAGTAGTATGATGTGTCAACGGGGTACTAAAATAATACTAATACAGTAAGGGTCTAGTTAACTACGTATTGCTTCTACCGACCAGCGAACGCTACCGCGTTCTCTCGACTATGCCAGCTCTCTAGGGCTACGTTTGGCTAGGTAGGGTGGTTTGGAGAAACTCGGCAATTTACTAGGGCCGACCTTTTCT
>Ga0100398_1002003_pt1 | contig 17276 bp, 12 predicted proteins | sample CryGeymeta201522_FD_81568 | JGI IMG/M metagenome (GOLD analysis project Ga0100398, IMG submission 81568) | Groundwater microbial communities from Crystal Geyser aquifers in Utah, USA - Crystal Geyser metaG 2015-22 | ecosystem: Environmental > Aquatic > Deep subsurface > Groundwater | place: USA...
CCGAATCTTGATCCACAGCTGACAGAAATGGAAGAACAGAAAAAGCGAACACTTCACCAAGGGCAGCTTCGATGCTTCCTTCCGCTGTAGATTGTTTCTCTGCAGTAGTTGCGTACCTCAAAGCACTTTGAATCAAAGGCACCAGCAGTGCCTTCTCAATTCGGCTGGCGGTTTTTTCTAAATTGTCACAATCCTTTGCATCCAACTCCCCCTTTCCTGCAAACATCAAATCAAGCAGGTCTGAATTTACTAGAGCGTAGCCTTCATCGTTGAGCGTTTGAAATTGGAAAGCGCGGCTGTTGGCAAGATTGAAGATCAATTGACCGTCTGCGAGATCTGAAGAACCGCCCTCAGCTGTACCTTCCAATGACCCCACTAACAGAGCCGCGACTTCATCCCATGGATGCATACTTGCATCCAAAGCATCAAAGTCGGGATCACGACATTGTGTGATGGTTTCTCTCAGTTCTGCGAGAATGTACATGAACACTACCTGGTAAGCACTGGTAGCCACAACAACTTGACGGCGCTGATTGTCGGTTTTCCACTTTCCGCTTCCGCTCAAAGCTTCGGCAATCTGCTTGTCAGCGTAACTATTGGAATTGAAGTAAGCAATGAACTGCGTGTAGTAAGGATCAGCTCTCTTGCGGTCAGCAGCAACGGCCAGTTGCTGCAATGACACCAACTCATAGTCATCATTTTCACTGTCACGATCTTTGAGCGAGTTTCGTCCATATTCATAAATATGTTTGGCAAAATGCCAGGAGCCGAGTGATGCCATGATTCCTACTTGTAAAATGTCCATATCGATTTTGGCAACCTATGGCAAGAAAGGCACAGTATTTTAAGCCCTAAACTAAGAAACCAACTTTCGGAAATAAATACGAACAAAGGTTACACCACGTGTACGTTACTTACCCCTGCCACGTTGGTTGTTGGCTGATATCCAGCTAGTGATTTTATTTGACTTGTGTTGTCTGAGTTGCATTCATAGCCACCAGCCTTGTAGGTTCCAATATCCTCGCATGTAATGCCAAAGCAATCCATGGCTTTTTCGATGTCGCTTAAAATGCTTGGCTTTTCCCCAAAGTTGACGTTGCCAGTCAGGAGGGCATCATTCAATCGCTTGAAAACGCTGGGTCGACATTGCGACACTTGCGGAATGGTCGAAATGGCATAGAGAGCTGCCTGCTCTTCGTCTTCCGACATGATTGAATGAATCAGCATTTGGACCTGTGGCACTAATGATTTTTCAATAATTTGCTGAGCGATCGTCCAAAGCTGACGGACTCCTTCCATATCATCTTTGGTACAGGCACGTGGCAAACTCAAGACACCGGCTCCTTGTTGGTAAAGGAGTTTTACGTCTTGGTTGACTTTGGCCTCTGGATTGTCCGTTCCGAACAACGCGGCTGCACTTTGTGCCCAGGCATAGAGTGAGTGCCCATCGCTAGAAGCGGGTGTTTGGTCCTGTCCGATCCATAAGGCAATAAATTCATCCATACCGCCTCCTCCCAAATCTTCCAATCGATCCGGGTTATCAGCGGCCGCTCGACGTGCGCACAAGTCGGCACCCTTGGTAAGAACGTGTGTCGCGAACATCCACATGTCGAGGGCGATAATAGCATCAGCCGTCATGGGTGTCGACGTAGCAATGGTGGAACGAACAAAACGGTCCGAGTAGCTTTTGGAGCTTTCGTACTGCTCGGGATCCAGTCCAGCGAGTCCGTACAGATGAAACAGATAGGTGGGAGTGCCGGTGGTATCTTCACGGAGAATATCACTGATTTTCTTCAAGGGGAAATGGATTCCCACCGACTCCTCAGCGTTGCGCCCGTCCAGGTAGAGACGAAGCATTTCATCTTCGTTGGTCGAGGCGCGAATATCACGAATATCGAGAGTCAAGTTGGCGTACATCTGGGCATTACCACTGGTACGTGTAATGATGCCTCCCTGCAGGTCGATGCCCTGGGAGAGGACACGTGCCGGCAAGAGCAAGGCGAGAAGTACGGTAGTCGCTTCTTGCAATCTCATAGTTATATATATATATATATGTTGATTGCGAAGTCTTGCGATCTTGTTTTGTTCGCAGCTTCGATTGAAGAGCGACAACCGGTATGTGCTGTGCCTGATCCAAGTAGGAAGGTTGTTGTTCACAAGACACAAGACATTATTCGTGCAAAGGTAGGTTTTTCCTTGCGTGAAAATTATTATTATTTTCATGAAAAATTTGAACGAATCGAAGCGTTGAAATAAAGCACGATTGACTGTCATCCATGGATGAAAACCTTAGCACTATTGAGGCAAAGAATGAGGTGTTGTTGGCTTTTCACGACCATCACAAATCACAACAACATCTTCGTGCAAAAGCTTGGACTTTGCCTTCTTCCTTCTTTATTCCTACAGTTTATCAACTTATTAGCTTGCCTTAAGCATCAGATTACATCTTTTAGCTGCTATCGATCGCAGAAAGGAATTCCCATCTGAAACTCGGCTGACACAGTAGTTTCCCTTTTATGAATCAGCAAGCTACTGTAGTATTTGTTATTTGTGGATGAGATGAGTGTCCTGCGTTGTGCGATTGGACTATTGGTGACCCCTGCATTTCTTTGTCTGACAGTGGTAGCACTCTGCTCTGCACTCGTACCTTTTTTGAAGCAGTTGGCGTTGCACGGGAAGACGAGATCACAAACCAGCAAGAATGGTGTCAAGCAAACCAAGCCATTTCCTTCCTCTACAGCAGAGTCGTGGTTGTCAAAGTATTGGCAATTTTTCCTGCACGACGATGCTTTGTTAATTAACAAACGATACTTTCTTCATTTTTATGTGGCTGGATTAGCATCACTGGCATTCTTTCTTCCCTATTCCCCAAATGATTGCATACGATGGGATCTAGTGTTTTTATTGAGCATTCATCTGCTACGACGATGCTATGAATGCGTCATGATCCATAAGTATTCGAAAACTAGCCAAATGCACCTGGCCGGCTACGTTTGCGGTCTCGTTCATTATCTATTTCTGCCTTACCTGTTGCTGGATATAACGTGTCCGCAAACAGGAACAACGACCATGGAAGCAAATTTCGAGAACACAGCAATTTCCAAATCCACCAATCTTCCGTTATGGGGCGGTACAATACTGTGTTTGTGGGCCCAGTACGAGCAATACTACCACCATTGCTTGCTCGCTTCCTTGAGATCACCAACAACATCCAATGAAAGGGATAACACTATACGTAAGAGACATCAGATTCCTATGGGAAGATGGTTTCATCTTGTGTCGTGCCCCCATTATTTGGCAGAAATTTTTATATACGTTGCCTTTGCTTGGATGCTGCAAAGCGGAAAGGGCCCGATGGAGAACGATGCGGAGCTTTCTTCTTGCATCAGTACCGGAATGGACGTTCCCTCTCACTTCAACGAGTTTCTGAATTCCCTGGTGATCTTGAGAACCTTTCGACACTATGTACTGTTGGTTTGGGTTGCCAGTAATCTGACGGTCACGGCACTACGAAGTCACCAATGGTATATGCAAATGTTTCCCATCTACCGCACACTCGGAAGGAAGGCAATCTTTCCTGGGATACTTTGAAGCAAAACAAAAATAATGATACTTCCCTTCATACTTGTGATCCTTTTTATATTATAAGCAATGATGGAAACGCATGGAGCCCTACCTAGCTATTCCGAGTATTGGCTGGGTATGAAAATCTACCAGTATTATCATTATTATTATTTCCTCTAGACTAGACTAGCTGACTACAGTAGCTAGCTAGAGACTCTAGGCAGGTCTTCTCCGTGGCTGCATTGGAAAATATTCGAAGTAGAATTTGGCCCCTCCATCAAAATGTGGGGGTATTTTTGAAAGATTCCCCCATCCAGAGAAACGGAATCCAAACAACACATCCGCAAAAAAAGAGCCTCGATATCACTACAAACTACAATCATAACATCATACTCTCATACCTGTAAAGGAACATCTTTATAAAGTAGAATATCACATTACAGAATGCAGCTCTACGACTCACAAGAGCTACTGAGTATGGACTCCAAAGTAGCCAATGGTTATATTATATTGATGGGAGGAATCCAATCCGAACGAGACATGCAGACTCAGAAGCTAGCCTTCATGGCGCTCTTGGAGGGAAATGTAATTGAAGCTTGCTTTGGTGTTAATCCCCATACGTCCAATCCAACATCCACAAGTGCCAAAATGGTTAAAGACGTCAAAAGAGTACTCGGTGAAGCCGTCGATGTCAGTGAAGCCGTGCAGGCATTGGCCGTCAACGCTTATGCGAAGGCCTTTCAGGTCGTGGTAGACTACGATGCCGATATGAAACGATTGAATTTCATAACAAGATGTTTCCGGTCCAAAAAGATACACCGCAAAGCAGATCATGCATTTGAAATGGCCTTTCAGCCGTTGCAAGAAGCCATTGCGGCTGCAACAATATGATAATTTATTGGCTGAAGTGATGCCCTTTTTTGAATGGATATTGAATGGTTGGAATTTTGAATAGAGGAAACCGAATTACAAGGTGGTCTCTTGGGAATAGTCGTACAAGTGATGAGAATCGAAACGAGGACGCATAATCTGGTCTACCAGGGGCTGTGTTCCGCACCTCTGTCTCTCAAGCGGCGGTAATCCATGATCTTGTATTTAGCAAAGCAAAATTCGCCGAACCGGTATCATCCGAGATAAGAGGCAAATTTTCTGTGGTACACACTTCTGTAACTCAAGCGGCAATACTTTATAATCTCGTTATAGCAATGGCAAATTTTATCAAACCGTATTGATTAGATTTAGGCATGTTTTAGTGTAACTATCCGGCGGCTTTTGGGTCTGCACTTTTTGCAAACGAGTGTCCCTTTGTTCTCACCTGAAGGAAACAGGACTATGGTAGATTTTCCACAAGCCTCGCAGGCTCGACCAGCACTCGATGGTGGTAGTAATGCTGGATAGTTCAATTTGTTTTCCGATACCAAGGGTGGAATGCTGCCTGCATTGCTGCTGCTTGAAGGTTCTTCCATTTCCATTGCGGTCTCTGTTGCTGTGTTGTCGTCCATGGGCGGATGGTTCGACTCTTTCTGGTTTGTTGTTGTTGTTGTCATTGTAGAAACCGATTGCAGCATGGCTTTTTGAAAAGCCTCAGACCAGGTAGCTGTGACGCATTCTCCATTTTGTTCGCAATCCAGACAGTCGACTTCAGCAAACCGATGGCGGGTTAATTTTGAGGAGAGCTTGGAAGATGTCTTCGTCGCTGAGGGTAGATCATTCCTTTTCTTATTCTTTGTCGGATCTGATCCATCAACTTCCCGTGCAGCTTCCAACAGGAGAGAGGCACATTTATCCCAGTCAGCAACGCATCCGGCGACCACATCCCATCGTGAGACACTCTGTCGTTCTTCCTCTTGGATTCTTTGATAGTGTTGGGCAATTTGTAATGGACTGAGGCCATCACGATCCAACGCGGACAATCCATTGCATAAAAGATTTTGTTCCTGCAAGGCATCTATTAATAGAGCCACTGCCAAGTAGCGACCCCCGGCGGCTGCCTTGTGCAACGGCGTCCTCTGATCTCCAAAGGATTCATCACGAGCCAACAGATTAGCTCGCTTTTCAAGGAGGAGTTTCATGGTAGCAATGGCTCCACTAAAGGCTGCTCGATGCAATGGTGTACATACTTTGCGAGAATTGTTTCCTGATTGTTCAAGAGTATCATCATTCCAGTGTCCATCAACTGGAAGTCCCTCGTCCTTTATCAAAAGCCAAGTAGCTGCTACATGGCCGTGTTGTGCTGCCAGGTGCAAAGGTGTAATCCCTCCAGTATCCAGTTGTGGCAACGAAGAGCTGCTGGTCTGTCGTGGTCGCCGTCTGGTGTTCTTCGTCTTGTCCAAAGCTCGAGTAAGGGCAGTCACATCTCCAAATTCAGCCGCTGTAAATGAGGATAAGGACCACGTTACATTTTTGCAGGGACAGGATCGGTTCCCCGTGCTAGTAGTAGTGTTATTCGTCGATGATGACATGATGGTATCTTATTATAACTTCTTCTGCGCTCGAGTCGTACTATTGAAGCTTGAATTTTGATATTATGATTTCCTACAAGTAGTAAATGTGCAGTGAGTGAAGTGAGTTTACCCAAAGTATAATGTTGTAGTTGTCGACAGTTGCTACAGTGTTTAACAAGTGTTCATGTGATCCAAAATGTTGCGTTTGTTCGGATCAATTATTTTTCTTGATTCTTAATGCTGAAACGCTAACTCTAACAAGCCTGTCCCGCAGAAACTGTTTATTGGCTGACAACCACTCTAGTACTTTTAATTAGTGCAGTACGAGTAGTCTACTAGCTACAGCCAAGCTAGACTAGCTAGCTAGTAGTACTCGGGAGTCTGCTACTACCAGGTAGTAGTAGCTACTCGAGTTCTGTAGTAGCTACTGTAGTTGGTGTAGTATTCGGAAGAGTAGTCCAGCTGGCAATTACGGTTGATCCAATCACTCCATGACCCTTTCTTCCAGACCAAATTTTCTCAATACAGAGGAAGAAGCGTCCAGACAAGATGCTGCTACTAGCTCTAGCTTAGCTAGTAGAGTGTTGGTGGTTCTTTTAGGAAGAGAAGACGCGACTTGTCTACCAGGAAAAGCATTACGTTTTTACGCACTTTTTCCATGTTTCCATTGTTGCCCAAGAGAAATCGCAGAGCCTTTTTTTTTGTTATAATATTCAAGACGATTGTGTTTCATCGCATCATCAGGAGTTGTGAACTGGAACGTCCGAATGGTAAGCAATTGAGTACTGCTCGTACACCAGCCAGCCACCACCAATGATGCATAGTACTGCTACTACTACTAGTAGTACCAGGTAGTAGTACAGTAGTAGGGTCAACTGGCAGGATATAGTATTTGTTGTCTGGGTGGATGGTACGCGTCCAGCCCAAGGTGATTAAAACGAACTAGAGTACTGTACTACTCGAGTAAACGACAAAACGCAGCTTTTTCACTGTTTACGTCGATCAGCAATCATAACAAAACTCAAGTTCTCGAATCATTTTGTTCACATAAGCATAAACACATATCTCTCCTGCCTGGTAAAGTAGTAGCTATCTGCTCACTTTTCACCAATTCTAGACCTCCTCTCCTTGGATCCGCGCAGATTGTTCCATTTACAAACCGCTACGAAACTGAGCTTCATTGCAAAGATAAGGCAACGAGGAAACACTTTCAATTTTATCCCCCCCCCCCTCCCCTCCCCCCTCCAACAAGAAAGACACACCATGATCGAAGAAGTTCTCAAAGATGGATCTAAAAACCCACCCGAAGCGGCACAGACTCTGCGTCTTTACATTACGCATGACTTGCCCATTGGTGGAATGTCGGCCCACAGACGCTACTTTACCATTTTTGAAATGCTTTGCACTCGTGTTTTTGGTGAAATAGTGGCCGATAGCAAAAGCGAATTCAAACACGAACCCGGTGGTTGGTTGTCCAGTCGAATGCGGTGGAGGAGCACTACGACCACTACTACTACTGCTGCAAATTCTACGCCGTCGTCGTATGGTAGCAGTCCTGGGGGAGGTACGCCGCGGACGACAACGACGTCCATTGAAACGGATCCCGTAGTGCAATTGCTGGGACCACAAAAAGTACCACCCAAAAGAACGAGCAACAATACGGCAAACAACAACAATGATGCTTTCTTACACAACATTATTGAAGCATGTTATGAAGAAATGGAACAGCTTCCTAATATTTTATACCAGTTTCCATTTTTGGGCATGCCCAAACCCTTGCAACAACAGTTTCTGCTTGTCATGGAAGCCGCTTTGGTGGGGAACGCCAACCGCAACAATCCAATGAACACAATGCTAGGTAGTAGCAGTAGCAGTAGTAGCAGTATGAACCAACACCATCATCATCCCAACGACCAAGACAAACAACACGTGGTGATGAGTCAAAACGCCTACAAGCTATTGGCGGAGCTTATGCGTTGTCCACCGGTCCATCAGGACCAGATCCAGATGTATCAGCGGGAACTGATCCAATCTAGAAACCAAAATGTAACACAGCCAGTCCAGCTCAGTCCTGGATATGGAACACCACCACAGCCCATGGTGGGCATATCGACCAATTTGACATCATCGCAGCAGCAGCAGCAGCTGGAAAAGGAAACGACTCCCAAACTGAAATGCAGCATGCTGGAATATTATTTACTCTTGTTCATTCGCTTTCCTTTGGCGTCTCCCTTTTTGGCTGGCCAGCAAACAACGTCCTTGTCACAGTCCGGTGTCAATCGTCATCAAGTGCTGCGGCCTCGAGAAAATAGTATTCCTTTTGGAGAGAAGGTCTATGCCGTTTTATTTGAACGCTATTTGTGTCATTTCCTTAAACATACCAAGTTTCCAACGTCGGAAGCAGAATTTTCCTTGGCACAACGACATTCGGAATTCTTTTTGCGTGTCGTCATTTCCTTGTGGTTGGAATCTCATGTTAGCCTTCCTTCGACCGAACGAGCTGTCCAAGCCATTCGCGATCGATTGCAACGCACTGGAATTGTCCATTTTCCGGCGATCGACTTAAAAATGTCGTACGATTTAGCCTTTGGAACGTACGAAGTAATGCCTGTCTTGGCCAGACGGTGCTTTCGAAGCTTGATTGTGCATCTGATTGCAGACCCGACCATTGCTATTTCAGTGCAAGAACAATACAAAAATCTTGGGCTCCGACACTGGTGTTTGAGTCCCGGTATCACCGCAATGCAGCAACCCTTTTACAACTACATACGAGGATCCTTTCGCCATGCCTCCATTCATACTACGCGCTCAACTTTTTACTCTGCCTTGAATGCTTGGCTTATTTGGCTGGAACCGTGGAATGTCATTCACGGTACGTCCAATAAAATATAATATGTTTGTGCTCCCCTCTTTGCTGAGTTACTGTATTTATTAATGTTGAATCGTTTGTATTGTTTCTTTTACTGACGTTCACCACATTCCAAAGCCTCGACCGCCTCGGCACGTCTCATGAACTCCATCCCGGGTACCTTGGCGCAGTCTGCGGCTGGCCCCACCATTACGATCCCCAGATCGGACAGGAAGAGTGGCTATACGAAGGTTTGGGAACCCTATTTGGCCGCCAATTTGTTTTTCTACACGGTTCCCTTGGCTATATTTTTACGGCGCGCACGGGAACTTGACTTTTCTCTGCAGGAATTTAGTCGTTCCATGGATCTACTAAAACGCGTCTTTCGAGTTTACACTCCAGAAGTGATCCAGGCACTTAACAACCTCACCGATTGTATTACCAACCCGTCCTCCGGCAATTCAGATTTCCAAAAGACGGTAGAAAACCACAAATCTCTCTTGGGAGATTATGCGCCTTTGACGCTCGGAGACTTGTCATTGGAGTCTTGTCAGAGCGACATGCAGGGACTTTTGGAAGAAATTCACATGCAGCACATGAAACGAGTCCGAGATCTTGGATATCTTGACAAGTTCGCTGCGTACTTGGAGGGACTTTTTGCTCATGGAGTGGTATCGGGAGAAGAAATCGCAATCAAGTCACTCGTCGAACGAGCCAAGGTCATAGTGGGTTTTCCTATTGGATTCGATCTGCTGCCTTCCGATTCATGTGCAGGCGACACCAACGTCAGCAAAGATGTGGCTACCAGCAGTTTGAGAACCACCGACGGGAAGCTAACTGATGAGGGTCGACAGCGACTCTTGGCGGGACAGTTCAAGTGCAAGCCAGGGGATGTTTACTATGTGGGAGACAGGATGCAGTCTCGGCTTCGCAGCCACGAGCTTAGTTTTCTCTTGACTCTCACAACCCTTCTGTCGCAGTGGCTCAATGAAAAGCTTGGACTTCTTCCTCCAAGTTCTTCCGACAAAAAGGAAGGTACATTCTCGAAAATCAATGGAGAACTTCAAAAGAATCTCGAAACTCAAGGCAGTCTGAGGGGATTTCGTATCAATTTGCGATGGTTTGCCGACTACCGAAATCTCTTGTTTACAGCATTTTTGATGGTGTTGCTTTGGCGAACTATGCTCAAGTAAATATTGATAGAGAACCAATCAAAAGGGAAGTGAAGTGAGATTTGACATGGTAGAGTTGTACCATAGATGCATGATGGATATTATTACCCATAATAATTATCGGTTATCCAGATCACGTCACAACGAGTCCGATTGGACTCAGTTAAGCAAAATGTCTTTTGTCGTTCGTTTAACTTCAAACATCTTTTTCTGCATGGACAGCCCAAGGCAGTCTTGGTGTCAATGCTGGCCAGAGGAGAGTCTACAGACAGTGAGATTCAAGAATATTCGTTTTACAACAGAAATGGGCAACTGCGAGCGATCAGCAGCATCGTCCTGTGGAAAACATCATCTCACTACAAACGAAAATCAGCATATTGGTATGTGTTGTATTGATATATAATATATTTATTGATTCTTGTATTACGAAAGGCCTACGGTAGATAATAACATCGTAACATGCTCAACGAGAAGTTCTGACTCTGTCATTCATCTGGCAAATCATACAAAAAGCATACCAAGCATTGCCGCCACAACAGTTAGCTGCACTGATTGAAGCCGCCTACTTGCGGAGGAATTACGTTCATCTTGTTCTGTAGGTTCATCTTGTTCTGTAATTGGAGTAGGAAAGTGCGTAGGCGCGTAGGTTGGTGCGAGATGAGTAGTTGGGGCCATTGTAGGGGCACTGGTCGGGGCATCCTCACGATGACAACTTTCGGTATCAAACTCCTCACATTCGAACTCTACCAACTCTGGATTGATGGATGAGAGAACATCGTCCAGGCCATGAATGGTTGCGACAAACTCGCATCTAGCATAAACGTGATCGATAGGGGGGTTCGTGGAATCAATTTCGGTAGCATTGACGGACACATTGGGGGCATCAAAGTCAGCTGCACTGAGAGCCGATTCTTCCGCATAGTTTGAAGATCTCCCAACACTTTCTGACGTCAGTTCAGGGGATAAAATACCGGCAGATGTCATGGCTTGGCGTCCAGTGTTGAACATAGCTTGAAGACTTCCTCGATTGACTACGGGAGCAATGGTTACCTCGTTGTCGTAGAAACAATTTTTGGCCAGACGCATCTCTCCGTCCATGTTCCGAATTAAATATCCAACTTCAAAGTATCCCAGATTGTCAGTAGAAGCTGCGTTAATCGTGTCAACAATCATGCTATTCAGAATTACCATGGTAGCGTTGTCATTTGTAATGAGTCCCGAAACTGGATTGGCAGCTGATGAAATGGTATTGTTCTGTTGGTAGATTTCCAATGCGACGAAAAAGAAAGTGTCAGATATAGCACCTCATGAGCGCAAAAAGAAATAGAGCGCACTGGTGGCATGACTTACAGAAAACACGCAAGAATCAATTTGTGTCGTCAGCGAGACGTTTGCAACTTGTTGTACCCTCCTCCAAGTTTTGAGCAAGTTCCTGGATGATCCCGCTGCCAATTCGGGTAATATCGAAGCCAACATTTTTCGGCCTCGTCCTTCGGGTACCAGCCGTTGTGAATATACATTAGCAACATTGGAATTCTCGTGGAAAATGCAATCCCTCAAGACAACGTCACCTGACCCGCTGATGAGCGCATTCATGGCAGTGGCCTTGGAAAAGGAAATACCCTGGACAAGAGCATTTTCAATTGGTTGACCTCCGGTTTGGAACTCATCAAAAAGAGCTACTTGAACAATTCCGTTCACAACATTACAATCATTCTCGATTTTTCCATTGGCACCACAGAGGACTCGGATGTTGGACCGTCCTAAAATGATGGGGTACGATCCACCCTGGGGCGTACCGTCTTCTGTGTGACGACTTCCAACACGAAAAGTAGTTTGAGGACACAGAATATAGGATCGAGGGATCGAATCGTCAGTCACATCCCATTCAGAAAAGTAAATATCATCCAGGTAGGTAATACAGGGGTATCCGTAATCCGAGGTTCCCTTGGCAACGCACACTTCCCCGTCGGAAGGTTCACATAAAAAGGTAGTCGCATTTTGTTGTGTGTATGCCATAAATTCACAATTGGTATTGGAAAGGAAACTAGTGGTTCGTTGATTGAAATTCAAGCGCCTCTTGACCATCGCTGTTTGACTGGACTGTTGCGAAATGACCACTGGAGTAATATCATCGCTGTTTCCTATAAAACAGTTGCTATTCAAATCGAGATTTGCCGAGTCCACGTAAATTAAATTGGGGACTGTTTCCTTTGCCTGTACATTCTTGGTAGTTCCCACAATGACGGAATGACTCATGTCAATAAAAGCTCCCACGCTGTAAATAATGGCGGTGGAATCAGCACCCGGACTGGCTCCCAAGACATTGTCGGAAAAGACACAGTTGACAATTTTAATCCGAAGGTCGGCTGTGTCCTCTTGCCCCGATTCGGAAGGTGTATTGGTGTTGTTGGTTTGTAATGCTCTGTGTTTACTGTTTTGACTGAGCAAATTGTAAATTGATTTTCTATCATTGCTGCTATTACCAGCCAGAGACAATCTTCGTGAAGCACCTGTTCGAGGCGCTACGGCATAGATAGAGGCTACATTTCTATTTCTCTGTGGTTTCAATCAGAACAAAATTCGAGAGAGTTCAATAAGATCAATGACGCAAAGCAAGCAAAGCATACTGCGCACATATTTACTGTATCGTTTCCCCCCATTTTTCTTACCTTGAAAATACAATCCTTGATTGTAATATCTCCTCCAATCATGGCAATGACATTGACCGAGGTCGCTCGAAAGAAGGTCAAGCCTTGCAAGATGACATTTTCTGCTTTGGAATTGGTTTTGAACTCATCCACAATACCTACGTGCACCAATCCTCGCACCAACTGGCAGTTGTTTTCGCTCTTTCCGTCCTGTCCACATCGGACTTCCATATTGGGCCGTCCTGCGGGAATGGGATACTGTCCATCCAAGGGTTTGCCATCCTCCGCAAAATTGAGTGCCACAAAGAATTCTGTATCAGGACAGAGCACGTACAGCCGGTGGACATGGTCATCACGGATGCGTTTTTCCGCTTCGTAAATGGTATTCAGAGACTTGATACATTCCGGTTCGTTATCTTCTACAACGACAACCGCATGAACGCGTTTCGTTAAGGTCAGTGACCACAAAGGTAGGAGCAGCAGTGGAAGGATGGATGTCAACTTAACCATAGTTGTATGTTATTGAATTAAATAGTACTATACGAACACTGTGCTGTCTTACAGTGTCTTTTATAATGAGAGATGAGAGAGATGTTCCTCTCTACTACAGTACGTAGTTTTGTTATGTTTGTGCTTCAAAATGCCAAAATGTGACGGAAGTAGTATTTTTTCATGAATTCAAAATCAAATTTGAAAGTGGACATGATGTTACAAGGTTAACGACATTAATTCACGAGCAGGACTGACAAGAGTTCCTTTTTAGGGTTACGAGTGAAGTTGATTTGATCACCATCCAAAATTAGAGGAGAAAAGTGTATTGTAATAAAAAATAATATTATCCTATCAGCAACTAACAAGCCCAAACGAAACAGTACCAAGTGCAAACACAAAAATATCTATAACCTATAACTATGGCAAAGAAACGCAAGGTCAAGGCAGAACCAGTGCTAGTGACGATCCAACAAACAGATGCTGCTGCTGCTGCTACTGTTGTCGCCAGCGACGGCAGAGATGGCGACGGCGACGACGACGGCGACACCAAGGCGGACCCGGTGGCTCCTCCTCTTCAAGCTGTGGGAAAAGGTGCAACTCCAGCTGCCAATCAACTTGCATCGACGCAACTGGATAGTGACGATGAAGACGTGATCAAACGCAAAAAAGATTTGAACAAACAGAATGCTCATGTCAGTGACAAGCATACCGCTGCCATTCGACGCGAACGTAAGCGACTGTACGAACTGCAAGAATCCAAACGTCGGTTGAGACAGGAAGAAGGGCGTTCCAAAAGCAACAACGATGACGGAGAAACTCCTTTAAAGCAAAAGGTCAAGCGCTTACGAACGGAACGAAAGGCCATTACAGATGAATATGCCAATTACAAGGGAGGTAGTATGAAGAAAAATAAAAACAAGCAGCAACAGCAACAACAAAAGAAAAAGAAGCGAAGTCACGGAATTCCTTTGCCAAACCCTTAAAAATGCAATAGGACGTTTGAAAGATGAAAGTATGGGTGCTTGGGTTCTTTGAATTTGGGAAGATGCATGGAGAGCTGGCCATTACTATCTCTGTGACTTCTGCAGAATCCACCTTTGTGAGCTACAATAGCTGTCTATTCGAATAGCCAAGTTGATATTTGCGAGAGAGGCACTGTGACGGTGTTAATCTAATCAAAATCTACAAGAATATATAATGCTATATAACTTTAAACGTAACAAAACTCTACCCCAAATTAACGACAACTCGCAATCGATCATCGAGTCTCACGAAATTCCGGAGGAATCATCTTCTAGAGACTAAGGACTGATACTCGTTATAGTACGAGTGGTATGACTCAATAACAAAAGACAGACATTATCTTCATTTTACAATTTTGCTTGCTTACATATATTCCTGTCTAGCCCTAGTTCTCTTCATCGCTACTACTAATATCGTCCGAATCAGACGACGGACACATGAGAGCATCGAAAGAATTCTTGAGGACATTTGCTTCACGAAGCCAGCAGCGGCATTCCAACGAATTCGATACAATCTGAGCTGCTCGACGCATTCCCATCAAGTTGGCAGCATCGGGACCAATACTGAGACTGCCTAGTCCTCCAATGACGTGAAGATTATCCGTCCATTCCAAGTCTTCTGAGAGACAAGGAAATCCACCCTGAAGCTGTTTCGGCCATCGATCGAGTAGTTTGCGACAAAGAGGGTTAGTCTCGCAGTCTACTTTTATACCGCAAGCCAAAATAATGGCATTAAAGCGTCTGACCGTTGCTTGGCCATCCTGACTGTAGATGGTAATTTCCACACCATCATCGCTGTCAGTTCCATTGTTTGTGACTTCTGCGTTTCCCACAACACAATGGACTTTGCCTTCTGCTTCCAGCTTTCGTAAGGCTGTCATATAGATTCCTGGAATGCTGCCGCCACCACGGCTATCTTTGAGCAGAGCCAGGCGTTCCTGGTGCGATTTGTGGTAAAAATCGGACATGCATTTGGTGGTAGTGCGGCGATCGAACCAATCGATGGATATATCAAAATGACGTTCGACCAGTGGGCGACGGCTACAAAGAGTGATGTTTGCTAGACTTGTAGAAGCAAGACGTTGCGCGACTTGTAAGGAAGTCAGGCCGCCTCCAATTACCAGGATATCATCACCTGATTTGGCATTTACAATGTTCAGATTTGTCCACTGGATCAAACGATGCGCAGGTACTTCGGCAAGAGCCATCGGAACAACAGGCCGTCCCACTGCTCCCATGGCCAAGACTACAGCTGTAGCTCGATACATTAGTCCACCCTCTAGGTAAATTTCAAAAAGAGGACCTCCGTCGTCTTCCTTTCGAATGTCCGTAACAACACCTTGCTGGTATTCGTGAGGAAGTTGTTCCACCAAGGTCTGGCAAAAATCGGCAAACAAGGAAACCGATGGCAATTTCCAAAGTCCGATCTGAGATTGCCCAAGAGGCAGCAAAGACCTGAGATCACCACATCCTGATTCAATCAGCTCGTCTTGTCGGTTTTGTATTTCTGCAAAGGCCAGCAGCGAGTTCTGGTCGAACATGTCAGGATGTGCCAGAGCAGGAGACCGAAGAAATTCGATACCCAAAGTTTCAAAGTTCTTCTTCCAATCACCCATCCAAGAAGGATGAGGGTCAATAACAATGACAGAACTGCCTCGACAGTTGCTTCCTGGCAAATGCCGCTCCGCGCGGTAGATCTGTCCCTCCGATAAAAAGTCGAGAGAGTACGGTTCCTGAATGGCTGATAAAGTTGCCAAACCAGCAGGACCAGAACCGAGGATGCATACGTCGTACTCCTTGCGGGAATCCTTGATGGTGCTCATGCTTCAAAACTAAGTTGTGAGGGTCAGTATTGTTAAAGTTGTGATATCTTTCAGACATGCAATGCAAGCACCAAGGATGAATCTTCGAATTATTTTTTGATGAGGCTTCCAAAATGTGAGTATGTTTTGGCCGTATCAGCCATTGAGCCTTTCTTTAGGCCTAGCACGTGACAGGTTCTGAGCTTATGCTTATTTTTGGTCTGGCCTTCGACAGGTTTCGTCGCACCAGGAAAAACCAAAATCAAATAGGTTCCAGACGTCAGCTCAAAAGATGGAAGCAAAGTCAACAGTGTCATCAGTAGTCAACATCGACAACCGACAACCACAATCTTTACTTTTTACTCATACCCGAGCACCAAATTGCAACTTACAAGAGCAACCACACAGACAAGAAACTGTTTGAATTTCTTCAACCGACATAAAATAAATTCTCCATCAGAAATGAAGAGCATTCCGTTTTCTTTCATCGCGGCACTTTTGTTGGCCTGCTGCTTACTTTCTTCTTCGGTCCAAGCCTTTTCGGGGCCCGCGTTCTATCAAACTAAGTCTACTCATATCAGCCAACACAAGACAGCGCCGTCTCCATCATCGCCTACTTTTCCTGTTGCTGTATCTTCTTCGATTATCTCGACAACTGTCCTCTTTGGAAAGAAGGCTGCTCGGGCGGAGGGAAATGATCGAAAGAATAAGACAGAGCGCGTGAGAAAACAAAAAGACGACGTGATTGAAGTTGACGCCGTCGTACTGGAGAGTCTTCCCAATGCCATGTTTCGATGTCAAATTGATGGTGCACCCGAAACACAGGCTCCCGTTTTGGCAACCATCAGTGGAAAGATTCGAAAGAACTTTGTCAAAATTCTGGTCGGGGATAAGGTAGAAATTGAACTCAGTCCGTACGATCTAACGCGGGGTCGCATTACCTTTCGACACCGCTAAAAAAAGATTCTTTGGTGCACATGCAGGCAGTAGATTTTTTCGTGTATTTTCGTCTTCTTCTAACAAGCGATAAATATATATATGTGTGCTTGTTTGGACTGCTTGATAATGGAATGAATGAAAGAATGAACCATTCTTGCAAGTGAAAGGATGAACTGCACGAAAAATATATCCTTGCTTTATATTTATGAATCATCGGACTGGTGAATTCATTTCTGGACTGAAATACGAAATACCACCACCAAGAAAAAGAAGAGTCAAAGAACAATCAATTTCATTACTCGTCACTAATGATTATTGAAATAGGCACACTCATAGAAATAA
>Ga0100398_1002005_pt1 | contig 17270 bp, 25 predicted proteins | sample CryGeymeta201522_FD_81568 | JGI IMG/M metagenome (GOLD analysis project Ga0100398, IMG submission 81568) | Groundwater microbial communities from Crystal Geyser aquifers in Utah, USA - Crystal Geyser metaG 2015-22 | ecosystem: Environmental > Aquatic > Deep subsurface > Groundwater | place: USA...
AATTATAGCATATATTTATTGGTTTTTTCTTATAAATAATTCAGGATGATCAAATATGCTCCAAGGTATCGTGAAGTGGTTCAACGAAGGCAAAGGTTTTGGCTTTATCACAGACGGTAAGACAGACATTTTTGTACATTTTAGGCAAATTGAAGCAGACGGATTCAAAACACTGAAAGAGGGGCAAAAAGTGCAGTTTAATGTGGTTGAAGGCGCGAAAGGTCTGCAAGCGCATAATGTTAAAGTATTGCTTGATTAATGGTATATTATAAAGCTACCTAGGACGGCCATCCGAATCGGTGTTCCAGCGTAAACACCTTGGTAGATTATTAATACGCTCTCTCGCTGGAGATAATTATGAAATGGAAAAATCAAACGGGAACGCGTACATATTATGCATGGCGCTCTATGCGTTATCGCTGTTCTTTAGACTCAAGAAATCCTAACTATAAAAATTATCATCAGAGAGGTATTGGCATTTGTCACCGCTGGCTAAATGACTATGATGCTTTCTTTGAAGACATGGGTGAATGTCCAGATAAATTGTCACTAGATCGTATTAATAACGATGGAAATTACGAACCAGCTAATTGCCGTTGGGCATCAATGGAACAACAAGAAAGCAATCGAAGAAACAATAAAATAATTACATTTAAAAACAAAACAATGACCCTATCACAATGGGCGCGTGAATTAAAAATAAATAAAACAACACTGGGTAGACGTTTAAACATTGCAAAAATGCCTATTGAATTAGCTTTATCAAAAAAAGTAAAACCACATGGAACGGCTTATCAATATTATGTAAAAGGTTGCAAATGCATTAAATGCACAAAAGCGTCAAAAATTTTAAATAAGAAAGTGGTTGAAAGGAAAAATAATAAAATTAAAAGAGATAAATTAAAGTCGGACGCCGATTCACCAAAAGGTAAAACGGCTACCAAGATTGTGGTGAGTTAGCTAACCAGCGCAAACAGCACGATAAGGGCTATCGTGGCCAGCGCACACATAACGCCTGTTACTATAGCGACTAGCATGTCTTTTGGTGTCATAGTAGGTTTTGCTCCTTGCGGTAGTTGTAGAGTTGTTGCGTCATGGCGATTAGTTCTAGCTCTAATGACTCTAGTTGATCAGGGGTTAGCAAATCAAATGCACTAAATTCGCAGAGACCATTCATAATATTGATGTCTAGTTTGTGTCTTGGTTCACAAGGGCTTATTTGCAGTTCTATTTTCATCGTTCATCCTCAAAAGTATAATTTTCAACCAAGTTCATAACTGCTTCACCATGCGTGTCGCCTACGCCATACTTGTTATTCCCATCTGGTGCGCCATCATAGTCGCTGAATCGTGCCGTAAACTTGTAGTCATCGTATGGCGCACAGTCTGCTGCGTATATTTCTATTGTGTATTGTGTGATCATTAGTAAACCCCTACAACCGTTCGAGTCACGCCGTATTCTTTTGTTGAATATCCAACTGCTTGCTTTTCAAAGTTGAACCCAAAGAGCTTGCCAGTCTTCCATATGGTCACAAATGGAAGGTGATTTAATTTTTTTATCTCAACGGCGCGCTTTATTGTTTCTTCTATATCTCTCATCATCATTCACCTATTTGTCTTGGCAGCTATTACGCTGCCCTTAAAATATATGGTCTATCCCACTTGCCTATACGAATGTTCAAATAATAATTAGGCCAATCACCATAGTCTGTATCACGGCTAACTATCTTCACTGGATTAATGTTCTCAGCAATTTCTTTCACCTTGAGCAAAAAATCCCGCGCTTTTTCGTTGTGGGCAAAGTTATCTTTAATCCAATAAGGGCTTACGCTTTCGCATTGCACAAACTCACGTGAATATTTATCAAAAACTGTAAACTCAATGTCACTTTCCATAATAGCAATGTTCAAGCTGCTGCAATGCTCTTTAGTTACTGAAAACTTCACGGATGGAAATTCCTTTCTCAGCGCAACCCGTACCGCCTTTACTTGCTCTGTTGATATGTATGCCATTTTCTTATCCCCTTTGTTGCCTTGATGCGAGTATTGTAAACGCGATTACACTAATTGTCAACACGTTTACAATGATTATTTATAGATTATTGTGGGTTGTTTGTGGGCATCGGTAGACAAGCGAGTCTGGGCGTGTATAATTTGCAGTTATACGCAGAGTTATAAACAGATTGTGTGGATAAGATGACGACTGAAAGATGTGGAAACTGTCGAGGCAGGCGCGTTATTATTGGCCTCGGTTGTATTGAGAAAGATTGCCCGAATTGCAAAGGGGTCGGACATGTTAAAGTTGATACGGTGGATACGTCGGTGGTTGCGCCAGTTGTGCGCGTGAAGCGTTCGCGTAAGCCTAGACAGATTGATATATTACCGGTACAACCTGTTTCAACCAATGGGGTAAATGATGGAGAAAGAGCAAAAGCCTAAAATGGGGCGTCCATCTATTTATAGTCAGGAATTAGCGGACAGAATATGCGAGCTTGTTGCTACTCATCCAGTAGGTCTGCCCAAATTATGCAAGATGTTTCCTGAGCTTCCAAACCCCGATACTATCCGTGTTTGGCGTTGGCAGAAGGATGACTTTTCCGCGAATTACACGAAAAGTAAACAGTTTCAGGCTGAAATAATGGCCGAATCGATAGAGGATATTTTAGACGATACGCTTGATTCTGTTTATTTCGATGAGGATGGTAACCGGCGTTTGGATTCTGGAATTTTAGGGCATGCCAGGCTGCGCATTGACTCAAGGAAATGGACTGCGGGCAAGCTTGCCCCCAAGATATATGGTGACAGGCAACACACAGACGTCACAGTGAAGCATGAGCAGGATTTAAAGGACTTGGCATGACGCAGATTCAAGATAAAATTAACGCTATGCGCCGATTGGAAAAACAAGTGCAAATGCTGGTGAAAGACGTGGCGGAAATGCGCGAGGTTATTGTGGTATTAGCTAATCAACTTCACGCTTTGGCCAACCCAGATGACACCCGATGACAAAGCCATTCGGCAACGCTTAAAAGATGACTTCATACACTACGCTTCAAAATGTTTGTTCATTCGCACAAAATCAGGCTCTATCCAGCCATTCAAATTAAACAGAGCGCAATCCTATATACACAGTGAGCTTGAGCGCCAGAAGGGCGAGACGGGCAAGGTACGCGCCCTGATATTGAAAGGTAGACAGCAAGGTGTATCAACGCTAATTGGCGGCAGGTTTTATCACAAAGTATCCCATAATTTTGGGATGCAAGCTTTCATCCTTACTCATGCGCTAGACGCTACGCAAAATCTATATAAGATGGCGCAGCGCTACTATGAAAACACGCCTTTACCCGTAAAGCCCCAAGTCACTACTTCTAATGCTAAAGAGCTAATCTTTGGGTTGCTGGACTCAGGATATAAGCTTGGAACTGCTGAAAATAAAGCAGTCGGACGGTCTGCTACCATTCAGCTTCTACATGGCTCGGAAGTTGCGTTCTGGAATAATGCACCTGAGCACGCTAAAGGAATTATGCAGGCTGTTCCGAATGAGTTAGGAACCGAGATAATATTAGAGTCTACAGCCAACGGCGTCGGCAATTACTTTCATCAAATGTGGCAGCAAGCGGAAGCGGGTTTATCGGATTTTAGGGCTATTTTTGTCCCGTGGTTTTGGCAAGAAGAATACCAGGTTATTGCCAGCGATGACTTTGTGCCAACCGATATCGAAATAGATTTAATCCAGCAATACGGCTTAACTAATAATCAACTGGCATGGCGTCGGCTTAAAATCAGTGAGCTTTCCGTCAATGGCATTGATGGTGAAAAATCTTTTAAGCAAGAATATCCATGCAACAGCACCGAGGCTTTTCAAAACACTGGCGAAGATACTTATATATCATCAGAAGTCGTTATGCGTTGTCGGAAAGGTGAGGCCGAACCTTATGGCAAGCTAGTTATTGGTGTTGATCCTGCGCGTTTTGGCGATGATAGAACGGGTATTATTCGCCGTCGTGGACGCGTGGCTTTTGGCCTTGAGAGCCATAGCAAAAAGGACACGATGGAAATAGCGGGGATGGTTCACAGTATTATTGAAGCGGAAAATCCTTTTAAGGTGTTTGTAGATGTTGGTGGGTTAGGTGCTGGGGTTGTTGACCGATTAAATGAACTTGGGCATCGCGGCGTTGTTGTTGGGGTGAATGCTGGAAGTACGCCATTAAAAGCGCGAGAATTTTACAATAAACGCGCTGAAATGTGGGCGAGTTGTTTGGCCTGGATGAAAGACGAGCCTTGCCAAATACCGGACAATGACGAGCTACACGCTGACTTGTGCGGGATTAAATACACGGTTGACTCTAATTCCAGACTTGTTATGGAACAAAAGAAAGACATGAAAAAGCGCGGAATTCGATCGTCCGATCTTGCCGATTCCTTGTGTCTGACGTTTGCTTACCCTCAAACGGCACTCGATGACACTACCGACTCGGTCAAAAAAGCTGCTACTATATTGCAAAAACAAAAAACGCTACAACGTGCTAGGAGCAACTTGTATGGCGGCAATAACTAAAGACAGCACAGAGCAACTGGAACGCATTAAAAAGAACGTCCAGACCTCACATATGTACTTCAAAGACAACGCGAACCGATACCGTAAATTCAAGCGCTACGTCTTCAAAGAATCAATCGGGGAAGACCAGCGTAGCATGTTGCAAGAATTGAACAGGCCCGTGGTTGAGTTTAACATTCTGGAAGCCTATATCAGCCGGCTGCTTGGTGAATTCTCAAAGCATGAACCGAGCATCGATATAACGCCCGCCGAGGGTGTGCCGATTGATCAACAAGTGCTGGACGTGGTGGAAGGCCATATCAGGCACGCCATTTATGACGCAAACAAAAATGGTTTTAGCTATCAAATATATAAAGATTTGCTGTCTGGCGGCTATTCAGTTGCTAAAGTGTGGACAGACTATTCAAGCCCGATGTCATTTAATCAAGAAATATTCTGGGGGCGTGTGTTTGATCCAACACTTGTAGGCTTCGATCCTATGGCACGCGCATCGCATAAGGGTGATGGTCAATATAGTTTTGAAATCTACCCAATGACTGAGGAAGACTTCAAGCGTGAGTTTCCCAAAGCCGAAGTCAGCAGGATGGGATATCAAAAGGATATCGAGGGGTTTAACTGGATTTACAAAGACGCACAAAACAACAAAGTGATCTTGGTTGCTGACTATTACGAAAAGAAACGAAAGAAAACAAAGATTGTGAAGCTTGCCAATGGGCGTAGTATGCGGGCTAAAGACTACGAAAAGCTGCAAGAGTATTGGGATCAAGAACAATTCTTTGAGCAAATCCCCGTGGTGACTAGCTCGCGTTGGACAATCTTGGAAACGGTTTGCTGCTATAAACTGACAGGCGATCAAATACTGGAATACAAAGAAACTGACTACTCCTATCTGCCTCATGTGTTCTTTGATGGCAATTCAATCGATTTGACTGAAGGTACGAGTAACGTCACCTATCAGATGACACGACCCTATGTATATCATGCGCTTGGCGTGCAGGACTTAAAGAACTTTGCAGGTATAGCGCTAGCTAACTATCTTGAAAATATGATTCAGCATAAGTTCATTATCAAGAAAGAGGCTATCCCACAGGAAATGGATTATCTCGAAGCGCTTAACGATATTCAGAAAGCTAATACTGTGGTCGTTAATGCTTACGCTGAAAATAATCCCGACAAGCCAATTCCCGATCCAATTCGCGAAGTGCAAAACTTGCCAGCACCACCCGAAGTTATGGGTGCGTTTCAGGTCACAGACCCAACAACACAGACCATTTTGGGCAGTTATGCTTCAAACTTAGGCAAGAATGACAACGACCTTTCAGGCAAGGCGGTCATTGAATCGGCAAGTGTTGGCAATGCAGCAGCCGAGCCTTATGTGGTGGGGTATTTGGCAGGACTTGCGCAGATGGCGACGATTCACGTTGATTTGATGCCCAAGTATTTGCTATCTAAACGTACAATTCCCGTGGTTAATGTTGCGGGTGACAAGTCTTACCAGCAAATAAATACCAAAGATGCGCCGAAGCTTGATTATGACGAGAAGGCTATCAAGGTACAGATTGAGGCAGGCGTTAATTTCCAAGTGCAAAAATCCGCGGCAGTTGACCAGATAATAGCTTTAACAAGGGCAAATGAAACTCTAGGTCAATTTTTCTCCGATGAGGATGGTGGTCTTAACATTCTCGTTAAGAACCTGAACATCTATGGAGCAGATGCGCTACCAGAGGCAGTGGAGAGGTGGAGCCAAAAGCGGGCGAAGCAACAAGAGCAGGCACAACAAATGCAAGAAAAAATGATGATGAACGATCCAAGAATGATTAAGGCTCAGGTTGATCAAATGAAAGTGCAGCTTGAAGGACAACAAATGCAGCTTGATAATCAGCAGCGTGAATTTGACAATCAAATACAAATAGCTAAGTTGGCCAATGAGAAGATTTTAGTAGACAGCAAGGTTATGGAAGCGGAAGCAAAGGTGTCTCAAGCTCAAATTGATTCTGCGGTTCAGCTTGAAAAAGCTCAAACTTCTTTGGAGACTCATGCGCTTGACTCCGCTACAAAAATAGCAGAAATACAGTCAAGAGAACATGATAAACAAATGGACTATCATCATTTGAATCTGGAACACAGGAAATTAGACGAAGCGAAGAACAAAGAAAAAGATTAAAATATAAAAACTAAGGCATAGACCGGCCAGTCGAAAAGCAACAACCCTAGTTGCATTGCCTTAGTTACTAATAGGGGTTGATAAGGGATCAATATGAAAATATGTGTTATTGAAGGGTGTTGTTCAAAAGTAAAAGGCCATGGATTTTGCGATAAACATTATCAAAGGTTTAAAAGACATGGCGATCCAAATGTATATTTTAAAAAAAAGAAATGCACGGTAGACGGATGTTTGGATAAATATTATGGGAAAGGCTATTGCAACAAGCACTATCTAAGAATTAAATACCATGGTGACATCAACCATGAAAGAAGCGGTCTATATAAGACACCAGAAGAAGCATGGGAAAATCAAGTCATAAAAAATAATGACAATGAGTGCTGGGGATGGAATGGAGCATTGACTGATGGGTATGGGCAATTAAGATTTAAATTAAATGGCAGGATGCTTAGGGCGCATCGGGTATCTTATGAAATACATTTTGGCAAAATACCCGCTGGAATGTTTGTTTGTCACAAATGCGACAACCCCATATGCAGCAACCCAACCCACCTGTTTTTAGGCACTAACTTGGACAATCTTAATGATTGTATTAAGAAAGGCAGACACCCTCTATTTAAAAAAATTATTGCGAAATAAGCAAAGGAGCAGAAAATGACAACTAAATACAAACTAAAACTGAGTGACATCGAACGCAATGGCGGCATTGCAAAATTAGACCGCGACGGCTTCACCAAGCAACAGGTCATGCAAACCGTACATAGAGAAATGAGAGGCGCTACACGCGACGAGAAAGCGAAAGTGGTTGAGAAGCTTTATAACCGACAAGAGCCATGTTAGGAGATTAAAATGCCATTGAAAAAAGGAAAGTCAAAAGCCGTTGTGTCTTCTAACATTAAAACGGAAATGAATGCTGGAAAACCAAAGAACCAAGCAATTGCGATTGCTATGTCAAAAGCTGGGAAATCCAAAAAGAAGAAGTGCTGACCACAATTGCCACTATTGACTAGATACAGTACTAATGTGACAATTCAGTTATTACGTCGCCACACGACAACCTGGCCGAATCTTTGCGCGATAAGCATTGTCTATCACGGTGACACCGAAAAAAGTCAAATGAAGGGATAAGATGACGATTGAACTTGAGACTGAAATTCAGGGTGAACTACCACCTGATTCGCCTGCTCTTAATGCGGAACCCGTAGATGAACAAGCGCCATTATCGCGAGATTTGGTGTCAAAGATAGTCGAAAGGGAGCGCACTAAAGCGTATGAAAAAGGCAAACAGGAGGCAGTAATGGCTTTACAAGAACAGCAAGCGCCGCAACAAGCGCCAGAGCAACAAATGCAGCAACCCCAGCAAGCGCAAAATATTGGTGGGATGCAGCAAATGTCGCAGGCAGATATTGAGCGGTTGATCGCTGAGAAAGCGCCGCAAATGTTGCAAGAGCAGATGCAACAGCAATTGCAGCAGCAACGAACGCAGCAAACGGTTGATTCGTTTGTGTCTAAGATGCAGGCGGCAGAGGCAAAATACCCTGGGTTAGAGGCAAAGCTTAATGATTTGGATTATTCGACGTTAGCTAATGTAGTTCAGATGGCTAATGAGCTAGAGAACACGGGCGATATTATGAAGGAGTTGGTAGACAATCCTGAAAAGATGTCTAGCATTATTCTTTTATCGTATACGCAACCGAAACTGGCTCAAAAGAAACTGATGGACTTAAGCAACTCGATTAGAACTAATCAACAGGCTTTGGCAGAAGAAGCACAGGCTCAAGATCCAATGTCACAACTTAAACCTTCGACAAGTGCTGGAGTGGATGACGGCGCAATGTCGGTGACTAAGTTTAGACAAATGTTCAGGTAGTACCCTCACCGGTGTTGTAACGCTGTCATTCAAAAAATTCACCTTTTTTGGAGTGTTACAACATGCCTACACCTACTAATACTTTGCAGACCGTACAAACCTATCAGAGAGCCGAGCTTGGATGGCTTTTAAATAGTTTTTGCATGATTGATCTGTCAAACAAGAAATTCAAAAACTTTAATGATTTAACTGCAAACCTTGGCGACACAGTGACTTTTGACACTACACCCCGCTATATTTCTTATAACGGTTTGCAAATCACCCAACAACAATCTGTGCAACGTGTGCAGTCATTGACTTGTAGCCAGGCGGCTAACGTGTCAGCGGGTTATACCGATCAACAATTCATCTTTGAAGTTCGTGAGTACATGGACAGGTTCGGGATGGCGGCTATTAAAGAGCTTGGAACACTGGTTGAGCGCGATATTCTCAAAAACTTTATTTCTGGCGTTGTGATTAATGACCCACAGAACGCAAGCTTTGGAACGGCCCAAGTCAACAGCGGCCCTTTCCGTTTTTACGGTGATGGCGTTAGCCCCATCAACAGCTTTGGTCAATTGGCACAATCCGTCGCTAACTTCGAAGACTTTGGCTCAGCAACTCACGCCAAAATGGGGATCTTGCCAGTTGCCAACATCCCTGCAATCGTTAACAGCGGGTTAAACCAGTTCGCAATCAACCGTAACAACGAGTTGGCTATGAAGTGGGAACTAGGCCCATTCTCAAACACTGACTGGTATGAGTCTAACCTTCTGCCAATTCATGTGGCTGGTGACGTGGGTAATGCCGCAGCCCCTGCAAACGTGCTGACTGTTGTATCAACTAACGATCCAACAGGGGCTAACGTGACTCAAATCACATTCAGCACTGATGCATCGGTTGGTGCAAACGTTGACGCTATTAAAGCGGGTGACTTGCTACAGTTCAATGATGGTGTATCAGGCCAGCCTAACATGCGCTTCCTGACTTTTATCGGTCACACACCCACACAGCAACCCGTACAGTTTCGCGCGATTGCTGATGCGACCAGTGCGGCTAACGCGGTTACTGTGTCTATTCAGACAATCAACGGCGTGGGCTTGGTTTGGGCGCAAAATCAGAACCAAAACTTGAACAACGCAATTGCTGCTGGTATGACAGTTACTGTATTGCCTTCGCATAGAGCAGGCTGCTTGATGTCCGGTGACCAGTTCTATCTGGCTATGCCACGACTGCCTGACGAGTCTCCTTTCACGACCAGCAACATGACTGATCCTGATTCAGGCGCGAGTATACGCCACTATTTCGGATCGCAGTTTGGGCTTAATAATCGTGCCTACGTCCGTGATTGTATATGGGGGAGCAGTTTGGTCGCCGAGAACTCAATGCGGCTCGTTTTTCCCTTATAATTTGCTTCAATGCTAATATGAGGTACAATTATTATGCCTCATATTAGCGGAGAAATAAATTGGGAAGGAGTATTTATTGTAGCGCGTGTAAAAAAGAGAAAGAGCCTGGTCGTGACAATGAGAGCAAATGCAAATCTTGTAAAAGTGAAGCAAATAAAGCTCTGAGAGCCAAAAGAAGGGCTGAAAAAGGATTGCCACCTCTTGGATCTGGAAGAAGTAAAAATTGTTATGATTGTGGTGCCGTTAAAGAAAATCGGAAAGAAGGATATTGCAGGGCTTGTTCAAGAAGGCGTGACAATGAATGGAGAATTAGCACGGGAAGAACAAAGAAGCATCAAACTGGATTGTGTCCATGTGGTGCGGAACGTGCTTATTATAATCCGGCTTATTGCGTTACTTGTGCAACGAAGCAGAAATTATCTTGGCTTAATGCAAATCCTGAATCAAAGAAGGCAATGCAAAGAAAGGCTCAAGACCGCGCGAAGGCTAATTATGTTAGCAAAAGCAAAGGTCGTATTAGGCGTAAAGGCACGCTCATTAATGGAGAGCCTGTATTGTGTTCAGAATGTGATGCGCTATCTAGTGGATGGTGTGAAACATGCGATTTAATTTATTGGTGGCGTAAGGCTCAATATGAACAGGACATTATGTATGCTCATAAAGTAAAAACACGCGCGTTGACACGAGCGCATATTAGATCAGGGAAATTGATCAAACAGTGCTGCGAGGTGTGCTTAACAGAAAAAAATGTGCAGGCTCACCATGATGACTATAACAAGCCATTAGATGTAAGATGGCTTTGTATAAAACATCATGCAGAGCACCACCGAAATAACCCTTAAATAAGGAATAGAAATCATGCCAGTATCATCAGTACAATTCGGACAAGAACCATGGAAGTACATTAACGGTTTGCAAATCAGCAATGATGCAACAACCCCTGATGAAATCATCAATGTATCAGTCGGCAGTTGCTATGACTCAACAGGAGTATACCAGATTGAAGTGGACACAGCTTTAAGCGCTGATAACACAGTTAGCGGTCTGGGCGGCTTGGACACAGGCACAGTTGCTGCAAGCACACTATATGCAATCCATGTAGTGGCCGATCCTGTAAGCGGTCAGGCAGAAGGATTATTGCTGTCTACCTCATCCACAGCACCACTATTGCCATTTGGATATAGTGTGTTTCGACTTATCGGCTATGTTCGCACCGATGCCACAAGTGACTTTTTGCTTGGCTATTGGACTGCTGGAAACTCTAGCGCACGTCAATTTATGTATGACGCGCCTATTGCTACAGCCGTGACCGCAGGTGCAGCAACGACGGATACAGCCGTATCACTAGACACGTTTGTTCCTGCCGTAAACTTAACGCCTGTATGGATTAAATTTGCAATGACAGGCGCTGCTGCAAGTCGCACACTCACATTGAAAACATTTGGTGCAGTTGGTGACATGTATCAGGCGACTACACAGGTGACAGCAGTGGTGTTGCGTGATAGCGCGCTAATCTTAGCTGGACTAAGCTCAGGCGTTCCCAACATCGAGTATTTGTGGTCTGCTGGTGGCGGTGATGCTGTCGCCATTGACGTTGCCGGATATCAGTGGTTTGTCTAACTGAGGATTAAGCATGGCTTATCCAGCCCTTGAGCTAATCAATCGCGCCTACTACCTGTCTCAGGTGGTAGCGCGCGAATTACAAACCGTGTCAGGTACGCAAGTAGCTGACGGCTTGTACCTGCTGAATGCTTTGCTGTCTTTCAAAAGCTCAGACTTACACTTGATCCCTTACTTCAAGCGCGACACGTTTAACAGCGTGGTCGGGCAAGAAGAATATTTTATTGAAAACCTAGTCTACCTTGACACGCTCACGTTTAACATCGGTGACGTAAGATACTCACTGCAAGATATGTCACGCAAAGATTACTTTGGTACTCCTCGCGTGGATAATATTGAAAGCTTGCCGTACATGTATCGTATTGAGCGCGAACTAGGTGGTTCTCGTATATTCCTGTATTTCGAGCCACAGCAAGTTTATGTCATGAAGATGTCAGGCAAGTTTGGGTTTGATGCCGTGACTCTCGATACAGACCTAGAAACGTTGTATGACGGGTTTTATATTGAGTATATGCGCTATGAGTTGGCAAGTAAGATCTGCGCGGAATATGGAGCTACCTTTCCAGATGCGTCAAAAGCACAGCTTGCCGAATATCAGAAAAAACTGCTGATGGTATCGCCTGCTGACTTGACGTTGCAGAAACGATCGTTCTTTAGCTCAAGCCCCGTCTGGGATTATCAAGCTATAAATTTGTGGCGCGGATACTGGCCTTAATCAATTTGGATAAAATATGCCCGCACCGAATCTACAACAATCCATCCAAGAAGTGCCGCTCAAAATGGTTGGCGGTAACAAATTTGGACGATTTGACAAAATAAGTGTCGAGCAGACGTGGAACATGATTGTCAGTGACGATGCACTAATGCCTTACGCTGGCTGGGCGGTTGCGGCTGTCGCGGGTGGTAGTAACGAAGGTCGTGGCATTTACGTCAGCACGGTTGAGAATTTCTTGCTGGCTGTTATTGGCAATCAAGTGTATCGGTTTACGTCCGATCCATTCAATCCTGATGGCCCTTTGATACCTAACTCACCAGCAGCGGTTGGCCAGTTAGATACGTCAACGGGTGACGTGTTTATGGCTGAGAATAACGCTAAACAGATCCTGATTACTGATGGTATATACGCCTATATATACGATTACCTGAACGATGTTTTCTACTCGTCAAAAGCAGGATCAGCATTCCTGTTAACGTTTCCATTCACGGCTAGTGGTTATTGCTCATTCCAAGATGGTCGCTTCATTGTCGCAATCAATGGAACCCAGCAATGGGTTTTATCTGCCCCAAATAATGGCCTTACGTGGTCACCAGCTGCGAGCAGTGTTGGTGAGATACAAAGCAAGCCTGGGTTTATCCAAGCGGCATTACCGATGCCAGGGGGCGGTAATAACCTGCTGGTGTTTGGCTCGAACGTGGCTGAATCATGGCAAGATGTTGGAGCAGCTTTGTTTCCCTACCAACGTAACAGCACGTTTAACATCGATTACGGATGTCTTAACCCGTCCAGTATTGCTGAACTTGAAAACTTTGTCGTGTGGTTGGCGGCTAATGAACAAAGCGGGCCTGTGATCATGTACACGCAAGGAAGTGGCGTTAAGTCTATATCTACGGATGGCATTAACTTTAAGCTGTCAGAATTGACTAACCCATCGAATTGCGAGGGGTTTTTGTTCAAGCAAGACGGTCATTTGATTTACCAAATAACATTCCCTGATGATAACCTGTCCTATGCCTACGACTTCAATACCGAGTTATTTTTCACAATAACCGATGAAGAGCTCGACTATCATCCAGCGCGTCAGGTGGTGTTTTTTAATAATGACTATTACTTTGTCAGCTTGAATGGTGGCAATGTTTATCGATTTGGTACGCAGTACACAACAGCCTCCTATGAGGATGAAGTGGAGAAGATTATACCGCGTATCAGGATCACACCACCGCTTAGAATGCCATCCCAACGTTATTTCATCGGCAAGTCTGTGGGCTTTACCATTGAGAATGGATTGCAGAATAACAAAACAACGATTGTGATTACACCTGGTCATGACGGTACTGATTTAACAACGGAAACGCCGGAGACATTAATTACCGAAGGTGGCGACATTATAACTACTGAGTTTGACGAGGGCGATTCATTTACCTACGTGAACTATTCATCGGTGGTTGACCTGTCTATTTCGCGTGATGGTGGCGAATCGTTTGGATCGTCTTCACGACTTAACATGAACGAAACAGGAAAGCGCAAAAGCCGGTTTATATGGCAGCGGCTTGGGATCGTGAATGATGTAACGTTCCAGTTCAGGTTTTCAGGCTACACAAGGTTTACAGCGTTTGATGGGATCGCAGAGGTGTATCAATAATGGCCAACGTACCAAGAGTTATAAGAGTACCAAATTTACCGATTGGCAGGCTCGTCGATGAGAACGGCATGGCAACGGATGACTTTTTGACGTTTTTGCAGGCGCTAACCACCTCATTGCAAAATAACTACGGCCCTGAAGGGCTAGTGATGCCGACGCAAAGCGCAACAGATAGAACAGCCATACAAAATCACACGAATGCGCAGGGGCAATTTACATGCCAAGCAGGCACAATGCTTTATGTTCAGCATCCAACAGATTATACACAGGATACTGTAGAGATAGCGGTTAGAAATTCTAATACTTTCCCAGATGCGGCTCCATTATTTAAGGTGGTGACATTAACCTAATGGTATGATGCAAATACAAAGCCTAGCGCCTGCAGCGTGAAAACTTGTCTCCAACAAGCGGCTTTGTAACTTAAATTGGAGATTAACTTATTTGGAGAAGTTATGATTCGCGATGGTTTTTGTAAAGTACATGGCTTGCTTGATGACGAGGATATTTCAATTTCAAAAAGACATAATCGCAAGAGTCTTCGTTATCAATGCCGAAAGTGCATGCGAGAATATCAAGCGGATTTTCGCGAAAAAGCAAAAGTAAAATTTAAAGATTTTAACGGAGAATGTAAGGCTCCAGGTTGTGAGAGTGCTGTAAAATACGCTGCCTATATGTTGTGTGGTGTTCATAGATATAGATGGGAGAAATATAAATCTTATGATGCTCCTGCACCAAACAAGTTGCCAGATGGTATTGTTATAAAATGTAAGATCCATGGGTTTCTGACTGTAGATGAAACCCATACAAGCGAAGGGTTTTATCGGTGCAAGCAGTGTAAAAAAGACGCAGGAAAGAAATATAAAAGATGTCAGCGAAAAACAAAACATCATTGGCTAATGAGAAATTTTGGTATCACAATAGATGAATATGAATTAATGTTAAGCAAACAAAATGGTGTTTGTGCTATTTGTCTTAATAATGAAACTGCCAAGCAAACGCACGCTGTAGAAAAGACTAGAAGTTTGTCCGTTGATCATTGCCATTCTACAATGAAAATACGCGGACTGTTATGCGGCAGATGTAATAATATGATTGGGTACGCGAAAGACAATCCAGCAATATTAAGAGCTGGCGCTGATTACCTAGAACTTTAAGGAGTTTTTGACATGGATCAACAAACAGGTGGCTTAAACTGGCTGCAAAGTTTATTGGGTATGGGAGGCGGTCTTGGTGCTGCCGCTGGCGGCGCGTCTAGTTTGTTCGGCAAAGGGCAACCGAATCCCGCAGATGTCGCAAATCAATATCTGCAAGGCATTCCAGGCATGGCTAAGCCCTACTATGAGCCTTACCAGCAAGCAGGGTCTGGTGCTTTAACAGACCTCCAGAACCGCTATAAAGGGCTTATGAGCGGCGATGTGCAAGGGCAGCTAGGACAGGGCTACCAGCAATCTCCGGGCTATCAGCGTGCGCTGCAAGAGGCGTTGACGGCGGGTACAAATGCGGCTGCTGCGGGTGGTATGTTAGGCAGTCCATTGCACCAAGAGCAGAATATGAAGCTTGCTGGTGATATAGCTTCTAAAGACTATGGTGATTATATGAATCGCCAGATGGGTCTGTATGGCCTTGGTCTTGGTGGTGAGGAAGGCATTAACAAAATGGGGTATGATTCCAATACTGGAATGGCTGATTTGCTGGCGAATATTCAAGCTATGCAAGCCCAATATGGTTATGCGGGGCAGGCAGGTCAGAATCAGGCCAAGAGCAAGGGCTGGGGCGACTTGATTGGTGGCCTTGGCATGGCGGCTGGTAGTTTCCTTGGCGGCCCTGCTGGTGGCGCTATAGGCGGCAGTCTTGGTAAATTATTTGGGGGTTAATGATGGCTTTCCAACCTAATGTTAATGCGTTTCGATTAAGTCCTCAGGAAGCTACGGGGCAGCCTGAGTATTTGGGTTCAATGATGCAAGGGTTGCAGGCAGCTTACATGCCAGCAATGCAACAAGCTAAGATTGATCAAATGCGAGGTGCTGCTCAAAAAAATATAATGATGAGTCGATTGCTGCAATCTGTTATGGGTGAAGGTGATGGTGAGCAATTTGGCGGTGGCAATAATATGAAAGCTGCTGTTTTAAAGGCTTTTACGGGCATTGATCCTTTTTTAATGTCGCCGCAGCAAGAGCAGGAAATGAAGATTGACACATCTACTAAACAAGCAGCGGAAAAAGCAAATATACAAACTGGATCTTCTGACATTGCCAGAGAGCAATTGCAAAATGTTGTTTCATTGCCCAAGGAGTATTTGGGAGAGTTTGCTAGTGCCAATATGTTAAAAGATCGCGTCGCTGCAATTGTAGGAGATAAAGCCGCCCAAGAAAGGCTGATACAAGCCGCAGTTGCTGACCGGCTTGTTCCAGAATACTCTGGATTCCAATTGTTGTCACAAGGACAAAGAGCAACAGTACCTGCTTTGGCGCATCAGCAAGCTGCAATAAGGCAAGGATGGCCAAAAGCATTAAGAGCTATCAATGATTATTTGCCCGCAGAATTATCAAAAGAAGTAGAAAGACGACACAATAAAGCGGTAAGGGATGTCAACAGAAAGCGAGAGGAATTCTTGGCATCAGGTGGGAAAAACAGAGCGTCAGCATCACCAAGCAGATCATATACATGGAGCGATATCTCCCATACGGCGCAGTCGCGTGGAATGAGTGAAAATGAAGTCATCGACAGGTTGGCGAAAAAGAACAACATGACAGTTGATGAATTTATGGCGCTGGTACAAATGGAGGACGAATAATGCCTATCGATTTATTAGCTGATGACGAACCAACGAACGGCCCTATTGACTTATTGGCTGATGATGATTATTCGTCAAGTGGTTATGAGTCATCAGGAAGCACATACCCAAAACAGGGTTTTTTTAAAAACCTACTGGATTATGAAAAAGGTGGTGCGGTCGGGATGGCGCAAGGCATTGGCGATACTGGCGTTTCGATTTTGAATTTTCCTTCGTCTATTTACGAGCATTTTACTGGTAAACAGCCGTACCATGTTCCTCATCCTTCTCTAAGGGGGTACTATCCAGAAAGCGTTGCTGGAAAAGTTGGGGGTGGCATAGGTGAATTTTCTGGTGGGCTAGCCGTGCCAGGTGGCATTTCTTTTAAGATTTTTAAAGCATTAAATAATCCGATTACCCGTATTCTTGGTGGGTTTGCTGGCGGTGGTTTTATGGGCGCTGCGAGCAATGAAAATGACCGATTAGGTTCGGCGTTAACAGGTGCGCTTGTTGGCGGTGCTATACCTGCTGGTGTGTCG
>Ga0100398_1002006_pt1 | contig 17267 bp, 20 predicted proteins | sample CryGeymeta201522_FD_81568 | JGI IMG/M metagenome (GOLD analysis project Ga0100398, IMG submission 81568) | Groundwater microbial communities from Crystal Geyser aquifers in Utah, USA - Crystal Geyser metaG 2015-22 | ecosystem: Environmental > Aquatic > Deep subsurface > Groundwater | place: USA...
CTGTACGTACAAATTCGAATGTACTTTAAATCATTATAGCTCCCGATGCTTCGATCGGGACAGGTCGCCCCGCTCGTCCCGTCGCTGGTCGGGACGAAAAACGCGGGGCTCGATTGAAAATTATTTTTTGCGCGCGCGATTTTTTTAAAGTTTTTGTTCCCCCGGCACTGTACACGGACGAAGGAATGGGTAAAAGATTATTTGATTTTTGATGGCTCGGTTCAATGCGTAAACAGTCAATTTTTATCGTGTTTGTAAAGTTAAGGCTTTCTAATTTCTTGAAAACCGGTGTATGGCCAAAGAACTTGTGGAATTGTTATGCTGTGATCGGCCTGTTGATTATTTTCCAAAATAGCAAGAAGAACCCGATCGGCCACAGCAGTAGCGTTTAAGGTGTGAACAAACTCCAATTTACCATCTACTTCAACTCTGATATTCAAGCGTCTGGCCTGATAATCACCACAATTACTACACGAGTGGGTTTCCCGATAATAGTCTTGACCCGGGAACCAAGTGTTAATGTCATACATTCTACGATTAGGCCTGGGTAAATCACCGGTGCACGATTTAACAACCTGATAAGGTAAACCTAACTCCTGCATTATTTCTTCTTCAATAGCCAATAATCCAAGACACATATTATCCGAGGTTTCAAAATTGGGGGCAGTAAAAACATTCATTTCAACCTTATTGAAATTGTGAACCCGAAGGAGGCCACGCAGGTCCCTTCCATAAATATTAGGTTCACGACGGAAACATTGAGAATAGTTCACATATTGTAAAGGTAGTTTTGTTGGGTCTAAAACTTCACCACCATGGATAGGAATAACTGAATGTTCAGAACTGGTAATCAGCACTAAGCCATCATCAGAAAGTGAATATCTATTACCTCCCCTTATATCTTTTCTACCGTCATATCCACAACCCCACTCGGTCTCCTCTTTAATCATTACCGGTGGAAGCATCCCCCTAAATCCCCTTCTAGTTAATTTGCTAAAGGCATAAAACATTAGTGACATTTCCAGGGTTGCGGCTTCGTTTTTGAAGAAACTGAAATGGGGACCAGAGATTTGTTCCACCCTTCTCATATCAATGATGTCTAATTCTTCTCCAAGATCAACATGATCAAGAGGCGTGAAGCCAAATTTTGGACGTTCACCAACGGTTTTTATAACAACACTTTCGGTCCAGTCTCTCCCTATCGGAACGTCCGGAGCCGGTATGTTGGGAATTTCTTCAGCAACTAAAGCAAGTTCTTCTTCCTGTTGAGTTTCGTCTAGCCGTAAAACAGTGTCGACAAGTATAGGGTCTAACTGGCGATTGCTTAAAGCCCCTCTTACCAGGTCAGGATTCTGACGGATAAAATCTAAATTAAATGTTTCCCTGCTCCTGGATGACATAAGTAGTCTATTTTACCGTACATTTTATATATTTGCCACTATTATGAGTTTTGTATAGTAAAATTGGTTATGGATACAAAACTATTGGAAGCACTTAAACAGGAACTGAAAGGTATTTTTGGAAGTGTGTATGAATATGGTGGAGGTTATGGTTATCGTTACCAACATGGTGTTCGGGTGATGATCTACTGTCAAAAAATTGCCCAATTCCCCAGATTTAAGAATGAAAAGATAAACTTGGAAGCTTTGTTGACAGCCGCTCTTTTTCACGATATCGGTAAGATTGTAGCTGTTGATAAGGATGGATTGTTAGTTTATGGTGACTACGGTGATAAATCCCATGAGATCGGTGGTTCAGAAATAGCTCCTAAATATCTAAAAAAATATATTAGTGATCAAAAATTAATTGATTTAATTTGTCTCATTATCAAGGAGCAGGATAGGAATGTTGCTAATACCAGAATCGAATCCAGTATTATCAAGGACGCTGACCGTTTAGACCATCAAGGAGTAACCCATATTTGGTGTTCAGTTACTTATGCTAATTATCAGAAGAAAAATGTTGAAGCTTTTGAAGAATTTTGGAAATCGGATGAAGGCCAGGTTAAATTTGAATCAAGCTTAAATAGATATAATTTCCCGGAGGTTGCTCAAATTGCCAGGAAAAGATTAGCAAAACTGAAAGAGTTTACCCAACTAATGTTTAGCGAACAGGTCGGTGAAGATATAGTTGTCGACGACCAATAAGATTGGTATTACTTTTCCGCGATCAGTAAAATGTTTTTTGCAGGTGTTTTTATCTTTGGTTTAATACTTTTAAATAAACTATCTAACTGGTCCTGAGAAAAATATTGCGGTGCGCTTGTTTTCAATTTTAAATTGTTTTTTTCAAACATGTCTATGAACTCTTTTTCACTAAAGTATTGATAAAGTTGCAACGACTCATTTTCCCAATAGTCTTCTTTCATATATCTGGATTTTGTTAAGAAGGCTGTCAGACTAATTTGATCGGTTTCAATCTTATTCCCCACTTCAACACATTTTATTTTTAGTGCTTGGTATTTTTTTGAAAATTCAACAAATAAGGATTTATCTCTATCGTCAGAAAAAGAAATGGTTATGGTTTTATTAAATGTTGGCTTACACCCGTCGAGAATGATGACGTTTCCGTTTTTCGCAAGAAGGTTGGTAATATCCCGAAACACTTCCCTTATTCGTTTTTTTCTTTCTGATAGTTTACTTGACGGTGCAATCTCATGGAGAATATTAGAAAGCAGGATGATATCAAATTGTCCGATTAATGGTAATGTTTTTTCAATATGTCCATAGACAAAGACGATATCCTGATATTTGTCAGCGCCCCTGGACACAACTTCACGATCAAGATCAAGTCCGACTGCTTTTACTCGGCTTCTTTCGTCTTTGGACAAGCTATTTAGGATCCTGTTTAACATCGCTCCGCTAAAACAACCGATATCTAAAATCTTTACTATATTTTGTTGGACTAATTTTTTCTTAAGAACTTTTATCGTTTCTAACACGGCAATATTTTTACTTTCGCCGCTATCCAGTCTTTTGGTCAGATAATCAAAATACGATTCTTTCCACCTATCTATTGTTTTGATTAATTTATTTGCCACTTTCGGTGATTTTTAATAAAGATGGTCCCTTGCCATAAAAACAATACGGATTGTCAATCTCGGGATGATATTTTCTCAACAACTCAAGTTCAAAATTTGGACCGGGACAAGTTTTTGAATACTTGTCACATTTAGAACAGTAGTTCTCCAGATTTCTTGATTGCTCTCTGAATTGTTCCAATTTATCGCTTTTTTGCCATATTTCAAATATGTTGTCGTGAGTTATATTGCCTAAACAATAACTGGTGTCAACATAAGGAATGTAACCGCCTGCCCATAAACTTCCGTCACTCATAATATTAAATCTGGTTGTAGCATCAGGTGACCCAACACGTAAACCATACTTATCAAAATCTCCCATTCTGGATGAATTTTTAATAGTGGCCTCTTCAAAGTGCATAATGTGCAAATTTGGATATTTAGGTCTAAGTTTCTCAGCTTCTTTGGACATTTGATAAAACTCTTCAAAGGTTACTAAATTACCTTTTTGCTTAAATTCGCTACCTCTGCCGATGAATCGGGTAATGAAAAAGTTTATTTCGGTAGTATATTGAGACGCTAGTTCCACCATAAACTCCAGATCTTTAAGTGATCCTTTGTTTATCAAAGTATTGATCCGCAACTTAACACCCAACCCGTGGAGTCTTTTTAAATTTTTTATGGTTCTGTCAAATGTATCCTTCCCTCTATTGTTTTCATGGTTTTCTTTTTTGCCGTCTATACTTATGGTAACCTGTTCAATGTTTAGATCGGCAAATTTCAAATTAATATCATCGTCAATATAAACGGCGTTGGTATTACACGAAACGGAGAAACCAAGTTTTTTTGTGGTTTTTAACACGTCATACCAATCAGGCCTTAATGTCAGTTCACCTCCAGTAAACCTTATATCAAGCACATTATTTTCCCTAAGATGGGAAAGACTATCCATAACTTCCTGTGTTGATAGTTCGTAGTGGCGGGGTGTTCCGGAATTATTAAAACAGGACTGGCATCGTAAGTTGCAAGCCAGCGTTAATTCATAATATATTCTGACCGGGGAGTAAATGATGTCGTTTCTAAAGTCTTTTCTTTTTGCCGGTAAATACTCACAATCCACCTTATTAAGCCTTCTATTTTTCAAATATTCAGTTAATTCATTCTTTAAAAGAAACTGGTGGCACAATTTATCCTTGTCGTAAAAGGTGTAACCAAAGGGTTCTTCCCTTAGGACATAGGATTTATTGGCTTGTGATTGTGACATAGTTTTGATTATACAGTTAAAGTTTTATTCTTTTTCTGATCTAACCCAATCCCAAAATACCGTGTCTGGTTGATACCCACCAAGGGTTAATTTTTGGAGCACTTTACCACCCCATAAATCATCCATTTCAACACCGTGTTGTCTTAACACCTCCTTCGCTGTTTCGGGGGTTGTTTGGCCTTCTAAAATCTGTCTAACGTCACCATGACCATCAAAGATTCCCAGTTTCTCAATTGTAAAGAGATAAAATTGTGGCGGGACCCTGTGTCCTAAAAACCTTAGGGCTGTAATCGCCTCCATGCTAACCCCTATATTTGGATTAGCCGACTTGTATCCACTAACTACAGCCTGATAGCCACTAAAATAATCCTGAAAGCGCCAGTTACCTTGCGTAACAGCAAAAACCATATCGGATAAGCAGGTACCGATATCAAAAACAGGATACCCGACATGAGAGTATTCCCAATCAAAAACAGTTAGCGGGGTGGTATCAAAAATGTTTTGTAATCCATAATCTCCATGGACAAAACCAGTATATCTACTTTGGTAAATAGCCGCACTGGCTTTGTTAAAAGCGATTTCGGCTAGCCTGAAACAATCTTCGGGGATGGTTGCTCTTCGCCTCATGTCGTCTAAAAAGTATTTATTTCTTCTTGGAAAGACAACGGTGTTTGGGTCACCATCAACTTCGACGCGATGTATTTGAGCTAGTGTTGAACCTACATTGGGTAAAGTGTCGGCGTTATAGTTATTCCATACGGATTGGTCTAACCTAGGTGCTTCAATCAATCTATATGTAATTGACCCCCATTCTTCAAGGCTACTTTCCACTATTTCCGGTACCGTAATGCCATTCGCTCTGGCTAAACTGATTCCTCTTAACTCGGCCTCGTATTTATCCGGCCACATTTTAAGCTTCGTAAATGTTTGTGGGGTTATCTGATATTCCTTAAACCTTCGTCCACTTAATAGAATGGCCTCAACCGGGATTGCTTTTAGTTGGTGGTTGTGGGCTGTCATTTCGGAGCTAGCGGTCTCTGATTCGTGTTTCCCCATATTATTTCTCTCTTTTATTAATTAATGAGGTATTTTACGTCTTTTTGTATCTTTTTCCAATAGCATAGTCCTGTAATGTTATAATTGCCCATGAGAGAAAAAGTACCAACGGGAAGGGCAATTGTGTTTAGAGATGCACAGGGAGGGCTTTCCTGGTCTGAATTTAAAGATGATAAGGATGCCCAGGCAATTATTGCGGCGAGGGAAAAACAGGGATTGAGTGTTTTGGAGACAACCACCAGAGATAGGGCGGTAAGTCTGGTAAATCCACCAGTTCCACAAGACAGCGATATGCCATTTTTCGGGAGATGAAAATTTTATCCCAAAGTGGCGCTGAATGGGTCTGATTAAGTATTACAGGAGATGGCGGAAATGTGATTTTGTTGTTCATAGTTATTTATAAATTGGTTGAAGTAATTCAATCTTTATCTTTCTGAACATGGCCGTTTCTTTCCCTGATTCTCTAAAACCAACTGTTCCTTTTTCATAGTCGAGATCAAACGCAAGTTTTGGTTCCGATGAAGTGGGATTTTTGCTTGTATCTGGATGTTTGTTTTCATCTGTAAGTTTTAAAACTTTATCGAGAGTCATGACGGATCGTACCTCATTGCTGGGAAGAAGTAATCTGGCCGAAGGAATTTTGTAAGTTGCAGATACGCTAAAAATATTAATGACAACATTGTCCCCGTTAACTTCAATACGCACCGGTATCCATTTTTCTATTGGAAATTCAGCTAAAAACTTTATTGTATTGGTATCATCAACAATAAATAACCCATTGGTAAGAAGATGTGGTCTAATTGTTCCATCAGGTTTACATTGAAAAAATACACCATTCCCTTTATCCCTTGCTCTTACTACAAAAGTAAAATTTTGGTGTTCTTTTGGGAAATCTTTATCTGTTATTGCTGGAATTTTAGTCTCGAAAGAGAAGTTGTAATTAAGCCAATCATTGCCATACTTAAGTATGGCTGGATACTCGCATTTAGTTAGCTTTAACACCTTGTTCCAGCTGGTATTGTCCTCCACAATTGACCAACCCGATCCTTTGTAGTATGACCAAAGTTCAGGTTGTTTCTCTATATTTATTTCAAAAATTCTCTTCGAGCTTTGTTAGATAAATTTCGTGATAATAATGAAAAGAAAAAATACAATTAAAAATATTGCTGTAGTAAAATTCTGAGTATTCGAATTGGAGTAAATATAAAAACAAATAGAGGTTATTAATCCATAATAATCAAAATTAACTGATAGTTGAGCAAGTTTTGGTAACAAAACTACCCCAGTAAATACAGCGAAAACCAAAAAAAACAACGAATCTCTTATTATCATCCTTTGGGCACCGTTGCAATTTGGTCACCTAAATGGATTGCAACTTCCTGATTTTAGACCAAAAGTGTTGTTTTGACTAGGTGAAGAGTAAAATGCTGTTCATGAAAAAAGATACAAATGTGCCTATTGCTCCGATCTTAATGTAATTCAAAAAGGTATCAGACGAGGAAAGATCAAATACTACTGTAAAAGCTGTCATCATTGGTTCCAAATCAATCGAGCTAAGACCAAATTATTCGATACCAAAAAGATTCTCAATCTTCATCTGTCAGGAATGTCCTTTCGGAACCTAGGAGAAACATTGGGATTAAATGCTTCAACCGTTTATCGAAAGATTACACCCTTCCTCAATGACTTACCCTATTGCGCTGATCTCTCCCGAGGCAATGACAAACACTACTGTGGCATCTTATTACTCGACGGCAAGTACACTCATGTCAAAGGCTACAATGACAAAATTCCGGTCATCTATGGCCTTGACTACCTGACTCACGACATTGTTCACTTTATTTTGTCCCGGGGAGAAAACTACCAAACATCAATGTCATTTTTTCAATCTCTTCGGTTACTCGGTTACCCACTCAAAGCTCTGGTCTGTGACGATAATCAGAACTTTCAACTAGCCTGCAGGAATACCTATCCCAAGGCTGTAATTCAAATCTGTCACAATCATTACAAGGAAAACATCAGAAGACAATTGTTTATCAGAAGTGATCCGACTTATCGATCGTTTATGGTAGAGATTGAGAAGTTGTTTTCCAGACGAATGTCGTCAGTTGAATTCTTTACTCTGGCCCGAAAGATTTTACTTAAGTATGGTTCAGATCCTAAATGCCAAGGAGTACTTCTTGATATTGAGAAAAGAAAAGATGTCCTGTTGGCCTACATGCGAGAGAAACACATTCCCCGAACCACCAACCTCATTGAGTGCTTCAATTCCCACCTTGAAGGCAGGTTGAAATCAATCAAAGGTTTCGAACCCATGCCTCATGCCAAATCCTGGTTTAACGCCTATTTCATCAGACGAAGATTAAAACCTTTTACTGACTGTCGAGGACAATTCCGAAAACTAAATGGTCAATGTTCGCTTCAGATTGTTATCAAAGATGACTCTAAATACCAAGCCCTAAAAGAAAAACTCAGGTGACCGTTTTTGCAACGGTACGAAAACTGTGGGCAATAGTAGACTCGAACTACTGACCCCCGTCTTATCAGGACGGTGCTCTAACCAACTGAGCTAATTGCCCTAAAACTCCTTAGTATATCATCAATAATTTACAAAACCGACACCTTAAAACCCGAAAATTGAAAATCGCCCTCTCCTGTTTTCCCCTTCTCCCAAACCCCCACTTCTGGTCTCCGACCACTACTCATTATCATTCCTCCCTTCTTCAACCCGCTCATTTTTACTGTTGCCAAAACAACCATCCCGTTGGGTAATACCGCCCCCAATTGGCTTGTTTTTGCCTGAATTCTGATTTTCCCAAAGTTTTCATCCACCTCTTCTGCCAACACTTGATCAAAAATACTCTCGTTTATTTTTACTTCATCAATCTTTACCACTGTCGGATCATACTGAAATTCCAAATTGTAGCTGACCACTGCCCCTCCGGAATAATTTGTCTTGATTTCAAAAGTTTTTTCTTTTCCCGTCTCCACCTTTCCTTCCGGTTCGAAAAATATTTGCTTTTCTCCACCGATTGGCTGTACTGGCAATTTTATTCCCGTTTTGCCATTCATCCAGGCAAACCCAAACATTACTAAAAGTAGTCCACCCAATGCCAACAATACCTGTTTCATTTTATTACCTCAATCCCTCCAAAAAACCATCCTTCAATATTTCAAAATCCACCATATCCACCACCCCATCATTGTTCAAATCACTCTTATAACTATTTTTGACGGCTCCAACCATCCCTCTCAAGGCTTGGATTCTTTCATTTTGCCACAAGGCGATATCAGCCACATCTATCTTGCCGCTACAATTTATATCACCTTTTGGCCATAGTTTGCATTTATCCGGCAGACAACAATGGGAAGACTTGTTGCACATTAATACTCCCACTTCGCCATAACCACTCAAGCACTTACCCGTGTTTGTCATTGAATTTTCACAATAACCTCCCAGTGAAACACATGCTGGTTTCAGCATTGGCACAGCTGTCGGTTTTTTTGTCGGTTCCACTACCGCCGCCATGCATAATACATTTCTTTTTGCGTTTACATTGTTCTCCACACAATCATTTTTCTCTCCGAGATTACTGCATCCTTGGAATACTGAAGTATATATGTCAAAACATGTTCCCCTAAAACCCGCTTTCGCACATTGACTAAAATACTCACCTTGGGTCTCTTTTAACAACTTACAATTTGTTTCCCTTGGTATCGTTGGCATCGGCCTTATTGGAGTCGGAGTACAATAAACCGTTCCCGGTTTGGGGTCACAATATACTTTTTCCCCACTCCAAGGATCTACTATTCCGTCCACACATGCTGGCTTTGGGATACATTTAATAATGGGTGTTGGCGTCAACTGTTTCGCACAATATGTCACCCGACATTTTTCAGTTGCCCTTTTTTTTAGGTTACCCTCCAATTCACAACTTTTCGCATCACCCACTATCCCCGTGCTTTTTTTCACCCCATTAACCATACAACTGTAACTCATAAACCGATATTTTCCGTCTCGGCAACTAGAATATAATTTCAGTGAAATCATTTCCGACCTACATTCCTGGAGACCTATTGTCATATCGTTTTCTCCGGCTCTTACTCCAACCGCTGCACAAACCAACATTATTGCTCCCAACACCAATATTTTAGTCTTCATATTCTAATTCTATGTCATTTTCAAAATCATTTCCACTACTGCTCTTCCCACATTAACTCCCGTGGCTTGCTCAAAACCCTTAAACTGGCATTGCCGGTTTACTTCCAAAACATAATTCTGATAGTCTTCTTCTTTATAAACTCCCCTGTCAAGGGGAGATGCCCGCAGGGCAGAGGGGTTTGGACCTTTCATAATATCCACTCCACAATAATCTAATTTGCACACCTTTGCCACATTTTGAGCCAATTCTTTTTCGATCTCCGACAGCTCCCATCTCTCTACTTTTCCTCCCAAACTATAATTACTTCTAAATTCCTCCCCCACCGCCAACCTTTTCATGGCCCCAATGGCTTTTCCCCCAATCACAATCACCCGCAAATCCCATTTGGTTGGCAAATATTTTTGCCACAAAAACATTCCCAGATTTTTCTCGTTAATTTTTCCCAAAAATTTTTCCATCTCCCCCCAATTCTCAAATTTCCTGACACTTCTTCCCTGGTATCCTCTTTCATGTTTGGTAATTATTGGAAAAATGTTTAAATCGAAACCATCTTTTTCGCAGCGATATTGAGCCTGCATCGCAGACTCGCCAGAGCTAGAAAAATGGTGGTGAGAGTTAAACATTTCCAGTATTTGGCTTTTTTGGTAAAAAATTTTTGTCGGCACTACCGGTATCCCCTCTACTATATATAGTGCATGTTGGGCGATCTTCCCCATTCTTGTCCAATGTAAATATCCCTCGCCATTGACACAGTAAATTCCTTTCTTTTGCAAAAATCTTATTAACATGTTTCTGCCTTCTGTATATTTGCCACTCTTAGTCCCTGCCACCCGAAACCACACCCCCATTGTATTTTTCGCCGTTATTTCTTCTCCGGCCACATATACTTTTGGGTTTTCATTGTTTAGATCAAATACTACCTCTCTGTACATTGCTCTTTTTACTTTTATCCCCATCTTCCTTGCTTCTTCTTCCAATCTATCCACCTCAAACTGACTCTGTATTGGCGACATGGTAAAAGCGATTATTTGTTTTTTTTGCATATGTTTAATTAGAAAAATAAGTGAAGCATGTATTTTTCGGAGCGCAGCTTCTGGAGCTCTTGCGAAGCACGTAAGCACCGAAAAAATATCATGCGAACTTGTTTTTCGATAAACTAATTAAAAATTTAACAATTTCTGCCGGTACATCAATCCCGGTTGCCTTCATAAAACCCCAAAACTGCGGCCCCTTATTCACCTCCAACACCACATAATCTTCTCGATTATTACTCAAGCCGTGGTCAATATTTTTCAGCGAATTTGAGCGTGGTAACACACTCACCTGAGCAGAAAAATGTTGACGAGGATTGAGATATCGAGGCATTATATCGACCCCTGCCACCATCAATCCACACACTTTCGCCGCCTCAACCGCCATTTTTTTAATCTCTTCCGGCAGCTGGGCCACTTCCACCTCTCCTCCAACAGAAAAATTATTTCTAAAATCTTTTTTATCTTTTCGGTATCTTTTCATTACCCCCAGTACCTTCTTTCCCAATACCAACACCCGATAATCCCCCCGGTTTTCAATGTACTCCTGCAACATATATCTTTTTCCTTCCTCTGTCTCACTCTTTCTTAAATCCCTTATTAGTTTTTCCAACTCTTCCCGATTGTCTGCCTTAAACACCCTCGTCCCCCTGTCCCCCCCGCTCCCCTTTAAAATAACCGGAAAATTAAATGGCGGGTCGTTTCCTGCCGAAGTGATTGTTTTTCGGGCGAATTTCAACGTGCAAACATTGACTGAGTCAGAAAAATGATCACAAGGCAAAGAAACATTTTGCAAGCCTACCATTAAATTATATAAATACCACAAACTTCCATAAACCGTTTTCGGCACCGGTATTCCGGATTCTTTTAATTTCATTATCTGCCACGCCTTACAGGCATACGATGGTTTTCCTTCTTTTACTAATGGATCCACCACTATTACCTCTTTTTTTAATTGTTTTAGTACCAGATCCACTTCTTCCCAATGTTTCCCTGTCGTTCTAAAAAACACTATCTCAAATTGGTTTAAATCTTCCCCCCGCAAACTTACCTTTCCTGTTTCCGTCTCAAAACTGACTAAATTGTACGAAACCAATTTCAAATCAACTTTTAGTTTCTTTGCCGCCTCCCTAATCATCACCAAATGCCTGGTTATCTTCCCTCCGTAAAATAATGCAATTTTTGTTTTTTTCATATTTTTTTCGCACTAATTAAAAATCCCTCCAAATCCTTTCTTCCCAACAAAAACTTAGTTCGAAGTTTTTCTCTATCCGCCACGTTTACCGCCGTTATTACCTTTAATCCTTTTAGCCAAAAAGTCACCCCGACCACCGGTCTGTCCTTATGTTCCCCTAAACTTGATTTGTAATGTCTAAAATACAATACCCGTTCCGGTTGCAGTAATCCCAGCTTTATCGCCAGGTTTCTGTCAATTGAGCTTCTAAATGCTCCCGTGTCCACCTTGGCTCTTACCTCCACCACCCGGTGCTTTCCTTGCCTTATTGTCGGGCTTTTCTCCAATAATGGCACAAAACCCTTGGGAATTTTTACTCGGATTATTTCCAGTGATTGAATTGTCTTCGCTTTCTCTTTTAATTCCACCTTTTCGGCAAATTTTTCTCCAAACAGATATTTAGACAATGAAATGGCATGATCCGAACTTCGTACCGTCACATCCTCCACTTTTTCCATTCGCCGCCTAAGTCCCGCTTTGTTGCAAATCTGAATCGACAGCCCCGGTCTGGCGTTTACTTCCAGTACTTCCGGCCCTTTTTCTTTGTCCAGCACTATGTCCACCCCCCAAAACCCCAGTCCCTTTATTGCTCCCTGACATCTAATGGCTGTTTCTAGTATTTCCCGCCATTGAGGTATCTTTATTCCGTTTACTTTTATTAGTCTTTTTTTGCCAAAATCATAAATTTTTTCCACTTCTTTTCCCTTGCCCTCAATCCCAAAAGTAGTAATCCCTGTCGCCATATCCACCCCCAATCCTACCGCCCCTTGTTGTAAATTTGCCTTACCGCCGCTTTTTTCAGTGGGCAGCCGCAGCATTGCCATCACCGGCACCTTATTAAATATAATCACTCGAACATCTGGCGTTCCCCATTTGGTTAAATTCAAAAACATTGGATGAATTTTGATTCTTTCTTCCAGAAGCACACTATCCGGATTCCCGTGAAGACTATATTTACCCATTAATATTTCCTGGCAGTGGTGCCGCAAATCTCCCACGTTCACCAAAAATCCGTCCATTTTGTGCCACTCTCCCGCCCACTTACCTCTTCTTCTCACAATAATTATTCCCTCTCCGCCATACCCCGACACTGGTTTTACCACAAAATTTCCTTCAAGTTTTTCCCAAGCATAGTTTTCTACCTCGTCCCAGCGTTGAAAACGGGCCAACAATTTCGGTACCCCCACTCCGACTTTCATTAAACTCTTCTTGGTTTTATATTTGCTGTCAGCCACCATTCTTCCCCGGCTGCTGTTTTTCCTCAAATACACCTTATTTCTCTCATTCTTGGTCAAAAATTGCCGATACTGTTTCAAATTAAACATAAGGGCTTAAATCCAAAAACGAAGCATAATATTTTTCGGAGCGCAACCGCAACGCGTCTAGCATTGGTTAGAGCACCGCAAAAATATCATGTGAGTTTTTTAAATAAATATTAAACATGTATTTTTTAAGATCAATTCGCCGTTATCTTTTTTGCGCGAATTTGAACGCCCCGCATTCACTGAGCGACAAAAAATGATAACCAGAATTGATCGTTGATCATTTTTTCCTTATCGCTTTTTTAAATCTTTTTATCTCCATCAATCTTATCCCCGTATAATTTCCTACCATCAAATTTATTACCACTGTCACCACAATTATTGCTTCAGGATACCTCAATACTACCTCAGCCACTCCCTGCCACCCCATCAGTACCGCTCCCAATATCGCCAGCCCCAGTGTTCCCAGGGTAAGCTTTATTGCTTCCTTTTTACTTTTAACCAGTTGAGTTCGGGTAAATTCCTCCGCCAACAGTATCATAAATAGTACCGGAAAAATCGAAATGTTGCTAATGTCCACCATTTTTAATCCAGTTGATATCACCATCAATCCAAACACCCCCACTGATATAAATACCAATCCCAATGCTCGTACCGGCCAAAAATGTAGTTTTAATCTTTTCAAAATCAGATTACTCAAAATTGATATCATCAGAATCGCCCCAAACAAAATCAGCCCACCGGCAATCCCGGTTGCCGACAGCGCCACCGCTATCATTGTCGGTACAAAAATTCCATACCCGCTTACCCCAAGGATATAGTGCATTACCGACACTAAAGTTGCCAACAGTGGCAACAATAAAAGCATTACAATTGTTTTCGCTTCCACCCCATTGGTTATTGCTCTTTCTATTACCTTACTTTGGGCCAAAATTGGACTAACACTCCAAAAATATAATACCAAAAACAAAGAGAGAATGGTGGCAATTTTCTTCATAATTTCTTATCCTCTTATCTTCTTATCTTCTCATCTATTTATCTAAACTTGTGGCGTATTATAGCACTAATTTTTACCCGTCAACCCCCTCACCATATTATTGGTATAATTAAACTAATTATGGTTGATATTAGCAAGCTACCTCTCACTCCCGGCGCTGACATTGGTACCAAATATACCAATTTTGGCACTTTAGTTACCCTTATTCTCAAAAACGGACTAACTTTAGCTGGTGTAATTCTTTTAGTTTTGATTCTTGTTGGTGGTGTTATGTATATTGCCGCCGCTGGTGGCGACGATCCCAAAAAACTGGCCTCCGCCTCGTCCACTATTACCAGTGCCCTGATTGGCTTCTTGGTAATTTTTTGTAGTTACTTTATAATCCAGATTATCGAGGTCATCACTGGCCTTAAAATATTGTGATTTTTATTAATTTATTTTTTAGAATTTAGACTTTAGACTTTAGAATTTTATTGTATGATCGGCATCTTAGGCAACATTTTAAATCCCACCAAGTATCAGAGTACCCAAGGTGAAGGTCTCTTCACGTTTCTAAGTAATCTTTTCAAATTTGCCGGAGTTGTTGCCGGTATTATCTTTATTGTTCAGCTTTTAACTGCCGGCTACGACTACATTGCCAGCAATGACGATCCCAAAAAATTCCAAGCCGCCGGCAACAAAATTCTTCACAGTCTCTTGGGTCTCGTTATCATTGCCGGTGCCTTCATCCTCGCCGGCCTCGTTTCCCGCTTTACTGGTATAAATATTCTCAATCCTACTATCTATGGCCCCTAATAAATATCTGGCCAATCTTACCGGTTCCCTTACGGGTCCGGGTATCAATCCCACCTCTCCTCTCGACGCTACCACCAAATTTGAGAAATTTGCCGGTCAAATCCTTGGTGTTCTCACTATCGTCGGTGTTCTTTATTTTATTATCCAAATTATTTTTGCCGGTTATTCTTATATCGCCTCCAAAGGTGATGAAAAAAACATGGAATCCTCCCGCAAACGTCTCACTGAAGGGATTCTTGGGTTAGTCATTGTTATTGTTGCCGTCGGCTTGGGCTCACTTTTAGCCAAACTCGCCGGCATTCCCAATGTCTTGGACATTAATGGTATGTTTACTAGAATGGGTTTATAAAAACTTTATGATCAATCTTGTCAAACCCGTTTACGCTGTAATTTGCAACCCGGTTCTCAAAGACTGTACTTCCTCCACCGACCCTGAAGGTTACACTAATAATGTTCTTCGTGGGGTCATTTCCATCCTCCTTTTAGTGACCATCATTTATTTTATGTGGCATGTAATTTTTGCCGGCTACCATCTTATTGCTACCGACGGTGATCAAAAAAAGCTGGAAACTGCCAAAGCCGAACTCACCAATTCCATTGTCGGTATCATTGCTATCTTCTGCATTTTTGCCATTATTAGATTTGTTGGTACCGTTTTAGGCATCCAGGGGTTGGAAAACCTCAACCTCACCTGGCCCACTCTTTAAATTATTATTAATTATTGATATTATTATCTCTATGACAAACATATTTCCTCTCGTCAAATCCGCCATCGCCCAAGGCAAAATTATTATTGGGCCTCAAACTGGTGAATTTGATCCTCTCACCCGCATGACTGCCGGCGGTATTGTTTCCGGTGCCATCTCTCTGGCCATGCTCGCCGTCGCTCTGGTTTTCTTTTTCATCCTCATCCTGGGTGGCCTCAAATGGGTCATGTCCGGTGGTGATCAGAAAAATGTCGAAACCGCTCGAAACCAAATCACCAACGCCCTTGTTGGTTTGGCTATTGTTTTTGCCGCTTTCGCCATTATGAAACTGATTGAAATTGTCTTTGGTATCAGCCTCCTTGGTGGCATCACTATTCCTACCTTCAACAAATAATTTGTTTTTTGTTTTCAAAGCCCCCCTTTTTCAAGGGCCTGCCCGCCTGTTGAGGGGGGTGTCGGTTTTACCGACCGGGGGTTTTGTATTGTATAATTCACTCATGAAATTCATTGTATTTATTCTCTTTTTTGTCATTAGTTATTTGACATTTGTCATTCCCGCTCTCGCCCAATCTCCCCAAGCTTGGACTGGTCGCTGTGTCGGTACGGGAACCAATACTGATATTCCCACCATTCAGGGTATTGAGTGTCTTTTTTATAATATTCTCCAATTTGTCGTCTTTTTTGCCGGTCTTATCTTTCTTTTTATGTTCATTTCCGGCGGTTTTAAATATTTAACTAGTGGTGGTGATGAAAAAGCTGTCGCTGCCGCTGGTTCTACCCTCACTTCAGCTATTATTGGCCTAATTGGTATCATCGCCTCTTGGTTAATTCTTTCCTTTATCCAAAAATTCACCGGCATTAATGTTACCAAGCTCATCATCCCCGGTTAATGAAAAAATTCTTCCTGTCTTTTCTTATACTTAATACCTGCTACCTAATACTTAATACTAATAGTTGCTACGCTTTTAACCTTCTTGATCTGATTTACCCGCCCTTAAATCTAAAAGACAGCTCTCGCAAACCACCGAAAGTCGCCCCGGCTCCGGAAATAATTAGCCACGATTCCTTCAGTAACACCCTAGAGACACCTCTCAATTGTGATGGGGCCATTTCACTCTCCCGCCATTGGGACCCCAAACAGGAACAAACTGGTACCGACGCTGATGGCAACCCTATTTACGAATTTGTCGCGCAAGACGCCCGCGATCTGAATGGAGAAATAGATATTAAAAATCTATCCAATAATGGTTTCCGAAACTTTCATACCTGGAGTGCCCGCAACCCCATTTCCTGTAACCCCGACCTGGTTGACAATAACTTCCACAATCTCTCCGTGGCTGGTCAGGGTTCTGCCAACCGTATGACTCCGGGTCTTCAAATTCTTTATCTTCGGGGTCTTCTTCTCATCGAGGCCGCCCAATCACTCAATCAAACCGATAAACAGGATCTTATTACTCAAGACGCCCAACTTGTCTGGAGTTGTGGTGGTTCCTGTGTTGAGTTAAGCCACAAACCCAAATCTTGCCGTCCGGTAACTATCAGTGAAATCCTTTACGGTCTTCGCGGTGAACCTCTTTACTATTCTTCTGCCACCTCTTCTCCCACCACTTTCCCCCCCGACATCATTAGCAAATTAGCTGCTTATTTTAATGGCAATTGCAGCTCTGTCTATGGTTGTTTTCAAAAGCGTTTTCCCGGAGTTCCCTTCTCTCCCCTCTCGCTTTCTGACTACCTTTTGA
>Ga0100398_1002010_pt1 | contig 17254 bp, 14 predicted proteins | sample CryGeymeta201522_FD_81568 | JGI IMG/M metagenome (GOLD analysis project Ga0100398, IMG submission 81568) | Groundwater microbial communities from Crystal Geyser aquifers in Utah, USA - Crystal Geyser metaG 2015-22 | ecosystem: Environmental > Aquatic > Deep subsurface > Groundwater | place: USA...
AACTCTTGATGGCAACCGCCACATAGGCAACATTGGATTGCACACCATTGACCATAAACATGGCACTGCAACCACAGGGACTGTTATCGGCGAGAAGGACTACTGGGGAAAAGGATATGGCACTGATGCTAAAATGGTGCTCATGAACTATGCTTTCAATGTGCTCAATCTCCGTCGACTCACCAGCGAAGTTATCGCCTTTAATGGCAGAAGCGCCAACTATGCCCAAAAATGCGGGTATGTGTTAGAGGGAACACTCCGCCAACACGTGTATGTCAACGGGGCATATCATGATGCATTTGTCTTTGGTGCGCTCAAAGAAGAATGGCGACCACTCTGGGAAAGTTACAACCAATAAACTAATTGACCAATCAACAAATTACGCTAACTTCGCCCCGTCGAGCCCGGGGCGATTTTTCTTGACAAATTATGTAAATAAATATACTCTTTCGTTACAAAGGGTTTGCCCTTTGACAACTTAAGGAGGTGTTGGGTATGCCCACACCGCACACCATAGACCTTACTCCATATAGTAAGGAAGAAGAGTTATTTGTCCTTGGTAACATGGCAAAGATAGTTGATCAGATGTCCCGAAGTATGACATTCCTGAAGTTTGGTAATTGGTTTAGACTGCGACGTGGCTACCATGATTCAGATGGACATGAGCACACTTCTGGTACGAGCCCCCTGCTCACGCCAGATTTGCCCGCTCCAACCACCATGCTTGGGTCAATGATCAATTCTCCCCTGCACGTTGAAGGTGTTTTCGGGTACCTCATAGATCAGAAACAGAATCTTGATGCCAAAAAAGAATATCCTCTTTCAGTCTGGGGCTACAGTAGAAAGGAGAGGTGGGTTATAGGGAAAGTTCAGATGGTAGTGACGCGAGATTGTAACCCGAGCAGTACGTCTCCTTGGGGTACATCTCCTTGGTACTATGAAAGTTGCACAAGTATTTCGATGTCACGAGCCCATCTCACCGAAGTGATAGATGTGTTTAGTGCAGAGCATGTCATACGAGATTTCGAAAGATCTCTCGATACGTTGTGGGAGGGCTACCAACAGCGCTTCAACGAAGTGTCTAAAGCGATGGATCGCTTTCAAGTTGTCCGTTCTGACCAATACCGCCTCGACTACTCCCAGATACGACCAGTAACGGTCGTTACGCGACTCTGCTGTGTCTATTTTCAAGAGTGGATGAAGATCGTTCGCCCAAGGGGAGACGAGGTCGAAGTTGTCGTCAACGCATACGACTGGCAAAAAGTATGCGTGATCTGTTGCACACGGAACGACAAACAACAACAGATTTGTCGCAACTGCAAATCAGAACAGTTTGCCGAGTAGAAGTTCACTTTCCCCGGATGGGTCGGGCACATCAAACAGGTGCCTGACCCCGCCGGGGTTCTTTTTTATTTTGCACCGCAAAATAACCCTGAGCGAGGTCGAAGGGTATTCCATTGATACCCCCCGTCATTGCGAGCGTAAGCGCGGCAATCTTTGACAGATTGCTTCGGTCATTTATTACTCCCTCGCAATGACGTAGGAGTCTAGATTCCCGATGTCGGATTGCATCCGACTCGAGAATGACGACTTTTCTTTTTCTGGAAGTATGAAATTATTTGTGCTCTGATAGAACAAGATGTCTGACGAACGGAGAGAGGAGTTCTTGTTTTATCGAAAGTTATCTTCCTTCAATCCTGCCTGACGGCAGATATAACGGAAGGTGCCGACAGGGATCTCTTTTTTATTAGCGGGAACAATTACGGTGTAAACCCGATCTATTTCCTTCCGGTATTTAATATGGCTCCCTTTTTGTGAGACAAAATAAAAGCCCTGCCTGTGCAGAACCTTTTCTATCTATTTTGACGAGGGTAATTTAGGCATACGCCAACTGTCGTTTGACGACAGTTGGGCGCTCTATATGCGTTATATCACCCGTAGGTTGGTCCTCAAAGTAAAGTTCTAATGCTTCTTGCAAATTAGCCAGCGCCTCAACTCTGCTTTCTCCAAAACTGGATACATCGACATTCAAACACTGCGCAACATAGTGCTTGTCTTCCTTCCAAACCACATTTTGAAAAACTGTTTTTTGCATAGTTCTATACTATCAACTTACTGGTCATTGTCAATCTTTCACACGTTAATCAGTTTTTCTGCATAATACATAATACTTACTACTTAATACCGACCCCCAAGCTCTTGCATTTCTCCTGCCCAAGTGGTATATTCTTGATGCACCTTGACATCGTTGACTCACGGTAAGAAAGATGTGAAAGAAATGATATTTTTCATTGATCCTATTTTGGCTTGGATCAAAGAACAGCTGGCTGATCCAGAGATTGCGGTGATTGTTTTCGAGGCGAGAGCACAGGTAAGGGTAAAAACACGTTGCGAACTTGCTGACGGTGAACCCGGAAACTATTTGTGTATGGCTTTAAACCCAAAAGGTGTTTTTGAAAGTGCACAAAACCTCGCTGGAAACAACCTCGAAGGTCGGTATGAACGGAGATTTGGTAACACTATCGTCAGAATCAACACGACGGTAACATATCAAGAAAACCCAGACGCCCCGGTGATACAAATCATCAAGCCGGTCGGTTCTGCGCTTGATGATTTCCGAGCTCCAATCAAAACGAAATTACCTCAATCCATACCAACGGATTCGCCGGAAACTCGCAAACACCCATTGCTTCGTTTATTCCGAAGGAGGTAATTTCTTTCCAGAGTGAAACATTCCCCAACGAAAGGAGGTGGAAGGAATGGGATATTTGAGCAGACAACCAACAAGTAATGAACCGCCGCCACAAAAATAATCAAATCCGTGGCTTGATACAAATAGCTTGATGGATGAAAAGGCGATCCTACTGACCGGGAGCGGGAAAAGATGCACAAAGTGTCGTCGAGCGACGAGCAATCGATTCCTCAACCCTGCGCAACTCTGTCCTGATTGCACAGAACAAAACCCTGCCGCATAATGTCAAACCAGTAACACCTCCGAGGAGTCCCCCGCCACCTCGGAGGTGTTTATTTTTTCTTTTTCTGGAAGCGAAGAAGCGATTTCGCTTCACAAAAAGGTGATGTTTGACGAACTACCCCGTTTTAGGAAGATCGTATGTTCTTTTTACTTCATAGAGACCGAAACTGCATACCCGCCTATGTGGCGAGGATAAATTTCGGAGTGTCTATAGAAAGAAAAGAACATAATGATCGCTCCTAAAACAAGCGGGCTAGGGGGTTGGATTATTAAGGATAGGGGGAACGCTTCGCAAGTAGGTCACCCTATCCTTAATAGAAATAGTTGTGTTATTATCTTTACACAATGCAAAGCAATCAAAACCCATCTCCATCTGGTATCTTCTGCGCTATTTTAAGGGCTATTGGGGAGCGATAACCGCCACCATGCTCTTTATGATGGCGTCAAAAGTCGCCACCAGCTTTGACCCGATCTATCTTAAGAAAATTATTGATACTGTCAGCACTGGTAGCACTATAAGCACTCTAAGCACTTTTCTCATCATTTACTTTGCCCTCAAACTCATCACCGCCCTGTTTGAATACCTTCGCGATCTGATCTTCGCCCCAGCGGAGATGGGCATTGCCCGCACGCTGTCGGTTGAGCTTTTCTCCCATCTTTTGTCGCTCCCCATCAAATATCACCACGACCAGAAGATCGGCGGGCTTTCGCGGAAAATCACCCGTGGCGGGCGGGCGGTGCAGTTTATCCTGGATTTTATGGTCATCAACATCCTGCCGACCGCCTTTGAGTTAATCTTTGTGACGATCTTGCTGTTCAAACTCTACGCCCCCGTCTACGCCCTCATCACCTTTGTCACCATCGTCCTCTACACTTGGTTTACCATCTGGGCGACGGAGAAACGGCAGAAGTTCCGCATGGGGATGCTCCAAGCCGACGACGAGGTGGCGGGGTTAGAAGTTGACGCCCTCACCAACATCGAAACGGTTAAATACTTTAACAGCGAAGCATCCCAGATGGAACGCTACCACCCATCGGTCAACAAGCGCTACGACCTGTCCGTTTCCTCTAACAAACTCTTTGCCCTCATCTCCGGTGTCCAAGCGATCATCTTGCTCGTTGGGCTTGGCTTGATTTTATATCTTGCCATCCGCCAGACGCTCGTCGGCATCTTGACCATCGGAGATCTTGTTCTTCTTACTACCTACATTATGCGCTTGTCCGCCCCAATCGGGGTGCTCGGTTTTATCTACCGTTCGATTAAAGACAGTTTGGTGGACTTGGATGGGATGGCAAAGGTGTTAAACGAACCGCTCGGCATCAGTGAACCCAAACACCCCAAACTCCCTAAAAACCCCAAAGGCAAGATTGTTTTTAAAAACGTCAGTTTTGGCTATAACGACAAACGACAGATATTAAAAGATATTAGTTTGACAGTAAAGCCTGGGCAGAAGGTCGCTTTTGTCGGACCAAGCGGGGTCGGCAAATCAACGATCGTCAAACTGTTGTTTCGATTATATGAAGCGACAACGGGTGAGATTACAATCGACGGTGTCTCAATCACCGAGCTTGGCAAAGATGGGCGCCGGGCGCTGATGGCGATCGTCCCGCAGGATCCGGCGCTCTTTAACGCCACCATCGGCGATAATATCCGCTTTGCTTTATCCCGAGCGCAGTCGAGGGACAGTCATTTTTCAACACAAAAAGAGATAGAAAATGCTGCTAAACTGGCATCGCTTGATACCTTTATCGCCTCGCTTCCTGATAAATATGATACGACCGTTGGGGAGCGGGGAGTTAAACTCTCCGGTGGCGAAAAGCAACGGGTCGCTATCGCCCGCGCCGTCATCCGCAACCCCAAGATCTTGGTATTTGACGAGGCGACCAGTTCGCTCGACAGCAAAAGCGAAAAAACAATTCTTGGCACGCTTAACATCGCGTCCAAAGGGCGCACCACCGTCGCCATCGCCCACCGCTTGTCGACCATCGCCGATTACGATGTCATCTATGTTGTAGACAAAGGAGTTATCGCCGAACATGGCACCCACGCAGAACTCTTACGAAGTGAAGGACTCTACTCCAAGCTGTGGCGGATACAGGCGAAGAAGAGATAACTATTGACTCCATACGCAATACTATCTATTGTGTATGGTGAGCTTATCTTAATCTGGTAGAAGGGAGGTCGGTAAAATGGATAAGCAGTTGTATGTACCTCCAAAGGTTGTCCGCAAGGGGCAGGCACCTGAATCGGTTGAAGCCGGTTGTTGTTTGCGCTCATGTGGTGGCAGCCCGCGCGCTCCAACGGGGGACGACCGTCTGGCAGAGGTCAAGTCAAGTATCGATGCCAAGCTCCGGTCTGCACTGTAACGCGCGTTGAGGGAGGGTAACCCCATTACCCTCCCTCAGTTCTTTAACAATCTGAAAGGAGCATGTGACATGCGTGTCCGTATTCGAAAAGAAGCGCAATCATACCTCGTCTATTTTCTCGATTGTAATCGCCTTGTCGTTGTCAACGAACTTGGTGCACTCATAGCACACGCACTGTTTAATGAAAATGCATCGATTGTAGACATTGCACATCGTATTGCAATCCAATATCAGGTTGACCAAGAACGTGCGTTACACGATGTTCACACGTTTGTATCTAACGTAATGTAAGAACTTTCTTTAGACGGATACAAAACAATTGAGCAAGAACAACATACAGTCCCGACAGGCGTTGAGCTACAGATAAACACAGACTGTAACCTCAGATGTGCGCATTGTTTCCAAGAAAACTACAGCGTAGAAAATGTGATGTCCCATGCGAGAGCTGCCGAGATAATCTCTGCCCTGTCTCACGCCGGCGTTTTTGAATTAAGCATCATAGGCGGTGAGCCGTTCCGGCATCCGGATATTATGGCTATTCTTGCTCATGCACAAACCTGTTTGCTGTCAACGACCATTACCACTAATGGAATCCTTGTGACTAATGACATTATCCACGAACTCTCAACTATGCCATGGCTATCGATATTTGTAAGTCTCGATGGTATCGGCAAGGTTCACGACACAATACGCGGCAAAGGAACATTTGCACAAACAGATCAAGTAATTCTATCGCTTGTTAGCGCAGGCGTCCCTGTAGATGTGCTGTGCACACTTAATGCTTACAACGCACTACACTATCGCGAGGTAATCGGCTACTGTCAAGAACTCGGCATTCCATGTGATTTTAACCTCTTTAAGCCATTCAAAGAGTCTCACCGGTCGTTGATACTACCACCGAACGATTTCTTTGAAATTATAATCGGACTCACTCGGCTCAAGGAAAATGGTGTGAGTGTCGGTGTGGGAAATGCTGCCATATCAAGTGAACTCATGGGGCTTGCACCACGCAATGAATGCACGGCTTCACTTGCGGGTCTGGTCATTGACTCACAGGGTAAAATGGTTACGTGTCCAGGGTTAGTCACTTCTGGATTCTACACTGCGGATGAATTACCCGACTTTGACGAGGACTGGGTGCACACATGGTTGACGCACCCAACGTTCACCTCATTTCGCGAAAGAGGTTTGTATGGATGCCAAGTCAGATCACATCTTTTGTGCGGTGATTGCACTGCCCCCGACCCTTATGGGATAGATGCATTTCGCATCTACTACAACAAGCGGTTACCACAACGTAGGTAACCGCTTCATTTATATTTACAAATAAAACGGGGTTATGAGTGGAACACCCTAACCCCGTATCATCGTTTTGATAAGTCGTTCGTTCAACTGCACAATATCCGTTACATATGTATCCCAACTTGGGATAATTGCCAACTGACCATTGCGTAACTCATAGAGAAAATCTGGTTGTATCGCATCGATAAACAACCTGTCATGAGAGACAAAAACGATCGTTCCAGAAAAGTCCTTGAGAACAGTGACTAACGCATGTAATGCATCGATGTCAAGATGGTTTGTTGGCTCATCTAAGATAAGCACATACACCGACCGCGCAACAAAAAGTGCCATTATCAACCGTGCTCGTTCTCCGGGACTCATCGTCCCTGTTACCCTAAGTGCATCTTCTTTCGTAAAATGAAACTTGTGGAGAAGGTGGAAGATGCGCTCGTCATCAGCCGGAGAACTTTTTTTGAAAATAGAGATCACTGTCTCATCCCGAGGAAGGTTAGCATGCTCCTGCATGAGGTTCCCGATGATAAGTGATTCACCAACATGCACGTGTCCGCTTTTGGCAGGTAGTTCGCCCATCAACGCTTTGAGTAATGTCGATTTTCCACTACCGTTGAGTCCCAATATTCCTAACCGTTTACCATAATAAACTGAAAGGGTAATCGGTCCAATAGAGAACGAATCATTATACCCAACATATGCTTCGTAAGAGAGAGGGCTTGCTTCGCTGGGTTGTCTGTTGGTTCAAGCGCTATAACAAGAGGTTCTCGTATCTTTGAAGGTTCAACACGCTTGATACGTGATCGAGCTTTTTCAAGTGATTTTGCAGTAGTGCCAATACGTGCCGACCGATCCCGTTGATAACCACGGAGATATTTATCGTTATCACCCGTCACTTGCTTTCCTCCAGAGATCGCCCACGACTTTTTCTCCTTCGCACTATGCTCTAACCGTGAAATCTCTTCTTCCTGCTCTTCAAGCCGTTTTTCTTCTTGGTTACGAATTATCTCTTTATGCGCTCGATATTGCGTATAGTTCCCTTTAAATTCGCTCAATTCGCGCGAATACCAATCAATCTCAAACACTTTCGATACAATGCGGTCAACAAACACTTGGTCGTGAGATACCAAGAGACATGATGCTTGAGATGCTTTGATGTAGGACTCAAGCCACATAATCGCGGGAAGATCAAGATTGTTTGTCGGCTCATCGAGTAGGAGAATATCTGCTCCTTTGAGCAAAACTCCAATGAGCGCAACTTTTGTTTTCTGACCTCCGCTGAGTTGACTCACTGGTCGTGAGTCTTTTATAGTATCAAGCCCAAACCCATGCATCATGATATTGACTTTACGATCAAAATCGTATCCCTCAAGGCGCAGATACTGCTCTTGTGCACAATCAAACAGACGTGCTGATTCAGAATCATCCATACGCTGGCTACACTTTTCCATTTTAGATTCAAGCTCTGCTATCCCTGTTGAATGACGCAGATAGTCCTTTATCGTTCGATGTTCGTTGGATGTATCTATTTCTTGTGGAAGGTAACCGATACAACACCCGGGAGAGAGTTCAACTTTCCCGCCGTCGGGCTTAGTAACACCCGCAATGATTGAAAGCAACGTCGATTTACCGGAACCGTTTGGTCCGATAAGCGCAACTTTGACACCATCACCCAATACTAACGAAATGTTAGAAAGGATTGTGGTGCCATATGATTGTGAAATGCCAGTGACATGTAACATATGATCTCATCCTTTCCTATTAACATTAGCATAATTTGTGTATAACTTCGATTAGCGCGTTGTTAAACAACAGTGTCCATGCATGCTGTTTCTTCTTATCATGACGTCGGCTACACGTCAAGATTAGTCTGCCTATTACTGAAAAACCAACCCTGTCACATATCCTGCCAGTGCAGCGCCCATACCGATTAACACCATCTGCAAACCGCTTTTAAGTGGGCTGCCGATAATTGCTTTTGCTTTGTAAATTCCTACGAGGAGAAGCGCGAGAGCAGATAAAATAACCGATGCGATGGTCGCTGCGCGAATCGACATAAAAAAGAACGGCGCAAGCGGGATAAACGACCCGATGAGCGCCGAGATAAAGACGACAAAACTCCCCGTGTATATATCCTTATCCTTAACTTCTTCTAAACCCAACTCTTCGCGCATCATCATCTCTAACCACGCTTTTTCATCGGCGGTCACATGTTCGACCACGTCGTCGAGAATTTTACCACTCAACCCTTTTTTGGCAAAGATATGGCGGATCTCTTCTTTCTCTTGTTCTGGCATCTGGGCGATCTCTTGTTTTTCTCGCGCGAGTTCTGCTTTGTAATGATCACGCAGGGTGAGTTTGGATGTCAGCGCCACCGCACCCATAGAGATGCTTTCGGCAAACGTTGCTGCCAAACCACCGGCGATGATGATTTTAATATCACCCGATGCTGCGCTAATGCCGAGTATGACCCCCAAAACATTGACCAACCCATCTTGCCCACCAAGGATGATATCGGCGAGTTCCGATTTTTTACCCCTACGTGATAATTCATTTCTGTGCATTTGGATATAGTGTATCATATTTTAGGTATTCGGTAGTAGGTAGTAGGTATAAGGTATTAGGCGGGATGCGTTTGAGGAAGATCGTATTTATTTTTGGCTTTGTATAAGTTTGTTCCCTTTTTCAGGAAATACAAAATTCTTTTTGCTTAACGAAAAATATATGTTTGACCCCGCCTTGGCGGGGGAGTTATATTTTTCCTGAAAGAAAAGAAGTTTATATACTCCTGTAAAAGTCGTTGGAGAGGGATGGGTTGGTAAGGGTAAGGGGGAGGTTATCGAAAAATCTTCCCCTTACCCTTACATAAAATAGTTTTATATATGGTAATATAAAATTACAATGAATCTCAAAGATACAACCATCATCATCACCGGTGCCACGCGCGTGGGGCAGGCAGGAGACCGTTGGGGGGATCGCCAAAGCAGTTATATTCTTACTGGAATCGGACTTTGTCACCGGTGTGAGTTTACCAGTCGACGGGGGGATAATTTTAGGGTAAAGTAATTGCGAAGGATTAATAATTTCTAATTGCTCTAATCAATGTCCAATGACTTAATGACCAATTTAGAAATTTGGGCTTGGGATTTGGGAATTCTTTAGGTTAATTAGAAATTAGAAATTAGGTTGATTCTCCATCACGCCTTCGGCGGGATACTCCCCTACGCCGCCATATCCCACTCTTCATCCTCATCAACAACTACTCTGCGTCGCTGATTTTTTGGCTTTGGATCTTGGTAATATCCCAAACGATACAGCGCATGCCAGAGCGCCATATCTTGGCGTTCAAGGTCTTGGACAATATCAAACAAAGTTCTATCGCCAATTTCTATAGGGATGGGTGCACCCAAGTTCAAATCGGACAAAACCTGCCGTTGTTCATGGGTTGGACGCGCAACCGTATCATCAATACGGTGTTCGGGGATACTCTTGCAAAACCTCTGTATCCGCTCACGGCGGGCACGCAACCGCGTTGTCAGGTGAGCATGCGATTCATCGGGGTGATTCTCTTCTTCGACCGTGATGATTTGAGATGCTTTTTCTATAACATCTTCTAACTCAGGGATAAGTCGCTCCGCGTTGCGAATCTCGCTTATCGCACCTTCGTTAAACTTCCAGATCGCATCGCGCACTGCTTCCGCAGGTAAACCATGCAAACCGACATGCTCGATAATCTCTTCTCGCTGTGCGTCCGTAATGCGTTTGAGTGGGGCAGGAGAAACCGATAGACACCCAATTACTTCCGTGCGAATTTGCTCAACCAAATCTGGCGCAAGTTCCTGCTGTTGTCCGTTATCGCGGAAATGTGGCATAGGGAACAACGTCGTGAGCGTCGACCGTATCTGCGCAATCTCGCCACGAGAACGACGGAGGAGTTCCATTAAATCTGCCGATGATTGCACATCTTCTTTTTTAAGATACGTGTTGACTTTATCGATCCCACGCATCAAGTTGCTCGTAAAGTCAGACACCACGTCGTGGGCGCTTTGTGATTCTCGTTTCCCTTCAAAATACAGTGGTGCGTTGACGATTTCCTGATATTTATCATCTGTTTCGGAATTCTTTGATGTATGAATACGAAACTCGGAGAGCGCTTGTTCATCGCGCGGGTCGATAATGTTTCTACTCAAAAGATGTCCTATATCTGCATCGTCGTATGCGACAACTCTCTCTTGCCCTTCGTGGCGCACAATGGTATACCCCAGTGTTTTTTGACTAAAGTTATCAACCTCCAACTTCCCCGATTCTTTTGCCACATACTTAGTAACATTGACCGATGCATCGCGCGATTTGTCGTACTTCCCGTTTTGGCGCACACCAAGAAGATAATGCTGACAACTAAACGCAAACTCTTCTCTGTGCTTATCGCCCAACAGTTGTTCTATGGCTTTTCTCTCGTTTAACTTTACCGAATATCCACGGACCATGCGCGCAATATCATTTTCGGTTCTTGACTGGTAATATTTGCGAATACCAAGACTCAATGCCAAATCTCGTTCCACGTATTTTTTACCGTTAACCATAATCGTATAATCACTTGTCGGGTCAAGCAGGAGTGATTTTACATCATCTTTGCTTATCCCATAGGCGAGTCGGCGTGTGATAATCTCTTTGCGCTTTTCTTCTTGCTGGATCTTTTCACTATACCCTTGCGCTTCTTTGAGTAGACTCTGCGCTTTTTCACATCCCGGTTCATGTTGAGCGCTGTCAATACGTAACTTATTCTGCCACGTTTCTAACTCTGCAATCGTGTCATCTATGCCAAACGCAAGTTTGTTTACAAGCATCTGCTCCGTTGCTTTTGCGTGATCATCATCTTTAATAAGATTAGACGTGTGAGTGTCCATAGATAGCTCACCGCGTTGCCCTGTTTTATCGGTAAGATCTTGGTCTGCTTTCTCTGCCCTAAATTCTGCGCTCACAAACCCGACACCGATAATTGCGCCATTTTTATCTCGGACAAACCCCCGTGGTCCGCTGTGCCACATATCGGGTCGGTTACCTGTGAGAAAACCTTGTTTACGAATTAAATCTTCAAACCACATATCTTGTTCGTAGCCAATAAGCCCTGACTTTGTTTTTACATTTCCTTGTGCATCCGTATCGTATTCACCACCTTTTTTGAGATCTTTATAGACGGGAGCATTGGTAACTTTTTTGCCAAAAGTCGTAAGATATATATCTATAAATTCATCAGATATCTCACCAACTAGAGATATCGTCATGAGATACGCCCGCGCCTCAAATATATTTTTTGTTTTTTTACAGTGATACGTAAACTCGCGTTTTCTATCATCACTTGTCAGCGCGCTGTTCGCCCGTATCTCCTCTGAGCGTTTTTTGAGGAGCCCCGTCATGGTGCGCTCCCATGCATACGGATCACCACGCAAAAATGACACAACGTATTTATGCCAACCCGTTACAAGTAAAGGGAATTTCTTGTCGACCCATTCTTGAAACTGCTCAGCATTTTCTCTGGTTTGATGCTCGTATCCCGCTTGCTTCATCTCCAACCATCTTTGTCCCGACATAAACCACGACATAATATTAAACTCTTCCATAATATCCACGGGTCTGCCATTATTACCTTCACGCCGGGCAAGTTCTTGCCTGCGCGCCATTGCTATTGCTGCTTGGAGATCGGGGTTATCTGCATCAGAAAACGTTCTACCCTCTCGTTCATTGCGCATCTGGTCTATCTCTTCTTGTTGTTCTGGGGTTACGTCGTGGCGCTCTTGCTGCTCGTCTGCCCCATGTTCACGCTCCTGCGCATTTTCAACAGTATCGCCATACTGGTCGCGATCTGTTTGTTCCCTTGTTGTTTGATTTCCCGGTGTGTTTGTCATAACAGTTTACTATAGCAAATTAATGTAAAAAATCAAATGTAAAATGTAAAAAATGCTTTGTATATGTATGCTTTTCTTAATTATTGTGTCATAGCGAGGAAGTTTATCCCGATCCTTTATCAAGAATTGCGATCCGCTTGTCGTCGCGAGGACGCAGTCCGTGGCGATCTTACCAGATTGCTTCGCGGAGCTTGCCGAGGGGCTCGCAATGACCATAAATCATTTTCCTCTTGTCCCCACCCTTAATACCTACTACCTAATACTTAATACTTACTTCTGCATCCCCGCCGCCCTTGCATGCCATTCCAGCGTCAACCCTATCTGTGCCCGCATCAACAGTTCTATCGCTTGGGTTCTATTAAACAGATGCACTGTTTGTTCGGGTGCATAGGGCAACTGTTCCAGCGCCGTGATCTCTTGGGGCAACAGATATCTGACCGCGTTGTTCGCAATAAGCGATTGTCGCAGTTGTTGCACATAGTCGATCGCTTGTTGGTAAGTTGTTTGTGACATAGTTGGTTTTAAGCTGATATGTCTGCAAGTGCAATACTGTTATTTGGTTTTCCCGATGCGCCCGGGCAAGAATTAAGAAAAGACAGGTGCCGCCATAAAGTGTTTAACTCCATAATTTTTGGGCTTACATACATCGCAACGTTCTTATTGGTAAACCCTATCTCACGCTCTAAAATCTCACGGGACTTTAAATAATTCTCTGCCCGGATCGCTTTATTTATAGACAGAAGTGTTGTGGGATATAACGATAACCCCGCGCTTACAATGGTGTCTTTCACCTGACGGACCAATTGTGCATAATCAGCAGCCAGGGAGGTTGTATCGAGCATCTGTAGCATTGCGAAAATATCTCCCAACGCCAATAAGTCGTATTCGTTAACAGCGCGCTCGATGAAAGTGCGGTTGGACTCTGAGATGCGCGATAGGTTGAGACTTGAGTTCAAATTACTGTCCATAGTTATGGTCTTGGTGGTTTAATAACCTCATTTGTAATAGCAGTAATCGGTGAAGCAGCACCTTTATCTTCGAGCGTTTGACACATCGCCGGGTTATTGCGAATTCGTCGCAGTAAATCGTTTTGCTCACCACCGTTATATTCTATTTTTGTTCCGCCAACCGTGATATCACCTAAATCTAGGTGAGTAGCCGTCGCATTCGTGCTTCGGTTAATTCTATCTCTCTCTTCAACAAGTTCTCTATTTGTATATGTAACACCTTTTATATCAGTTGAAGTTGCCCCGCTCGCACGCATTTCATTTATTTTCTCGGTAATTTTCCCTTCGACCGCTGACTTATGTGTATCATCGATTCGCCCAACCTTTCCAAGTTCTTTTGCACTATTTTTCATAACATTTTCAAAGTTGACCCATGCATCAATAACCCGTTGTTGGTCATCTATCGGTTTCTTTTTTTCTGCGTATGCAGCTTTTTCTTCTGCGGTTGCGGTATCAGCTGGTTTATCTCCCGGATTTGTCGTATGCATCAACCACGGCTTGGTATACATAACCGCATTGTTCCAGCGCTTGGCAAAGTTGGGGTCTTTGTCGCGGGGATCTTTCCCATCTTTATTATATTTTGAGTTTTTAATATACGCTTCCAGCGCACCCATTGCATCCTCTCCTTTTTGCGCCATCATCTCTATCATCGTCAGCGCATCTTCTGGGTTTTTAATGCTCCCATCTTCGATCCGTTGGATTCTATCTGCACCCGTCCCTGTCGCAAACTGCTCACTATCGATGCGTTCTTGTTGCGCTTTTTTACGCAGTTGTTCTGCACGCTGTTTATTGCCGCCTGGTCCAAGCCCCACAAATGTACCTGCATTTGCTGCTCTGTTGGTTGCCGTTCCTTGTCCCCACCGCAACTTTGCGCCTTCTTTCATCGCATCTAGACCCATAACTCCATATGCCTGCGACCATTGCTTTCCTTTATTTTTCCCAAATGGAACATTAGATTGTCCCCACGCATTGAGCCCCGCGTTTACGCTACTACCGACAGCTTTTTTTGCCACAGGGAGGGCTTTACTTTGTGCATATTTACTCATCGTTGCGGTAACTTGCCCCCCCATCTTAAACGGTGTCTGGATGGCAAGATACAGCATGACCAAAGACAGTAGATAGGTGCCAAAGTTTGCCTCGCCGTTTGCTATGCTGGATTGAGAAAATGCAATAGCAAGCCATAAAAAGAATATCGCAACGGGCGCCATAAACACCCATTGGGTAAACTGCTTCCACCATGTTTTAAAAAACCCTTGCACCGGGCTCCACATAATAGTGAGCCACGCAAGCGGGGCGATGATAGTAAGCACGGTGATAAGATAAAACCGCGCGTAGAGCAAAAAAGAAAGCACAAGAATGAGCAGCGTGGGGATAGCGATCATAATGAGGGCGAGGGCAAGTAGACCAAGGAATATTGCCCCGGCAGACGCTGGGACTACAAACGCAAAAGTGAACAAACCGATAAGTGCAACTGCAGTAACTTCACCACCAGTTGGTTCAAGCGCTTTAAGCCCACCAGTAAAGAATGTATTACTGATATTTGTCGCCATCCCAGACGCACCTTGTCCGCTCGACGCCGCATTATACATCCCCGCACCCATCACCTGCGCAAAATCGGTAAAGTTCTGCACAATAACTAAACTAAAATGCGATAAGATGATGCCGATGATGAGCGGTAATATCGCTTTTTTTATCCCATACGTGTCGTAACTAATATGCAAAATCGTGGCAAAGGCGATGGCGAGCAAAAAGAGCACCACAAATGTATCGGCGATACGCAAAATCGTAGACCATAGTGCTTTGACCGTTTTACTATCACGCAAAAAGAGGTTGAGCGGTTGGCGCTGGTCTGCACCAAGTTGCAACCCACCCGTTGGTGCGGATAATGAGGATACTGTATCGGGTGTTGCCTTAGGAGTAGCAGGGTTAGTTGGTTTTGCCGGTGTGGTTGTCGGCGCACCCGTTGCCGGTTTGGGTGACGCCGTGGGTGCAGTTGCAGGTTTTGCTGGTGTCTGCGCAAACACAAAAGTCGTGGAGAGCGCAAAAACCCCCACCAACAGTGTATTAATAAAAAATCTTCTTTTCCATACTTTTGACTTTTGACTTTTGACTTTTGACATTTTACTTCCGTATTTTATAAATATAGATTCTTTTTCCCCTTACTTTCGACTTTACGACTATACGACTTTATGGACTTTATGGACTTTTGACTTATTCATCATGTTAGCCCCAACGCCGGCACAAAAAATGTGGTGATCGTCCATGCTGCAATCGCTGTTGCTGCCGAAGCGATTAAGTTTGTTGCCGCACAGATCGGTTTCATAAGAAAGTTGTCTTTAAACCAGCTTAGTAACCCGCCTGTTGTCAGCGGACATTCTTCACCTTTGTCGACAGAGCCACCTGGACCATCGCTACCCCCAGCACCATTGACACTATCTCCCGAAGTTCCCCCTGACGTTCCATTCCCAGCTTGACCGCTATTCCCGCTTGATTCTATTGCAGCCCCTGTAATTGCCCCTTTATCGTTCACGATTATAGTAAACTGTATTATTTGAGAACTAATTCCAAGAGCTTTAGTAGTATTGTTATTACCGTATTTCATTGATGACATAAAGTTATTGGTTCCGACTTTTAGTTTTGTAAATATTAAATCACCCTCAACGTATGTTCTATCAAACGGGAATGGCCTATCGCAAAAATATGTATTACGATTTACCCCGCCAAGGTTTGGATATAGTTCATGCGATTCTACACTTTTATTGTTTATATTCGACCCTTCTTTGAGGTGAATATTAACATAGCACATCGTTGTCGGAGGATTTTTGCTTACCCCACCGCTTACCGACTTAGTGTCAAAAATAGTCCCACCCCACTGAGTCCTAAACTTAATTTTCATAGTATATGTGCCATTCGTACTCTTTGTCGCTGTTCCAACTTGTCGAGGATATATTAGACCAAGCGTTGGTTCAATATCCGCCGCATTTGCAATTCTTTGCGGAATGACAAACGATGACAATAGTATCGCGCCAACGCTGTAGTTTACAACAACAAAAACCGTCATCCACTTAAAAAGCGTATGGATGGTCGACTTTTTGAGTCTCAAACGATACATCATTCCCCTCCTGTAATAACTCTCGTTGACTGTTACATTTTTCTGTCATTGCGATCCCGCCTTTGGCGGGAGAAGCAATCCGATTGTCGTTGCGAGGAGTTATACGACGAAGCAATCTATCAAGATCGCCGCGCTTCGCCCGCGATGACATTATTATTGCCTGATTATTCTTTTTAATATGGTCTCTTCCTACATAGTAGTATACCACAAAAAAAAGAGCGACCAAACAGCTCCATAGCCATTCGGTCGCAATCTGTTTATTTTCCCTTGTGCGGTCTACCGCTTCTGTGCGGTTCCGCACATCTGATCCGTAAACCGCATCCTCCCCGTCGAGTCCTTGCTAATACCGGCGAGGTAGCAAAAGTCAAGGAATTCCCCCGTTTCTCCTTGACTTGCGGAGCCTTGGAATGCCTCGGTGCCATTGTTAAAGAGAGCAAGGAACTTCCCGCCCTCAACGATCTCGTATGTCGTGTTGACCACCGGCTCATCCGCTGGCCAAACGGTCACGGTCATGTCATCATTGAACTGGAACTTGAAGGGCATAGTTGCAAATCCTTGCTGAATCCCTCCCATCCACGTCCCGACATAGTCG
>Ga0100398_1002011_pt1 | contig 17252 bp, 10 predicted proteins | sample CryGeymeta201522_FD_81568 | JGI IMG/M metagenome (GOLD analysis project Ga0100398, IMG submission 81568) | Groundwater microbial communities from Crystal Geyser aquifers in Utah, USA - Crystal Geyser metaG 2015-22 | ecosystem: Environmental > Aquatic > Deep subsurface > Groundwater | place: USA...
CAACAGAAGATTCCGCCCTGAAGGGGCAAGACAAACAACCGCGGGATGCATGACCGGGGACGCGGAGTGTGAACCGTTTTCAATACGTTCTAAGACTACCGTTGCGTGCGCAGGCGGGATAGAAGCGGGATTGCCAGCAGCAACACCAGTGTGGATAGGGCGATTGCGCGTCCCAGGACATACTCGAATGGATCATCGTAGCTGAACACCACTTGGTGCTTTCCTCCCGGAACAGCCACGGCGCGCAGGACATAGTTTGCGCGAAAGATGGGTTGAGGTTGACCGTCGATGGTGCACTCCCAGTTAGGATAGTATGCGTCACTCAGGACCAGCATCGCGTTGGACACGGCATCCACGGCAATCTCCACTCGCCTTGCCTTGTAGGAGACGATCGAACACTTTCCGGCTTCGCTTGCCGGTGCAACCGGAAGGGAGGGGGTCTGCTCCACAACAACCTGGCGACGGGGGTCGAAGGAAGGAGAGAGCACGATTGATTCCGTTTGGTCATCCGGGGCGACAAGCACTTGCGTTACGAGATGCGCCCGAGGAACATTCTGGGGATTCAGGTAGACTCGCATTCCATCCACAGTATCAACATATTGGAGTTTCGGGTCTTTGATTGGAGCGTTCGAGGCCACATACTTACAGTTGAGCATCCCAAGCAACGACGCCGCCGACAACCCACGGGGGTCGTAGAGTCGCGCCACGATCTCATTCTGTAGTAACCCCTGGCGTAGCGGACTCATCGGGGTGTCTCCCCCGATCACCTGCTGGTTCTCCTGGATAGCATAGTCGCAAATCATCGCCGATTTCTGGAAGTGAGCTTTATCATCCAGCCGCCATCGGGCCGCTCTTTCACGGTTGACAATGAGGCCCGTGGAGGACCTGAATCGCTCTTTGTCATGGGTCAGCCATCGGGCGAGGGGGGAGGGTTGAGTGTAGAAGTCATACGAAGTGACCTGATTATAGCCCCATCCAAACCGAAAAAGTTCCGCCGCGGCCAGAAGGACAAACCCCAGGGACGCGAACCGCGGACTGAGTTTCCCGCGAACCAGACAAGTCGTTAGGATGACGGCGCTGCCGCAGGACGCCAACGCGGCGATGAGGTCAGCGGTTGATTCCGTGGCTTGGGATTGGGCCTCTAACAAAGCACACAAGGAGCCAACACCGAAAGCGGAGAGGAGGAGGAGCCGCGAGCAATTCCGACGCGTCGTCGACGAGATGATGGCGTCCATCCCGCAAGCGCTCCCGTGAGCCACCGCAAAGGTGAAGAGGAGGAGATAGCGATTGGGCGCGCGGAACCAACCGAAAGGGGGAACGTGGCACAACCATCGGTAGAGAGGGTTGACTTCCGCCAGAGCCATGAAGACGCCTATTGCCGCCAGCAATAACCAGAAGACATCCTGCCGCCGGCGCCGCCCCAGCGCCGCGGTAAGCGTGAGTACAAGGGGAAGAACTCCGAGGAAACCCACCATCTCCAGGTAGTCCCAGTCACCGTTCCACGTTCCGTTTACCGGGTTGCCGTGAAAGTTGGGGAGCAACAGATTGACGAGATGCCGGTTGGTGAGGTCCCACGATGTCACCAATTCATACCCGCGTTCGGCTCCCCGGGAGGTATGGGGCAGCAGAGATGCCGTGGGGAATATCTGTATGGCGGCCAGACCGATGGCTATGATACAGACGCAGGGCAGGACACCGGCCACCGTTCTGACGCAGGCTTTGCCGGTGACGATTCTTCCCGCTACAAGACAGAGAACCCCGACCATGGAGATCAATGCCATCTGACTGTTTCCCGCCGTGACCATGAGGGCGAGGAGCGCTCCGGCCCCCACCGACCACCGGATGCGGCGCTCCGCAATGGCTCGGTCCATCGCATAAACCAGGAAGGGCAGCCACACGGCCGCGTTCAGCAACGCAATCTGTCCGAGTCGCAGCACGAAGAAACCCGAAAGGGCGAAAACGATGGACGCAAGGACCGCAGCACTCACACTGCGTCCGAACCTTCTCGCGCACACGAACATTCCCGCTGCCGCAATCAGGAAGTGCAGGAATACTGCGTACTTGAAGGCAACATAGGGAGGCGTTCCAATGTAGAACACGAGGTTGAGTGGGTAGAAGAATCCCATCTGCCCTTCTGCGAGGAGCGGGTATCCACAGAAGATATTGGGACACCAAAATGGCGCTTCCCCCTGCAAAAGGCTCTTCTGGGCAAACAGGCGGTAGGGCGCCAGTTGGGAGGCGATGTCGCCCTGGTAGTAAGCGCGTGCTGTGAACAGCGCCGGTGAGTGAAAGAGCACAATGACAGCGACAACAAAGAGACCGGCGCGCCATGGTCGGTCGCTTCGCGTGCTCCGAGTATCCAGTTTCTCTCCCATGTCATGCGGTGCAGTGTGCGCGGAGTTAGTTGCCGGAGGGCGGCGCAAGGACTCGCCGGTCAACGATGTATCGGCAGATCGCTCGCGCCGCACACTGGTGTCCGACACCGCTCGGGTGCAGCGGATCGGCGTAGAGTTCTTCCGACCGACCCGGTTCGGCTGCGCAGTCGCGGAAAACCGCCAGGAGGTCGAGAACGAAAAAACCAAGTTGCTTGGAGATCGCGCTGACACGCTGGTGCTCGGAGTGGAATTCGTAATGCAGAAATCTCGGGTCGCGTGCATCGAAAATTGGGAATACGGCAACCATCACACGGAATCTGTGTTCATCGGCAAGTTGAGCAAGCTCAGTCAGCGACCGCTCGACGGTATCGCCCGTTGAGTAATGGTCGTAGCGAAGCCACGCGTCCTGCTGACTCCTCGTCTGCAGTATTCGGAAAGTGACAAACCGGTAGAGCGCCGAAGCGATCAGCCATGAATTGAGCGCCCTCGATGGTGGGCAGAGGCTTTCCCTGGACTTCAGGTGGTCGAGCAAAGGGATCAAGATTTCCGGGGAGACATCTTCTCGGTCATTGATGCAGTAGGCCAGCAGAACGACGTCCGGTTCAAACCGCAGCGCCTTCTCTCGGAGAGTCTCCACCTCCTGCTGTGTATTGTAACCCGACACCGCGAAGTTGAGAACCTGAACATTGTATCCGGCAGACCGCAGTTCCTTCTCCACCCGTCGGGGGAAAATGGCATCGTCGTCATCCACATGCATCCCTTCGGCGATGCTGTCTCCCAACACCACAATTCTGTGGATGCCCGGTGGCTTCCTGATACCGTAATCGGGACTGCGGTAGCCCAGGGAATTGCCTGAACCGCGGAAATCATAGAAGTGCAGCGATGCCCCTTCATAGCGCAGGTTTGGCACTCGCTCGTAGGCGATTTTGGGATTGGCGGAGAGTTGAAACCGGCCCATGGCGAGGGGAGCAGCCTCAGGAGCCAGGTGGAACAGACGAACGGCCGATTCGGCCATGAACAGTCCCACCACCAATCCTGCAGCGATAAGCAGACAGCGGATGAGAATTGTTTGCATCATGGACGTAACCGTTCGGTTGGGTGGGGATATGTATCCCCACCCAACCTTTCTTGGGACATGAGTCCCGAAACGCCGGAGGAGTCTGCGGTGTGGTATGCGGGACACATGTCCGGGGAAAGATTGCGCCGGGGATACATATCCCCGGCGAACAGAGCACACCCTTTCAGCGTGTGACCGTTCTGTCCAAACCTGCGTGGATGGAGGCGGGAGACCATCCTATCTGAACGGTTACTCATGGACAGCAGAGCGGCAGATCGCACCGACACACGTACCCCCAAAACCGGCAGTTCTGAATAATCCCATAGGATTGTCGCGAAGTCAAGCCGAAGAGCACGCAAGCACGCAAGGGTGCGTTAGATAATCAGTGGTCGTGGGGATATTCAGCGATCCAGTCCCCGCTGGATGGAAAATGCGCCGTGATGGTAACTGCTCAGCCGGAGAACGGGTAGGACGCAGATGAACGCTGATTTTGCAGATGCTTGTTTGTGCACTTGACTCCGAATCCCCCTCCGACGTCACGTCGGAGGGGGATTGTTCGGCTCAAGCTACGTAGCGTGATCCTAACGAACCCCCGGAATGAATCCGGGGGGATTCCAATCCACATTCTTCGGAGGGAAGGGCACAAGCAATTTGCGAAAAATCGCGGAGGCTCCTTGACGATCAATGCGCCCGCAGCGGGCGACATTCATCCGCACAATCCACGGCATCCGTGTTTCAGGTGACTGCCCCGGCTGGGCCGTTGCCTGACGAATCAAATTCTGCGCGAAGCCACGGCGGCCGTAGGGCGAGAAATCCTTTTCCGCCCCCTGGCGCAGCCGGCACGGGTGCAAACGGATTTGCCGCCCCACCATCGGGCACGCGTCTCGTAGGGCGAGAAATCCCTTTCCGCCGCTGAACAACACCGCTGACTGTTCATATGCCTGTCCACTGATTATTCATTGCACCCGAGGGTGTTTAGTGAAGACAGGCGCAAAAAAGCGCCCCGACGAATTCCGTCGGGGCGCTTTGCTTCGTTCTGAGTTCACTGCCTGTTGGCGTTCCTTACGGAGCGGCCACCGAGCAGTTGAACTGCTTGTCTGTTGTCCGCAGCCACTTGACGTGACCGTCGTAAAACAGAGAATTCACGCCGTCGCTGTGACGGGTATCAACACTACCATCACCACTACCACTGCAACGTCCGTCGGTGGCAGGGTCGACGACGTTGATGGCGGCAGTTAGAGTATTGTTGTCGACGTCGGTAGCGTGGATGACTTCCGACACGTTGCCTACGGCCGCATCCTTGACGCCATCCAACTGCAGGTTCATTCCGTAGCCAGAGTTCATGTTGCTGGTTTTGCTCGGGCACACGAAGATCTGGCTGTTCTTGGTGTAAGGCTGCAACTGGCTAACCCAGCCGCCGGTACCGCCCACATCGCACAACGGCGCTGTCTCGTCATAGTCATTCTGGTACATGGCGAAGGCAAGCCCGATTTGCTTGAGGTTGGATTGGCAGCTTGCGGTGCGTGCCTTCTCACGGGCCTTCGCGAAGACTGGGAAAAGAATCGCGGCCAGGATTGCGATGATCGCAATGACGACCAGCAACTCGATCAATGTAAATCCACGTTTGCGCATTGTAATCCTCCATCGAGTGTTTTGTTCTTCCGGGTAGGGGAAGAACTCATAGATTCCGTCTTATGCAAGTCCTACTGCCACATTGCCCATGAGTGTGGGCAAACTCACCCCCCTTCTTCTCGCCTGAAAACTCATCGCGAAAATCTCCCCTTGCTGCAGTGAAGGAAAGCGATACAAGGAGACTTCACGAAGAGAGTACTCAAATGGTCAGCCACTTGGTCAGCCATATTTGATCGGCAGCCGTTTGCAGGGGTCGCAATGGATAAAAGGATATGGATGAGTCCACTGAAAAAACCAAATCTCCCGCAGAAATCGCAGAACGAAAAGACCAATCTGGAACGCAGAACTTACACTGAAGTTTCCGCGTATTCCGCGTGTTCTGCGCGGAGAAGCCTTTTTTCAGTAGAGTCATGGATTAGTTCTTCTCAACACGACACGCCGCAAGGCCGCTGATCGGTGGAACTGTATTGTCAAGGTGCAGACTTTGTTGCCTTTATTCTCAAGTGGCGTGATTATACCGAGAAAATCAATAGTTTGTTAACGAAATCAGAAAAATATTTTCAGTTTTTTTCAGCATCCCGATCCAGGTTTCTCGTCCCACGACCAGCCAGGTCTGACACAACGCTGCGAAGTCGCCGAGGCAACCAGACAGACGACGTGATTGAGAAAGGGTTTGCCCCCACTCGCTCAGCCTAACCGACAGCAGGGGATGTCGGGTAAGGGGAGGTCCCCACCGTCAGCCCTGTAGCAGGGGCTACAGGGCTGACTATCACAAATCTTCTTTTCACCCTCCGGGTCTGCCGTCTTTGCGTCCTTGCGCCTTTGCGTGAGTTTCTTGAGGATTCGTCACCGCTTCTCCCTCTGTGCCGGTATGAAGACTCGCGGCACCCGCGAGCTGACTGCAAGTCGTCTTGTTGGAACGGTTACGACAGCGCCCGCTTCCACGGCAAGCCCTTGAGGCAGCAGAACCGAGCACTGCTGCATCCCGATCCTGCCAACAGTTGGGAGGTTATGATTGCCCAGCCGAAACCACCGGCTGGGTCGTTTCACGCCGAACACTTGCGCAACCTCTCGCGCCATGCGTTTCAGGCTGCCGTTGATAGACGGGGCGCGCGCTGCAATTTCCACCTCGAATCCGTCGGCAAACCCGACGGGGAGGGTGGCGATGGCGCAGTCATGCGGCGCCCGCCACTCCGACCCATAGCCGACGGTTTCCCCTTTACGCAGATGTCGAACCGAGACAACCCGCGCCTTCCACTCAAACGTGTTCCGCAGGTCGAGACTGGCGTTCCATTTCTCCACCGGATTCTGCCCGTAGAGCAGATTGCCGACCCCGACCATACCGAAATGGGATTCCGGAAACCGCACGGTTGCCGCGCTGTTGGCGCAATGGATGAGTGGGATCGCTCCAGCCAGCGAATCAACGACGGCGCGAAAGCGGTGCAGTTGGGAAAGTGCCGGAGACGCGTCTCTCTCCTGGGCGTTAGCGAAATGGGTGTAGACACCCTCAACCCTCACTCCCCCGAGCTCGACGATCCGCTGGATTGCCTCCGCCACCTCATCGCAGCGAAACCCCAGGCGTCCCATGCCGGTGTCGAGCTTGAGGTGGACAGGAGCGGGCGATGGAGGATGAAGGGAGGAGGCAACACGGGTGGTCGAGACGTCGCGTGCGAGAAGCAGGTGGGTTTGTGAAATCTGCTCTGCGAGTTGCACGGAATCCACCGTGAGCGTCAACCGGTTGCACAGGGCAGACTCGATCTGGTCGGGCAGGGGCGGGGAGAAGACCAGGATGGGCGCGGCGATTCCTGCCGCACGCAACTCAATCCCCTCCTCCAAACGCGTGACGCCGAGATAGTCAATTCCCGCTCCCTCCAGAACCTGCGCCACTTCCACCATCCCGTGTCCGTAGGCGTTCGCCTTGATCACACCAAGGACCTTCACGGAGTCTCCAACCAACTCTCTGACTTGCCGGTAGTTGTGGACGATGGCATCGAGGTCAATCTCGACCCAAGTGGTGAACGGTGAATGGTGAGTCCACGGTTGTGAGAGCTCAGTGTGGGTAGACATCACTGCGGCTCTCCGGATGAAGGCTGTTTGGCCGGCATGTGCTGACGTGTTCGCTCAAGGCCGCGTCTCGCCGGAGCATAGGACGGGTTGAACTCCAGCGCCCTTCGGTAGCTTATTGCCGATTCTTCCACGTCTCCCTGAGCGAGGTGGGCCGCGCCGAGGTTGGTCCACGCCTCCACAAAGTCGGGTTTGAGCCGAACGGCTCGTTGCAGACAAGTTATCCCCTCTGCAACCCGGCCCTCGGTTAGGGATAGCGCCCCGAGGTTGAGCCATCCGTGGGCGTAGTTCGGGTTTATCTGCAATGCCCACAGATAGTGCCGTCTCGCTTCGGCTTTTTCGCCGATCCGTTCCAGTGCAATAGCAAGGTTGTTCATGGACGAGAAATAGGCGGGTTTCACTGCTCTCTCCTTCTCAAAATATGTTGCCGCCTGCAAGTACTCAAACCGGGCCGCAGCCATCTCTCCCTGTCCTTCCAAGGCGCGGGCGAGGTGGTAGTGCGCCTCGGGCGCGTCGGGAGAGGTCCCCAGCGCGCGGCTGCAGAAAGAGGTCGCCTCGGCATACCTCCCTTGCTCGATACGAAGCTTTCCCATGTTGAGATTGGCTTTGTAGTCACCGGGCAGCGCGCTCAATATGGTGCGATAGCACCGAGCCGCCTGCTCATACTTGCCAGATGAAAGCAAAGTAATCCCAAGGTTGTTGTTGCCGGGAATGCTGCGGCGGTTGACTGCCAGAATCCGTTCGTTTAACGCGAAATCATTCTGCCAGTACGCAACTTGCGCGTGGCTGACGTATCCAAGCAAACCCAGCGCAACCCCGAGCAAGCAGGGGATACCATAATTCATGGGACGTGTGACGACCGCCCCCAAAGCAAGCGCCGGCCCCAACATGGCGAGGTAGAGATAGCGGTCGGCCACAGTGGAATACTGCTGATAGGCGAACGGAATTAGACCCGATACCGGCAAGAGTGCGACGAGGAAAACCGCAAAAGCAAGCGCCAGGTGGGGGAACCTCTTTCGCGCTCCCCAAGCGAGAACCATGAGAAGCAGGACGACTCCTGCAAAGAGATAACTCCAACGATGCTGCATTACGTATTGCGGATCGCGGCCATAGTCCGCGCACAACCTAATCGGTAGCGTCAGTTTGGATAGATAGAAAGACACCGCGTCTCCGGCAACCAATAGTCGGGAGGGCAGGGAGACTCTCACGACGCTCTCAGGAACCGGCTGCGCCTGCCGGGTGAGAAGGACAAACGCTGCCGCCAGCACTACCCACGGCAGGAGCGTCATTGTCGCTTTCCGCTGGGAGTTGCGCAGGTAGCCGCAATCCAGCAGCCAGATGATGGCGGGCAGGCTGACAGCGGCGGGTTTCGACAGAAGCGCGAGGAGATAACACACGAGAGCAAGAAGCCACTTCCACCATGCAGGTCTTCCGATCGTTTGGGCGAAAGAAACGTAGGCGCGTATTGCAAGCAAAGCAAAGAAGGCGCAGAGAAGGCCTTTCAGTTCTGATACCCACGCCACCGACTCCACCTGCGCCGGGTGAACTGCGAACAACAGTGCTCCGCAACAAGATGCGCCTTCGCTCAGCAAAAGACCTCGCAGAAGAGCGAACACCAGCAGCACGTTGCACATGTGGATGAGAAGGTTGAACAGATGAAAAACCCGCGGACGAAGTATCGGCTCGCCGGGTGAGCCTGTGATGGATGAGAGCAACGCCAGCCCTGACCAGACCGAGTAAGTGACAGGGATATACAAACCCTCATGGGGTTGTTTCCAGAAGTGGAGCGTCTTATTGAGGGTCGGCGGGTTGATGAAGGGGTTCTCGTAAACGTGGATACTGTCATCCCATGCCACGAAATCATGATTCACCACGTCGCGGAAGACGAACGCGGTTGCCAGTATCAGCAGCAGCACGCTGAAGAGTTGGCGTGTCTTGGCGCTCCTCGGCAAGTGGCGCGGCGAGAAAGAAGAAGCTTCCGCAGCCATCAAACATACACCCTCGATGATTCGGTACCGACGACAGCATCTTACTCGATGGTTTCACTCACGGCAAGAGCCGGGTGCTTGACGCCTCTGGTTTGACGGTCTACAATGCCCCACACCGTGAGCAGGGGGCGTCCCTGCACGTTTTCGGGAGGTGCAGTGGATGTTGAAACGGGTCTTGGTTGCGACGGCGGCGGTGTTTGTGGCTTGGTCGGTTCCGGATTTCGCCATTCACGGAGTCATCCTGCGATCGGTGTATGCGCAGACTCCCGCGCTCTGGCGGCCGATGGGCGAGATGAAAATGGTCTTGATGTACGCCACGGTGCTTGTGGCAGCCGCGTGCTTTGTGGGGATTTTTGCGCACCTGGTCCAACCGAAATCGATTGGCGCCGGGATCGAGTATGGACTGCTGTTTGGGATTGGTACAGGGATTTCCATGGGATATGGGACTTACTCGGTGATGCCAATCTCCGAAGACATGGCATTCACGTGGTTTGTCGGGAGCATCATTGAGGCTGTCGTCGCTGGCATCATCACTGCAATCATGCTGAAACCAAAGAAGGAGCAAGCGAACTCATGATCTCTTTGCAGGACAGAATTCAGGGATGTCTCATCGGTGCCGGCGTGGGTTCCGAACTTGGCTTTTCCCGCACCGCCTGCCCGGAGCGCTCCGCTGTCTCCGGGCCGGAAGACCTGTGCAACATTCCATTAAGACCGGTCGGCGATGATTACCAGGAGGAAGCTGGCCGCGTCAATTTCCGCGCGGCAACTCCCTTTGTTGACGTGGGCGTGCGCGCCTTTCTTGCGAAGCAGGGGCGCGTCACCCCGGAGGACTTCGGCGCACTGCTGCGGGATGATGAGGCGCTTTCTGGGCCGGTGTTTCTCTGGGACGGGGTGCATTCCGTGCAGGAGCTGCTAAAGGAGGGTATGTCGCCACGTCTGACGGGCCTTGGCATTGCACCCTGCGGGAACATCTGCGCGGCGATGCCGGCGGTGGGCATCTTCCATTGCGGCGACCCGGAGTATGCCTACCTCGATGGCGTGGAACTGGGTTCTGTGGCCCAGCCGCGACTGGGAGCCGACTGGGCGGGGCTGTGTGCGGCGGCCATCGCCGCGGCCTTCGTACCCGAAGCGACCGCAGAATCGGTCGTGACGATCGTTCTCAAGCTGGCGCACCAGAACAACAAGGAGCTTTTCTACCAGATCAACCACGCCGTTCGTCACTGCGGGCATGTTAGTGAAGATCAGTTCCTCCACGCGTGGCTGGTGAACGGCGGCCCCGGTGGGGGACGACAGGATCTCTACTGGACCGCCTCCAACCCAATGCTGTTCATCCTCCCGTTGCTGAACCGCTATGCCGATGACGCGGTGAAGCTGTTCTCCGTTCTGCTGGCGCCAAACAGTAACGGTGCGTCGGTGAACGCGGTGATCGCTGGCGCGATTATTGGCGCGCTGCACGGCCCATCGGCGTTCCCGCAGGAATGGCGGGACTGGGCGGAACTCGCGGCCGCGCCGTGGTTGTCACTTGCCGCGGTTGTCCGGCGGCGACTGAAGAAGGAGCAATCTATCGTTGCGGCGGTGGAGCGACTGGCGGAGCAGCGGGAAGACGGCGATTCGCAACTCTTCGAGAAGGTCCACGGCTGTCTGCTGGCCGGAGCGATCGGCAACGCCATGGGTTCGCCCGTCGAAGGGCGATTCTACTGGGAAGTGGACGAACAACACCCCGGTGGCATCACGACGCTGCTCGACCCCAGTCGTCTTGAGGGGGAAGACGACAACCAGATGGCAATGCACCTCGTCGAGACATATATCGAACGCGACGGCCTCCCCGTGATGGCGCGGCACTTTGGAGAGACGTGGCGGAAGCGATTGAACCGGGACCACTTCTTCCCCCACTGCATGGGCAACGCCTACGACCTCATCTGCGCCGGATGGGACCCGCGCATCACCGGTCACTGGAGCCAGGTCACCGGCTCAACCGTGATGTGCATGGAACCGGTGGGCGTGTATCATCTATGCGATTCGGAGTTCGCTGCCATCGACGCGACCGCCATCTCCTACATGTACCAGCGCGGTCTGGATGTGGTGGCAGCGACAATGCTCGCGGCGACCGTTGCGGAGGCTCTGCATCCCGATGCCACGGTTGATTCGGTTTGCCAAGCCGCCCTCACCGCCGCGCCCGAAAGCAAACTCATCACGTTTGACAAACGCACCTTTGCCAGCGCGCATGAATATGTTGAGACTTGTCTCGAAATTGCGGCCAAGTATGACGATGTTCTCGCAGCCCAAAAGGAGCTGTATGAGAAGTGCCTCCTCTACCACATGATTGATCCGCTGGAGGTGTGGGGGTTCTCTCTGGCGATGTTCAAGATCGCGCGGGGCGACGTGCGGCAGGCGGCCATCGGGGGGACAAACATCGGCCGGGACTCCGACACCATCGCCGGCCGCGCCGCGATGCTGTCAGGTACTCTGAAAGGAGCGCGGACCGTACCGCAGGATTGGCTGGATCTCGTACCGTCGCACGCTCTTGAACGAGTTCGTCGGAATGCCTTGAGGTTGACTCGTCTCATCAGTGACGGCAAGCTGGCGAGGGTACGGGAAAGAGCGTCGTGGCACAGCCTCGACGGTGAAACGTCCCGGCCCGGCGATCCATCCCTGCTCTGAACTCGGTAAGCGCGATCCCTGTCACGGCCTTCGTGACACCCATCCCGACCGGTAACGGCTCGGCTACGGTCGACTCACCGCAAAAAGGCGCGGAAAGATCCGCGGGGGCGTTCCTGTCGACACCTGAACGGTTACCGCGATTCTACTTTTGGCGTGAAGGAAACGTATTTTGACGGGTGCGAAACAAGGTCGAAGATGAGGACAGCGCCCGCGTGTGTGCGTTTGTGGTTAGAGTGAATTCTGCGATCTCCGGAGGACAGCAAAGCCGGAAAGGCCATAGGTGCCCCAGTCCGCGGTTGACGTACAAGCGAGATCCCCCAACCGCAAACCATCCGGCAGCATATCGGCGCCCGTCGCGCGAGGGACGCACGAGGGTCTTAGCGATTCGCCAAGGGAGCTGGACGCCATGGGTGTGACCGGTGAGCGCCAGGTCGACCGTTTGATCGGTCAACGCTGACGCGATGTCGGGCGAGTGCGCCAACAGCAAGGTTACCTCCGCAGAGGACGCCACTCCTACCAGCGCCTCCGCTAACCGGTCTCCGCTTGAGGATGGGTCGGCTACTCCCACGATCGCCAACTCGCATCCGCCGCATGAGTGCCGCACGGCCTCATTGTCCAGAACGCGGATGTCGGCCGCCCCCAGCGCCGCCTTCAGTTCCGGGATGGCGTGTCTATCATGGTTCCCCAACACGGCATAGGTGTGGAGCGCGCCGAGCGGACGAAGCAGTTCCACGACCTGATCCACGAACCTCGGCTGGCGGGCGATGAAGTCTCCCGTAATGCACACGAGGTCGGGATTCATCGCGAGGGCGCGGCGAACGGTGCGCCCGAGACGCCACCGGTTCACGCCGATGCCTCCCCAGTGGATGTCGGTCAACTGCAGAATGGTGAGCCCTTCCAGTTGGGTCGGAAGTCTTGGGATGGTAACACAGTAGCGCGTCACCTTGACGCGGTTCGGCTCAATGAGCATACCGTAGAAGAGCACGATCCCCGCGATCAACCGAATACCCCACGCATCCCGTTGCCTGTGAACAGGGGGAGCGATCAGGAGAAGATAGGCGGCGCTTATCAGAACAATACCGACGATCACCTGACGAATCCGACGTTTGACGCGCACGGCGCTTTCTCCTCTCCAAAGGACTCAGTGACACGAGAGTCTACCGAGGACTCAGCGGGGATGTCAACTGTCCAACCCCTCCGTCCGCAGCATGGAGGGCGCAGTTTGCATTGCCGGATTACTTATGCCCTCAGCTCCGAAGACTGTGGATTGGAATTCCCCCGGATTCATTCCGGGGGATCGTTCGGTTCAGGCTACTCTTGGCGACCAACCCTCGAATCCCCCCGACCTGGATTCGGGGGATTGTTCGGTTTGCGCTACTTCTGGCGACCAATCCTCGAATTCCCCCGGATTCATTCCGGGGGGATTCGGAGTTAAGTGCATAAGCATTGCCGGATTACAGACAAGACCGACTTCAAGAGGTATCATATCGCTGGCCGCATTATGTACGGAGGTCAAAGTCGTGAAGACCCTAAAAAGCCATTTCCTGTTGCTTTTCGTAATGATTCTCTCGAGCGTCGCCCAAACTGACAACCTTCTCTCCAATTCGAGTTTTGAGGAGGGTACAGAACTGCCCCACGGGTGGACCCTCAAATCCAACGCGGATGCCGAGGGAACGTGTGCCCGGGACGCGTCCATGGCGAGAACCGGCCAGTACTCCATGAGGTTCCAGAAGACCAATGGACGCGGCTTCTTCACGCTGGATCTGACAGACAGTGTGAAGCTGGAACCCGGCAAGGAATACGAGGTGCGCGGTTACGTTCACATTTCGGAGGCCTCGCTGGAATCGGGCACGTACTTCGTCATCCGGCAGTACCCGGAGGGCTCCCAGCAATACATTCCACCCAACATCTTCGGCAGCCACGACCAGCGAGTGGCTATCCGCACTCGACCGGGCGAGTGGTCGATCCGGTCTACCGTGTTCACCGCTCGCCCCAAAGCGGCGCGGGTGGAAATCACGCTCGTGGTCACAGGCAATCCCTGCACCGTCTATTGGGACGACCTGTACGTCGGTCCGCCAATCCCTCCCTCGCTTAACCTTCCGACGTTGGAGCCGGAGAAGCTGGTGAGCGAGGAGGAGGTGTATAAGCGGCTGGCACAGCGACCCAACGCGACTGGCGAAGTGAAGACCATCAACGGCCAGCCCGCGCTGCTCATCAGTGGAGAACCCACGCCGCCGTTGCTGCACCTGATGTGTTTCTGGCGTCCCTTCAGCAGTGACAACGGCGATTTCGGGAGGGCAGGATTGCACGTTCACGTTTGCCCGGTGGTGCTGGCGCCCTACCTGCGAGATCAGACGCACCTGTGGAAGGGACGCGGGGAATACAATTTCGCTCCGGCGGACGAAGTGCTGATGTACGCCTTGCGCGCCGATCCCGACGGTTACCTCGTGCCTGATCTCGTGTTCATCGGCGCTTACCCCGGGTGGGGCGATGAGCATCCCGACGAGGTATGCCAGGACGAGAAGGGACTGAAGGCCATCGGCAAATCGGTACACAATACGCGGTATGGTGAAAAGCTGGAAGACCCGATGGAGTTCTGGTGTCCGTCGTTCTTTTCGGAAGTGTATCGGCGCGACGCAGCCGACGCGGCGCGCGCTTACGTTGAGCGCCTCCAGTCCACTCCGCTTTTCAAGGCCGTGGTAGGCTTCACGATATCTGGCGGAGACGACGGACAGTTCTCCATGTGGCGCCGCAGCGGCCCCGCTCACGAACCCGATTACAGCCCCGCCGCGCGCCGCGGATTCGTTGCCTATCTGAGAGGGCGGTATGTCAATGAGCAGCGGTTGCGCGATGCGTGGCGGGACCCCGGGATTGCTTTCGATACGGTGACGCTGCCATCGTCGAAAGAGCGCAACGGCGAGGGAACCTTCCGCGACCCGTCCGGCGACACGCGCCTGGCCGACCACCACCGCTTCCTGTCGCACGGTAGCGCCGAGCTGGTACGCCTTCTCGGTCAGGCTGCCAAGGACGCGTCGGGCAAACCCGTGTTCTGCACCACCTACTGGGGGGCTCATACCATCGGCGGCATGAACAACAATCACTACGATCTGCGCCATCTCCTGAACTCAACAGCCATCGACATTTTCCATGCGCCCGCAGGCTACGGCCCCTGGAGACGGCCGGGGTGGACGGGATTCTGTTCCGGTATCGTCGGGTCCATGAGTTTGCACAATAAGGTATTCTTGCAGGAGCTCGACCTGCGCACCTTCACCAAAGGATATCCGGACGAAGCCTACGGGTACTTCCTCGCCTGGGCAAAAGACGCCGAAGAGTTCTCTGCCATTCATCGCCGGGAGATGGGGAACATGATGGCCTGGGGTGTGGGAGCGTGGTACTACGACATGGCAGGAGGGTGGTTCCATGATGGTGCCATTATGCAGGACATCATGGCGGTTAAGGACGCCTACGGGCAAGGGTTGGCTGATCGCGCCGACTGGCATCCGGACGTAGCGGTCATCGTCGACGAGGAAAGCACGCACTGGATTCACGAGAACGGCTTTCAGGTCAACTTCGCCGCCGTGAACCATACGCAGGCCGCGCTGGCGACATCGGGGGTGCCATTTAATACCTTCCTGCTGGACGACCTGAACCATCCGAAGCTGGCCGACTACAAAATCTACCTGTTTCTTAACTGCTACCGGATGTCCGAGGCACAAGCCGCCTTCATCGAGACCAAGTTTAAGCGGGATGGACGAACGCTGATGTGGGTGTACGCGCCGGGTTACGCGACCGACGGCGGACTATCTTCTGACCGCGTCTCGAAGCTCGTGGGAATGAAGCTTACGTATGCTCCGGAGTGGGGTTCGCTCGCATGCGAAGCGGCGCAGAGCGACCATCCTCTCTCGAAGAACCTGCTGCCTTTGCAGGGAAACGCAATGAACTCCGGTAAGTTCTCCATTGTGGACGAGCAGGCGATCCCCCTCGCGCGGTATGTCACCGGCGGCGAAGTGGCTATTGCTGCGCGTGAGTTCCCGGCCTGGCGCAGCGTCTACATCGCCGCTCCGGGCGCTCTGGATCCCAACCTTCTGAATAACGTCGCGCGGTGGTCGTCCGCCTACGTCTGTTCCAGCCCCGGCGATGTCGTCTTCATCAACAGTCACTTTCTTTCCGTCCACGGAGTCACGGGGGGGAAGCGAACTTTCGCCTTGCCGCGCCGCTCCACGGTAACCGACATGGCGACAGCGAAAACCATCGCAAAGGACGTAACCTCATTCGAAGCCGATGTCCCCTTGCAGAGGACGCGGTGGTTTCGGGTGGAGTAAGGGGGAGTGGAACCCATGTGTGAAGCGATCAGGCGGCAGGGGGCCGGCTGTTCTTCGACGGGATTCACTGTCGCGGAAACGTCGGCACCCAACCGGTGGGTGAGTCTGAAAACCATCACTCACTCATTGTGCCGCTGCTTCGACGTCGATAGTGATGTAGACCTTATCGCCCACCATCCAGCCGCCAGTGTCCAGTTGCTTGTTCCACGTGATGCCAAAGTCTTTCCGGTTGAGGGTGGTGGTTGCAGAGAATGCAGTGCGGCGATTTCCCCACGGGTCCTTGTCCAGTTTGCCATTGAAGAGAGACTTCAGAATCACAGATTTGGTGATTCCGTGCAGTGTGAAATCTCCCTGCGCATAGAACCGCTTCTTCCCCTTAAGGGTGACCGCTGTGCTCTTGAAGGTCATGTTCGGGTACTTGGCGACGTCAAAGAAATCCGGAGATTTCAGATGCTTGTCGCGCATGTCGTTGCGGGTATCGAGGCTGTCCGTCTGGATCGTGACCTCGACCTTTGATTTCTCCGGCTGATTCTCGTCGAGCTTGATTGTTCCCTCATACTTGGTGAAGTCCCCCACCACCCATCCCACCAGGTGCTGAATCTTAAAGCTGATATGGGAATGAACGGGGTCGAGCTGGTAGGTTTCTGCGTGCACCCTCGGCGCCGCAATCAACAACAAGGTTATCAGAACTGCCCGAGCACTTCTCATCTGTCAAACACTCCTTTGCGCTGAAAACACTCTACTCCTGATTCTGACTCGCGAAGGTGGTTCTGTCGACTGTTGACCTCACTTGCCGATCCACTCACCGCCTCCGGGAGGGTGCAAGTCAGATTTGTGACGCGTGGAAGTAATCAGCGCCCTGGAGTCGGCCAGGCATAAACGAATGGTTGGGGAAACCTACGCGAGTGAAAGGGGACAGTAACAACTCCCATCCTCGAACCCAAAGGGTTCGCACCTTCCCCCGTTATCGAACCGAAACGGTTCGCACAGGGGAAGGGCCGTTGACGTAAGTTGGGTGAACAGATTGATAGTAAGTAGCCCTCCAGAATTGCTGTCCCGGCTTAAATGCGGTAAAGTACTCGGCGGACTCACAGAGTCCGAAATCACACCCAATACCGAAGCCAGGATCGCAGCAATGGAAACTACAGCAACG
>Ga0100398_1002026_pt1 | contig 17173 bp, 15 predicted proteins | sample CryGeymeta201522_FD_81568 | JGI IMG/M metagenome (GOLD analysis project Ga0100398, IMG submission 81568) | Groundwater microbial communities from Crystal Geyser aquifers in Utah, USA - Crystal Geyser metaG 2015-22 | ecosystem: Environmental > Aquatic > Deep subsurface > Groundwater | place: USA...
CGGCGCTGCTGGCCGATCTGCGCGCGGCGCTGGCGGGATCGGGCATCGAGGCCGCGGCGGGTGCTGCCGCGCTGCTGGAGGCCGCCGACCGGCCCGCCGACTGGATCATGTCCGCCATCGTCGGCGCGGCGGGGCTGGCGCCGGGGTTCCGCGCGCTGCGCCATGGCACCACGCTGGCGCTGGCCAACAAGGAAAGCCTTGTCACCGCAGGCCCCCTGCTGCTGGCCGAGGCCGCCCGCCATGGCGCCACCATCCTGCCGGTCGACAGCGAGCATTCCGCCGTGTTCCAGGCGCTGGTGGGCGAGGATATCGCGGCGGTGGAGCGGATCGTCATCACCGCGTCGGGCGGGGGCTTGCGCGACTGGCCGCTGGCGGCGCTGGCCTCGGCCACGCCGGCGGACGCGGGCGCGCATCCGAACTGGGAGATGGGCCAGCGGATCACCATCGACAGCGCCTCGATGTTCAACAAGGCGATGGAACTCATCGAAACCCGGGAATTCTTCGGCGTCCGGCCCGACCAGATCGAGGCCGTGATCCATCCCCAAAGCATCATCCACGCCCTTGTCGGCTTCACCGACGGCGCGCTGATGGCGCATCTGGGTCCGCCCGACATGCGCCATGCCATCGGCTACGCGCTGCACCATCCGGACCGCCGCCACGTTCCCGTCGCACGGCTGGATCTTGCCCGGATTGCAACGCTGGACTTCCACGCGCCCTCGGACGCGCGGTATCCGGCCCTGAAGCTGTCGCGCGCGGTGATGGAGGCGGGCGGTGCCGCGGGGGCGGTCTTCAACGCGGCCAAGGAGGTGGCGCTGGACGGCTTTCTGGCGGGGCGCATCGGGTTCATGGACATGGCGGGCCTCGTGGAGGATACCCTTGACGCAATGTCGCGCCGGTCCAGTCTTTCAATTGCCCCGAAAAGCCTTGAGGACGTGTTGGCGACGGACCAGCTGGCCAGGGACATGGCCTGGGCACACATAAAACAACACGAGGCACGCACCTGATGGATTTTCTCCCCGCCTTCGGCACTTTCGGCTTCACGCTGCTGGCGTTCGTGGCCGCGTTGTCGATCATCGTCGCGATCCACGAATACGGCCACTACATCGTCGGCCGCTGGTCCGGCATCCATGCGGAAGTGTTCTCCATCGGCTTCGGCCCGGTGCTGTTCACCCGCACCGACCGCCACGGCACCCGCTGGCAGCTTGCAGCGCTGCCCTTCGGTGGTTACGTGAAGTTCCTCGGCGACGCCAACGCCGCCTCGGCGGGGGCGGACGGCGCGGTGCTGGACGCGCTCGACCCGCGCGAACGCCGCCGCTCCATGCCCGGCGCGCCGCTATGGGCGCGGGCGGCGACGGTGGCCGCGGGGCCGGTCTTCAACTTCATCTTCTCCATCGCGATCTTCGCCGCCGTGGTGCTGGTCAACGGACAGGCGGCGGATGTGGCGCGGGTCGGCGCGCCCGCCGTGCTGCCGCCCGAGATCGCGACGCTGGAGGCGGGCGACCTGATCACCGCCATCGACGGCCAGCCGGTCGAGACGCTGGCCGATGTCTACGCGCTGGCGCGGTCGGTCCCGCCGCAACCGACGCTGACCTACGACATCATCCGCGACGACAGGGCGATGCAGGTGGAGGCCGCGTTTCCGCTGCTGCCCATCGTGGGCTCCGTCGCGCCGCAATCCGCCGCCATTGCCGCCGGGATCGCAGAGGGCGACGTGATCCTGACCATCGACGGCGCGCCGATCGACGGCTTCAGCCAGTTGCGGGACGCTGTCGATGCTTCGGACGGGGCCGAGTTGCAGCTGACCGTCTGGCGCGCCGGCGAGGTGCTGGACATCGGTCTGAGCCCGCGCTCCACCGACCTGCCGACCGAGGGCGGCTTCGAGACGCGCTGGCTGATCGGCATCACCGGCGGGTTGATCTTCGAGCCGGAACTGGTGCCCGTCGGGCCATGGGAGGCGGTCCGGTTCGGCGCCAGCCAGACCTGGTTCGTGATCAAGTCCTCGCTGTCGGGGCTGTGGCACATCATCACCGGGGCGATCTCGTCGTGCAACCTGCAGGGCCCGATCGGCATTGCCGAGACCTCGGGGGCCGCGGCGAGCCAGGGGTTCGACAACTTCATCTGGTTCATCGCGGTGCTGTCTGCGGCGGTGGGCCTTCTGAACCTGTTCCCGATTCCGGTTCTGGACGGCGGCCACCTGATCTTCCACGCCTACGAGGGCGTCACGGGCAAGCCGCCTTCGGACAAGGTGCTGCGCATCTTCATGTCGGTGGGGCTGGCGCTGCTGCTGGGACTGATGCTGTTCGCGCTGACCAACGACCTGTTCTGTCCGTGACGGCGCAGACCGTCAAATCATCATGGGGCCGCCCATGTCTTGCCACATTTGGACGCGACAAACGGGCCAGTTGATCATTTCTGGACCCGAAGTCTCATGCGTTACCTGACCCGAAGCACCCGCGACATGACCCAGATCCTTCTGTTGAACACGGATCGGTTCCTTGTACCGTTGCTGATCGTGGCGGCCCTGACGCTGGCGGGGTGGCTCTTGCGGGTGAGCGGACCCTTCTAGGCGGGACCGATTGCCCGGACCGGCATGGCCCTGCCTTGCGGCGGGGCCTTTTGCATGTCGGGCCCATCCCGTGCCGGATCGGCCACAGGTGGTGCCAAAGCGCGGCATCAGCACAACCCAAGCCCGACATGCGTTTGACTACCCCGTGCTGGCAGGCTACCCACGACCTTGTCTGCAATTTGACCAAGAGGTGGGATTCTATGGTCCGTCATGCATTTGTGCATCTGGTGGAACGCATCGGCCGCTCCGTGGCCCTTCTCGCCCTGGTTCTGAGCCTCGTGGCGCTGGCCGTCCCGGCGCACGCGCAGGCGTTCCGCTTCACGTCATTCGATATCCAGGGCAACACGCGCACCAACGATGCCTCCGTGCTGCAGGTCGCGGGCCTTGCCCCGGGGGAGGCCGTGTCCGCCGCTCAGGTCAACGATGCGCTGCAACGCCTGCAGAATTCGGGCCTGTTCGAAACGGTCGACGTGGCCCCGCGCGGCACTACGCTGGTCATCACCGTGGTCGAATATCCGACCATCAGCCGCATCTCGATGGAGGGCAATCGCCGTCTTGACGACGATGAATTGCTGGCCGTCATCGACAGCACGCCGCGCCGCGTCTATTCGCCCATCACCGCGCAGCGCGACGCCGCCGCCATCGCCGAGGCCTACCGCGTCACCGGTCGGCTGACCGCCACCGCGACGCCCCGGATCATCCGCCGCGACGAAGGCCGGGTCGATCTGGTGTTCGAGATCGCCGAAGGGTCCGTGGTCGAAACCCAGCGCATCGCCTTCGTGGGCAACCGCGACTATTCCGACCGCCGCCTGCGCCAGGTTCTCGAATCGACGCAAGCGGGGCTGTTTCGCGCGATCATCCGCTCGGACACGTTCATCGAGGATCGCATCGCGATCGACCGCCAACTGCTGATCGATTTCTACCAGGATCGCGGTTACATCGATTTCTCGGTGCTGTCCGTCACGCCGGAACTGAGCCGCGACCGGGGCGCTTATTTCGTGACCTTCAACATCCGCGAAGGCCAATCCTACCGGATGGGCAACCTGTCCGTCGTGTCCGAGCTTCCGGGCGCCGATGCGGCCGATTTCCAGAACGCGATCAATGTCCGGCAGGGCGTGCGCTACAGCCCGCGCATCATCGACACCATCGTGACGCGGATGGAGAACCTCGCCGCCGACCGGGGCCTGCGTTTCGTGCGGATCGAACCGGTGCTGCAACGCGACGACGCCAACCTGATCGTCAACGTGCAGTTCGTGATCTCGCGCGGCGAGCGGGTGTTCGTGGAGCGCATCGACATCGAGGGCAACCAGACCACGCTGGATCGTGTGATCCGCCGCCAGTTCGACGTGGTCGAAGGCGATCCGATGAACCCCAGCGAGATCCGGGCCGCCGCCGAGCGTATCCGCGCCACCGGCTTCTTCGCGGATGTGCAGATCGGCGGTCGGCAGGGCACGACGCCGGAACAGGTGATCGTGGATGTCGATGTCGAGGAGCAGCCGACCGGATCGCTCGGGTTTTCGGCCAGCTATTCGACCGATACCGGCGCCGGCCTTGCGGTGAACTTCTCCGAGGACAACTTCCTGGGGCGCGGGCAAGCGCTTGCGGCGGGCTTCAGCACCGTCTCGGGCGGCCAGTCGCTGAACTTCTCGTTCTCCGAACCGGCCTTCCTGCGCCGCGATCTTGCCCTGGGGCTGAACGCCTTCTACGGCGTGACCCAGCAGCAGGACCAGGATTTCGACACGGTGCGCTATGGTGTCGGGGTGTCCCTGGGCTTCCCGATCAGCGAGAATGGCCGCCTGCGCCTGTTCTACAATTTCGAGCATGACGAGATTTCCGCGCTGGACGCCACGGCGGGCGTGAACTCTCCGATCCTGCTCAACGAGCCATCCGAGGCAGATACCTCCGCCATCGGGATCACCTATGGCTTCGACAACCGGTCCACGGGTCTCAACCCGAACGCGGGCGTCGCGTTCAGCGTGACCGGGGAATATGCGGGCCTGGGGGGCGATACCGAGTTCGTCCGGGGCGAGGTCCGCGCCGTCGCGGAGACCCGCGTCGCACGCGAGGAGGTGACGCTTCGCGCCACGTTCGAAGGCGGCGCGATCACCGCGCTGGACGCTGGCACCCGGCTGGCGAACCGCTATACGCTCAGCTCCCGGCAGATGCGCGGCTTCGAAAGCTTCGGCCTTGGACCGCGCGACACCGGCGCCACCAACGAAAATGCCCTTGGCGGCAACTACTTCGCCGTCGCCCGGTTCGAGGCGGCGTTCCCCCTGGGGCTGCCCGACGAATACGGCATTTCCGGCGGCGTCTTCGCGGATTTCGGTTCGGTCTGGGGGCTGGACGATACGGCGGGCGTCGGCGGTCCGGGGTCGGTGGACGACGATTTCCACCTGCGCTCGGTGGTCGGCGTGTCGATCTTCTGGGACACGGCCATCGGCCCGCTGCGCTTCAACTTCTCGCACCCGATCCAGGTCGAGGATTACGACCGGACGCGCAATTTCGACTTCACGGTCGAGGCGCGCTTCTGATCGCCATGCGATCGCGGGTCCCCTTCTTGCGCGCCGCTGCCCTGTGGGTGGCGGCGTTGCTGTTCGCAGCGGCGCCGGCTTTGGCCCAGACCCCGGCGCAGCAGCGCCCCGCCATCCTTGTTCTCAACCAGGAGCGGCTGTTGTCGCAGACCCTGTTCGGGCAGCGCATCCAGGCCGAACTGGAGGCCGCATCCGCGTTGCTTTCCGCCGAGAACCGGCGGATCGAGTCGCAGCTGACCGAGGAGGAACTGGACCTGACCCAGCGCAGGCCGACTCTCGCGCCCGAGGAATTCCGGCTGCTGGCCGACGAATTCGATACGCGCGTCACGGGCATTCGCGCGGCCCAGGCCGCCAAGGGACGCGATCTGCAAAACCAGTTTGAGGCCGCGCAACAGAGGTTCTTCGAGGAAACGCTGCCCGCCCTGCTGGAGATCGTGCAGGAACGGGGGGCGTCCGTCATGCTCGACAGCCGGTCGGTCCTGCTGTCGGCGGGGTCGGTGGACATCACCGATGCCGCCATCGCGGCGATCGACGAGCGCCTCGGAAATGGTGGCGAGGCGCCATTGATCTCGCTGCCCGGCCTGACCGACGCGGCGCCACCCGAGCAATAGCGGCGCGGCTTGCCCCGCGTTGGCGGAGTTGCTACCCCTCGCGGACCCAACAGCTACGCCGGAGCCTGCGCCCATGACGGTCGACACCCCCACAACCGCCGATATCGACCTGATCCAGCGGATTCTGCCGCACCGCTACCCGTTCCTGATGGTGGACCGTGTGCGCGACATCGTGCCGTTCAAATCCGCCGTGGGCCTGAAGAACGTGTCCATCAACGAACCGCATTTCCTGGGGCATTTTCCGGGCGTCCCGATCATGCCCGGCGTCACCATCGTGGAAGCGATGGCGCAGACCGCCGCCGTGATCGTCGGCGTGTCGGCCGACCTCGCCGACAAGAAGTTCCTTGTCTACTTCATGGGAATCGACACCTGCAAGTTCCGCCGCAAGGTGGTGCCCGGCGATGTGCTGGAGCTGCATGTAAGCGCCACGCGCGGCAAGCCCGGCGCGAAGGTCTGGAAGTTCGAGGGCCGCGCCATGGTCGAGGGCGAACTTGCCTGCGAGTGCGGCTTCACCGCGATGATGGACCTGCCCGCGCCGGAGGCCGCCTGATGTCCATCGATCCTTCGGCGTTGATCCACCCCCATGCGGTGGTCGAGACCGGCGCCACCATCGGCCCCGGCTGTTCCATCGGCCCGTTTTGCGTGGTCGGGGCGGAGGTGACGCTGGGGGCCGATGTCACGCTCAAATCGCACGCCATCGTCACCGGCTGGACCGAGATCGGCGACGGCTGCGAGATCTTTCCTTTCGCCTGCATCGGGGAAATCCCGCAGGACAAGAAGTTCGGCGGCGAACGGACGCGCCTGATCGTGGGCAAGCGCAACCGCATCCGCGAGGGCGTGACAATGAACACCGGCACCGCCGGGGGCGGCGGCGTGACACGGGTGGGCGACGATGGCCTGTTCCTCGCCAATTGCCACGTGGCCCATGATTGCATCGTGGGCGACCGCGTCGTGATGGTGAATTCCTCGGCCTTGGCGGGGCATTGCATCGTCGGCGACGACGTGATCCTCGGCGGATTGTCGGGGGTGCATCAGTTCGTGCGCATCGGGCGCGGCGTGATCGTGGGCGCATTGTCCATGGTCACCAACGACGTGATCCCCTACGGCCTGGTGCAGGGACCGCGCGGGCGGCTGGACGGGCTGAACCTTGTGGGGCTCAAGCGCAAGGGCGTGGACAAGGCCGACATCACCGCGCTGCGTGCCGCGTTGCAGGCGCTCAAGCAGGGCGAGGGGAACAGTTTTCAGGACCGGGCCCGCCGCCTGGGCGAGAGCGGCGAGATCGACAGCGATTACGTGCGCGACATCGTGGCTTTCGTGCTTGGCGACAGCGACCGTTCCTTTCTGACACCGGAGTAGAGGCCATGCGCGCGATCCTTGCGGGCAGCGGTGCGCTGCCGGGGCTGCTGTTGGAGGCCGGGATGGCCTATGTGGTGCAGTTTCGCGGCGTGCCGATCACCCGCCACAAGGCGCCGCCGATCAAGGCCCGGTTCGAACAATTGGGCCTGCTGTTCGATGCCCTGCGCGCCAAGGACGTGACGGAGGTCTGCCTTGCCGGGGCCATGGCGCGCCCGCCTCTGGACCCGGTGGCCTTCGATCCCTTCACCGCCCGCCTGATGCCGACGCTGATGCAGGCCCTGGGGCAGGGGGATGATGGGTTGCTGCGCGCGATCATCGCGGTGATCGAGGCAGAGGGCTTCACGGTGCGCGCCGCCCACGAGATCCGGCCCGACCTGGTCGCGCCCGCAGGCCCGATCGCGGGGGCCGCCGGGGCGCCGGAGGATGCCGCGCGGGCGCGTGCCGTGCTCGACGCGCTGGGGCCGCTCGATGTCGGGCAGGGGGCGGTGGCCGCGCGGGGCCAGGTGCTGGGGATCGAGACCTTGCAGGGCACGGATGCGATGCTGGATTTCGTCGCGGCGACGGCCCCCGGTTCCGGCGGCGTCTTCGTCAAGCGGCCCAAGCCCGGCCAGGACCTGCGCGTGGACATGCCCGCCATCGGCCCCGACACGGTCCGCCGCGCCGCCGCTGCGGGCCTCAAGGGGATCGAGATCGCGCCCCATGCCGTCTTGCTGCTGGACCGTCCGGGGATCGAGGCGGCCTGCGCCCAGACCGGCCTGAGCCTTTGGGCCGGGCCGTAGCCGGTGGCGGGGCGGCTGTATTTCATCGCGGGAGAGCCATCGGGCGACCGTCTGGGCGCGGCGCTGTTGCGCGGATTGCGGGCTGCCGGGTGGACCGGCGACTCGGCGGGCGTCGGCGGGCCGCTGATGGCGGCGCAGGGGATGCGGTCGCTGTTTGCCTATGACGAACTGGCGGTGATGGGGCTGGCCGAGATCCTGCCGAAGTATGTCGCGCTCAAGCGCCGGATCGCGCAGACGGCGCGCGACGTGCTGGACAGCGGCGCGGAGGCGCTGATCACAATCGACAGCCCGGATTTCTGCCTGCGGGTGGCCGGGATCGTGCGCCGCTCGCGGCCCGGCTTCAGGACGATCCACTATGTCGCGCCCTCGGTCTGGGCGTGGCGCCCCGGGCGCGCGGCAAGGATGGCGCGGGTGATCGACCATGTGCTGGCGCTGCTGCCGTTCGAGCCGCCCTACATGGAAGCGGCGGGGATGAGTTGCGATTTCGTGGGGCATCCGGTGGTGACCGACCCCGTCGCCACCCGGTCCGATGCCAATGCTTTCCGGGCCGAGAACGACATAGCGCAGGACGAGCGGGTTCTTGTCGTCCTCCCCGGCTCCCGGAGGTCCGAGATCACGCGGCTGGCGCCGGTGTTCGGCGCGGCGCTCGAGGGACGGAATGCCCGCATCGTCCTGCCCACCCTGCCGCATCTGGTGGCGCCGCTCGAAACCCTCACGGCCGATTGGCCGACCGCGCCGATCCTTCTGCACGGGGACGAAGCTGCCAAGCGCGCCGCCTTCAAGGCCGCTGACGCAGCGCTGGCGGCCTCGGGCACGGTGTCGCTGGAACTGGCGGCCAGCCGGACACCGATGGTCATCGCCTACGATTTCAACTGGCTTACCCGCGCGCTGGTGAAGCGCGCGATCAAGGTCGATACCGTGACGCTGGTCAATCTTGTATCAGAAACCCGCGCCGTGCCGGAATGCCTGGCCGAAAACTGCACGCCCGAGGCGATCCGCGCGGCGCTGGACGAGGTGCTGCGCGATGGCAGCGCGCAGCATGCGGCGATGGCGCTGACGATGGAGCGTTTGGGGCAGGGGGGCGATTTTCCCGGCTTCCGCGCGGCGCATTCGGTGCTGCGCTTTCTCAGGCGGTGAACTCCGCGGCGCGCGCGCCGGACAGCGCCATGAGCCTGCCGGGGGCGATCCCGAACAGGTGGCGGGGGGTTCCGGCGGCGGCAAAGACGGTTTCGAACTGCAACAACCGCGGATCGAACCAGGCGCGGATCGGGGACAGGTGGCCCAGGGGCGACACGCCGCCGATGGCGAAACCGGTCTGCGCGCGAATCAGTCCCGCGTCGGCCTTGCCGAGTGGCTCTTCCGCCAGCGCGCTGGCGCGGTCGGCGTGGACCTGGTTGCCGCCGGCTGTCACGAACAGCACCGCGGCGCCGGTCGTCTCGGCGCGGAAGATGATGGACTTGGCGATCTGGTCGATCTCGCAACCGACGGCCGCCGCCGCATCGGCCGCGGTTCGCGTGCCTTCCGCCAGTTCGACCACCTCCACCCCGCCCCCTGCCGCCGCCAGCGCCGCGCGGACCCGTTTCAGCGATTTGGACATGCGGCCCCTCCCTTATCGTCCCGAATGGTACTAACTAGGGACCAACGACGTCACAAGAGTTTGCCGCAAGATGCCCTTCGCCGCCCGCCTGACCCGCACGCCGATCCCGCATGATCCCGCGCGCGGGGCAGAGGCGCTGGCGCATCTTCCGCACCTGGCGCCCGAATTGTCGGAGGTGATCCTCGGCACGGCGGGTTCCTCGCCCTATCTTGCCGGATTGGTGGCGAAAGAGGCCCATTGGCTGTCCCACGCGCTGCACGAGGAGCCGGAAAACACCGTCGCCGACCTGATCGCCGGGACCGCAACGCTGGACGCGGCCCGCCTGGATGCGGGCCTGCGCCAGATGAAACGCCGCGCGGCCCTGATTGTGGCCCTGGCCGACCTCGGCGGTGTCTGGAGCCTTGCCACGTTGACCCGGGCCTGGACCGACGTGGCCGATGCCGCCGTCGCGGCGGCGCTGGCGATCCATGTCGGCACACAGGCCCGGCGCGGCAAGATCCCCGGCCAGACGGAGGCGGACGCGCATCGCGACGGCGCGGGCATGGTGGCGCTGGCCATGGGCAAGATGGGGGCGGGGGAGTTGAACTATTCCTCCGACATCGACCTGATCTGCCTGTTCGACGAGGCCCGCTTTGACGGCCCGGCAGAGGAAATGGAGGCGCGCGCGGGGTTCATCAAGGCGGTCCGGGCCATGGTCGCCACGCTCAATGACACCACGGCGGAGGGCTATGTTTTCCGCACAGACCTGCGGCTGCGCCCGGATGCGAGCGTGACGCCCGTGTGCATCTCCATGGCGGCAGCAGAGCGCTATTATGAAGGCGAGGGAAGGACCTGGGAGCGGTCAGCCTATATCAAGGCGCGCCCTGCGGCTGGCGCTATCGCGGCGGGGGCGCAGTTCCTGCACACGCTGACGCCCTTCGTCTGGCGCAAGCACCTGGACTTCGCCACCGTGGCCGAGACAATGGACATGCGCCAGCGCATCCGGGACCACAAGGGCCTCCATGACACCGCGCTGGAGGGGCGCAACCTGAAGCTGGGGCAGGGTGGTATCCGCGAGATCGAATTCTTCGCCCAGACCCGCCAGCTTGTCGCGGGCGGCCGCGACCCCAGCCTGCGCCAGCCGCGCACCGTCAAGGCGTTGCAAGCGCTGGCGCGGTCCGAATGGATCACCCGCGAGGTGGCAAGCGACCTGGCCGATCATTATGCCGCCCTGCGCGAGGCCGAACATCGCCTGCAGATGCTGGAGGATGCCCAGACCCACAGCCTGCCGACATCGGCCGAGGGGTTCGATCGTCTGGCGCGGTTGAGCGGGCAGGGCGATACGGCGCTGTATCGCGCCGAGTTGCAGGCGCGGCTGGATGCGGTGACGGCACTGACCGGGGATCTCTACGCGCCCAAGACGCGCACCGGGCAACTGCCCGAGATGGACAGCGCCACCCATGATGTCGTGACGCGCTGGCGCGGATATCCCGCGCTGCGGTCCGAACGGGGGCAGGCGATCTTCGAGCGCCTCAAGCCCGACCTGCTGGCGCGGCTCGCGCAGACGCCGCGCCCCGAAGACGCGCTGGCAAGCTTCGACGGCTTCCTGCGCGGGTTGCCTGCGGGCGTGCAGATCTTCTCGTTGTTCGAGGCCAACCCGAGCCTTGTGGACCTGATTGCGGATATCTGCGGCACGGCGCCGGGACTGGCGCGCTACCTGTCGCGCCATTCGGGTGTGTTCGACGCGGTGCTGGACGGGCAGTTCTTCGCGCCATGGCCGGGGGCGCAGGCGCTGACGGAGGATCTGGATCGCGTGTTGCGCTCCCTGTCCTACGAGGCGCAACTGGATGCGGCGCGGCGCTGGCAGAAGGAATGGCACTTCCGGGTCGGCGTTCACATGTTGCGCGGCCTGATCGGCGCGGCGGAGGCGGCGGCCCAGTATTCCGATATCGCCGAGGCGGTGGTGGCTGCCCTCTGGCCTTGTGTCTGCACCGATCTGGCCACCCGCCACGGCGCCGCCCCGGGACGCGGCGGCGTGGTCTTGGCGATGGGCAGCCTTGGCGCGGCGGAGCTCACGGCGGGCTCGGATCTCGACCTGATCGTGATCTTCGATGCCGACGGGGTGGAGATGAGCGAGGGCCGCCGACCGTTGGATTCGCGCGGCTGGTTTGCCAAGGCCACCAAGGCGTTGATCACGGCGCTGAGCGCGCCGACCGCCGAGGGCAAGCTTTACGACGTGGACATGCGACTGCGCCCCTCGGGCGGGCAGGGGCCGGTGGCGACCGCGTTGTCCGCGTTCGAGCGCTACCAGCGCGAGGAAGCCTGGACCTGGGAGCATATGGCGCTGACCCGTGCGCGGCCCATTGCGGGTGTGGCGGAGTTGAAGGCCGATGTGGAAGCGGTGCGCTGCGCGATCATCGACAGCCGCGCGGGCGACACCGAAGCGATCCTGACCGACGCCGCCGAGATGCGTGTGCGATTGCAGCAGGCCGCGCGGGAGGGCGGGCCCTGGGCGCTGAAGGAGGGCCCCGGCGGCCAGCAGGATATCGCGTTGATCGCGCAGGCGTTTGCCCTTGCCGTCGGCAGCGACGCGCGTGCGCCGGAAGGGCAGCTTGCTGCGGCGGGACGCGGGGTCATGGACCCGGAGACAGCGGCCGAGTTGTCGGAGGCCTATCGCTTGTTCGCGGATGTCCAGCAAGGCTTGCGCCTGTTGAGCGAGGGCACCCCCGGCACCGAAGAGGTCGGAGAGGGCGGGCGGGCTTTCCTGCACCGGCTGGCGGGAATGTCGACCCCGGACAGTCTGATGTCGCGGCTTGACACAGCGCGCGCGAAATCCGCCGATAGGATTGCCGAATTGTTGGCCAGACCCTGAGCGAGACACGCCATGCACGACAAGGACCCGAACGACCCGAAAGGTTTGATCCGAGAGGCCTTCCGGATCGACGGCATCACCCTGGGCGAGTGCCGGTCCATCTTCGTCGATTGGGCACTGAGCGTGGAGGCAACCGACCATGCCGTGCCGATCAAGGCCTTGCTGGAGCGGCATGGGGATGATCCGGCCGGGCATCCGATGAAGTTGGTCCTGACCGAGGGGCTGGCGGCCAAACCGCCCGCGCGCCGGCGCGGAGGGCGGGCCGCGCGCGTGAAGGATGCCTGACATGCCCCGAGCGATTGCCCTCCTCTTGGCCGCGGTCCTTCCGCTTTCGGCCACCGCGCAGGACGCGATACCCGAGGTTGCCCTGGAAACGGGCCAGGAAGCGGGCCAGGAAACGGGGCGCACCGCGATCTTCGAGGATCATGCCGCCCTGCGCGCGTTCATCGACACGCATATGGCCGAGGGCAATCTGACCGAGATCTATACGCGCTTGAGCCCCGATCCCGTTGCCGCCGGGGAGGTTGCGCGGGCGCAGACGGTGTTCGACGGACGCTACGACGCGCCGTTCGAGATGTCGGGATACCTGTTCAGCACCGCCACGCCGGAGGGCTTCCGCGAGGACGTGCTGGTTTATTGGAATGCCGATGACGATTATGTCTACATGCTTCTGGTCACCCACCAGCGCGCCGACAACCTGATCGTGCTGCGCTGGCAGATCGAAACCAGCCACGCGACGGTCATGCAGAACCTGTAGCGCAGCACCTCATGCCTTGGCGGCCGCGTGGCTGCCGCGTTCACGATAGGGCGTGGTGTCGTAATGCGCCCGGTAGCACTTGGAGAAATGCGAGGGCGAGGCAAAGCCGCAGGCCAGTGCGACGTTGATCACGCTCATGTCGGTCTGCATCAGCAGGTTGCGCGCCTTCCCCAGCCGGAGTTCCATGTAATAGCGCTTGGGGGAGCGGTTGAGGTAGCGGCGGAACAGGCGCTCCAACTGGCGCGTGGACATGCCGACATCGGTGGCCAGTTGCGCCGGGCTGATCGGGTCCTCGATATTCTGCTCCATCATGCGGATCACCTGCCCCAGTTTCGGGTGACGCACGCCGATGCGGGTCGGGATCGACAGGCGCTGGGTGTCCTGATCTGTTCTTATAGAAGTATAGATCAACTGATCCGCGACCAGATTGGCCAGATCTTCGCCATGATCCTGGGCGATCAGCTTCAGCATCAGGTCGATCGACGCGGTGCCGCCCGCCGTGGTGATCCGGTTGCCATCGACGACGAAGACGGATTTGGTAAGCGTGACTTCCTCGAACTCCTCGGCGAAACTGTCCTGGTTCTCCCAATGGATCGTGGCGCGCTTGCCATCCAGCAGGCCCGCCTTTGCCAGTGTGTAGCCTGCGGTGCAGAGCCCGCCGATCACGGGACCCTTGCGGGCCTCGCGCCGCAGCCAGCTGAGCACGCGCTTGGTGGTGGCCTTGGCCACGTCGATGCCGCCGCAGACCAGCACCGTATCCTCGCGCGAGACGTCGTCGAGGTCGCTGTCGAGACGGAAGGCGATCTTGGCCGAACAGGTGGCGTATTGGCCACCTTCGCCCACCAGCATCCATTCGTAGAGCCGCGCGCCCGACATCCGGTTGGCGATGCGCAACGCCTCCACCGCGCTGGAAAAGCACAACATGGTGAACTGGTCGAGCAGGACGAAGACGAAGCGCTTGGCGTGGTCGCCTTGTCGCAAACGGGATTTGGGTTCGGCCATGGGCAATCTCCTGGGCGGGCACGTCTTTAAATCCGTGCTTCTTTTCCCGATCATTAGCGAAAACACCAATCCGGAACGGGTGCAATCCCACAGGCGCCCAAAAACGACATGCCTGTCCTTCGCGAACTGTGGAAAAAGCGGGATTGGAAGCGGCGACGGCCTTGTGTAGAGAAAGGCCGACTGACCGCGACCTGGGAGAGAGCCATGACCAATGCAAGCCCTTGGGCAAAAGCCGACTGGCGCGCAAAGCCGCGCATGCAGATGCCGGATTACCTCGATCAGGGCGCCCTGCATGCCGTCGAGGCGGAGCTTTCCAAATATCCGCCGCTGGTTTTCGCCGGGGAGGCGCGTCGCCTGAAGACGGAGCTTGCCGGCGTATCGCGCGGAGAGGGGTTCCTGTTGCAGGGCGGGGATTGCGCCGAAAGCTTCGCGGAATTTTCCGCCGACAACATCCGCGACACCTTCAAGGTCATGTTGCAGATGGCCATGGTGTTGACCTACGGCGCCAAGGTGCCTGTGGTGAAGATCGGGCGCATGGCCGGGCAGTTCGCCAAGCCCCGCTCGACGCCGACCGAGGTGAAGGATGGCGTGGAACTGCCGTCCTACCGGGGCGACATCATCAACGAGCTGGATTTCACGCCCGAGGCGCGCATCCCGAACCCGCAGAAGATGCTGCGTGCCTACACCCAGGCAGCGGCTTCGTTGAACCTCGTGCGCGCATTCTCCACCGGCGGTTTCGCGGATATCCACCGGGTCCATTCCTGGACCCTTGGCTTCACGGGCAACGACGATGCCGAGAAATACCGCGATCTTGCGAGCCGGATCCAGGACGCCCTGGATTTCATGACCGCCGCCGGCCTGACATCCGAGACCAACCATGAATTGAGCACGGTGGATTTCTACACCTCGCACGAGGCGCTGCTGCTGGAATACGAGGAGGCGTTGTGCCGCCTGGATTCGACCTCCGGCAAGTGGCTGGCCGGATCGGGCCACATGATCTGGATCGGCGACCGGACCCGTCAGCCCGACGGCGCCCATGTGGAATTCTGCAAGGGCGTATTGAACCCGATCGGGATCAAGTGCGGCCCCTCCATCACGCGGTCGGACCTGAAGGAATTGCTCGACACGCTGAACCCGAACCGCGAGGCCGGGCGGATCGTGCTTATCAACCGGTTCGGTGCGGGCAATGTGGGCGAACACATGCCCCGGCTGATCCGCGCCGTCGAGGAAGAGGCGCATCCCGTCGTCTGGACCTGCGATCCGATGCATGGCAACACGATCAAGTCGGACAGCGGTTTCAAGACCCGTCCGTTCGACCTGGTGTTGCGCGAGGTGCAGGAATTCTTCGCGATCCACCGCGACGAGGGCACCATTCCGGGCGGCGTGCATTTCGAGATGACCGGTCAGGACGTGACCGAATGCACAGGCGGCGTGCGCGCCGTGACCGACGAGGATCTGTCGTCGCGCTATCACACCGCCTGTGATCCGCGACTGAATGCGTCGCAATCCCTGGAATTGGCGTTCCTTGTGGCGGAGGAGTTGTCCTCGACCCGCGAAGCGTTGCGCGCGGCGGGCTGAGGCGACGGTCGGGGGGGCGGAGCGCTACGCGCGCCCGCCGTCGATCACCCGGAAGACGGGCTTGGCATTCCGCGGGATTTCTTGTGCCACGGCATGCACGTCTGGGCGCGCGCTTTCGGCCAGCGGCTTCAGGCTGCTTTGCGCAAGGCGCGGGCGAGCCATTCGCACGAAGAACGGACGGGGCTGCTCCGTTTGCCCGGTGCCGCCGAAGAGGGGACCGGATTCGGGAATGTCGATGGTCCAGCTGTCCTGCACCAGGAACCGCCCCCGGATGTTCATGACGAAGGGGGTCACGGAGGCGCGTTCGGAATAGATCGCGATGGCGCGCGTCAGGCCGCCGCGCGTATCGGTCAGCGGCAGGATCGCCATCATCGCCTCGGGCGAGGCGCCGATGCGGTCGACGCGGGCCAGCGCCAGGATCGATACGGCGGGTGTGGTCATCGCCGTCTCGGCGGCGTCCATCGCGATGTTGCGGTGATCGAGGTCGAACAGCGCCCGCAGCGGCATGCCGCGCAATTCCATGCCCATTCGCGCGGACAGGGTGGCGCCTGCCAGTCGCATCCGGACCGTTCCGGCGCGGGGCCGTTCGAGGATGCAGATGCGCGACAGGTGGCGCGTGATCTCGGAGGGTCGGATTTCGACCCGTCCGGGGGCAACCCGGTCTCCGCGCAGGGTGTCCCAATAGCTCAGGACGTTGGACAGTCTCGCGTCCAGTTCGGGTAGTGTCGGGCAGTTTGTCTGGTCGTTCATCATTCCCACTCCACCGGTGTCGCACCGATCCTACAATATTGCAGCCCCCATGCCCCTTCGTTCCGCGCGTGCCCGGGTCGGCGACCCATGGCACTTCAGCCTGCTTTCAGAATACACTAAATAAAATTTTCGAGGCAGGGGGAGAGTTGCCAAATGGTTAATCTGACAGAGGTCGGTCCGGTCGCGTCGATGACCGCCTTCGCGGGTGCCGAGAGCGCTGCCAACGGGATGTCGTGGAGTTGGGAGATGCGCGGCGTGAACGGGCGCGGTCTGGATATCCGGCTGCGGTTGCCCGACGGGCTCGGCGCGTTGGAGCAGCCGTTGCGCGCCGCCGTGGGGCGTGCGGTGGTGCGTGGCAACGTGACCGTGAACCTGCGCCTTGGGCGCAGCGGGACAGAAAGCGGTGCCCGCCTTGATGGACGGGCCCTGGCGGCTGTCCTGTCGGCGCTTGCCGAGGTGGAGGCCGCCGCCGATGCGCAGGGCCTGACCCTGGTGCAGACCAACGCGGCCCAGATCCTTGGCCTGCGCGGCGTGATGGAGGGCGGCGACGGCGCGAGCCTGCCCACGGCGGAGGTCCTGCTGCCCGAGGCCGAGGCGCTGGTCGCGGCCTTCGTGGCGATGCGGCAGAGCGAGGGGGCGGCCTTGCGTGTCGTCATGGAGGGCCAGTTGACCCGCATCGCAGAGCTGGCGGAAGCCGCTGCCAAGGCCGCTGCCGCCCGGATCGCCAGCCAGGGCGATGGTCTGCGCGAAGCCGTGGCCCGCGTGTTGGAGACCACGGACGCGGTGGACGAAGCC
>Ga0100398_1002036_pt1 | contig 17136 bp, 16 predicted proteins | sample CryGeymeta201522_FD_81568 | JGI IMG/M metagenome (GOLD analysis project Ga0100398, IMG submission 81568) | Groundwater microbial communities from Crystal Geyser aquifers in Utah, USA - Crystal Geyser metaG 2015-22 | ecosystem: Environmental > Aquatic > Deep subsurface > Groundwater | place: USA...
AGCGAAGGGCCGGAGAGCATCGAGCCCCGCCAGCAGTTCGGCGAGCAGATCATCGGGTAGAACCGACGGGGTGCCGCCGCCCAAATAAAGGCTATCGAAGGCGCTGAAATCCGCCCGATAGCCCTGCCCTTCCCGGATCAAGGCCCGCGCCCAGCGCCGCTCGGCCCCCGGATCGGTAATCGAATAGAAATCGCAATAGGGGCATTTGCCCTTGCAGAAGGGCACATGGACGTAAAGGCCCGCAGCCGAATCACTTTTCATCTTTGGTTTTGAGCACCGCAACGAACGCCTGCTGGGGAATCATCACGGCCCCCACCATTTTCATCCGCTTCTTGCCTTCCTTTTGCTTTTCCAGCAGCTTGCGCTTCCTGGTGATGTCGCCGCCGTAGCACTTGGCGGTCACATCCTTGCGGAAGGCGGAAATGGTGGAGCGGGCGATGATTTTCCCGCCGCTCGCCCCTTGGATCGCGATCTTGAACTGATGCCGCGGGATTTCTTCCTTCAGCCGATCGCAGACCTGAACCGCCCACTGCCGCGCCCGGTCGCGATGAACGATGAGCGAGAGCGCATCCACCCGTTCCCCATTGACCAGGATATCCAGCTTCACCAGTTCGCTTTGCCGATAATCGATCATTTCGTAGTCGAAAGACCCGTAGCCCTGAGTGATGGTTTTCAGGCGATCGTAAAAATCGAAGATCACTTCGGCCAACGGCATGTCGAACACCAGTTCGATCCGCCCGGGGGTGGGATAATGGGTCCGCGGATTGGTGCCACGCCGTTCCAGGCAAAGGTTCATGACCACCCCCATGTACCGTTCCGGGATCAGGATACCGGCGCGGATGTAAGGTTCCTCGGCCGATTCGATTTCGGTCGGGTCCGGGGCGTAGAGCGGGTTTTCCACGATGACCGAGGTGCCGTCCTTGAGCTTGAAGTGATACTGCACGCTGGGCACCGTCATGATGATGGCCTGCTGGTATTCCCGTTCCAGCCGCTGCTGCACGATTTCCAGATGGAGCAGACCGAGAAATCCGCAGCGGAAGCCCTGACCCAGGGCGGCCGACGAGTCCTTTTGATAGATCAGAGCGGCGTCGTTCAGTTTATACTTTTCCAGCGCGTCCAGCAGGGCCGAATACTCGTCGGACGAGATCGGGTAGATGGACGAAAACACCACCGGCTTCACATCCCGGAAGCCGGGCTGCGGTTTCGCCGCCGGACGCTGGTCGTGGGTGATGGTGTCGCCCACCCGGGTGTCGGCCACCGTCTTCAGTCCGCAAATGATGTAGCCCACGCTGCCCGTTCCCAATTCCTTACGCGGTTCGCGCACGATCTGAAACAGGCCGACTTCCTCCACCTTGTGAGTGTGGCCGTTGGACATGAAGCGCAGGATATCGCCCGGCTTCACCGTGCCGTCGAACACCCGACAACTGATGATGGCGCCCCGGAACGGGTCGTACCGAGCATCGAACAGGAGCGCGCTGAGGGGCTCCGTGCAGCTGCCCCGGGGCGGCGGGATGCGGGCGATCACCGCGTCGAACACCGCGTCGATCCCGATGCCTTCCTTGGCCGAGCAAAGCAGCGCCTCATCCGGGTCAAGCCCCAGTTCGCGGTCGATCTGTTCGCGGGTGCGGTCGATATCGGCCGACGGCAGATCGATCTTGTTGATCACCGGAATGATGGCCAGATCGTGTTCCATGGCGAGGTACATGTTGGCCAGGGTCTGGGCTTCCACCCCTTGGGAAGCGTCGATCAAGAGCAGCACGCCTTCGCAGGAAGCGAGCGCCCGCGAAACCTCATAGGAAAAATCCACGTGCCCGGGGGTGTCGATCAGGTTCAGTTCGTAGTGAGTGCCGTCCGCCGCAATGTAAGGGAGGGTCACGGTCTGGCTCTTGATGGTGATGCCGCGTTCGCGTTCCAGATCCATACTGTCCAGGATCTGATCGCGAAACTGACGGGCGTCCACCAGGCCGGTGTGCTGAATGAGGCGATCGGCGAGGGTCGACTTGCCGTGGTCGATGTGAGCGATGATGCTGAAATTGCGAATGTTCGACATAAGAACTGCCAATGGTCCTTGGGTTCGGGGTTGATCTTGGATTGGATCCAGGTCCGGCCCAGGTCGGATCCCAGTGGATCCAGCCGGGGCAAGGGTCAAGTCCGGGTGGACCGTCGTGCGCGGCCAGGCCTTCCCGGATGGCGGGACCCACCAACCGGTTGGCCAGGGTCAGGTGCTTGATTCGACTGGTCGAAAAGAGCTGCGCCATGTATCCTCCTTTCGATGGAGCCAAAGTCGCTCGAGACAACAGCATAGAATCGGGCGGAAGGCAAGGGTTTGTACAGGGCCCGCAGGCGCGGTTGAAAAGGTCGGGTAGCTCCCGTTGGTCGCCACCCGACCTACCGCTAATTTATACCCGCCGAGGCTGAAATCCTTCATTATTTGTGGGCTCTTTCCTGGGAGCGCGGGCATCTTGCCCGCATTTGGTAACGAAAGGTCCGATCCTAGACCGGTATAGCCGCCGGTGTGGATCAGGGTGTGCGCGGCACTCCCTCACACGCCAGACGCGGCGGAACAAGAAACGCTGCAATTCCCTCACGCTTTGGAGCCGAAACATGCAAGTCACCATGACCCCGATCGGGTACATCCACACCGACTGCGCCGAAATCCCACGGCATTGGACCATATCCCGGGTCGAAGGGGAACTGGTCATCGAACCTGCCTATCAGCAAGGCCTCCGCGACATTCAACCCGGAGACCGGCTGATGGTGCTGTTCTGGTTTCACCGGAGCCGGCCGTTCACCTCCGATCTGCTGCTGCGGAAACCGCCGCACCTCGACCAGCGCAAAGGGGTGTTCAGCACCTGTTCGCCGCGGCGCCCCAACCCGCTCGGGCACTCCATCGTCGAAGTCCTGGCGCGCACGGACAACCGCCTTTGGGTGCGCGGCCTCGATATGGTGGACGGCACTCCGATTCTCGACCTTAAACCGGTGTTTCTGCCCGATCCCGTGTGAGTTGTTCCGATCATAAGGGACTAGCCCTTTTGCGCTGGGGCGGTCGAGGGTTGCCGACATTCGCGCCCGGCGGTTCAAACGCTTCGGGTCCCAGCAGAGACGCGGCGAAACCTCTGCCGCGGCGCTCTCCCCGTTGACGTGAGCCGGCGTAACTTATATGTTTGCATCATCTGGTTAGGACTCGGGCCGGAAATGCAATGGATTCCGGGCGCGGTAGTCCGACGGACAGCTATCCTGAGTAGCCGGTCCGACTTCCGGTTGGATCGTTCAAGGTCGGTGGACTCGATGCGGGCCGCGGGACGTCCGGGTCGGGCAAAGGTGGAGCACCGGAGTTCGACATGCACAACTCGGTTCGCTTTGAGATTACCAACCAGCTCTCGGAACTGAGCACGATCGCCCGAGTGGTGAGTGAATTCGCCGCCGCCCAGGGGCTCAGTTCAAAAGGCCTTTACATCATCAACCTGGTGCTGGACGAAATCGTGACCAACATCATTTCTTACGGCTTCAAGGACGATCGACCCCACAGCATCGGGATCGAGCTCGGCCTCGAAGGTCCCATTCTCAGCATGGAAGTGACCGACGACGGCCACCCCTTCAGCATCGCGGATGCCCCCGGGATCAACGTCGGTCTGCCGCTGGACGAGCGGCCCATCGGTGGACTCGGCTGTCATCTGGTGAGAAAAATGATGGATGAAGTGCACTACGAACGGCGGGCCGGCTGCAACCATCTGCGCCTGACCAAGAACCTCGATAACCTCGGACCAGGCTCCCGCGGTTGTTCGATCCATGGGGGATTGGATTGATGAAGATCAATGAACTCAAGAACGACAACGTGGTGATCCTGGAACTGGAAGGGCGGCTGGATTCCTCGTCCTTGAGCGACATCGAGAGCCGCCTGCCGGGGCTCATCGCCAGCGGCGAACAAAACATCCTGCTCGATTTTTCCAGGCTCGATTACATCAACAGCGCCGGTCTCAGGGTGCTGATCCTGGCGGGAAAGCAGCTAAGGAAAACCGGGGGCAGGATCGTGCTCTGTTCGATGCAGGAATATATCAAGGAAGTTTTTGACATCTCCGGATTTTCCAACTTTTTCAAGATCCTCGGATCGCAGAGTGAGGCCCTGGAAGCGTTCCGCTGAGCATTCTCGCGGAAAGCCACGTGGCTATTGGACGCGAAGGTGCGAGCGGCTTTCCAGCCGCGATGGTTTCCGGAAACGCCGTCGTCATGGCTGTAAAGCTTTGCGTACCGTACTCCTAACGACCACCAGCCATTCTTCTCCAGCGCCTAATGAGTATCCACGCGCCGATTGGCTGACTTGAGGCCGCGGTAACCGGCCAAGAGTTGAATCCGGCGCCTGGCGCGGGTGCCGAGCCGAGGGGTCCCGGGGCGGCCGACCATCTTGCCGTCATTCTGAAAAAGCTGTATGAGAGCCTGAATCGATCGAGGGGCTGGCCGGGTTCGGCCGGTGGTCGCCGGCGGAGCGCGCCCTGGGGGCTGCCTGCCGATGGGGTTGACGTTGTTTCAAGTGGAGGATTCGAGGAATGATCCATGCGGAAAATCTGACCAAGTATTACCAGGGCTTGTGTGCCGTGGATCAGATCAACTTCCAGGTGGCCAAGGGCGAGGTGCTCGGTTTTCTCGGCCCCAACGGCGCCGGCAAGACCACCACCTTGCGCATGCTGACCGGCTTCATCAAGCCCAGCTCGGGGACCATTCGGGTGCGGGACCTCGACATTCGCGAGCAGTCCCTGGAGGTGCGAAAGCTCCTGGGCTACCTGCCGGAATCGGCACCACTTTATCATGACATGCTGGTCTACGATTATCTCGATTATGTGGCCCGGGTGCGCCGGTTGGAACCCGCCTCGGTCCTTCCCCGACTGCGCCGGCTGGCGGATCTGTGCGGGCTCGGCGAAATCATGCACAAGCCGATCGGGGAACTGTCCAAGGGCTACAAACAGCGGGTCGGGCTGGCGCATGCGATGATGAGCGACCCTGAAATCCTGGTTCTGGACGAGCCCACTTCCGGACTCGATCCCAATCAGATCGCCGAAATCCGCGACATCATCCGGGAAATCGGTCGGCAGAAAACGGTGATCCTGTCCACCCACATTCTGAGCGAAGTGGAAGCCACCTGCGATCGCATGCTGATCATTCACCGCGGTCGGATCGTCGCTGACGGCGACGCCCGCACCCTGCGCCGGTCGCTGGGCGGCGAAGTGGTGATCCGCCTGGTCCTGGGTAACCTCGATCCGCAGGCCCTCGGGACCCGCTTCACCGCTCTCGATGGGGTGCTGCGCCAGGAAATCCTGGCCGGCGACGGTGACGGGACCGTGTGCGTGCAGCTCACCTGCCGCCCCGACCTGGATCTTCGCGCCGAAATCTATCGGCGGATCAAGGAAACCGATTGGGTGCTGTTGGAACTCCACCGGGAAAGCCAGTCCCTGGAGCACATTTTCCGGGAACTGACGCAGGAGAACTGAAATGGGACCGCTCACTCAGGTGTTCAAAAGGGAATTCAAAAGCTATTTCGTATCGCCCATCGCCTACATCGTTATTGCGATTTTTCTGCTGGTGGCGGGCTGGTTCTTTTTCTCTCCGTTCTTCCTTTACAACCAGGCCAGCCTGAGGAATTTCTTCACGCTGCTGCCGATGACTTTCGCCTTCGTGGTGCCGGCCGTCACCATGCGACTCCTGGCCGAGGAACGCAATCTCGGTTCGCATGAAATCCTGCTCACCCTGCCGCTCACTGATAAGTCCGTGGTGATCGGGAAATTCCTGGCCGCTCTGGCCCTGGTCGCGGTGATGCTGGTGCCCACCCTGGTCTATGCCGCCACCGTGGCCCTGCTGGGGGAACTGGACTGGGGGCCGGTGCTTGGCGGTTACCTGGGGGCCCTGTTGCTGGCTTCGGCCTTCACCGCGCTCGGCCTGATGGCATCGGCGATGACCCGCAATCAGATCATCGCTTTCATCACCGCCGCGGCCATCTGTTTTGCCCTCACCCTGCTGGATCGGATGCTCCTGTTCCTCCCCGGCGGCCTGATCAGCCTGTTGGGTTTCCTCGGGGTGGAATCGCACTTTCAAAACATCGCCCGGGGCGTGCTCGATTCGCGCGATGTCTTGTATTTCGGCAGCGTGACCTTTGTGGGCCTCTACGGTGCCGTTCTCGGCATCGCGGAACGATAGGGAGGGGAAAGCGCAATGAACGGCAGCAAGCGGTCAGGAAAATGGCTCAAGTTTCTCATCTATTTAGTGGTGCTGGTGCTGCTCAATGCGACGGCGGTGACCCTGTTCCGGCGCTTCGATTTGACCGCCGGCAAGATTTATTCGCTCTCGGACGCTAGCAAGCGGGTGGTGGCCACCCTCTCCGAACCCCTCACCATCAAGGTGTTCTTTTCCCGGAACCTGCCGGCTCCTTACAACCACACCGAACAATACCTGCGCGATCTGCTCGAGGAATACGCGGTCTATGCCGATCGCTACCTGAACTACACCTTCCACGACGTCACCCCCAAGGAAGGCGGGGAAGTGACCACCGAGGCCGGGCGCAATCAGCAGTTGGCGGCCGGCTACGGGATCGACCCGATTCAGGTACAGGTGGTCGAAAAGGACGAGGTCAAGTTCCAGAAAGCCTACATGGGCCTGGTGCTGATCCATGGCGACATGATCGAACGGCTGCCGGCCCTCACTTCCACCGACGGGCTCGAATACCGGCTCACCACCGCGATTCAGAAACTCAACAACAAGGTGAGCGCCCTGCTGCGCCTGCAGGGCAAGATCCAGGTCAACCTGTATCTTTCGTCCTCGCTCTATGCGGTGGCGCCGCACCTGCGGGTGAACGGCCTCGATGGCGTGCCCGAGCAGATGGCGGCCATCGTGAAGGGGCTCGAAGTTAGGACCCACGGCAAGATCGAATACCGCCATCTGGACCCGAGCAAGGACCCGGTGCCGGCTGCCGATGCCGAGCGCTACCAACTCCTGCGCCTCAAATGGCCGGAGCTGGACGGCGGTAAGGTCCCGGCCGGGGAAGGCGTGAGCGGCCTGGTCATGGCTTACGGTGAAAAATCGGTGACCATTCCGGTGCTGGAAGCGTTGCGGCTGCCCCTGATCGGCACCCGCTATCAACTGGCGGATCTCGGCAAGATGGAACAGGTGCTGAACGATAATCTGGAATCGCTCATCGATATCAACCAGAACCTGGGCTATCTGGCCGACCACGGTACGCCCGCCCTGTTCGGCGCCATGCCGGGGATGGCGGAGCGGGGGGACGGGCTTGGCAATTTTAACCAGTTGATCTCGGAAAATTATTCGATCCAGCAGGTGCGGCTTGGCGATGGCGCGATCCCGGACGGCATCAATTGCCTGGTGATCGCTCGCCCAACCGAGCCCTTCACTGAATATGAATTGTTTCAACTGGATCAGTTCCTGATGCGGGGAAAAAGCCTGGCCCTTTTTCTGGATCCGTTCAAGGAAACCATGCCTCCCCGGCAGGCCATGGCCATGGGCCAGGGGCCGGGGTATGAGCCGTTCGATAGCGGTCTCGAAAAACTGCTGGAGCACTACGGTCTCGGCCTCGACCGGGCCCTGGTGCTGGATGAAAACTGCTTCCGGCAGCAGGTGCCGGCCCAGTTCGGCGGCGGCGAACGGGCGATTTATTTCGCTCCCCTGATCAAGAATCAGAACATTGATCATGGGCTCGGCGTGACCGAAAACATCAAGGGTCTGGTGGTGCTCCAGGCCGCGCCGGCCCAGGTGGTCGCGGACCGGATCAAGGCCAACGGCTTGACCGCGACCCAGTTGTTTACTTCGTCGGGAAAATCCTGGCTGATGAAACCGCCGATCAATCTCAACCCCATGTTCCTGCAGCCGCCGGCGAAGACCGATGAGATGAAACCCTATCCCCTGGCCTATCTGGTGGAAGGGGAATTCCCGAGCTATTTCGCCGCCCGCCCGATCCCGGAAAAACCGCGGCCGCAGCCGGAAGAAAAATCGCCTGGCGAAGCCGGCGGTGGGAAAGCCGAGGCGCCGCCGGCAGCCGCTGACGCAGCCGAGCCGCCGGCGCCGGCGACCGGGACCGCGGCAGCCCCCGCAGCCCCTGAAATCGAGGGTCAGGGAGCGGTCATTGCCCGGGGTAAACCGGGCAAGATCTTTTTCATGGGCGCTTCCTCGATGCTCCAGGACAATCTGCTGGATCAAGAGGGGCGCAGTCCGAACGCGATTCTGGTGGCCAATCTGATCGATCATCTCAATGGCCGGGAAGATATCGCGCGCATGCGCGGCAAGCAGCAGCTGTTCAATCCGCTGATCGAAATCGGGGCCGGGGCCAAGACCGTGATCAAGTCGGTCAACATCGTCGGCCTGCCGATCCTGGTGGTCTGCTTCGGACTGCTGGTGTGGCTCAAACGCCGCGGTCGGCGGAAGCGGATTCAGCTGATGTTTCAGAAGTGAGAAAGGACGATCATGAAGGTTAAGCGAGAAATCGTCATCCTGGTGGCCCTGATCGGCCTCCTTTCGGCCTATCTGCTCCAGCGCAACACCGATCGCAGCCGCTACCGGTTGCCGGAGCCGCCGGAAATCAAACGCACCGATATCGACCGGATCGAAATCACCGGGACCGGTGAAGCGATCACCCTGGAACGCAAGGGCGACGGCTGGATCATCGTGCCCCAGGGTTTTCCGGTGGAAGCGGAAGCCGCCGCCCGCATGCTCGATGCGCTGCAAACGGTTCGGCTGAGCGCCCTGGTGTCGGAAGCCGGGGACTACCAGCGCTACGAACTGGACCCAAAGCAAGCGATCAGGGTCAAGGCCCAGGCCGGCGGTAAGGAAGTGCGCAACCTCGAAGTGGGCAAAACCGCTTCGTCCTTTCGCCACACCTTCGTCAAACTCGACGGCGACGACCGGGTCTATCAGGCCGAAGGCAATTTTCAGGCGAGCTTCAAGAAAACCGTCGCCGATCTGCGCGATAAGCTGGTGCTCGCTTTCGACCAGGCGGATATTAACAACCTGACCGTGACCCAGCAGGGCCGCTCGCTCAGCCTGAACCGCCTGCCGGCCCCTGCCGCCGAAGCTGGTGAGGGCGGCGAGCAACCGCAATCGGCGGACCAGGATCAGGCGCCGCCCGACCAGTGGCAAAGCGCCGACGGCCGGCCGGCGGAGCGCGCCAAGGTCAATGAACTGTTGGCCAACCTGAGTCACCTGCGCTGTTCCGGCTACCTCGATGGGAAAACCAAGGATGGCTTGCAAGAGGCGATCTACCGCGTGGAGTTGAAAGGCGCTCAGGACTCTCGGAACTACCGTTTGGAGTTGTTTTCCAAAGCGGAACCGAACGCCACCGCCCAGCCCGCGATCAGCTCCGCCAGCGATCAACCCTTCCTGGTCCCCGACTGGAAAGCCAAGGACATCATGCAGCCCCTGGATGCCTTCCTGGTTCGGCAAGGCCAGGATGGAGCAGCTCCGGAACAGGCTCCGGCGGCTACAGCGGAACCGGCTCCGGCGGCGGGTTCCAAACCGGCTGAGAAGCCCGCCGCGGAAACCGCTTCGAACCCGGCATCCAGGCCCTAAGGCGAGCGTCGGCCGGAGCTGTTACCGCACCCGTCTCCACGCCGGTCTGAATCGTACCCCTTGGCAGCGAGGCCACACCATGATCACCGTGCTCGATTACGGCGCCGGCAATGTCCGGAGCGTGCTGAACGCCATCCGAACCCTTGGGGAAACGGTCAAGCTGGTGGACACTCCGGCCGATATCCTGGCGGCGGAAAAGCTCGTTTTCCCCGGAGTGGGGGCGTTCGGCAGCATGATGCACACGCTCCGGCAGAAGGGTCTGGTGGCGCCGCTGCTGGAATATCTCCGGTCAAATCGGCCGTTTTTCGGCATCTGCCTGGGTTTGCAAGCGCTGTTCGAAGGCAGCGAGGAAGCCCCGGAAATCGGCGGCCTGGGGTTTCTCGCCGGCACCGTCCGGCGGTTCCAGATCGATTTGGCGGTGCCTCACATCGGTTGGAACGGCCTCACGGTCCGGCAGCCGTCGCCGATCTTTCGGGGGCTCGACGGCGACGAGAAGTTCTATTTCGTCCATTCCTATCATGTGGTGCCCGAAGACCAACGGGTGGTGCTCACCACCACCCATTACGGCAGCGCATTCGTGAGCGCCGTCCAGGTGGGCCGGATCACGGCCACCCAGTTTCATCCGGAAAAGAGCGGTCGGAGTGGTCTCAAGCTGCTCGCCAATTTCCTCCGCGGCGAATCCAGCGCGGTGCTTCCGGAAAAATCCCCGGCCGTCACTCGCCTGGCCAAGCGTGTCATCGCCTGTCTCGATGTGCGTGCCAACGACCGGGGTGACCTGGTGGTGACCAAGGGCGACCAATACGACGTGCGGGAGCGGGGCGAGGTGCGTAATCTCGGCCGTCCGGTGGCCCTGGCGCGGCGCTACTACGAAGACGGGGCGGATGAGATCACCTTTCTCAACATCACCGGATTCCGCGATTTCCCGCTGGAAGACATGCCCATGCTGGAAGTACTCCGGCAAACGTCGGAAAACGTCTTTGTCCCGCTCACCATCGGCGGCGGCATCCGCGATTACACCGATCAGAACGGCCGCGCCTATTCGGCCCTGGAGGTGGCGGCGGAATATTTCCGGTCCGGCGCCGACAAGGTTTCCATCGGCAGCGATGCGGTGCTGATCGCCGAACGCACCCTGGCCGAGGGCCGCTCCGACGGCCGCGGTGCCATCGAAACCATTTCGCGCGTGTACGGGGCCCAGGCCGTGGTGGTATCCATCGATCCGCGCCGGGTTTACGTGGATTCGCCCGCGGCGGTGCCCCACCAGGTGATCGCCACCCGGCTACCCGGGCCCCGGGGCGAACGGTTCTGCTGGTACCAGTGCACGATCAAGGGCGGTCGCGAAGGCTGCCCGCTCGACGCCGTCACCCTGGCTCAGGTGTGCCAACGCCTGGGCGCCGGCGAAATCCTCCTCAATTGCATCGATCGCGACGGCACCAACCTCGGGTTCGATCTCGAGCTGGTGAACGCGGTGAAACAAGCCGTCACCATCCCGGTGATCGCCTCCAGTGGCGCCGGCTGCCCCCAACATTTCCTCCAGGTGTTCACTGAAACGGAGGCGGAATCGGCCCTGGCGGCCGGTATCTTCCACCGCAACGAAGTGCCCATCAGCGCGGTCAAGGCATTCCTCGACGGCCGGGTGGAAATCCGCCGCCTCGGAAGCGCCCCGCCTGCGCGGACTTAGGAGTACGACGCTTTCGGAACTGGAGACAGCGTTTGGTATACCGGTTAAGGATAAAAAGTTTCATTTCGTGTGCGCTCTTTGCCTGGAGCGCGGACATCTTGCCCGCTTTTGAAAATGAAACATCTGATCCTAAACCAGTATAGGCGGTGGTGGGCGGTTCCTACAGCACTCCCACCCGAGCCGTGGCACCGATCTTCCAGGAAGAATCGATCCCCTTGGTGGCCGCCTATGCGGTCCATCCCGAAGTCACCACCGCCGGACCCTTCTGCTTCCGTAACGGGTTCCTCGGTTTACCGAGATCGGCGAAGTGATCAAGGAAGTCCAGGTGCAGGTGGTGAAGGGCGGTGAATTCCGCAACTACGGCGTGGTGTCGGACCTGGGTCTGATCACCCCGTAGCTCGCCTAGCCCTCCCACGGGGTGAGACCCGGCGCCCCGGCGTTACCGCCCTTACCCCGACCCTTTCTCCCGCGCCTTGATGGGTATCGATCTTTACCGCTCATCCGGCGTGGGAGAGGGTCAAGATACAAGGGATGGATTGGACGGTTCACCATGCTGATGTTATCGCCAAGGCCAACCGCCGCGGGGGAACTGGGCGCGGCGTCCTGTTGGAGTCCCTTATGACTCAACCATTGATCGAATGCGTTCCCAATTTCAGTGAAGGCCGAAGGCCGGAAGTGATCGAAGCCATTCTCCGGCCGTTTCGTGAAACCGCCGGCTGCGTGGTGCTGGACCAGCGCGCCGATCCCGATCACAACCGCCTGGTGGTGAGCCTGGCCGGGGCCCCCGAACCGATCCAGGAGGCGCTGCTGGCGGCCGCCCGGGAAGCGATCCGGGCGATCGATCTGAATCGCCATCAGGGCGGTCACCCGCGGATCGGGGCGATCGATGTGGTCCCCTTCGTGCCGCTGCAAAACATTTCCATGGACGCCTGCGTCGAACTGGCCCGGGGGTTCGGCCGGCGCTTTCATGAAGCCACCGGAGTGCCGGTTTATTTTTATGAAGAAGCGGCGCTCAATCCGGAACGCCGGCGCCTGGAACAGATCCGTAAGGGCCAATTCGAGGTCCTCAAGACCGAAGTGACCAATCCGGAACGCCGGCCGGACCTCTGGGCCCGCCCGCCCTGCATCCCACCGCCGGAGCGACGGTGATCGGCGCGCGCAAGATGCTGATCGCCTTCAACGTCAATCTGGCCACCACCGATCTCGAGGTCGCCCGCCGTATCGCATGCCATGTGCGTGCTTCCAGCGGCGGTCTGGCCCACGTGAAGGGCATCGGACTGGTGCTGGAAGACCAGGGCTGCGCGCAGGTGAGCCTGAACCTGGTCGACTACCAAAAAGAACGCCCTCTACCGGGTGGTGGAACTAATCCGCATGGAAGCCCGGCGTTGGGGCGTGGCGGTGCGGGGCTGCGAAATCTACGGCATGGTGCCGGCGGCGGCACTCTTGGAAAGCGCGGCCTACTATCTCCAACTGCATGAGTACGATCCAGCCCAGGTGATCGAACTGCAACTGCTTCAGATGCTGGGAGACGACGCCCGATGAGCCTGGTGCTCTACCGCAACGCCCACCTGGCGACCCCGATCGATCCCGGTCGCCCCCTTGCCGGCCCCGATCAGGGGCGGATCCTGCACCAGCCGGCCGGCGCCCTGCTCTGCCGCGCCGGGACAATCGCCGCGGTGGGCGAAGAAGCCGCGGTGCTGCGGGAACTCCAGGGGGCGATCCCGGAGCGCACGGTGGACTGCGGCGGCCGCTGCCTCGTTCCCGGCTTCGTCGATCCGCACACCCACATGTGCTTTGCCGAACGCCGCGAAGCCGAATTCGGGCTGCGCCTGGAAGGCCTTCCCTATCTGGAAATCCTGCGTCGCGGCGGCGGCATCCTGGCATCGGTCCAGGCGGTGCGCCCGGCATCGGAAGCGACCCTGCTGGAAAACCACCCGACGCCATGCCCGGTCGGCCCTGCGCTTCGGCACCACCAGCCTGGAAGTGAAAAGCGGTTACGGACTGGACCTGGACACCGAACTGAAGATGTTGCGGGTGATCGAACGCCTGAGTAAGGACTGTCCGCTCGACGTGGTGGCAACCTTTTTGGGAGCGCACGCAATCCCGCCGGAATATCGGGAAATCCCTGACCGCTATGTGGACCTGGTGGTGGACAGTATGCTCCCGGCCGTGGCGGCCCAGGGGATCGCCCGCTACTGCGACGTGTTTTGCGAAACCGGCGTGTTCACGCTGGAACAAAGCCGGCGAATACTAAAAGCAGCCGCCCGCCATGGCCTCGGCGTCAAGATCCACGCCGACGAAGTGAATGACCTGGGCGGGGCGGGACTCGCGGCCGAACTCCGGGCGGCCAGCGCCGAACACCTGCTGGCCGCGGCCGATAGCCATTTGCAGCGGATGGCGGCGGCCGGAGTGATCGCCGTGCTGCTTCCGGCCACCGCCTACAGCCTGAGGAAAGACTACGCCCGCGCCCGCCGCATGATCGAACTGGGGGTCCCGGTGGCGCTCGCCACCGATTGCAACCCGGGATCGAGCTACTGCGAATCGATGCCGTTCGTGTTCGGGCTGGCGGTGCTCCAGATGGGCCTCTCCGTGGCCGAAGCCCTGACCGCGGCAACGCTCAACGCCGCTTACGCGATCGGACTGGGCGATCGAGTGGGCAGCCTGGAACCGGGCAAGCAGGCGGACTTTCTCGTCTTGGACGGGAAAACGCCGACCATTCTGGCCTATCACGCTGGGGTGTCCCCGGTGATCGAAGTGATCAAGCGGGGCGAAACGGTTTTTTGGACACCGCCTCCCGATACGCTGACGGTCCCGCCGGAAGCGCGAAAGGAAAATCGGACATGGAACTGAGATCTCTCACCGTGGATGGATTTGTGGCGGCGGTGGCATCTGGGGACCCAACCCCCGGCGGCGGCAGCGTCGGCGCTCTGTGCGGAGCACTGGGCGCGGCCCTGACGCGGATGGTCTGCGGCCTCACCCTGGAGCGGGAAAAATTCCGGGATTCCTGGACCGAACTGGAGCCAGTGGCTCGGGAATCGAGCCAACTGCGGCAGCGGTTCCTCGACCTGGTGCAAGACGACACCGACGCCTACCAGACGGTGCTGACGGCTTTCGCCCTGCCGCAAGGGACCTCGGAACAACAAGAGCAACGCCGACAGGCGGTGGAACAAGCGATGCAAGGAGCGGCTTCGGTGCCGCTGGCGACCCTCGGCGCCGCGGCGAAGCTGATCGGCTTTTGCGAAACGGCCATCCGCCGGGGCAATCCCAACACCTTGACCGATGCCGGGGTGGCCGCCCAGATGGCGCTGGCGGCCGGCAGGGCGGCCGCCTACAACGTCCGAATCAATTTGACCTTGATCCGCGATGAAGCTTTCACCGCCGCCGCCCGTGCCGAAACCGCCCGACTCCTCGCCGCCGTCGAAGAAACCGCCGAGCGCTGCGACCGGCTGGTCATGGATCGTCTCTAGCACCCAGCGGTGCAAGTCCATAACCCCACTTGGTCCCATGAAAAATCTCGGGTTGTTAACGCGCGCGCGATGCTTCTCCATCGGCGTATTGGTGCTGGCGTGGCGGCGCTCGCTCCACCGGGATGCGGCGATCTCCCCGCCGCGGTTGCGGCTTTGCCGGCAGCGGGGCAGCGCGGTTGAAAAGGTCGGCAAAACAGTCAAATCGTCATTGCCGCATGCACCTAGCGGGAATGACGGGGTGCTGTTAGGCAAGGTATCCTGAACAACCAATCCTTGCCATTCACCCAGGAAAATCGACTCTCAAGCCGCCTTCTGCCGAACCTTGCCGAACGAATCGCTTAAAAAGCTAAGCCCGGTCTGGTTCGACAGACGTGTTTTCATCTGCCGAACTGGATGATTTCCCCTTGAGGGTCTTCCCCAGATCTTTTCTCCCTTCACCTGGAATCCAATGCCCATAAATGTCGACGGTCATCGTGATCGAGTGATGCCCAAGTTGCTCGGCGGTGGTCGTCAATATTGGTGGTAGATCTTCTGAGCGGATTGTTCAATGCGCCGTTGCCGATGGAAAGAATCCGGCAAAACAGGTGCTGCGCCGCCGGTTGATTCAGTATCTGCCCCATCCCGAGGAGCGTGGTCGACACCGGATTCACCATTTTGAAAAGGACCCGGAGTATTTCTTCCCCCGTCTGCCCATGGACGCCATCCTGGTCACTTCAGCGGATTCGCAACTGGCCGCCATCGCTCGGATCAAGCGGCTTTCCCGCGTGGCCGAAAAGGTATCCGTTCGGCTGGTGGAAGCCCTGTTCCATGAAATTCGGGCCGAAGCCCGGCGCCTCGCCGCGACCAGGCCCGCGGTCGCCGGGTGTCGCCGGCCGATCTGATCAACTCGGAAAAGGAAATGCAGGACCTAGCCGGGGGCGCCAACGCGATACGCATGGAAATCATTTTGACCACCCATGATAAACTGGTGGAATCCGAAGTCGGTCGGTCGAGATCGTTGATGCGGTGCGTGGGTAGATGGAAAACGCTGGGATCGAGATCAAGGCGGCTGCTTTCACTGAATACCGTAGCGTTTCATCTTGCGCCACAGGGTCGCGCGGCTGATGCCGAGAGCGCGGGCGACCAGGGCGCGCTGGCCCTGGTGCTTCTTGAGCATGGCTCGGATGGTGCGCTCCTCGGAGGATTGCAGGGGCCCCGGTGAGTTCGCGACTGGGTGGCGCATTTGGATTTTATGGACCAGTTCCGCCGGCAGGTGTTTCACTTCGATCACGCACCCCCGGCACAACACGTGGGCATGCTCGATGATGTTTTCCAGTTCCCGCACATTGCCTGGATAGTCATGATTCATCAGCACCCCCATGGCCTGTTCCGACAACCCGGTGATATCCTTGCCCGCCACCGCGTTGAGTTTGCGCAGGATGGCCGCGACCAGAATGGGGAGGTCTTCCCGGCGCTCCAGCAGCGGAGGGAGCCTCACGCTGATCACGTTCAAGCGATAGAACAAATCGGCCCGAAAGGCGCCGCTTTTCACCAAGTCTTCCAGATCGATGTTGGCCGCGGCCAGGATCCGCACATCGGCCGTCACCGGCACGGTGGCACCAAGGGGAACGAATTGCTTGTCTTCGATGAAGCGCAGCAGTTTCACCTGGAGCGCCGGCGAGGTGCAGGCGATTTCATCGAGGAACAGGCTGCCCCCGTGGGCGACCTGAAAGCGGCCCGGTTTGTCGCGCCGGGCATCGGTGAAAGCACCCTTGCGGTAGCCGAACAGTTCGGATTCGAGCAGGCTGTCCGGGACCGCCCCACAATTGACCTTGACGAAGGGGCCACGGCGCCTTGGACTCAGTTCATGGATACTCCGGGCCAGCAGGCTCTTGCCCGAACCGCTGGCGCCCTGAATCAAAACCGTGCTGGTGCTTTCCACCACATCCGGAAGGATTTCGAAAATTTCCTGCATCCGCGGGTTCTTGCTGATGAGTTCGCCGAAACTGTAGGTCCCTTCCACCGCTCGCCGCAGGTCTTCTTCCCGGGTGCAGTCGTGGAAGACTTCCACGGCCCCCACCACCGCCCCGCCGTCATCGCGAATGAGGGTGACCGACAGGCAGGCCGCCACCTGGCGATTAGCGCGGCTGAGAAGCGTGGCGGTGCGCTCCTTGACCGGCTGTTCGCTCTTCAGCGCTTCCTCGACCGGGCAGTCGGTCTGACACAAATCGGAACGCAGAATATCGAAGCAGCACTGGCCGATGGCCTGCTCCGCCGAAAAGCCGGTGATCTGTTCCGCCGCCTGGTTGAAGTAGCTGATGATGCGGCGGTCGCGGTCGACCACAAACACGCCGTCGGCAATGCTGTCGAGGACCTGGCAGCACAGGTTGGCGTTCCGGAACTTGTCGCAAAGAGGCATGGCCAAATCCTCGCAACCGCAACCGGCGGCCG
>Ga0100398_1002040_pt1 | contig 17119 bp, 20 predicted proteins | sample CryGeymeta201522_FD_81568 | JGI IMG/M metagenome (GOLD analysis project Ga0100398, IMG submission 81568) | Groundwater microbial communities from Crystal Geyser aquifers in Utah, USA - Crystal Geyser metaG 2015-22 | ecosystem: Environmental > Aquatic > Deep subsurface > Groundwater | place: USA...
CTTTGCCGCGCAAAGCGGGCGGGGGTTTTGCCTTGCCGCGCAAAGCGGGCGGGGGTTTTGCCTTGCCGCGCAAAGCGGGCGGGACCTGCGCCTATTGCGCCGCCGCCACCTGCGCCGCGATGATCTCGTCGCCGATATCGTCCTCGGTGCCGGTCGAGCCCACAACCACCCGTTCGCGCACGCCCGGAAGCTGGCCGAACTGGCCCATGGTGTTGAACGGATAGAAGGTTGTCCGGATGCTCTCGAACCCCGGCGTCCGGCCGAGGATTTCGGTGATGGAGCGCGAACAGAACGCCGGCCCCACCGCGCCGTAGGCCTGCACGGCCTGGCTCAGTTGCGCGGCCACCTCGGGCGAGACATCCACCGTCTGCATCCGCACTTCGAACACGCCGAAGGATTGGAACTCCAGATACATGTCAAGATTGGCGGGCGACATGCCGAACAGCACGTCGTTGCGTTCCGGCACGCCGGGATTGTGCCAGTTGCCCGCCGGATCGAACAGCAGCCGTTGCGCCCCGTCGATCAGAAGCGCGGAATGCGCGCCCGAATTGGTGCGCGTGTTGATCGATGTGATCAACGTGACCGAGGGCGCGCCCGGCGCCACGTAGGCGGCGCGGGCGACCGCGTCATCGGGGGCCCAGACCTCGTCGCCGGCGCATCCCGCAAGGCTCAGCGCGGCCAGTCCTGCCGCAATCAGACGCGCCAGTCCGATCATGTGGCGAAGATCGCCAGACCGATGACGATCAGGATCGCCACGATCGCCACACTGGTCGACACCCGCATGAAGCCCGCAAAGGATTTTTCCTGCTCGGTCGTGTCCATTTCACCGTGCTTGTAGTCGTCGTGGTCTGCCATGTCTCGGATCCCCGGATCGGAATGAAAATCTGTCGCGATGCAGTTACCGCAGAACGCCGGGCCTGTCAGCCCCAACCGGGCTTGGCGCGGTCGGGGCGCGGCGTTGCGCCGCTATGGCGGCACAGCAGGCTCCCACGCCGCTATGGCGGCACAGCAGGCTCCCACGCCGCTATGGCGGCACAGCAGGCTCCCACGCCGCTCTGGAGGCACAGCAGGGAAATCGCCGCGACCGCGCCGATCACGCGAGGCTGAAGGCCCAGGCCCCATCGGCACGCCGCTGCCGTGTCACCTCGCCGAGGGCAAGCAGGTGGTTGAGATGCGCGACCGCCTCCACCAGCGCGAGGCCATAGGTGCCCTCGTCGATCTTGCGCTTGAACAGCGGCGGGAAACACTCCGCCGCCGTTGCGGGGGCCAGCGCCAGATGCGCGCGCAGGCGGTCCAGCGCGCCATGGTGGTTGTCGATCAATTGCCGCATCCGCGCGGGCAGGCCGGTAAAGGGCAGCTTGTGCCCGGGCAGGACAAGCTGGCTGTCGCGGGCATGGGGTTGCAGGGCGCTGCAGGCGTCCATCCAGTCGCCCAGCGGATCGGCACCGGGTTCGGTGGCATAGACCCCGATATTGGGCGAAATCGTCGCCAGAAGCTGGTCGCCGCCGATGACCAGATCGCCGTCGCGGCTCCAGAACGTGGCGTGGTCCGGCGCGTGGCCATGGCCGAAGCGGATGTCCCACAACCGCCCGCCCATCTCGATCGTGCCGCCTTCGTGCAGGCGGGTGAAGCCCAGCGGCATCGGATACACGATATCGGCGAAGTTGAACGGACGCTCGGTGCGGCGCGTGGCCAGCGTGTCGGCATCCATGCCCGCGTCGATCCAGAAGCGCACCTGCTCCACCGTCGCCTGCGCCTGGTTGTCGAGCGTCAGCATCCGCGCGAACAGCCACGCAGTGCGGGTCATCGACAGCTCCACCCCCCGCCCCTGGAACCAGCCGGCAAGGCCGACATGGTCGGGATGGTGGTGGGTGACGATCAGGCGGCGCACCGGCGCACCGGCCAGCGGGCCCGCGAAAATCGCCTCCCACAGGGTGCGGGTCTTGCCGCTGTTCACGCCGGTGTCGATCACCGTCCAGCCGTCGTCATCGCGCAGGGCGTAGACATTGACGTGGTTCAGCACCATCGGCAAGGGAATGCGCAGCCACAGGACGCCGTCCGCCACCTCCACCGCTACGCCCGGGGCGGGGGCATCGGGAAAGGGGGTGCGGATCGGATCGGTGCGGATGTTCATGGGCGCTGTCTAGGCCGCCAGATCGTCGGGCGAAAGGTCATACAATCCGCCCGAGCCGCAGCGGGCCTGCGCCATCATCGCGTGCGCCTCGGGCAGAAGCCGGGTCAGGTGATACTGCGCCAGGCTGACGCGGGCGGCATCGCCGGTGACTGCGGCCTTGGCGTGGTACTGCGCGCCCAGCACGCGGGCGAAGGCCATCAGGAACGGCACCGCGCCGCCGAAACGGTCGGCCATGTCGCGCGCCAGCATGTCCTGCGTCGTCTCGCGCAGGGCCGCCACCACAGGCGTCAGCATAGCGCCCAGATCATCGCCCGAGGCCGCCGCCTCGATCTCGTCCAGCAGGGCGAAGGCGGCCGCGCCGCCATCCATCAGCTTGCGACCCACAAGGTCCATCGCCTGAATGCCGTTGGTGCCCTCGTAGATCGCCGTCACCCGCACGTCGCGGGCGAATTGCGCCGCGCCGGTTTCCTCGATGAAGCCCATGCCGCCATGGATCTGGATGCCGCGATCCGCGACCTTCATGCCGACCTCGGTGCCGTAGGCCTTGGCGATGGGCGTCAGGAAGGCGGCGCGGGCCTGCGCCTCCGCGTCGCCCGCCTTCGCAAGGTCGATTGCCACGGCCAGGTCCAGCGACAGGGCGCGGGCGGCGAAGATCTCGGCCTTCATCTCGATCAGCATGCGGCGCACATCGGCATGGTCCACGATGGACCCGGTCGGGCCTTCGGTGCGGCCCTGCTTGCGGTCCAGCGCATAGGCCAGCGCGTGTTGATACGCGGCCTCGGCGACCGAGACGCCCTGCACGCCCACGCCCAGCCGCGCGTTGTTCATCATCGTGAACATCGCGGCCATGCCCTTGTTCTCCTCGCCGATCAGCCAGCCCTGCGCGCCGTCATACTGCATCACGCAGGTAGGCGAGCCGTGCAGGCCCATCTTGTGCTCCAGCGACACGACCTTGAGCGTATTGGCCATGCCCGGATTGCCCTGCGCATCGGGGATCTTCTTGGGCACGAGGAACAGGCTGATCCCCTTGGTGCCGCCGGGCGCATCGGGCAGACGCGCCAGCACCAGATGCACGATGTTCCCGGCGAAATCGTTGTCGCCCCAGGAGATGTAGATCTTCTGCCCCGTCACGGCATACGTGCCATCCCCGTTCGGCACCGCCCTTGTGGTCAGCGCACCCACGTCCGATCCCGCCTGCGGCTCCGTCAGGTTCATCGTGCCACACCAGTCGCCCGATACCAGCCTGGGCAGATACAGATCCTTGATCGCGTCGGTCGCGTGATGTTCCAGCGCCTCGATCTGGCCCTGGGTCATCAGGGGGTTCAGTTCCAGCGACAGGCAGGCCGCGCCCATCATCTCGTTCACGGCGGTGGTGACGGTATGGGGCAGACCCAGCCCGCCATGGGCCGGGTCGGCGGAAATCGCCACGAAGCCCGCCTCCGCGATCGCGCGATAGCCTTCGGCAAAACCGGGCGAGGTGCGCACGACGCCGTTTTCCAGCCGCGCCGGATGCAGGTCGCCCGCGCGGTTGAGCGGGGCCAGCACCTCCTCGCAGATGCGCCCGGCCTCGGTCAGGATGGCCTGCACCACGTCGCTTGTCGCATCCTCGAACCGGGACGCGGCCTGCACGCGGTCGAAGCCGACGATGTGGTCGAGGCAGAAGGTGATGTCGGTGACAGGGGCGCGGTAGGGCATGGGTTCCTCCCAGATGGCCGCGCGTCCGGGTCGCATGCGCCTGTTTGCATGGGCCGGGTTTTCGCGCTAGGGCCGTGGTCTTGATAGGGCGGAGTGTCCGCCCCCGCCCCGCTTTACGCAACTTCAACGTTACGTCACGAATGCCGCGCCATGAACCCGAAGTCTTGCGCAATGATGTCGCGGGGATCGCCCGCGCGGCCGAGATCCTGCGCGCGGGCGGGCTGGTGGGCTTGCCGACGGAAACGGTCTACGGCCTTGCCGCGGATGCGCGCAACGCGATGGCGGTGGCGCGCATTTTCGCGGCCAAGGGGCGGCCCGGCTTCAACCCGCTGATCGTGCATGTCGCCTCCCTGGCCGAGGCGGAGGCGCTGGTCGCGTTCACCCCCCTTGCGCATCGGCTGGCGCAGGCCTTCTGGCCCGGGCCGCTGACACTGGTGCTGCCGTCGCGCGGTGGCGTGGCCGACCTTGTGCAGGGCGGCTTGCCGACGCTGGCGGTGCGCGTGCTGGCCCATCCCGCCGCCCGCGCCGTGCTGGCGGCCTTCGGCGGCCCCATCGCCGCCCCATCGGCCAATCCGTCGGGCGCAATCAGCCCGACGACGGCGGCCCATGTCGTCGCGGGCCTCGGGGCGCGGATCGACGCGGTGCTCGATGGCGGGGCCTGCGGCGTGGGGCTCGAATCGACCATCCTCGCACCCGGGTCGGACGCAAGTGTCCGCCTGCTGCGCGAAGGCGGCATCGCGCGCGACGCGGTGGAGGCGCTGGTGGGCCCGGTCACGGCCGACCTGACGCCGGGCCGGATCGAAGCGCCGGGCCAGATGGAGCGGCACTACGCCCCCCGCACGCGGCTGGTGATGGGCGGCGATCCCCGGCCGGGCGAGGTCCGCATCGGCTTCGGGGCCGCGCCGGGGGACCTGACGTTGTCGGCGACCGGCGACCTGGTCGAGGCGGCGGCGCGGCTCTACGCGGTCCTCCACGCCGCCGACGCGCTGGCGCAGGCGCGGGGGGCATCGGTGATCCGCGTGGCACCAGTGCCGGAAACGGCGCTTGGCCGCGCGATCAACGACCGACTGCGGCGGGCGGCAGCAGACTGAACCCAGCCGGCCTCAGGCCCGCCCCGCCTCGGATGACAGCGCCATGGGGTGTATCCCGAGGCTTTCGATCGCCGCCTCCCATTTCCGCTCCAGCCGGTTGTCGAAGACAAGCTCCGGCGTCGCATCGGCGGTCAGCCAGTCGTTGCGGGCGATCTCCGCCTCCAGCTGCCCCGCGCCCCACCCGGCATATCCCAGCGCCAGAAGCGCGTGATGCGGGCCGCGCCCCCCGGCGATATCCTCAAGGATATCGAGCGTCGCGGTCATCGCGAACCGGGGCGAGATGCGCAGCCCGTCCTCGCCGCGCGGCCCGTAATCCGAGGAATGCAGCACGAAGCCGCGCCGCATCTCCACCGGGCCGCCGAAACAGACCGGCAGCGTCGGCGCCACGCCGCCCCGGCGAGGAATGTCCAACTGCTCCATCATCTCGGTGAAGGTGATGTCCTCGATCGGCTTGTTGATGATCAGGCCCATCGCCTGCCCCGGATCATGCACGCACAACAATACCACCGCACCCGCGAAACGCGGATCCTCCATCCCCGGCATCGCGATCAGCAGCTTGCCGGTCAGGTCATGGTCGAGATCGGGCATCGTCATGGCCGCAGCATGGGCGTGTTGCCGGTTTCAATCAATCGGCTTTCCGAATGCACGCGTCTCGAGAACGTGACTTTCCATTGTCGCGCCGGTTTTCTACGTCAGACAGCATGACCCGCCTGTTCCGGCTGTGTGCCGCCCTCCTGCTTGCCTTCGCCTGCGCCCTGCCCGCGCAGGCCCAGTTCCTTGGCCGCACCGCCGATGACGTGGTGCAGGTCAGCCTGCTGCCGGGCTACCGGATGGATGGCAACCGGCACATGGCCGCGATCCGCATTCACCTGGCCCCCGGCTGGAAGACCTATTGGCGCGCGCCGGGCGACGGCGGCGTGCCGCCGGTTCTGCACCTGACCGAAGCCAGGAGCGTGTCGGGCATGGCGATCCACTGGCCCCGGCCGGAGGTCTTTTTCGCCAACGGATTGCGCTCCATCGGATATCGAGGCGACGTGATCCTGCCGGTCGAATTCGCCCTGACCACCGATGGCGTGGCGCAGGTCGCCGGGCGACTGGAGCTTGGCGTCTGCCAGGACGTGTGCATGCCGATCAGCGTCGACCTCGTCGGCCTGCTGCCCACCGCCACCGCGCGCGACGGCGCGATCGGCGCGGCCCTGTCCGACCGCCCCCTCACCGCCGCCGAGGCCGGAGCGGGCGCCGCGACCTGCGCCATCGTGCCGATCAGTGACGGGCTGCGGGTGACGGTGCGCGCACAGGTGCCCGATGCCGGACCGGACGAGACCGTGGTGCTCGAACACCGCGACCCGATGATCTGGGTGTCCGAGGCCACGACCGAGCGGCAGGGCGGCTGGATCAGCGCCACCGCCGACGTGGTGCCCGCCGACCACGGCCCCTTCGCGATGAACCGCGCGGACCTGCGCATCACGGTGATCGGTGCGCGGATGGCGGTGGAACTGGACAACTGCACCGGCTGAGCCCGTCGGCACGGTCCGGAGTCGAGTTTTTTTGCCAAGATGAATGGGCAAGGTCTGGTCAGCCCAGACCATCCTCGTCGAGCAGGTGGCGACCGCCGCGGTCCTCCACCTCGATCACCCAGAGATCCGGGTCGAAGCTGCGCTGGCGGGCGATGGACGCGTCGACCTCGGCCTCCGGCCCCCGGGTCAGCACCATCCACATCCGCGCGCCGCTCAGCGGATCGAAGCTGCGCTGGTAGAGTGTCGCGCTGCCGTCAAGCGGCGATTGCTTGACAAGGATCGACCCCGCCGTCCCGTCGCCGCGCGCCACGATGAAAGCGGGGATATCCGCAAGACGCAGGCGCGCGAGATAGGCCGCGACCCAGAATTCGGCGGTCAGGCGCGGGCCGCTCATGGCGCGTGCGACGCCGTCACGGCGCGCCGTCCTTGAAGTTCAGCCCCATCTCGGAATAGCGCTCGGCCTCGTCCAGCCAGCCGGGGCGGACCTTGACCTGCAGGAACAGGTGCACGGGGTGGCCGACGAACGCCGCGATTTCCTCGCGCGCGGCCTTGGAGACGGACTTGATCGTCTCGCCGCCCTTGCCCAGAAGGATGCCCTTGTGGCCATCGCGCGCGACATAGATCGTCTGGTCGATCCGGGCGGAGCCGTCGGGCCGATCCTCCCAGGTCTCGGTCTCCACCGTCAGCTGATAGGGCAGTTCCTGGTGCAGGCGGAGCGTCAGCTTCTCGCGCGTCATCTCGGCCGCGATCATCCGCATCGACGCGTCGGCGATCTGGTCCTCGGGGTAGAGCCACGGGCCCTCGGGCACCTCGGCCGCCAGCCAGGCGCGCAATTCCCTGATGCCATAGCCCTTCTCGGCCGAGATCAGGTAGGTCTGCGCGAAGGGGAAGGCGGCGTTCATGTCCTCGGTCAGCTTCAACAGCACCGACGCCTCCACGCGGTCGATCTTGTTGATCGCCAGCGCGACCTTTCGTTTGCCGGTGCGCTCCTTCAACCCCGCAAGGATCGCCTCAACGCCTTCGGTCATGCCGCGATGCGCCTCGATCAGCAGGACCACCACATCGGCATCGGCGGCACCGGACCACGCCGCCGCCACCATGGCGCGGTCAAGCCGGCGCTTCGGGCGGAACAGCCCCGGCGTGTCGACGAAGATCAACTGGCTCTCGCCCTCCATCGCGACACCGCGAATGCGCGCGCGGGTGGTCTGCACCTTGTGCGTCACGATGGAGACCTTCGCCCCCACCATCCGGTTCAGCAGCGTGGATTTCCCGGCATTGGGCTCTCCGATCAGGGCGATGAAACCGGCGCGGATGGACATGGGGGAACCTTGCAAAGGGGGGTGAGCTTGGGGTGAACTGAGGCGCTGATACAGGCAATCCCCCGCCGCGCCAAGCCGATGTCCGGCACAGCGCCGAACGGCCCCGCATGGCCCCGCATGGATCGACCTCAGACGGGGTGACGTATGAAGGGCCAATGGCTCGGCGCGTCCGGCCGCAGCCGCCCGGCGGCGTCGAAATCCGTATCGGGGTTGAACGGCATCCGCGCGCGCGCCCCAAGCCCGGCCAGCAGCGCCGCCTGCCCCTCCAGCACCGCTGCCAGCCGCACCTCCAGCGCCGCGCACGCCGCCCCGTTGTGGTAGCCATGCACGCCATGGACCACGACCGGTTCGGCCACCGCCATGCCGCAATAGCGCAGCGTCTGCGCCAGCGGCCAAAGCAAAAGGCGCGTCTCGCCCTCCTTGCCATCCGGCCCGGATTCCACCGCCTGCGCCCCTGTGGTGACGCAAAACACCGCCAGCTTGCCCGCCAGCAGACCGCGATCGAACCGCTGCCCCACCGCATGCAGCAGGCCATGCACCAGCGCCCGTTCGGTCCAGCCCTTCAGGATCGCGGGCGGCGCGAACCACCACAGCGGGAAATGGAACACGATGCGGTCGGCCCGGCGGATCTTGTCCACTTCCGCCGCCACATCACCCGGCAATGCCTGCGCCGCCGCCGCCTGTTCCTGCGCCTTCAACGGATCGAACGGATCGGGCGACGCGCCGTAATGCGCGGCGCGCTCGGCCGCGTCGAAGCCCATCGCGTAGAGATCCGACCACACCACCTGGTCCCCCGCTACCGCCGCGGCCGCAGCACTCGCCTCGGCCCAGGCGCCGCAGAACGACCGCCGCTCGGGATGCGCCAACACGATCAATGTCACCTGTCCCATGGACCGTCCCTATCCCCGCCCCTGTCCCTGTCCCTGTTCCTGTTCCTGTTCGCCCAACATCCCCGGGAACGCGCACGAGGGGACAGATACCTCCCGCACCGAGACCTCCAGCACCGGCACCTCCCCGCACCGGGCCCGCGACCTAGCCCGCCTCGACCCGGTCCAGCAGCGCCTGTGCGGCCGCCTGCTCCGCCTGGCGCTTGGCCTTGGCCTCCGCCTCGGCACTCTCGCCGGTCGCCAGCGCCACCCGCACCCGGAACACCGGCGCATGATCCGGACCGGAGCGGGCGATTTCCGCATAGGCGGGCGGTTCCATGCCGCGCGCCTGCGCCCATTCCTGCAATGCCGTCTTGGCATCGCGCGCGTCCGCCTCCACCGTCGCCACCCGCTCCCCCCAAAGCCGCAGCACCAGCGCCTGCGCCACCTCGAACCCGGCATCGAGGTAGACCGCCGCGATCACCGCCTCCATCCCGTCGCCCAGAAGCGCCATGCGCCGCCGTCCGCCCGCGCTCATCTCGGACTTGCCCAGCCGCATCGCGGCGCCGAGGTCGATCTCGCGGGCCACGTCGGCACAGGTCTCCTTGCGCACCAGCGCATTGAACCGCGGTGCCAACTGGCCCTCCCGCGCGGCCTCGTCGGCGGCCAGCACCGCCTGCGCCATCACCAACCCCAACACCCGGTCGCCCAGGAACTCCAGCCGCTGATTGTCGCCCCGGTTCGGCGACGACAGCGAGGAATGCGTCAAGGCCCGCGCCAGCAGGCCGGGATCGGCGAAGCGATGCCCCAACCGATCCATGAAGGCCATCAAGTCCTTCGACGGCTTCACTCGATCGCCCGGAAGAACCGATCCGACCGCCAGGTCCAGAAATACACCATCCGGCGCCCCGCGCTGGAGAAGATCACCCGGTCCGCCCGCCCCAACAGGTTCTCCGCCGGCACGAAGCCGACGCCCCCGATGGATTGCGGGAAGCGCGAATCGATGGAATTGTCGCGGTTGTCGCCCATCACGAAATAATGCCCCTCGGGCACCACGAATTCCGGCGTGTTGTCGCCCCGCGTGCCATCCTCGATATTCAGGATCGAATGGGTCACGCCATTCGGCAAGGTCTCGGTGAACCGCTCCTTGACGCACAGCCCGCCCGCCCCCACGGGACCGTTGGCGCAGCGCGGCGCATGCCCCTGCGGTCCCTGTGGCTCCATCACCTCCTCGAAGGGCGCGACAGGCGCCAGCCGCACCGGCTCCAGCGGCCCGGCCACGCCCGTCTCCGGATCGAACACGCCGATATGCAACACGCCATCGATCACCTGGACATGATCGCCCGGCAACCCGATCACGCGCTTGATGAAATCGGTTCCATTGGTCGGATGCCGGAATACCACCACATCGCCACGCTCGGGCTCGGCCCCAAGGATCCGCCCCGAGAACGGACAGATCGAGAACGGGCAGGAATGCTGCGAATAGCCATAGGCCATCTTGTTGACGAACAGGAAATCCCCGATCAGCAACGTGTCCTTCATCGACCCGGACGGGATCCAGAACGGCTGGAAAAACAACGTGCGAAACACGCCCGCGATCAGAAGCGCCCAGAAAACGGTCTTCACCGTCTCCATCACTCCGCCTTCGGATTTTGCCATTCCGCTGCCCTTCCCTGCGCTGCGACCTGCCTCATGGCGTCTCTTGCCCGCCCGCCCGCGCACAAGTCAAGCAAACGCCACCCATTTTCACGCAACGCCCACCCATTCATCTTGGCGAAAAACTCAATCCCGCCGACGCCCCCCGCAGACCGGTCCCGGACCGGGCGCCCCCCGCGCGGGATGGCGGGTGGGGCGAGGCCGCAGGCCAGCGTCACCCCCATCCCCTCAACTCATCGTCTTGCGCGGCATCGGCCGCACTACGGGGCGCAGCCCCTCCTCGGCCGCAGGCAAGGCCTCGATCACCACCATCGCCTGCGCCCAGGGGTGATCGTCGGTCAGCGTCACATGGATCACCGGCAAGTAGCCCTCGGGCGTCATCGCCTCCAGCCGCTCCCGCGCCCAGCCGGTGACCTCCATCACCGGCTGGCCCGTGCGCAGGTTGCGCACCGACATGTCCTTCCACGCGATCCCCATGCGCAACCCCGTGCCCAGCGCCTTGGAGCACGCCTCCTTGGCGGCCCAGCGCTTGGCATAGACCTCCGCCGGCTTCGGCATCCGCTCGGCGCGGGCCTGTTCGGTCGCGGTAAAGACGCGGTTGCGGAACCGGTCGCCGAACCGTTCCAGCGCGCGCGCGATCCGCTCGATATTCGCAAGATCCGTCCCGATGCCGAGAATCACTGCGGCGACCACGCCCCGGTGACGACGCCCGTCGCCTGGTTGATCGTGACGCGCAACGCCAGCGCGTCGCTCAGGGTGGTCGCGGGGTTGTAGAGTCCCATGTCCAGCACCAGCACAAGCCCCTGGGCCGGATCATAGGCCGCCTCCAGCCGCTCGAAGGACAGGGCCCCGAACCCCGTCCATCCTGCCCCCGCCGAGACGATGCGGCATTGCCGCTCCCCCAACTCGTCGTGGGGCGGCGACAGGACCAGCAGGTGAAACGCCGCCGCCGCCGGCTCGATCGTGTCAAGGATCGCGACCCGCACCGCGCCATTGGCGAAGGTCCGGGTATTGGCCTCCCACGGCTCCGCGATGGTCCGCGCATGGCCGGGCAGATCGGGGTCGCAGGGCTGCACCATGGCGGTTTGGGCCACTGCAGGCACGCCCGACAGCGCCACGGTCAGCGTAAGGGCCGCAAGGGGCCACCGCGCCCTCATGGCCGCATCCCCGCCGGTCTGGCCGCATCCATCCGCGCGCGCATCTCCGCCATCGCCGCCTCCAGCCCCACGAAGACCGCCTCGCCGATCAGGAAATGGCCGATGTTCAACTCCGCCACCTCGGGCAGCGCGGCGATCGGCGCCACGGTATCGTAGTTCAGCCCATGGCCCATATGCACCTCCAGTCCCAGGTCGGCGGCCTGCTTTGCGCCGTCGATCAACCGCGCCAGTTCCGCGTCGCGCGCGGCCCCGTCGCCGTCCGCGGCGAAATCGCAATAGGCGCCGGTGTGCAATTCCACCACCTGCGCGCCGATGCGGGCGGCGGCGGCGATCTGCGCCGGGTCCGCGGCGATGAACAGCGACACCCGGATGCCCGCGTCGCGCAGGGGCGCAATATACTGCGCCAGCCGGTTATCGTCGCCCGCCACCTCCAGCCCGCCCTCGGTCGTGCGTTCCTCGCGCCGTTCGGGCACGATGCAGGCGGCGTGGGGCATGTGACCCAGGGCAATTCCCTGCATCTCCCGCGTCGCGGCCATCTCGAAATTCAGCGGGATGGAGATCGCGCCGAGGATCGCCGCGATATCGGCGTCGCGGATATGGCGCCGGTCCTCGCGCAGATGCGCGGTGATGCCGTCGGCCCCGGCGGTCTCGGCCAGCACGGCGGCGCGCACCGGATCCGGCAGGGCCCCGCCCCGCGCATTCCGCAAGGTCGCCACATGGTCGATATTCACACCCAGCCGCAGTCGTTGCATGATCCTGATCCCCTGATCTCTTGCCGTCGCCACCTGTTGGCGGCTCTCACTCCGCCGCTTCCGCCTGGTTGCGCAACTTGTCCATCTTCTTGCGCAAGCGCGCCGCCCGGCTTTTCTGATAGGCCCGGGTCACGGTCAGGCTGATGTAGTAACAGATCAGCCCGCAAATGATGCCGGGGATGATCCCGCCCACGGTCCAGGGCCAAACGACCGTATCCCAGAACACTCCCAACTCGTGCCAGTTCGCACGCGCGGGGGTGAAGATCGCCACGAAATTGTGCCACAGATCGCCCGCCGCCGCGCCAAAGCGCCGAAACAGGGAATCATTCACCGCGCCATGGATCCGGGTGCCCAGCAGGAGATGCCCGAAATTCAGCGAGATCGCCGCGATCGGCACGTAAGTCAGCGGGTTGCCGATGAACGTCGCCAGCAGCGAGGCCAGGATCGACCCGCGCATCAGCCGCGCCAATATCGCCGCCAGAAGGAAATGCAGCCCGAAAAAGGGCGTGAACACGATGATCGTCCCCGCCATGACGCCGCGCGCGATCTGTTCCGGCGTGCCGGGCAGCCGGCGCATCCGGTGCTTCACATAGGTCGCGGCGCGCAGCCAGCCGCCCCGGGGCCAGAGAGCCTCGAGCACGACGCGGTGCCATGGTCTGTTATCGCGGCGCTTGAACACGTGGCTCCGCCCTCTTGTTGCGCTTTGACCGGGGCGATACCCGGCCACCATGGCAGAGATATGGAGGCTTTAGGGCCTGCGGTCCAGATCGCGCGAACGTTCCAGCGTCGCGACGTCGCTGTCGGCCTCCACCGCCATCATCACCGCATGCAGGTGTTCGGCGTCGCGCACATCCACATCGATCAGCAGCCGGAAGAAGTCCGGCTTGCGGTCGATGAAGTTCAGATCCGAGATATTGGCGTTCTGTTCGCCGATCAGCGTGCAGATGCGCCCCAACACGCCGTTCTCGTTCGAAATCGTGACGTCCAGCGTCACGTTGTGAACCGCCGCATGGCGGCCATCGGTCCAGTGCAGGTCGATCCAGCGGTCCGGCATGTCATCGAAGGCGGCCAATGCCGGGCAGTCGATGGCATGCACCAGGGGGCCCTTGCCAAGGTAGGTGATGCCCACGATCCGCTCGCCCGGCACCGCCTGGCAGCATTGCGCCCGCTGGGTCCGCGCGCCCGGCGGCAGGCCGATGACGGCGCGCGCGCCGTCGACCACGTCGATACCCGCCTTCTGGACCAGTTCGGGATACAGCTCCGCCACCACCGCGCGCGCGCTCAACTCGGCCGATCCGATCCGCGCCAGCACCTCGTCGCCGCTGCGCAGCACCAGCGCCTTGGCGGCGGTGGCCAGCGCCTTGTCGGTGGCCTTCTTGCGCACCTGCTCGAACGCCACGCGGGCCAGTTCGCGGCCCAGCTTGATGTAGCGGTCGCGGTCCACCTCGCGCAGGCTGCGCCGGATCGCGGCCTTGGCGCGGCCCGTGGTGGCGATGTCGATCCACGACGCTTGCGGGGTCTGCCCCTCGGCGGTGATGATCTCGACCGACTGGCCGTTCTTCAACCGCGTCCACAGCGGCACGCGCAGGCCATCCACCTTGGCCCCGACGCAGGAATGCCCGATCCGCGTGTGGATCGAATAGGCCAGGTCGATGGGCGTGGCGCCGCGCGGCAGCTTCACCACATCGCCCTTGGGCGTGAAGCAGAACACCTGGTCGGAATACATCTCCAGCTTGACGTGTTCGAGGAATTCGTTGTTGTCCTCGGCATTCTCGAAGCGTTCGTTCAGGGTCTCCAGCCATTTGGCGGGATCGACGGCAAAGGGGTTTTCCGCCCGCACCCCGTCGCGATAGGCCCAATGGGCGGCGACGCCCGCCTCGGCCACCTCGTGCATCTGGCGGGTGCGGATCTGCACCTCCACCCGCTTGCCGTCACGCCCGCTGACCGTGGTGTGGATCGACCGGTAGCCGTTCGACTTCGGCTGGCTGATGTAATCCTTGAACCGCCCCGGGATCGACTTCCACCGCTGGTGGATCGCGCCCAGCACGCGGTAGCAGTCGTCCTCCGTCTCGGTGATGATCCGGAACCCGTAGATGTCGGACAGGCGACTGAAGGCCAGCTTCTTCTCCTGCATCTTGCGCCAGATCGAAAAGGGCCGCTTGGCCCGCCCGAAGACCTGCGCCTTCAGCCCGTGCTTTTCCAGCACCGCCTCGATATCTTCGGTGATCTTCGGGATCACGTCGCCGGTTTCGCGTTGCAAGGTGATGAAGCGGCGCAGGATGGACGATCGCGCCTCGGGGTTCATCACCCGGAACGACAGGTCTTCCAGTTCCTCGCGCATCCAGTGCATGCCCATCCGGCCCGCCAGCGGCGCGAAGATGTCCATCGTCTCCTGCGCCTTCTGGCGCTGCTTTTCCGGGCGCATGTGCTTGATCGTGCGCATGTTGTGCAGCCGGTCGGCCAGCTTCACCAGCAACACCCGCAGGTCCCGCGACATCGCCATGAACAACTTGCGGAAATTCTCCGCCTGCTTGCTCTCGCGGCTCGACAATTGCAGGTTGGTCAGCTTGGTCACACCGTCCACAAGCTCCGCGATCTCCTCGCCGAAGCGCGCCGCCACCTCGCCATAGGTGGAACGCGTGTCCTCCACCGTGTCATGCAGAAGCGCCGTCACCAGCGTGGCGTCGTCCAGCTGCTGCTCGGTCAGGATCGCGGCGACCGCGACGGGATGGGAGAAATAGGACTCGCCGGATTGGCGCCTCTGACCCGCGTGCATCTCGGCCCCGTAGGCGAAGGCGTCGCGGATCAGGCACTCGTTGGTCTTGGGGTTGTAATTGCGGATCAGGCTCAGCAGGTCCTCGACGTCGATCTCGGCGACACCGGACGGAACCGAAAGCCTGACATCCGCCGTCACAGGAGGGTCACCATCACTTCTGGCCCTGCGCTTCCATCAGCGCGCGCAGCATCTGCTCTTCGCTCATGTCGTCCTGGCTGGGGCGGTCGGCCTCGACGCCCTGAAGCAGGGCCATGGCATCCTCTTCCGGTTCGTCGACCTCGATCTGGGTCTGGTGGCTTTCGATCAGACGCTCGCGCAGGTCCTCGGCGCCCTGTGTCTCGTCCGCGATCTCGCGCAGGGCGACGACCGGGTTCTTGTCGTTGTCGCGGTCGATGGTCAGCGGATCGCCCGCAGTGATCTCGCGGGCGCGATGCGATGCCAGCATCACCAGTTCGAACCGGTTCGGGACCTTATCAACGCAATCTTCAACCGTGACGCGGGCCATTCGGATACTCCAGCCTTGGGGATTAGAGCAGCCTTCTTAATCGCAGCGACAGCGCTTGACAACCGGATTCGAAACGCCTACCCGCCCGCCCCGTCGAACGGCCGGACACCCGCCAGGTCGGCCTCCGGAAGGGCGGCCAGCATCTGCCGCACGCTGCGCCCGCTGGTGGGCTCCACCCAGTCGGGCGCCACATCGGCCAGCGGCACCAGCACGAAGGCGCGCTCGGCCAGGCGCGGATGCGGCACGATCAGGCGGTCCGGCACGACCGTCGCGGCCACGTCCGGGGGCAGCCCCGCCCATTCGGCCCTTGTCGCCGCATCGGGCAGCACCGCGTCACCGAAGGCGATCAGGTCAAGATCCATCACCCGCGCCTCCCAGCGATGTGCGCGGGTGCGCCCGAATTCCGCCTCGATCCCGTGCAGGACCGCCAGCAAATCCTCCGGATCGCCGCGCCACGCGACGCGCATCGCGGCATTGACGAATTGCGGCCCGGACCCCGCCGGAAACGCCGGCGTATGGTAAAGACGGCTTGCCGAAACATCGCCGCCCAGCACCTCTGCCAGCCGTGCCATCGCGCGCGGCACGCTCAGGTCCGGCGGAAATCCGCCCGATGGCAGGTTCGCGCCCAGCGCAACCAGGCCCATCGTGGCGAAATCGCCCTTCGCGGCGTCACTTGTTTTCATCCGATCTTGCACCTCTCGTGCCGCAACACCATAAAGGTGCACAGCTCTGCACAGATTGCCATCCGGTTCGCTCCCGGATTTTTGAAAGCGACCGGTGCTCTACATTCACTCACGAGTATTGGACATATTTATGTTTTACCGGGACGAACGACTCGCGCTGTTCATTGACGGCTCAAATCTCTACGCGGCCGCGAAGGCGCTGCATTTCGAGATCGACTATAAACTGCTCAGGTCCGAATTCATGCAGCGCGGCAAGCTTCTGCGCGCCTACTACTACACGGCCCTGCTGGAGAATGACGATTATTCTCCAATCCGCCCGCTGGTCGACTGGCTCCACTACAACGGCTTCACCATGGTCACGAAGCCCGCGAAAGAGTTCGTCGACGGCCAGGGTCGGCGCAAGATCAAGGGCAACATGGATATCGAACTGACGGTGGACGCGCTGGAAGCCGCGCACCATGTCGATCATATCGTGATCTTTTCGGGCGACGGCGATTTCCGCCCCCTGGTGGAGGCATTGCAGCGCAAGGGCGTTCGCGTGTCGGTCGTCTCGACGATCCGCAGCCAGCCGCCGATGATCGCCGACGACCTGCGCCGCCAGTGCGACACCTTCATCGACCTCGAGGATCTGCGCGACGTCATCGGCCGCCCCCCGCGAGAGCCGCGCGTCGATTCCCGCCAGATGGACCAGGTCGAGGCGGACTGAGCCTGCCCGCACCGGCCCGTGCCGCACCCGCGGCGGTCCTCACACCGGGTCCTGCCCGCATCCCTCTCTTGCCGCATCCCTCTGTTGTTGCGGCCCTCTCTTGTTGCGGCGGATATCGGGCGAGGGGCGGGACAGGGGCCCTGGGCCGCCGCAAGGCGACCGCATGTGGGGCCGCGTTCAGCCGCGCCCAAGCGCGAACAGCCCCGCCCCCGCCAGCAGCTGCGACCCCAGCCCCAGCCCGAACCCGAACCCGAACCCGAAC
>Ga0100398_1002045_pt1 | contig 17103 bp, 13 predicted proteins | sample CryGeymeta201522_FD_81568 | JGI IMG/M metagenome (GOLD analysis project Ga0100398, IMG submission 81568) | Groundwater microbial communities from Crystal Geyser aquifers in Utah, USA - Crystal Geyser metaG 2015-22 | ecosystem: Environmental > Aquatic > Deep subsurface > Groundwater | place: USA...
CCAGGCCTCACGCCGGGTTATGGACAGGCAGTGGGATGAGTTCAAGGAGGAAATGCTGGCCTTCAAGGAAGAAAGCCAGGCCTCACGCCGGGTTATGGACAGGCAGTGGGGTGAGTTCAAGGACGAAATGCTGGCCTTCAAGGAAGAAAGCCAGGCCTCACGCCGGGTTATGGACAGGCAGTGGGGTAACCTGGCCAATCGCCTGGGGACCCTGGTCGAAGACATCGTCGCTCCGGGGGTGCCGGACGCCATCATGCAGGCCTTCGGTTTCGATGTTACCGAGGTGTCGGTTCGGCGCAGGCGCAAGGTCGATGGCAGGGTCCGCGAGTACGATGTGATTGCGGTGGCTGCCGGGCGCGTCTTCTTGATTGATGTGAAATCCACCTACCGACGCGAGTATTTGGCTGAATTCGACAGCGCGCTGGCCGAATTCCCGCTGTTTTTCCCGGAATATCAACCGGCGGCAGCGGTCGCCGTGGTGGCTTCCCTGAATCTGAGTTCGGAAATCATCGATCTCGCCACCGCCCGGGGTTGGCTCGCGTTGCAACTGAGCGGCGGTTATCTGGAATTCGTCAACTCCGATCAAATCACCCTGTAAACGCCGATGCCGGCGGCTCGACGTTCAGCAGAGACCCGGCGGTTTGATTCGAAGCGGTCGGCTGGTTTCACCAGTGAGGATCAACTCATGCATGGAAACGGCGCGGCGTTCAGGCGGCTGGCTTTCGTGGCCATGGTTTTGGTAATCCTGGCGGCGGCCGCGATCGCCCCGGCCGGCACCCCGCCCGCCAAATGCACCGGCCAGAGCGTTTATGCGCCGGTCTATTCGCACATTTATATCGGCGACAAGGAATACCCGTTTCTGTTGACGGCGACCGTCAGCATTCGTAACACCGACCCGCACCAGTCGATCACCCTGCTCAGGGTTGATTATTATGATTCGGCAGGCCAATTGGTGAAGTCCTACCTGGAGCAACCGCTCAGCCTGGGCACCCTGGCTTCCACGCGCTATGTGGTTCGGGAATTGGACAAGAGCGGCGGTTCCGGAGCCAAATTCCTGGTGCAATGGCAGGCCAAGACGGCGGTCAGCCCGCCGCTCATGGAAGCGGTCATGATCGGCACCCAATCGGCCCAGGGGATCTCCTTCACCTCACGCGGTCAGGTCATCGAAGAACAACCCTGACCCGCCTTGGCACTCGGCTGATCACCCCGCCCACACGGGCCGATCCGGTCCGCAGCCTGGCCTGCTCCCGTTTGCTCTCCCCCCTCCCGTCTACAAATGGACGATTTCCAGCCGCGGCCGGCGCTCAAGCAAATATTCGGCCACCAGCCCGCGGTGGCAGTGCTGCGGGGTGGGTTCGCTGCACAGCAGGCAGCTTTGATCCAAAATTTCCATCGGGAACCGTTGTTCGATTCGGCGCTCCGTCATGAGCCCTAGAAAATCTTCGCGGTAGCGTTCCCAGTCGCCGCCGCCCTTCTTGTAGCGATCGAGGATTTCCTGGGTGGGAGCCAGTTCCGGCCGGTGCAGGTAATCGATTTGGCAGATGGCCTGGAGAAAATACCGGAGATCCTCGCGTTTGGCGAAGCCGGCCAGCTGCGAGGTGTTGTTCAGACGAATATCGATCAGGCGCCGGACCCCAGCGGCCATCAGGGCGTGGAAGAACTGTTCGGCCGATTTCTTGGTAAAGCCGATGGTGTAGAGTTTGACCGGCCGGCTGGTCATGAAGCCTCCTCCTCCGATCCGGACGCCTGCCGCGGGTCGTCCCGGCGATAAGCGATCTTTTCCGCTTGTTGATCATAGCCTCGGAGAATCAGGTCCCGCACACTGTCGAACAAGGTCAACTGGCGCAGTCGGAGCTGCTTCAGCAGGCGCTGTTCCGAAGCGGCCAGGGATTCGAGGCTGCCGTCTTCGAGAATATGCAGGATTTCCATGGGTTCGGAGCGCAGTTCGCGGCAGATGAGGATCATCCGGTGGCAGCCGATCGGGTCTTTTTCCGCGCACATGAGAGCCACTCGATGGCTGTTCATGCCGTTTCGCAACCGTTCGAGACCGCGGCGAAACTTCTCCGTTGCCGCCAGCCGCCGATACTGGACCTTGCCGTTGACATAACAGGCCGGGTCGTCGCTGCGCGGCCCCAGGGCATCACCCAGGTAAACATAGGCGATTGCTCGATCCTTCAGCCTCGGCTGCAACAATTCGCGGTTGAATTGAGGATTGAAGCGGCTGTAAGGGCTCGATCTAACGTCCGCCAGAGCACTGATGGCGTGCCGTTCAAGCAGCTCCAGGAAAATCTCGAGCGGATGATTGGAGTGACCGATGGTGAATAAGGTCGCCACGGACAAGCACCTGTTTGAGTCACGGGCCGGTCAGGATCGCGGCCGCCAGTTTATAGCAAAACCCCTGGAACGGTTCGCTGATGCTCACCGTCACGTAGACTTCGGCCTCGGTCAGCGGGTACTCCCCCGGATCGCGCGCCAGGTATCGGCTTTCGATTTCCGGATCGGTAACGCTCAGCCGATAAGATGTAGCGCAAAACCGGAACCCGGCCCAGACCTTTTTGAGCCCCTTGGATCCGGGGCGGACTTCGATCACCGCCCGTTCAACGGGAACGAAGCAAAGCGATGACCGGATTTCCTTTTCAATCAGGGGCAGCGGAATGCGGTCATTGATCCCGGTAAAACTATGATGACCGTTGATCCACAGGGTCTCGACGGGATCGCGGAGAGTCGCCACCCGGTCCCGGGGCAGGGTCCCGGTTCGGACCCAGGCGCCCACGCCCAGAAACCGGTTTTCCGATTGGTAGGGCTGCTTCGGTGGGCCCGGCTCGGCCAGCGGAATGGTCACCAGATCGAGCAGCTTCGGGCTGGAACCGTCGGCAAGCGTCAACTCGGCCGGAGTCAGTTCGCCCGTCGGCGCCCGGCTCACCGGCCGCATCCAGCCGCCTACCGCATCGTTCAACCATTCCTTGCCGGCCACGCAGCGGCCCGAATACTTGCGTGAATTGGCGAGGCAGATCAGAGTTCTTGGCAGCGCCGCCGGTGCCCCTCCGGTCCCGATCGGTGCTCGCGCCCGGGATTCGCGCGGCACGCTGTGGATCATGCGCAAAATCTTCAGTTGCTCATAGTCAACGGCACCCTCCAGCGCTTCATGAATGGGGCGCAGCCGTTCGCATCCAAGCTCCCGAAAGGCTTGCAGCGCTCGGTCCCGAAGTGATTGGGGGACTTCCAGCGCCAATTCCAGGCCGTTCAGGCGAAGTGGGGACCCGCCCTGCTGGTAGCGCTCCAGGTGGTCCACAATGGTGTCGGTCCGGACCGCATATTGGCGGGTCAGATCGGCGATGGAACGGCCTTCGTTGAAAGCTTCCCCGACTTCGCGCGAGCGCTTCTTGAGACCTTGCGAGGTGTAGCCCGAAGCGGTGTTGAGGGCCGACGCGGCGGGTTTCGCTTCGGGGTGCTCGATGCAGTATTGGCGGATGATCTCGCTGAACAAACCGCCGTACCTGGTCAATTTGACCGTGCCCACGCCATGGATGCGGAGCAGTTCCTGATCGTCTTGCGGCAAGCGGGCCACCATGTCGGCCAGAGTCCGGTCGGAAAAAATCACGTCGGGAGGCACGTTTTCAGCCTGGGCCAGGGCCATGCGCCGGGTTCTCAGCCGTTCGAACAGGTCCCGCCGGAGGTTTTCGGGTCCCGCTGATGCGTCGGCGCCGCTTTCCAGCTCGCTCTTGGTTTCGGGCAGCGGGTAACCGGAAAAGTTTTCCCGGCCGCGGAGCACTTCCCAGGCGCGAGCGGTGAGGCTCAAACCGCCGAACTGCTGATCCTGCGCGAGCAGGCCCTGATGCAGGAATTGATTGGCCAGGTAACGCCATTGTTCCGAGGAATAGTCGCCGCCGATACCGTAGGTGGACAGCCGGTCGTGACCGTTTTCCAGCACCTTTCGATTGCGCGAGCCGCGCAGCACATCGATGATATGGGCGGAGCCGAACCGTTCCCCGGTGCGCTTGACGCAGGACAAATACTTCTGGGCGGCAACGGTGAGATCGATCTTCGGCCGTTCCCCTGCCGCGCAGTTATCGCACATGCCGCCGCATTGTTCGGCCGCGAAGCTTTCCCCGAAGTAGCCCAGCAACGGCACGCGGCGGCAGCCCTGGGCTTCGGCGAACCGCACCATGGCGTTCAGTTGCAGGCCCGCTGCCCGCCGGTGCTGGGGATCTTCCATCAGGTCGATGAAGTGATCGGCCTTGATCCGGTCGAATGGGGAATACAGCAGCAGGCATTCGGCGCGCAGGCCGTCACGGCCGGCACGCCCGATTTCCTGGTAATAGCTTTCGAGGCTTTTGGGCAGATCGAAATGCAGCACAAACCGCACATTCGATTTGTCGATGCCCATGCCGAAGGCAATGGTCGCCACCACGATCCGGATTTCATCGCGCACGAACCGGCTCTGGGTCCGTTCCCGCTCCTCATCGCTCAACCCGGCATGGTAGGCGGCGGCAGCCAGGCCCTGGGCCTGCAGCGCCGCGCTGAGATGATCCACCTGTTTCCGGGTGAAGCAATAAACGATCCCCGAATCGCCGGGAAAGCGGCGAATGAATTCCAGCGCCTGGTCGAACGCACGGTACTTGGCGAGGACCCGAATGAAGAGGTTTTCGCGGTTGAACCTGGCGACCAGAACGGCACTTTGATCCAGGCCCAGGCAGGCGGCGATATCGGTGCGCACCCGGGGCGTGGCGGTGGCGGTCAGGGCCAGCCAGACAGCCGCGCCGAAAAGCGGCCGGAGTTCGGCCAGGCGGCGGTATTCGGGGCGAAAATCCGGCCCCCATTCGGAAATGCAGTGGGCCTCGTCGATGGCCACGAGACTCACCCGGGCGGCCGTCAGCAGGTCCAGAACAGCGGGCTTCAACAGGGTTTCCGGGGCCAAGTAGACGAGCCGGGCCTGCTTTTGCCGAATCCGTGCCACATTGGCCCGATAGTCCTGATCGCTCAGCGAACTGTTCAAGATCGCCGTGGGGATATCCAGCTGGCGCAGCTGGTCCACCTGGTCCTTCATCAGTGAAATCAGAGGCGACACGACGATGACCGGGCCTTCGAAAAGCAACGCGGGGATCTGGTAGCAGACCGATTTGCCGCCGCCGGTGGGCATCACCGCCAGCGTATCGCGCCGTTGCAGCACCTGTTCAATCACCTGCCGCTGCAGGGAAATGAACCGGTCGTAACCGAACACCGCTTTTAGGATCGCTCGGGCTCGTTCAATCATATCGGGCTGCCGACTTTCTCGGAATGGTCTGGTTCCCACCGCTCCCGCCGGGCACTCGCCGCCATGCCTGATCATTTATCCTCGGGAAAATCGCTCGCGTCAAGTACCCGAAGGGTTGGCGGTCGGGCCGTTCAGGTGATAGGCTATATGCGTTGACGATGAAATCCTTCACTTCGCGTGGCTCTTTTCTGGGAGCGCGGGCAACTTGCCCGCATTTGGTAATGCGGGACGACGGTTCACCCACCCCATCGGGTTGGCGGCGGCACACCATGACCAGACCTTCGCGGATGCGAGAAATGATCCGGCGGCTCGGCCAGACGAGCGCGGCGCCGATCCATCTGCGCAAGCTGCTGCTCAGTCCGGAGCAGGAGTTCTTTGCCTTCGCCGCGCTGCCGGAGCACCAGGGTGTTGCCGCGGAAGTTTACCAGCGTCTGGGCCAGGCCGCGGTGAACATCCGCCTGATCAGTCAGTATCAGGCAAAGGACGGGGTTCTCCGGGTACGGCTGAGCGTCGACGGTTGTTCGGGGGCGGCCGCGCGGGGTGTGTTCCACGCGGCAACGGTGCGGGAACGCCTGAGCGCCTTTGAACACGTGGAGCAGGCCAGAATTTTGTCCCTCTACCCATTCAACGGCCGCCCGGAAGTGCTGGAACGAGCGTTTTTGGAATTGCGGCGTCGGCGGATTCAGATCCTTGCAACCAGCTCCGCCACCTCGGTGCTTTCCTGTGTGCTGATCGAGGCGCAGGTGGAGGATGCACTCCAGCATCTGCAACAGGTGGTGATCCTGGAATAGCCGTGACCGCCCACATTTTCCACGCCGACCATTTTCTCGGTTGCGGTGGAGAACCCATTGATGGAACGCCCCGAAATTTTTCCGCTGCAAGCGGTTCATCCGATGATCTTGCTGAAGTTCTTGGACCTGCCCGAGGACCCGGGCGTGGCCCAACTGTTGTTCAGCTATTTTCAGGAAAGCGGGATCATTCTGCCGTTTGTTTTGGAAGAACCGGGCCCGGCCGGGCGTAATCTGCTGTTGCTGGTGGATGCCGCCGCGGCCGTGGCGGCGACCGCTGCCGAAGCTCGTTCCCTCTTGCTCGACCTCAGTCAGGCCCGGGACCTGACGGTGGAGGCTCCAGTGGCGATGGTGCGGATCTTCGGCCCGCATTTCGACATCCGTCCGGGCCTGGCCGCAATCCTCTATAACGGCCTGGCCCGGGCCGGGGTTCATGTGCTGGCCGGCTCCACCACCATAACCTCGACCCTGCTGGTGGTCCCGGAGCAGGAATTGGAACGCCTCATACGAGTTCTCAGGACCATTTTTCGCCTGCCGCGGGCCTCCTGATCGCCGGCAAGGCGTTTTCAACCAGCCGGCGTTTTTTCCGGCGGCTGCGGCGGTTGATCGTGCTCCGACCGGCCCGCGGTTTCGAGCAACTCAGCCAGATGTTCCAGCCGCCCCCGCACATCCCGGCAGTGTTCGTGAAGCTGCGCCGAATCGCCCCCAGCTTGACTGTGTTCGAAGTCCCGCGCAGCGGTTTGCAAGTCTGTTACCGCCGCCAGCAGTTCATGGAGCAGGGCGGCCAGCCCTGGTCCCGCCGGAAATCGGTCCGGACTCAACTGGCGCATGATTTCGCTCAGATCCTTGAAGTAGCCGACGGTCGCCACCTCGGCGCCCCTTTCGATGATCAGCGTGGCCGACAGCACGATCGGGGTAAGCTGCTTCGCTTTGGTGAAAGCCAGGGTGGGGTAGTTGATGAGGCGGCCGCGACCACCATATTCCGACCCGTAAATCGCCTTTTTCACACGCCGGGCTTCGCCTTCCGGATAGAGTTGGGTGACGTGAAGCTTGCCCATCGCTTCTTCCGGGGTATAGCCGTAAATCCGCGCGGCCCCATCGTTAAAGATGATGATCCGGCCCTCGGGATCGTTGGCAATGATCCCATCCATGGAAGTCATGATGAGCTTGCGCTCGAATTCGTGGCGCTGGCGAATTTCGGCGACGGCCTGGCGTAGCCTGGTGCGCATGCGGATCTTGTCTTCGGCCCGGGACAGGGCCACCCGCACGGCCGGCGCGGTCACCGGGAGCAGCAGGAAATCCGATGCCCCCATGGCCAGGGCCTGCACCGCGTGCGCCAGGCCGGTCACCTCGACGGCGACGATCACTTGCACGTCCGGGGCCAGGTCCAGGATGTGGCGAACGATCTCCGGACCGTCCAGAGCCGGGAGAGAGATATTCAGCAGGACGATTTCCGGATCGGTCGATTCCATCGCTGCCAGGGCTTCGTAGACGTCGGTGGCCGCTTGCACCTGGTGTGCACCTTCGGCCAGCACCATCGCCACCGGTTGCCAAATCCCTAGGGGACTCTGAACGAGCAAGACCCTCGACATAACTTGCCCTCCTGATGCAGTTGCCATAAGTGTAGCGCTGAAGTCGGCGCAAAGCAAAACGAAAGAAAAACCATAAGGAGCCTGCTCCGGGTCCGGGCAAAGTCGGAAGCCGGGCGAAAAAGCCCCTTGAACCCGGCGCCCAAGGTGATAATCTGACCGACGGCGGTTGCCGTTCAGGGTGGTGAAGCGGCTAATAACGCTGCGTCGTTTCTCAATGGGCGGTTTAGGGGGATTTATACTCGTTGCGGATGAAATGCTTCACTTCTTGTGGGCCCTTTCCCGGGAGCGCGGGCATCTTGCCCGCATTTGGTAATGAAAGATCTCATTCTAAACCGGACTATCATGGTCGGAGCAGCGGATGGGGGCGCCTTGAAGCCCGTGCCGCCGGCCATTGTAACCGAGGGCAAGGGATGCAGCGCGATCTGTTTAAGGCCGCGGTGGCGGCGGGGCTTTGGGTGCTGATCGGGATCACGGCGGGGGCTGCGGCGGCAGCCGATCAGTCGCTCGAATTCAAACGCTATTTCTATAGTGGTGATGGGGTCATTTTACTGGTCAATGCCAAGACCGATGCCGTTTATCATGGCCGCTATCGCAATCGGGACGGCGCCTATGATCCGGCGGCGGTGGCCGCCATTCACCAGGTCTTCGGCGCCCGCTACGGTCAGTCGGACGCGACCATTTCGCTCCGGCTGGTGGAATTTCTCGATCTGCTCGAGGATCGGCTGCGCCCCGGCGCCAAGATCCTGATCGTTTCCGGATTCAGGAGCCCCGAATACAATCAGGGGCTGCGCGATCGCGGCGGCATTGTGGCCAAGGCCAGTCTGCATCAGTACGGGATGGCGGCCGATATCATCCTGGAAGGAGTGCCGGCGCGAACCGTGTGGGATTACGTGAAGGACCTGCACTTCGGCGGCGCCGGCTATTACCACGGCACCACCGTTCACCTGGATGTGGGGCCGGCGCGCTTTTGGGACGAGTCGTCGTCCAAGGTGCGCACCGACATTTCCGACCACAACAAGAGCATCAAACTGATTGCCGATTACGATCGCTATCGGCGCGGCGAACCGATGGATCTGCGCTTCATCCAGATGACCGCCTTCCCCATCGGGGTGGCCTCGAATTGGACGCTGGAAAGGATGGCGGAAAGTGGCGGCTCCCAGCAGCCCATGACGGTGCAGCCGGCCTGGACCGGGTCGGACGCCTCCGACTGCCGAAATTTTTCTTCCATCGAAGCGATGACCGGGATCGGCTGGCGGCTCCCACCCACCCTGCCGGCCGGGCGCTATCGCATCTGCGCATCGTTTTGTCAGCGGCTGTGGGAAGCCATGCCGGCGGAAGCCTGCACCCCCGCATTCGAAGTCGCGGTCGGCGCCGGACCCTGACGGGACGCCCCGCCGGCACCCGGATCTCCGCACTGGAGAGCAGTTTGCCGGGACGGCCGCGGAACCGCTGGTGATCAATAAAATCCCTTGCGACCGATCACCGCGCTCGTTACACTTTGTCCACCATCCACCCGAGGAGGATCGCTTGAGTCCTTTGCCCGTGCGGCGCCGGACGCGCCGGATTCAGGTGGGATCGGTTGCCATCGGCGACGGCGCTCCCATCGTCGTGCAATCCATGACCAACACCGATACCCGCGACTGGCGGGCGACGGTCGCTCAGATTGAGCGGCTCCAGGCGGTCGGCTGTGAACTGGCGCGGGTGGCGGTGCCGGACCAGGAGGCGGTGGATCAACTGGCGCGCATCAAGAGCCATATTCAGATTCCGTTGATCGCCGATATCCACTTCGATCATCGCCTGGCACTCGCTGCCATCCGCGCGGGCGTTGACGGGCTGAGGCTGAATCCGGGCAATATCGGCGGTCGCGAGCAAGTGAAAAAAGTGGCGGCGGCGGCCCGCGAGCACGAACTGCCGATCCGCATCGGGGTCAACAGCGGCAGCGTGGAAAAGGACCTGCTGGCCCTTCACGGCGGCCATCCGACGCCGCGGGCCATGGTGGAAAGCGCGCTCCGGCACGTGCGCCTGCTGGAAGACGAAAACATCGATCGGATCAAGATTTCCCTCAAATCCTCCGACGTATCCAATATGGTAGAAGCTTACCGACTGCTGGCCGACCAGGTGGATTATCCCCTGCACCTGGGCGTGACCGAAGCGGGAACGCTGGTGCAGGCGGCGATCAAATCGGCGCTTGGCATCGGGATCCTGCTCCATCAGGGGATCGGGGACACCCTGAGGGTTTCCATTACCGGCGATCCCACCCAGGAGATCCCGGTCGCTTACGGGATCCTGCGCGCCTTGGGGCTGCGCCGGCGCGGGGTGGAAATCATCAGTTGCCCCACCTGCGGGCGTACCGAAATCGATCTGATCCGGTTGGTCGAACAGGCGGAACAGCGGCTGCGGGTGGTGCAAACGCCGCTGCAAGTGGCGATCATGGGCTGCGTCGTGAACGGCCCCGGAGAAGCCCGGGAAGCCGATGTCGGCATCGCCGGCGGACGCGCCGGCGGGATTTTGTTCCGCAAGGACCGCAAACCGCAAAAGGTTCCGGAACAGCAACTGCTCGCCCGGCTGATCGGTGAGATTGAATCCATCACCGGCGAATCCATCGGTCCGGTGGAGTCAGAACCGTGAGATTTTTCGAGATTGTCGACCAGGTCCTGGAATATCACCCGGAAGCCGACACCACCCTGCTGGAACGGGCCTATGTGTTTTCGGCCAAGGTCCATCGGGGCGCCGCTCGCCTCTCCGGAGAATATTACCTGCACCATCCGCTGGAAGTGGCCGGTATTCTCACCCGACTGCACCTGGACGATCAAAGCATCGTGGCCGGCCTGTTGCATGATGTTCTCGAGGAAAAACTGTCCACCAGCGAAGAACTGCAAGGGCTGTTCGGGCCAAGGGTGGTGGCGATCATCGAGGGGGTAACGCGCCTCAGCCGGATCGAATACGAAATCCACGGCGAGCATCAGGCGGAACATCTGCGCAAGATGGTGCTCGCCATGACCAAGGACCTGCGGGTGATTCTGGTACGCCTGGCCGACCGCCTGCATGATCTCCGGTTCTTTCAACTGCATCCGGCGGCGCTGCACGAACCCATGGCCAATGAGGTGTTTGACATCTACGCACCGCTGGCGGGGCGGCTGGGCATCGAATGGATGAAAATGGAACTGGAAGAACTGGCCTTCCAGTGCCACGATCCCGAAGCCTATGCACGGATTTCCCGGGGCCTGGCGAAGACCGAACAGGAACGAAGCACCTACATCGAGGAGGTAAAACAAACCCTCACCGCCAAGCTCACCCAACACGGCCTCAACGGGAGAGTCAGCGGCCGGTCCAAGCACATCTACAGCATCTATCGCAAAATGATGGCCCAGAACCTGGAACTGGACCGGATTTATGACCTGACCGCGTTCCGGATCATTCTGGATTCGGTCGAAGACTGTTACCAAACGCTTGGCATCGTTCATGCCGCCTGGGAACCGGTGCCTGGACGCTACAAGGATTACATCGCCAAGCCCAAACCCAACATGTACCAGTCGCTTCACACCACGGTGATCGGACCGTACGGGGAACGGATGGAAGTACAGATCCGCACCCAAGACATGGATCGAGTCGCCCGCGAAGGCATCGCCGCCCACTGGTTCTACAAGGAAGCCAATCGGCAGAACGGACGCAAGGACAACGCCCTGGAGGGCATCGACGAACAGGAAGCGCGGCGCTTTTCCTGGCTGCGGCAGTTGCTGGAACCGGAAAAGGGCTGGAGTAACCCCAAGGAATTCTTCGAAACCGTCAAGGTCGATCTGTATCCCGACGAGGTGTACGTGTTTTCACCCCAGGGCGAGGTCAAGGTACTGCCCCGTGGGGCCACCCCCATCGATTTCGCCTATCACGTGCACACCATGGTCGGGCACCGCTGCGTGGGGGCGCGGGTGAACGGCAAGATCGTGCCGCTGCGGAGCGAACTCGGTAACGGCGATACGGTGGAAATCCTCACCGCCACCAAGCATCATCCGAGCAAGGACTGGCTCAATTTCGTCAAGACCAACAAGGCCAAGAACCGCATCCGCCATTGGATCAAGACCGAAGAACGGGACAGTTCGATCGGGCTCGGGCGCGACACCTGCGAACGCGAATTCCGCAAGCGCGGCCTCAACTTCAATCACTACCTCAATTCCCAGGAACTCCAGGAAATCGCCAAGAGCTTCTCGCTGCAAAGCGTGGATGATCTGCTGGCTTCGGTGGGCTACAAGAAGATTTCCGCCATGCAGGTGGTGGGGCGGATTCAAGCCGTCCAACCGGCGGAAGAACCGGTCCGGGAAGAACTGCCGGTGGAACGTAAACGCCGGCCCAGCGCCGACGACGGCATTTTGGTGCAGGGCATCGATGATGTTTTGGTGCGCATGGCCAGGTGCTGCAACCCGATTCCCGGGGAAGCCATTGTCGGCTACGTGACCCGCGGCCGCGGGATCACCGTGCATCGCAGGTCTTGTAAGAACATCACCCGGGAAGAACGGGAACGGCAACTCGACGTGCGCTGGGATTCAGGCGAGGAACAGAGCTTCCCGGCGCGGATCCGGGTGGTCTACGACGGGGAGAAGGGCGGTTTCGGAATACTGAGCGCCTTGCTCGGGCAATACGATGTGACCGTGAGCGACGTCACCATGAGCAACATCATGGACGGCCTGGTCGTCTGCCGGATGCGCATCGAGGTTCGTGACACCGAGCATCTGAACCGGGTGCTGACCGCTCTCAAGAGCGAAAAAACCGTTCACGAAGCGCAGCGCGTGAACGATTGAACCCACCAATGAAGCCATAAAAAAGGGGCGGCATCCAAAAGCCGCCCCTCGATCTTCCTCAACAACCCAGCGTCCGCGCCCGGACCGGGCAAAACCACTTACCGCCCCCACCTATACCGGATTAAGGTAAAAAGTTTCGTTTCGCGTGCGCGCTTTCCCGGGAGCGCGGGCATCTTGCCCGCTTTTTGGAATGAAACACCTGATCCTAAACCAGTATAGCATCCGCTTCCGCCTTGCGCCTCATATCTTCCTCAGGCCGGTTTGATCACCATGCCGGTTCGGATGCAGCGGGTGCACACCCGAATATGACTCACCAGTCCGTCCGGACCGACGTGTCGGACCCGTTGCAGGTTCGGATAAAAAATCCGCTTGGTCTTGTTATTGGCATGGCTCACGTTGTTGCCCACCTGGGGGGTTTTCCCGCAAAATTCACATCTCCGGCTCATGGCGACTGTCCTTTCGGCTGCTTCTCCCGACCTGCTCGGTCGTTGCTATGTTGACGAACGGGGTCCGTTCTTGGTTGCTTCTGTCAAGTTGTTTCTCCTAGCCGAACTGGATCGGAAGTTCAAGCCTTTTCTGCCGGAGGTGAATCGTCCCGGCGATGATCCTCATTTCGCCCGCGACAATCAACACATGACCGCGGCGATGAACGCAGCCATGATCCTCATGGGTCCGCGCGGAACACCCAGCGACGCGGTTGCTAAATGGGCTCCCCCGTGCTACAAGGCAGTCACGCTTTTGAACGAAAATTTATGTGGTTAGCCAATTTCAGCAAAAGGATCGCCCCGATGGAGTCCCGATACGTCCCCAAGGACATCGAAGAAAAGTGGCAGGGTTACTGGCGGCAGCAGGACCTTTTTCGAGTCACCGAAGATCCGAGCCGGCCGAAGTATTATCTGTTGGAAATGTTTCCTTACCCGTCCGGGCGCATCCACATGGGGCACGTTCGCAACTACACCATCGGCGATGTGGTGGCCAGGTTTCTCCGCATGAACGGCTATCAGGTGCTGCACCCGATGGGTTGGGACGCCTTCGGCATGCCGGCGGAAAATGCCGCCATCAAAGCCAAGACTCACCCGGCCAAATGGACCTACGAAAACATCGATTACATGCGCAACCAGCTTCGTAAGCTCGGCTTTTCCTACGACTGGTCGCGCGAATTCGCCACCTGCGACCCGTCCTACTACCGCTGGGAACAGCTCTTTTTCCTCAAGATGTACGATCGCGGCCTGGCCTACAAACGCAAGTCCTACGTCAACTGGTGCACCACCTGCCAGACCGTGCTCGCCAACGAACAGGTGGAAGGCGGCGCCTGCTGGCGCTGCGACCAGCCGGTGGTGCAAAAGGAAATGGAACAGTGGTTCTTCAAGATCACCGATTACGTGGATGAACTACTGGACTACACCGAGAAGATGCCGGGCTGGCCGGAACGGGTCCTGACCATGCAGCGTAATTGGATCGGGAAAAGCACCGGCAGTCTGCTGCGCTTCCCGCTGAGTTCCGGCGACGGCGAAATCGAGGTCTTCACCACCCGCGCCGATACCCTGTTTGGCGCCACCTTCATGAGCCTCGCCCCGGAACATCCGTTGGTGCCGAAGCTGTGCCAAGGCCGGCCCGAGCAGCAGCGGGTGCTCGAGTTCGTGGACCGGACCAAGCAGACCAAGCGCAGCGATCGCCTGGAAGGACTGCTGGAAAAGGAAGGGGTCGACACCGGAAGCACTTGCATCAATCCCGCCACCGGCCGGGAAATCCCCATCTTCGTCGCCAATTTCGTGCTGATGGAATACGGCACCGGCGCGGTCATGGCGGTGCCGGCCCACGATCAACGGGATTTTGAATTCGCCCGCAAATACGATCTACCGATCCGGGTGGTGATCCAGCCGGAGCAGGGCGGAGCGGTCCCGGCGCCGGAAACCCTCGGCGCCGCCTTTGAAGAGGACGGCGTGCTGGTGGATTCCGGTGAGTTCACCGGGATGCCGTCGGCCGCCGCCCGCGAAGCCGTCACGCGCTGGCTGGAACAGCGTGCCGCCGGTAAACTCACGGTCCAGTACCGGCTGCGCGACTGGGGCATTTCCCGGCAACGCTACTGGGGCGCGCCGATTCCGATCGTCTACTGCGATAGCTGCGGCACCGTGCCGGTCGCGGAAGCCGAGCTCCCGGTGCTGCTCCCGACCGATGTGGCCATGCCGGCAAGCGGGGTGTCGCCGCTGCCCGATTACCAGCCCTTCGTCGCCACCCACTGCCCCCGCTGCGGCGCCGCCGCCCGGCGCGAAACCGACACCATGGACACCTTCGTCGAATCGTCCTGGTACTTCGCCCGCTTCGCCTGCGCCGATCACGATTCGGCCCCGCTCGATCCGCCCCGGGTGGACTACTGGATGCCGGTCGATCAGTACATCGGCGGCATCGAACACGCGGTGCTGCATCTGCTCTATTCGCGCTTCTTCACCAAGGTCCTGCGCGACATGGGCTATCTCAAGGTGGACGAACCGTTCAAGAATCTACTCACCCAGGGCATGGTGATCAAAGACGGTTCCAAGATGAGCAAGTCCAAGGGCAACGTGGTCGATCCGGACGAAATGATCAAGCTCTACGGGGCCGACACGGTGCGCCTGTTCTGCCTGTTCGCGGCACCTCCCGAGCGCGATCTGGACTGGAGTGAACAGGGGGTCGAGGGTTCGGCCCGCTTTCTCAACCGGGTCTGGCGTTTCGTGGCCGACCACCGGAGCGAACTCGTAGCCGCCCGGCCCTATCGCGGCGGCGGGGAACTCAGCGGGGAGCTACCGGCACTCCACCGCAAGACCCACGAAACCATCAAGAAAGTGACCGAAGACATCCGCGATCGGTTTCATTTCAATACCGCTATCGCCGCCGTGATGGAACTGGTGAATCTGCTCTATCAGGTGAGCGAAACCGGGGCGGGTGCCACCGTTCGGCACTTCTGGCCGGTGGCCAGAGCCGCCGTGGAAGCCGCGGTGCAACTGCTGAATCCGGTGGTGCCCCATTTCACCGAAGAAATCTGGCGGCAGCTGGGGTATTCCTCCAGCCTGGTGGACCAGCCCTGGCCGACCTGGGACGAAAGCGCCCTGGCCCGCGCTGAAATCCTGATCGTGGTACAGGTGAACGGGAAACTCCGCAGCCGCGTTACCGTCGCCGCCGCCGCCGGCCGGGAGGAAGTGGAACAGGCGGCGCTGAGCGACGACAAGATCGCCAAGTTCATCGCCGGCAAAGCCATCCGCAAGGTCGTGGTGGTGCCCGGAAAACTGGTCAACATCGTGCTCTAGGCGCCGATTCGGGCAGGGTGTGAACATTATGCCCGCGTGGAGAGCGGCGGTGAGGTCCTTCTCGTTGCCGGTTGCCGGTGGTGGAAATGAATATTGTATCCTCTTCGAGGATGAAGATCTTCATTCCGGGTGGGCTCTTTCCCGGGAGCGCGGGCATCTTGCCCGCATTTCGTAATGAAAGTTTTCATCCTAAACGGGTATAATCGCGCCCGTCGGGGCGTTACGGCGCATCCCAAGCCTGGGCGCGAAGGCAGGCAATGAACACCCATCCCGTGGGATAGGCAACTGTGATCAGGTCTCTGCGAACAGCATTCGTGGCCGTTTCGGCGTTGGGTGTTTTGATCCTTGCCGGCTGCGGCTATCAGTTCAGCGGCACCGGTCCGGGGCCGAAACCGGGTCTCGACCGGCTGGCCATCCCCATGTTCGAAAACCTCACCGGTCAGCCCGGGCTGGAATCCTATTTCACCACCGCGCTCCGGCGTGAATTCAACGCCCGCAGCCGCATGAAGGTGGTGCCCAAGAGCGAGGCCCAGATGATCCTGCAAGGGCGGATCACCCGGTTGACCGCGCTCGATGTGGCCCACCGCACGGCGGACGAAACCATTGAATCGCGCCTCACGGTCACCCTCGACGTACGCTGCACCAGCGTCGCGGACGGTTCGATCCTGTGGCAGGACTCGAGCCTGAGCTATTTCCAGGAATACCTTCAAAACGACGCATCCAACACCAGTTCCGAAGACCGTCGCCGGGCCCTGGAATATGTCGCCCGCGAAGTGGCGATGCGGATTCACGACCGGTTCCTGAGCGGGTTCTGAGATGGACTCCGGGCAGTTTCAAAGACATCTGGAACAATCCCAGCCGGCCCCCGTGTATCTGTTCCAAACCGATTCCGCCTTCCTGGTCGATCAATGCTGGCGCAGCCTCTTGGATCGTCTGGTGCCGCCGGCGCATCGGCGCTGGAACGGCGAACGGCTGGCGGCCGGGGACACGGCGGCGGCGGAAGTGCTCACCCGGCTGCGCACCGTGCCCATGCTGGGCGGGCGGCGACTGCTCCTGGTTCAGCACGTGGATCAATGGAAAAAGGCCGACCGCGCCCTGGTCGATGCCTATCTGGCCAAACCGCGGCCGACCGCCACCCTGGCGCTGTCGATTGGAACCAAGGCGAGCTGGAAGAAGCTGTTCACGGCCGTGGAAGCCGTCGGCATTCTGGTGCAATTGCAGACCCCGACCCAGCAGACGGCCCCGCGCTGGGTGCGGGAACGGGCCATGAGCCTGGGCAAACGACTGCCGTTCGCCGCTGCCGCCGCGCTGGTGGAACAGGTGGGCGCCGATCTCCAGATCCTCGAGCAGGAACTGGAGAAGGCCTGCACCTTTGTCGGCGAGCGTCCGGAA
>Ga0100398_1002050_pt1 | contig 17079 bp, 17 predicted proteins | sample CryGeymeta201522_FD_81568 | JGI IMG/M metagenome (GOLD analysis project Ga0100398, IMG submission 81568) | Groundwater microbial communities from Crystal Geyser aquifers in Utah, USA - Crystal Geyser metaG 2015-22 | ecosystem: Environmental > Aquatic > Deep subsurface > Groundwater | place: USA...
ATGTTGAGATAATTCGCAAAATCGGTATTTTTCAAAAAACCGCCGAAGAAGCCGTTAAGCACGCTTTTGAAGCAAAGATCGTCGGCGGCGAATTGAAATTCCCTGAGGACGAACTATTAGACGCCAAATGGTTTACCTTCGAAGAAATTGAAGCAATGAAAGATAAATTAAGGAATCCGTGGGTGTTGGAAGCGATCATTTTGGCGGGAAACAAGCAGAGTGTTTCAGATTTAAATATTATATAAGTATGAAACACGAAACAAAAAATCTTTCGCAATCAAAAATTGAGATTACTTTTGAGCTTGAGCCGGCGGAGTGGCAGGAATTCATTGATGGGGCGGTGAAAGAATTATCCGCCGATTTGAAAGTGGCCGGTTTTCGGCCCGGGCATATGCCAAAAGGCGTGGTTGAGCGCGAGATTGGCCTGGCTAAGATTCTGGCTCGGGCGGCGGACTTGGCAGCGAGAAAGTCGTATATTGAGACAGTCATGGATAATAAGATAGAGGCAGTGGGCGCGCCGAAGATAACTATTCTTAAAGTGGCCGAAGGCAACCCGTTTATTTTTAAGGCCGAGGTCGACGTTTTGCCGGCCGTGGAATTGCCGGATTATAAAAAAATCGCCCAAAGCAGAAAGCCTAAGAAAAAAGAGGAAATTGTTGTTGATGATAAAGAAATCGAGAAATCTTTGAACTGGCTGGCTCAGTCAAGAGCAAAACACATTACTGTTCAGCGGGGAGCGGAGAAAAATGACCGGGTCGAGATTGATTTTGAAGCCAAGATCGATGGAGTAAAAATTGATGGCGGCGAGAGCCAGAATCATCCATTGATTTTAGGACAAGGCCGGTTCATCAAAGGCTTTGAGGATAATTTGGTTGGCATGAAGGAGGGCGAAGAAAAAGAGTTCAGCTTGGTTTTTCCAGCCGACTATCATGAGAAAAACTTAGCCGGTAAACCAGCAGATTTCAGTGTCAAAATGAAAATAGTCCAGCAACAGGAGGTGCCGGAAATCAATGATCAGTTTGCCCAACAACTGGGCGATTTTCATTGCTTGGAAGATCTGCGCCAGAGCGTTAAAGACGGGCTTCTTCGCGAGAAAGCGGAAAAAGAAAAACATGATTGGCGGGAAAAGGCGCTAAATGAGATCGCGGAACGGGCCAAAATGGAGTTGCCGGAAAATCTGATCAGCCAGGAAGAAAAAGCTATTATTGCCGAATTGAAGGGTAATGTTGAGCAATTTGGCCTGAAGTGGGATAAATATCTGGAGGAGCTTAAAAAAAATGAAGCCGAGCTCAAAAAAGAATTAAGGGGGCAGGCTGAGAAAAGAGTTCGGGCGTTTCTGGTTCTAAGGGAAGTGGCCAAAAATGAGAATATCGAAGTCTCTGAGCAAGAGGCAGAGCAGGAAATGAACAACTTTTTGCGTCGATATCCGGATGCCGAACGGTCAAAAAACGAAGTTGACATTGAACATCTGAAAGAATATACTTATGGAGTAATTAGGAATGAAAAAGTGTTCCAATTATTGGAAAACCTTTAAGATTTTGACTACCGCTTACTGACTACCGACTGCCGCTTTCGTAACAAGCCGTAGTCTGTAGACCGTGGTCCGTAAGCAGTCCGTTATGAATTTAATTCCAACAGTTGTAGAAAAATCAGCTGAAGGTGAGCGGGCATACGACATTTATTCGCGCCTGCTTAAAGACCGCATTATATTTTTAAGCGGTCCAGTCGTTGATCAGACGGCTAATTTAGTTATTGCTCAGCTTTTATTTCTGGAGAGCCAGGATCCGAAAAAAGACATTAAGCTTTATATCAATTCTCCGGGAGGAGTAGTGACTGCCGGATTGGCCATCTACGATACAATGCAATACGTTAAGCCGGATGTTTCCACCATTTGCATTGGCCTGGCGGCAAGCATGGCTGCTACCCTTTTAACGGCGGGCGCCAAAGGGAAGCGGTTTGTTTTGCCAAACTCAGAAATTTTGTTGCACCAGGTTATGGGTGGAGCTGAGGGGCAAGCCGTTGACGTGGAGATTTCCGCCCGCCAAATCATTAAGTTGAAAAATAAACTAAACGAGATTTTAGCTAAGCATACTGGTCAAGATATCAAAAAGATTGAGAAAGACACTGACCGCGATTTTTATCTGTCGGCCGAAGAGGCCAAAGAGTATGGCATCGTTGACCAGATTGTTAAGCCGCACCGCTAATTATTAAGTCGGCGGGGCGAATAAAGCAGACAGTATTACGAACAAAGCATGAATGATTGCTTAGTAAAATCAGAGATTATTTATGATAACCATTTTAGAGCTTTTGGTGGCGATTTTGGGGTTGGTAGGCGGTTCGGTTTTGGGGTATCTCGCGCGCCAAACAATTGCTAGACAGCAGGTTGGCACCATTGAGGCCAAATTAGAAAAGCTGACTACGCAGGCCAGGCAAGGGGCAAAAGAGACCGTTCTGAAAGCCAAGGAGCAGGCCAATAATCTTTTAGAGGAAGTCAAAAAAGAGGAAAAAGAAAGGAGAACTCAACTGCGCGGCGTCGAGCAAAAATTAGAGAGAAAAGAGCAGTTTCTGGACCACAAGACGGCGGAATTGGAAAATCAAGTTAAAACACTGCAGGTGAAAAGCGAAAAGATTAGAGGGTTGGAGGCGGAGATTTTAAAGGTTAGAGACGAAGAGCTAAAAAAGCTTGAAGACGTCAGTCACCTTTCGCAGGATGAGGCAAAAAAAGAAATTTTATCTTTAGTTGAAAAAGATCATCAGGAAGAGATTTTAGAGCGGCTGAAGAAATTGGAGAAGAACGGATTGGAGGACTTAGAGAGACGAGCCAAAGATATAATAATTTTAGCTATTCAGCGTTACGCCGCGTCTCAGGCGGCAGAAGTCAGCTCAACAACTGTTTCTTTGCCTTCTGATGAACTCAAGGGGCGGGTTATCGGCAAAGAAGGGCGGAATATAAAAACTCTCGAAAAACTAACTGGCGTTGAAATCATTGTAGATGAAACGCCGGGGATTGTTGTTATTTCCGGATTTGATCCAATTAGGCGCCAAATCGCCAAATTATCCTTAGAAAAATTAATTCAAGACGGAAGAATTCAGCCGGCAAAGATTGAAGAGGCTGTTGAATTAGCTCGCTCCGAGATCGGGAAAAAAATTCAGGAAGCTGGAGAAGCGGCCTGTTATGATACCGGGGTAGTTGGGCTCGACCCAAAGTTGGTTAGGATCTTGGGCCGTTTGTGTTTTAGAACCAGTTACGGACAGAATGTTCTCTTGCATTCCTTGGAGGTGGCGCACCTATCGGCCGCCATTGCCGCCGAAGTGGGCGCTAACGTTGAGTTAGCGAAGAAATCCGGGCTTTTGCATGATATTGGAAAGGCAGTTGATCACCAGATTGAGGGTTCGCATATAGAGATCGGCAAGATGATCCTGGATAAATACAACGTAGCTCCAGAGGTAATAAAAGCTATGCAGGCACACCACGGAGATTATCCGCACGAGATCGTTGAGTCGATAATCGTTCAGGCGGCTGATGCAATATCAAGCGCGCGTCCCGGAGCGAGAAAAGATACGCTTGAGGCTTATTTGAAACGCTTGCGGGAGCTCGAAGATCTAGCCGTTTCTTTTCCCGGCATTGAAAAGGCCTATGCTATTCAGGCGGGTCGAGAGGTGCGGGTCTTCGTTAGGCCGGAAGAACTTGACGATTTGTCTACTCGGAGATTAGCCAAGCAGATCGCCGACAGGATCCAGGAGGAATTAAATTATCCCGGGGAAATAAAAGTAACGGCGATCAGGGAAATGAGAGTGATAGAATACGCTCGGTAATGTTGACCGACTACGGACTACCGACTACGGCTTCTTGCGGTAGTCGGTAGTCGGTAAGCGGTAAGCGGTAGTCAAGTATGAAAGTATTGTTTTTCGGCGATGTCATTGGCCAGGCCGGCAGAAAGGCAGTCGAAAAAGTTCTGCCTCAGTGGAAGAAGAAATATCGCCCGGATTTGATAATTGCCAACGCGGAAAATTTAGCTCATGGCGCTGGTGTTACCGCTAAAAGCGTTGAAGAGATATTGACGGCGGGGGTTGAGATGCTGACCTCCGGAAACCATATTTTTGACAAACGAGAGGGCTTGTTTTTGTTAAATGACAAGAACATTCCCCTAATCAGGCCAGCCAATTGGCCGCCTATCCCCTATGGCCATGGCTATCGGATATTGAAAGTCGGTATCAGAAGAGTTTTGGTGATAAGCCTTAATGGCCGTTTGTTTTTTAAGGAATCTCTTGATTGCCCGTTTAGAAAAGCGGATGAAATTTTAGAGGAGACCGAAGAGGAAAATATTGATTTCACTATTGTTGATTTTCATGCTGAGGCTACTTCGGAAAAAGCGGCGCTTGGGCATTATCTTGACGGCCGCGTTACTGCCGTTTTGGGGACGCACACGCACGTGCCGACAGCCGATGCCAAAGTTTTGTCCGGCGGCACCGCCTTCATTTCTGATGTTGGCATGGTCGGTCCCTATGATTCGGTGATCAGCTTTAACAAGGAGGAGGCAATTAAGGGTTGGCTGACTCAAATGTCGTCTCGTTTCGAATTTGCCACGGGCCCGGTGCAGGTTGACGCCGTTTTAATTGAGACGGGCAAAGATAAGGCGGCCAAGAAAATCGAAAAGTTGCAGGAAATCATTGCTCTTGACTGAGAAAATATGCTACAATGTAGATAGGTCATAGATTGTAGGGTTATTTTCCCCTTTTATATCTTCTTTCGAAAAAAAGGGGATCCGCAATCTTAAATAAAGGTCGAATAAATTAAATCGAGTATGCAGCTGCATATTTAATTATTTATATGAACAAAGATCAATTTATTGAAGCAGTCGTCGCCGCGACCGGTCTGTCGAAGAAAGACAGCGCCGGAGCCTTAGAAGCCATGATCGAGACCGTTACCAAGACCCTGGAAAAGGGCGATAAGGTAGCCATTGCCGGCTTCGGCACTTGGCAGGTTTCCAAGCGCGCGGCTCGCGCCGGTGTCAATCCTAAGACTGGCGTCAAGATCCAGATTCCGGCCATGAAAGTTCCAAAATTCAAGGCTGGAAAAGGATTAAAAGAAGCTATCCGCGGCTAAGCTTTTTAGTACTTTACACTTTACCAAAAATCCCCGAGCAATCGGGGTTTTTTGGTGATATGATATTCGAAAACTCTATGGGGGGCGTCGCCGGGAAAATTAACGTGCGCGCTGAGCCTTGTCGCACATGTCGATATTCCAGATGTGTTTTTGGGTGCGGTAGACAATGACGCAGGCGAACAAGACGGAAAGCAACAAGAAGAAAGGAATGGTTAGGGTTATTAGGCGGGCGCCGAAGACGATTATCAATGTGTTGGCGACGATAATTATAAGCCTTAATAGGGTTCCTCCCACGCCCAAGAAATTAATTCGGAATTCTTTTGTCGCCGCCATTGACAAATATGAATTAACGAAGAAGATGCCGAATATCGGAGCCAATAGAAACAACAGGGTTTTGCTGGTTCCGGCGACCAAAAAGGTATAGCTGATCACGGCCAGGCTCGCGAAAACATAGTCAAGCAGATGATCCATGTAGTATCCCCATTTTGGGATGCCGGTTTCACGATATTTTCCCATGGCGCCATCAAATGAATCAGTAAACCAGTGGAGCGCCATTACAGCCGAAGACAGCCAGAGCCATTGAAGATTTGTTCGCGCAAGATAGCCGGAAAGAATCAGCAGGGCGCTGAGCGGAATAGCCATTAGCGTTAGGTGATAGCCCTCGATCCAGAGGGGCATTTTTGGGACAAGCCAGCTTATGAACCTCTGTTCGGTTTTCATAAGCGGCCCGGTAGGCGGAACTCTTTTGTCTCCCATAAAAACATCGTTATGGCTTGTTGTGTCGTTGGGATTAGTCATAGAGCGGGTGAAGGGAGTCGAACCCTCGTCTGGACCTTGGAAGGGTCCCATAATAGCCGTTATACGACACCCGCACAATCTCTATAACTTTTAGGTTCAAAAACTTTAATTCAGTCGGGCCGCCCGGATTTGCCACGCCTACGGGTGGTCACCCGAAGGGTGAAATCTGGACTAAACCCAGCGCCAAAATTCTGTCGGGGCGCCGAGATTCGAACTCGGGCTACGTGCTCCTTCATCCTCCCAAATTTTCCGGGTCGGGCCGCCCGGACTTGAACCGGGACTAAAACGTCCCAAACGTCTCGTGCTGCCATTACACCACGGCCCGAAAAATTTAGGAGGACAAGAAGCACTCGTGCTACCATTACACCACGCCCCGTTGAGTTTGGTGCCGGGCTCGTGCTCACGGCCCGCCACTGGGTTCGTTGCTGCCTATTCTATGTCGTTTTTTGGTTCATCGATTTCATTCAAGATCTCTTCTATCTTTTCAACAATCTGGCTCGGGGTAGAATGTGCTTTTATCAGATAAGCATCGGCCTCCGATTCTAGGCCTCTTTTGATATTTTCTGGCTCTCCTAAATTGGTGAGCAGGATAACTTTCGTGGATTTCAGTTCGGGGTCGCTTTTTATGGCCTGCAGGATTTCAAAACCGTCTTTATTGGGCAAAACGACGTCGGAAATAACTAAATTCGGCTTGTCGTTTTTGGCCTTAGTGATTGCTTCTTGCCCGTCCTTGGCTGAATCAACCTCATAGCCGGCTTTTCTGAATTTGCTGACATACATTTCCGCGATTAAATTATCGTCTTCAACAATAAGAATTTTCTTTGCCCCATTAGATATTTTTGGTGTTTCTTGCATATCTAATAATTATCTATGGCCCCTTAAGACATCTGGAACAATGCGCGCGATGAGCATGGCAAAATATCTATCGGGGTTCGTCCAGATTTTATTATTTTTCTTCAGCCTTCGGCTTGTCTAGCAGTCCCTGGATTTTTGCCAGGAGTTCTTTGGGCGTGAGCGCGCTTTTCACCAAATATTGGTCGGCGCCCATCGCCAGGCCGCGCTGAATTTCTTCAGTCTGCGCCAGATTGCTGAAAATTACAACCGGAATCGTTTTGGTCGCCGGGTCGCTCTTCAGCTCTTTCAACATGGCCCAGCCGTCAATCTGTGGCATTAAAATATCCAAAAGGATTAGGTCCGGCCTTTCTTTCTTGGCGAACTTAACTCCTATTTTTCCATCGGCAGCATCAACAACTTCGTAGTTGGCATGCTCAAAGTAGAGCTTATACATTTCTAAAAGGCCTGGTTCGTCTTCGGTTATAAGGATTTTTTTCTTTACGTCTGGCATAGTTTATAATAATAGTTAATTCTTGGCGAAAATACAAGAATATCGAGTAGGACCTAGTCCTTATTGTCATTCCCGCGGAAGCGGGAATCCAGAAATTTCTTAGGGCCACAGATTCCCGCTTCCGCGGGAATGACAGAGAGTGTGTTTAATGCGCAAAAAACGGTTTTTTATGCCTCTTTGATTATAGGCAGGGTGAAATAAAAAACGCTGCCTTCGTTTTCTCCTTCCGATTCAACCCAAATTTTTCCGTTATGCGCCCTGATGACTTTTCCGGCCCAATAGAGGCCCAGTCCGGCTCCCTCAGTATAACGGGTAGTGGCGCGCGGTCCGCGCTGGAATTTCTCGAATAAAAATGGCTGGATCGATTTTGTGATGCCGGACCCCGTGTCTTTGATGGAGAAAAGGAGGTGGTCGTCGGTCGGCTCAAGGGTGATGGTGATTTCTCCGGCATCGGTGTATTTGATGGCGTTATCAATAAGATTCTGGATAACCTGCTCAATTTTATGGGTGTCAACCAGGACTTTGGGAAGCGGGCTTTTGAATTTAATGAAATGCAGATAGAGGCTTTTTTTGACCGCCATCGGCCTTAATTCTTTAATCTGGCCATCGATTAATTCTTCCAGCGAAGTCGGTTTGAAATTGAACTGCATGCGGCCGGCCTCGATGCGCGTGATGTCGAGCAGGTCCTCGACTAGTTTTAGGAGGCGTTCCTCGCTTTGATAAATTTGGTCTAGGTGTTTTTTTTGCTCCTCATTTAATTTGCCCCAAAATTCTTCCAAAAGCATCGAGGTTACCCCTTTAATGGTTGTCAGCGGCGTGCGCAACTGATGCGAAGCAATGGAAAGGAACTCCGACTTCGCCTCGTCTAGCTGTTTCAGCCTTTCGTTGGCGGCTTCCAGTTTCAGAGTGAGTTTCTCCAAATTATCTTTTTGTTCTATTTCTTTGATAACGCTACGGATGAGAAGTAGTCCAAAAAATATTATTAAGACCAGAAGCATCCCGTCAATTATTCGATTTTGCCAATTATTTTCGAGGAGCAGGCGAATAAGCAAGACAAACCATGTGGCGAAAGTCAATAATTCTGCGGCGATAACCCTTATCTCGAAAAGATGATGCCTTAAAATAGCGTAGGCTAAAATAATTGCGCAGATTAATCCCGAAAAATATGCGATGGGGAATATCGCTATTTTGTAGGCCGGTAAAAACCCAAGGGCTCCGAAGGATAGAATAAGCAAGGCTGTAAGGGCATACCTTGCCTGAATTTTTTCTATCTTTTCCTTTGCTCGCTTAATTTTTATATAAATATTCGCAAACAGCGCGATGATGCCAACGAAGAAAAGAACAAGAAAAACATTGTGGAGGGGGCCAGCTATAGTGTGGCAGCCCCATTTATAGACGAACAGCTTATCAGTAAACAACGGGTTTTTTATAAAAAACAAAAAGACAATTGAAATCAAATATCCCAAAAAAACGAACTTTCTTTGGCGCCTTAAATTGGCAAAAGCGATGCTAAAGTGATAAGAGATGCTTGGAATAAAAATAACTCCAATATAGATAAACCGGTCCCAAAACATGGCCGTTTCAGCATTCTCGCAGGCAAAAAACATTTTATAGGTGCCGAAAAACCAAATGGTGATTGATATGGAATAAAAAAAGAAAATTCTGTTTAGGGTTGCGCGCCAATTAGAAAGGAAAACGAAGATTCCTAAAATAAAAACAAAACCAGCGCTTGCTAGCGGAATTAGAGAAATTATATCTGTAGAGTTATTTGGTTCAAAAATCATTTAGTCGGGTTGATTGTTTTTATATGGCGTGAATCGGTATTTTTTCGCGATATTTCTTATTAGCTCTATTCTATTCGGTTCGACTGCGCCAATTGAGTAGTTCTCTGTCGTTTCCTCGGCCGCCAAAATCATGGTCTCGGCCAAACATGCAAAGGCAACTTCTCTTGGCAGCCCGAGGTTGAAATGATAATTTATTCCTGGAGTGGAGATTAGTCCCCCGTCTATCGTTGATATATCCGGTCTTTTTGTGGCGATTTCGGGGTCGGTATTGCGGGGTTGCGACACATCATATACTATCGCGTTTTGCTTTAAATAGTCGCTCTTTATTAAGGCGTCGGCGCTGGCGGTGGCGACAACAATGATATCTGCTTCTCGTATTACGGCAATGTTTGTTGAGGTTAATAATCTTGCTTCTGGGCGATTGTTTTTTATATCTTTTTCTAGGCTGGTAAGATGATCCGGAGTTTTTCCGACAAGGATAAGTTTCGAAAGATTTTTTTCGGCGAAGTGCTTTGCGACTGCTTGGCCGATTGAACCAGTGGCGCCGATAACGGCAAAGGAAATTTGCTGGTCGTTTGTTTCTTTTTCGCGCAATAGATTCTCGACGTCTCTTATTGTTACCGCCGCTGTTAGGGAATTGCCGTTCGTGATGGCGATTTTAGTCTTTCCCAACAACAGCGCGCCTCCATTGGTCACGGAAGAATTAAAGGCCCCAAGTCCCATTAATTTTATTCCCATTTTTTCCGCCAGTTTTAAGGCTTGCAAGATTTTTTTGATTGCTAATTCTTTATTTTCCAGCATCTGTTCTGCTATCAGGGGGGTGGTCATTATAAATCCCCTTACGGGCTGGCCGTCTTTTAAAGATTTCAGCCCTTCAATTTCTGACACAACCACCGGCCAGAATCTTTTAAGAAACCAAAAAGTAAATTTTTCCGGCAGGTATCGAAAAAAGGGATACTTGTGATAAAGGTCGTTTATGTTCCGGGGATGCACCAAAAAAGCGAATGCGTACTCGGTTTTTTTAAAATTAGGCAAATAGCGAATTATTAAATCGCGGAAGGCATAAATAATCAGCAAAAATGTTTTCATAGCAGAACAAAAGGCGTCTTTTATATTAATCAGCGATTTTGTCGACAAAAGCTATTGTGAGCGGGGTGTTCACGCAAGCTTTGCTTATATGAATTATACAATAATTCCATTAACGCGACAACGCAACGAAACGGTGGGACGCGGCTACCCAACGTTGGGGTTGACAAAAGTAAGAAAATCGTGTATGCGCTATTCTGGATTTCATTCAGCATCGAGCTCTTTAAAAATCAAGTTTATTCAGGGCGGAGAGGAGTCTGTGATGACATTAGATCTTAACGTTGCCTATATGAAGTCGTCGTTTGCGCGGGTCGTCCGGGATGGAGATTCTGTGGTGATCTGGCACTCGCTGTTTGGCTATCCAAAGGTTGTTTCTGTTGAAACGCTTGAGTTTCTCGAGTTGTTCTCGGCGCCGACAACTATTTGTTCACAGCTTGGAGATGAGCTGACAGACGAAGATCGGGAGGCGATTGAGGAGCTACTGCGGTGCTATTTTCTTGTCCCAGAGAATTTCGATGACCGAATATTTCTTGAAGAAAAGATGCGAGAGCGAGAAGCGGAAATCGTGAGTGGTTCTCTTATAAACTATCTTGAGCTCATCATGAGTGAGGCGTGTAACTTTCGTTGTACTTACTGTATCCACTTCAGTAATTTGGAAACTTCCGACCGTATCAACAATCCCAAGAAGTTCATGCGGTTTGATACGGCCAAGGAGGCGGTGGGTCGGTATCTTGAGATTCTTCGCGGACACGAAAAGCGTGTCGCCGAAATCAACTTTGGCGGAGGCGAACCATTGCTGGCATGGCCGGTTATCAAGCAGGTGCTTGAATACTGTCGTACCGCCTACGGTTCGGAGTTCGAGTTTCGTTTTTCAATCAACACAAATGCTTCTCTTATCACGCCAGAAATCGCCGTGACACTCAAAAGGCACCAAGTTAAGATTGCTTCCAGTCTTGACGGTTTGTGCGAAGGGAATGATCGCGTCCGACTGACGAAGTCCGGAGGCGGTACATTTTTCCAGATCATGCGCGGATTTGATGTGTTGGCGCGGGTAGGATATCCGCTCGACGGTATTGCAGCAACAGTCACTGAAAAGGATTTCCACGAACTCGACGAGTCGATTATCGATTGGGCAGTAGCTCGCGGCATGAAGAATGTCAGAATCGACATCGACGTTGTCGGTATGGTGGAGATACCCATAGAAGACGTTGTTGCAAAATTGATGCGGATTCGGCGCTACGCAGCGGTTAGGGGTGTTGATGTTCCCGGCTTCTGGTCTCGACCAGCCGAGAATCTTAATGAATCAACGCTCGAGAGCCGTGTCGCGTTCTGCGGCGCAGTCCGCGGCAACAATATGTGCGTAGGCCCGTCTGGAAACATCTACGGATGTGGCTATAGCACGATCCAGCTCGGAAATCTCTCAAAAATCCAATTGTTTTATGCGCCCGGCACCGCCTACCACCGTTTTGTGCGAGACCATCTTACTGGAGCGATGGAGATGTGCAGGGGCTGTATGATCGAAGGACAATGCGGTGGCGGTTGCAACATCACACAGGAGTTCGCTCGGGCGACGAAAACTGCCAAGATCGAACGGATGTGCGACTTTTACCGTCATATGACTCAGGAAATTCTTCGGGAGCAACTTCGGAAAGCAATAACCGTAGAGTCGGAGTCTCTCCGAACCATAACAGAAGGAGGTGAAAGCCATGCAGAAGGCGCAACCTAAACAGCGGCCGGCCCTCAAGGTCAAGCCGCTGCCGAAGCTGAAGGTGCTCTGTACCTGTCAGCAACCCAGTAACTGTCACTAACGCGGCGAATTCACGGGGCTAAGGAAAAGTGCTATACTTACCATAGCCCCATTTTATTTTTATGGAAAAATTTGTTCAAAAAATTTGCGAAGACGTAGCGAAACAATACAAACCGGACAAAAATGTCTTGGGCATTTTGCTATTTGGATCCGCGGCAAGAGATAAATTTGATAAATATTCAGATGTTGATATATACATTCTTTTGAATAAAAGGGGTAAATTTTCTAGAAATAATTTTATAAAGAATGGGATACGTGTTGATATTATTTTAAATACAACAGGAGAGGCTGAAAATTATCTTAAGGCAGATAAAAATAATTTGCGGAGAATCACTTCGCACATGCTGGCTCATGGCAAGGTCCTCTTTAAAAGAGGAGGGGGGTTAGAGAAAATTCAGGCGGTTGCCAAAAATAATCTGAAACTGAAAACGAAGTATAAAAGAAGCGAAATTTTGATGCATAAATACTCGATAGACGATTTTTGGGGAGAGGTTCAGCGCGATATCGAAAATAATGACCATCTGGCCATTAGCACCGATAGCCATTTATTGGTTACCAATATTGTGGAATTATTTCTTAAATTGAATGGAGAATTTTTAAGACAGCCGAATGAGATGAGAAAAATTTTGGAAAGACTGGATAGGAAATTTTCAGACCAAGTCGAAAGTTTTTACAAAACAAAAAATCTTCAGGACAAGAAGCGCATTCTTTCCAGGCTGGTAAGGTATATCTATGAAAAATCTGGTGGACCATTGCCAAAAAGGTGGCGCTTGGATAATTAACGGCATTTTAAATATTGAGCACGCGCGATCTTATGCCAAAAACCCAGCGATAGCTAGGGTTTTTTGATTCTCTTTATCTCTCAAATGCGAGTATTTCTACGAAAAATACAATTTTTTGATTTTCTCCATTACGGCCTCGCTGACTTTGTCGAAATCTTCGATGGTTGGATTCGGGGCGGTGGGGGTTATCATGTCTTTGGCGAAAAACGGCTGGCCGAAGATTACTTCAACCTTCTTTCGGCGGCGCATACCCCGTGTTCCCTTAAGCGCGACCGGCAGAATCGGCGCGTTGCTCCAAAGGCTTAGGGCGCCGATTCCTCTTTTGGCCTCGCCGATTTTATCGTCCTCGCTGATAATTTTTCCTTCCGGATAAATTATGATAATGCCGTTTTCGCTCAGTATTTTGAGTGGGGTTTTGAGAGAAACTTCAAGTCCCTGTCCTTTGAGAACCGGAAATCCGCCAAGAATAACGACAAAAACCTTCCACCACTTTTTAAAAATCCAGTCAGCGGCGATATATCTAAAGGGCGGAAAGGTAAACGTGAAAGCGTAGTCCAGAAAAAAATTGTCCCAGAAGCTCTTGTGGTTGCAGGCGATGATCAGCGGTCCGCCCTTGAGCTGGTCGATGTTTTCCTGGCCGATAACACGGAATTTGAAAAAGTAGCAGTTTAGAAGCCGCATTATTAACCAGCTGATTTTTTGGGCACTTGAAATTGTCATAATCATTTTTTTTAAAAAGCCGTTTTATTATCAGTCTAGACACACTTTTTAACGGCCAGGCACGCTTTTCTTACATCTTTAAGATCGTTATATATGTAAAAACTTAGCCGGCAGCTGGCGGGAGGATCTAGTTCATAATAATGATGCGCTAATGTCGCGCAATGGCAGCCAGCTCGGGATTCTATGCCTAATTCGCTTAATTCTTCAGAAATTTTAAACGGGCTTTTGTTTTTGCACGTGAAGGCGATTAGAGAAGTTCTGTTTTCGGGATTTTGGGGGCCATAGATCTTTATTGTTGGTATTTCCCCTAATATTTTTAGCGCCTCGCCTATTAGAATTTTCTCGTGATGTTCTATGTTATTCATTGCTTTTTCCACATCCGAGCTTTCCAATTTTTTATCAGTCATAAAATACTTATATTGCCCGGGGTTCAAAGAAAAGTCTATTAATAATCTTATAGCTTGGGCAGAAAGGATTGTCCCTAAAATGTTTGGGGTCCCGGCTGTAAATTTCCAGGGAAGCGTGTTGTATTCCACTTTTTCCGGAGTGACCTTTCCTTCCGCGATCATATCTCCTCCGTAAAGAAACGGCCTCATTCTTTCAAGCAACTCTTCTCTTGCGGACAGGGCGCCAACGCCAAAAGGGGCAAGCATTTTATGAAAAGACCAAACGAGAAAATCTATGTCTAATTTCCTGGCGTCAATAAACATGTTCGGCACTGTCTGGGCGCCGTCAATCAGAAGATAAGATTTTTTCTCGCCGTTTGGTTGCGTATAACCGCTTGAATGGGCGATCTCTCTCACCTTTTCTATCGGATTTTTCGTTCCCAAAAAATTAGACGCGCCCGTGCAGCATATCAATTTAGTCCTTTCATCCACCAAGGATTTAAGATGAGCCAGATCGAGTTCTCCTGTTTCCTTGTCAAACCTTGCAAGCCTGTATTCTACATTGACGTCAAACTTCGGGAGTATCTCTTTGCACAATCCATACCAAGGCACATAGTTTGAATTGTGCTCCATAAGCGTTGTAACCACATTGTCACCGTCTTTGAATTCAGTCATTAAAGAATACATGACCGAATTAATCGCCTCGGTGGTATTCCTATATAAGATAATATTTCTTTTTGATGGAGCATTGATAAATTGCGCGATAGTATCATAAGCGGCCTCGAATTTCTCGGTAGTCAACAATGAAGCAACGGATTGTCCCCTGCGAACGTTGTCATATTGCACAACAAGTTCTTTCAATAAACTTAACAATTGAATCGGAACCTGCGTGCTCGCCGCGTTATTTGAAACGGTTCTTCCTGAGTTTATTGCCGGAAAAAACCTTTTTATTTTCTGAGTTTTAATCATTATTTAGTAATTCAATTTTTTTGGGGCTGGCAGAATGCCCGATATTTCCCCGGCCGACAACGCGGAATTTGAAAAAGAAGCAGTTTAAAAACCGCATTATTATCCAGCTGATTTTTTGCGCCGTTGAAATTTTCATAGCCCTCCTTCTTGATTATACCATAACAGACGCTTTTTGCGGGCTGTGGAAATCTGGCTTATCGTCACGGGGCGATTTGTGATATAATAAATAGACAAGGAATCCACAGTTTTTCATTTTGTCATTCCGGGCTTGACCCGGAATCTATAGCATGTTTAATTTACTGGATTCCCGCCTTCGCGGGAATGACAGTCAAGCCCTCCCGTGGCCTCTAAAGATATTCTATCACAATTAAACCCAATTTCGCAGTGCCGGCAGTATAATCTAGGCCTTTGGCAGTGCCCAGCGTTTCTAACGATTGTCATGGGTGTTGTTACGATTGGCACGATGCTGGGAACTTATCTTATCGCCTATTTCTTTGTAGACCAGCCGGAGATCGCGGCCCTAATTGTGATTATAGCAACTGGAATTATTTTTATTGTCGGCCATTTTATTATTAGCGGCTTTGTTTATTTGGCGGAGGCCAACCGGATGAAGTCGGAGTTTGTTAGCATTACTTCGCACCAATTGCGAACGCCGTTGTCGGCGGTGAAGTGGTCGCTTAATTTGCTAATGGACGAGCGGTGGCAGAAGTTGGACCAGAAACAAAAAGAATACTTTGAAATTATGAAGACCAGCAATAATCGAATGATTCGGCTGGTCAACGATTTGTTGGATGTTTCCCGAATTGAGCAGGGACGCTTGGACATGAGACCAGGAAAGTTTTCTCTAGATGACATGATTCGCGACCTCATAGCCGAAATAACACCTATCGCCAGAGATGGCGGAGTCAGTTTGGGCTTTGAGGTCGAGGGGGGGGTGCCCGAGGGCTGGGCTGATGCCGAGAGAGTTCGGTTGGTGCTTCAAAACTTGGTAGACAATGCTGTTAAATATTCTAACGATGGTGGCGCGGTTAAAATAAAATTAGGCCGGTTCGGAAATTTTTTGAAATGCGAGGTCCATGATAACGGAGTTGGCATCCCCGAGCATCAGAAGGCGGATGTTTTCCAAAAGTTTTTTCGCAGTGATAATGTTAGAAAATATCAGACAGAGGGCACTGGCCTTGGTTTGTTTATCGCCAAGGGAATAGTTGACGCCCTGGGGGGAAAGATCGGATTTAGTTCAAAAGAAAATCAGGGCAGCGATTTCTGGTTTACCATACCAATTGCTAAATAATTAAAAAGATTATCAATCACCAATGCGCGAGGTTTAAACAATATATGGATTTTCCTATCTATTGTTTAAATTCGTGTTTTCGTGAACGTTCTAAAGTATGACTAAAATTATATTTGTTGAAGATGAGCCGACGCTCCAAAAAACCCTGTGTGACGTTTTGCGGAAAGAAGGATACGACGTTAAGGCGGCTTTTGACGGAGTCGCCGGATTAGAATTGATCAAGCTCGAAAAGCCCGATTTGGTTTTACTGGACCTCATTTTGCCCAAAATGGATGGCTTTACGGTTTTGAAGAAAATGAGGGAAGACGAGGAAACAAAGGACATCCCGGTTATGATTTTGACTAACCTGGAGGGAACTTTCGACGTAGAAAGGGTCTTGGAACTTGGCGCGACCACTTACTTGGTTAAGGCAAATTATGAGTTACGCGAAGTGGTTGAAAAGATAAAAAAGATGTTAGAGAAATAAATTTGACTACCGACTACGGCTAACCGACTACGGCTATTGCGGTAGTCCATAGTCCGTAAGCGGTAAGCAGATAGATGCGCGTATCTGACCAACAACTTAAAGCGTTTTTGTTAGATGCCGGTTTGGCGACCGAATCTCAGCTTGCCAAGGCGGAATCTGAAGCTAAGCGGAAACAGCAGCGGCTGGGTGAGGTTTTGGTCGGACAGGGAACAGTAAAGCCGGCCGACCTGGCGAGGTTGCAGGCTTATATTCTGGGAATTCCTTTTGTTAGCCTCGAAAAAGAAATCATTCCGCGCGGGACGTTGGAAATTATTCCTGAGGCGGTTGCCCGAGAACATAATATCGTTGTTTTCAAGAAATCTGGCGGCAATTTGGAGGTGGCGATGCTTGACCCGGAAGACCTGCAAACCATCGAATTCATTAAGAAAAAATCTAATCTTAGAATTTTGCCTCGTTTGACCAACGAAAACAGCATCAAAACCGTTCTTCAGCAGTATCAAAAACCCTTGCAGGCGGAATTTGACGAAATGGTTGACGA
>Ga0100398_1002057_pt1 | contig 17049 bp, 10 predicted proteins | sample CryGeymeta201522_FD_81568 | JGI IMG/M metagenome (GOLD analysis project Ga0100398, IMG submission 81568) | Groundwater microbial communities from Crystal Geyser aquifers in Utah, USA - Crystal Geyser metaG 2015-22 | ecosystem: Environmental > Aquatic > Deep subsurface > Groundwater | place: USA...
AACCCAGCAACGTGGTTTAGCAAGGCTAATCCCGCACAAGAACAAATTAGAAATGAGGAAGGCACTGATATCTATACGGATACGCGTACTGGATATGGGCTAGCTTTCACTCAATTAGAGTCAGTTAACCGTGGTGTTAATTTACTAGTAAATGCAATTTCAAGTCTAGACTATGATATTAGAGATAAAGTAGTTGATGGCATTGTTGCAGGTATGAGAATCAAAGGACTTAATAATCTACTCAACTACCGACCAAACCCATTTCAATCAGTACAAGACTTCAGAACTAATATTTTTACAGATTTCATTCTAGAAGGTAATATTTTCATCTACTATGATGGAGCATTCTTATACCATCTACCAGCATCTAGCGTCGATATCGTTACTGATGCTAAGACTTTAGTAGCTAAATACATCTACAATGGTATAACAGATATGAAGCCCGACGAAGTTATCCATATTAAGGATATTAGTTCAAATACTATATACAGAGGATCTAGTAGACTCGCAGCAGCAACTAGAAGTATTAATACTCTATACAAGATGCAGACATTCCAAGATCAATTTTTTGATAATGGAGCAGTTGCAGGTATCGTATTAACTACAGAAAATACTCTTAGTCAAATTGCAAAAGAAAAAACAATCAACTCATGGTCTCAAAAGTATAGCCCTAAAAACGGGGCTAGACGCCCAATGATTCTAGATAGTGGGCTAAAACCAAGTCCCATCTCTAGCGCAACGTTCCAAGAAATGGACTTTGATACCAGCATTAAAACACATGATATTAAGATATTAAAAGCACTCGGAATCCCGCCCCTTCTTTTAGACGGAGGAAACAATGCTAATATATCCCCCAACCTAAGATTATTTTACCTAGAAACAGTAATGCCTATTGTTACTAAGTATGTATCTGCCATGGAACGCTTTTTCGGATATGACATTGGGGCAATTACATCCTCTGTATCTGCATTGCAGCCAGAACTTAAAGACGTAGCTGCGTATCATTCGACATTAGTAAATGCGGGTATTCTAACCCCTAACGAGGCTAGAATTGAACTGCGTTATGAGAAACTAGATGGTGCTGATGAAATAAGGATCCCAGCTAATATAGCGGGTTCTGCATCAAACCCTAGTGAAGGTGGTGCTCCTAAGAAGCCTATAGCACCGAAACCATCAAAGGAGTAATATGGTAGATAAAAATAAAGTACTATACATTAATAGTGCTTTTACCAAAGAACTCCCTAAGACATCTGATGATATTGAATCTATCTATATTGAGGGCTATGCTAGTACCGTAGACATTGATAGGGGTGGAGATGTAGTACCTGCTAGCGTATGGAAAAAGGGTATTGAAAACTACCTAAAAAATCCTATTATTCTAGCACAGCATAAGCATGATGACCCTATCGGTCGCATGATTGAGCATAGAGTAGATGAAAAGGGACTCTGGGTAAAAGCAAGAATTTCAGCGGCTGCTGAAGTTTTTAGTTTAATTAAGGACGAAGTCCTTACAGCATTCAGTATCGGGTTTAGAATCCTAGATGCAGAATATAATGCAGCCGCAGAAGTATTTCTAATTACAGACCTGGAACTAGTGGAAATTTCCGTAGTATCAGTTCCAATGAATCAGAATACTTTATTTAACCTCTCTAAGGCATTTGATAGTGCTGAAGAATATAATAGTTTCAAAGCTCAATTTATACCCAAAGGCGAATCAGCTAAAGGGCTAGAATCTCTTGCAGATAAAACGAGCACACTCAAAAAGGAATGGAATATGGATCCAAAAGAACTACAACTTATGCTTGATAATGCTGCTAAAACTGCAGCCGAACAAGCCACTAAGGCACTATTAACTGCTCAAGCAGCAGAAAAAGCAGCCGCAGAAGCAGAAGCAAAAGCTGCTGCTGAAATGGAAGCAAAAATCAAGGCTGCAGTTGCTCTAGCAACTCCAACCACAACCGGTGTTGAAGCACTAATGGCTACCGTTGAAAAGCGTCTAGCTGATAGCGAGTCTGCATCTAAATCAGCACTAGAAGGCCTACAAGCTACTCTAGCTGAAAAATCAGCCGAAATCCTAGCTATGCAAAAGTCCAAAATGACTTTCGGCGACGCTAAGGTTGGCGACGTCAGCTATGCTGATAAAGAAACTGCTGTTCTATTATCTAAGATGACTGGTAAGTCAATCGAAAGTACTAAGTTCGGTAAAGAGCTAGCTACTAAAGCTGCTGTTGGCGGAAAAGATCCTTCTCACCAAGCATCTACTACTTGGGAACTTGAAGTTTCTCTAAACATGGAATCTGAAGTTCGTCGTAAGCTAGTTATTGCTCCTTTAATGCGCAACATCACTATGCAGACCAACGTTATGACCATGCCTCTAAACCCAGAAGCAGGATATGGTACTTGGATTACTAACGCTCAGTTTGGTACTTCTGCTTCTGCAGGTGCAAGCCAAACTCACCGTCTATCTGAAATCACCTTAAACGCATACAAACTAGCTACTAACGAGTATCTAATGTATGAAGAAGAGGAAGATTCTCTGATTGCCCTTCTTCCAATTATTCGTGACGCTATGGTTCGTCGTGTTGCTAAGTCTGTTGATAAAGCATACTTACTAGGTACCGGTGTAGGTGCTGATCCAGTTAAAGGACTTGTTAAATATGATGATATCTCTGCTGTAACTGCTCAAGTTGCGAATCCTGGTACCATTGCTATTCTACGTAACCTACGTAAAGACCTAGGTGCTTGGGGTCTTGATCCCGCTGATGTTACCTTTATCGTTAACACTGAATTCTACTATGACCTAATGGAAGATACTGCGTTCCAAACTATGGATAAAGTAGGCACACACGCAACTATCCTTAATGGTCAAATCGGTATGGTTGGTGGAAGCCCTGTTCTAGTATCCGCAGAATTACCTGCTAAGGGTGCTGGTGTTAACACTGGTGGTAATGTTGCTAATGTTGGAGCTATTGCTCTAGTATCTAACAACTTCATCGTTGGTAATCAACGTGGTATTCGTTTTGATACTCAAGACCTAGTGGAAACTCAACGTAAGGTTCTAGTTGCTTCATTACGTACAGGTATGACACAACTTACTACTAACCAAGGTCAAGGGATATCCGCGTTTAGGTGGCTCGTATAATTAGCTAAACTAATTAACTAGTATGATAGGGCTTTAAACAGCCCTATCTTTAACAAGAGCTTAATGAGTTTTTGTTAAAGATAATCAAATATAGGCGAACGGGTTTAGCGGCCCTGGTAGTAGTAGTGATACTACCTAGCCTTTTCTTTCACTACAAGAGGTTAACATGACAGTAGGAATTTACAAATTAAACTTTAAAGGTACAGATAAAGTTTATATCGGGCAGAGTTTATCATTGGAGACTAGATTAGGTAAGCATATTAAAAAGATGCGAAATAACTCACATTCAAAGAAAATGAACCTAGCGTACTTAGAGTTTGGTGAGCCCACTTTGGAAGTACTATGTGAGTGTGCCGCAAATGAGTTAAATGATTTTGAAAATGAAACTATTGAAATATGGGACGCGGTAAATAATGGGTTTAATACGCTATATACAGCAGAGCAGGTATATAATACTGCTCCAGGAGATAAAAATAGTAACTCCAAGTATAGTAATGGTAAAATAGAGGAAGTATTTTTAATACTCGTACAACAACCAAATATAAGCTTAGTTAACGTATCAGAGCTAACTAATGTTAGTGTGTTAGTTATTAGAAGCATTTCTAGGGGATTAAACCATAAATGGTTACAAGATAAGTATCCAGAAGAGTATAATGTTTTAATAAGCCTAAAAGGATCTAGACGTAGTAATTCTCATTCTGCAGAACAGCGCGGCATTAATTATCCAGATATACTTAGCCCTACCGGTGTTACTTATAAAGTAACAAATGCTAAATTATTTGCTACAAATAATTTACTAGACCCAGCATCTTTTCACAAAGTACTTTGTGGGCAAAGAAAAACACATAAAGGCTGGAAATTAGCCTAGTACAATAAGGAATAAACATGGGATATCCTCTAGTTACAAAAACAGAATATAAGGCGTATGCTGGACTAGTAAGCCCAAATGAAGACGCTAGAATTAATGCACTAATCCCTAAGGTTAGTGATCTAGCTAAGTCAGTATGCCGTAGAACATTTATAGACTATGTAGACGATGTCAAGGTCGAATATTCAGACGGCGGGTACTACACTATTCCATTAGAAGAATATCCCCTTATTGGCGTGACCTCTGTAGAGTATTCTGCTGATTATGGCACCACGTATACTCCGTTAGCCGCAGGCTCAGATTATGCAGTATCAAAAGCTTCTGGTAATATTAGCGCTTTAACTTCAGCAGGTTTCCCATTTAAAATTAATGGATACAAAGTTACTTACACTGCTGGATATGAAACCTTACCTGAGGACTTAAAGCTAGCTATCTTTGATCTAATCACATACTATCTAAAGAACGATAGTGCTATTCACAGCAACAAAGCGCCAGGAACTAATACAGTACAGATTGAGTATGTTACTACAACTAATCTACCTGCTCATATCAAACGTGTGTTTGATTTATATACCTCTAACTATAGTTAATTATGTCTTTCTATACACCCACATGGACTAGAGGATTGTTAAAAGAAGACCATATAAATGTACAAAAACATATTACTAATTCTGATAACGATTTTCGTAGTTACATAGATAGTAATACTCCATTCGTACTATGGTTGGATATAGGGCTAATAAGGGAAAGAATTTTAAATAAATCAGATGCATTTATATCTGAATTAGCTTCAGTAGTATCACCAGATAGGGATGTTTCTAGCATAATAAAAGAATTATTAGATGATGCATATGTTGCAACTATTAATAAATATGCTGAAAATCCTGCATATGAAAAAATAGATAGCAGTCAGCTAGATACTCTACTAAGTGCATTAAGTAATGCTACAGTAGGTAACATTAGAAATACCATTTTATCTAAATTTAAAAGAACAAAGGTAGTAACTAACGTTACTAAAAAGAATAAATCTGTAATGGTTATTCTCCCTAAGTTCACTACTCTAAAATTTGGTACAGTATTTAAAGAAGAACTAAGTAAGCTACTAAAGAAAACTAAAAAGCTTAGTTCGGCAGCTCCAGTAGTAGTATCAGGATGGGGAAGTACGCTAGGTGCAAAAACAGTAGCTGAATCTGAAAAGTCAAGAATGGAAGACTTTATATCTGCTAACTTTGGGGCCTTACAAAATGTAGGCCACATTGAAGTAGATGTAGTATCAGAAGTAGATAAAACAGTAAAAAGAGCACAAAATAGTCCGCGGTTTCTACAGGCACTAATGACGCTGCCAAACGACCTTAAAAGCTTTGAAAAACTGCAACTAAAGTTTTCAAAAGAAACAGGACAAGCAGCTACTAGGCTGAAAATTAGAAAAAAATTTACAGGTTCAAAGTTAGTTTTTGAACTATTAGTAGAGCATGGGCTATCTGTAGGGATACCAGAGAGTCAAAAGGACAACCTATACAAAGCTAGGTTAGAAAAAGCGTTTAGTATAGGGGCCGGATTTACAAATACAATTCGTAAAGACCTATCAATACTACCTAATCTTGAAACTTCTAAGAGTATGTTACAATACTTGACTGCTAGTATTGTAAATAACCTAACAGTAGGTAAGCCTTATAGTACGTATACAAGTAATACTGAGATACTACAAGCTACAAAGATTAAATATAGTAAAGTATCTTCAAAAACAGGTACAACAAAAACCTCTAATAGTACCAGACTTTTACCTATCCGCACAACTAACGGTCAGTTCTACAGCCTAGCAGCTCTTCAAGGTCTTTTAGACGCTCAGCTGCAGCATGTTATAGCCGCTAATATGGGCAATGGCTCAGAGCATAAAATTCTTAACTACCGTACAGGTAGATTTGCAGAATCAGTTAAAGTTGAACGCTTATCAAAGTCAAGGCAGGGTATGATTACCGCCTTCTATAGTTATATGAAAAATCCTTATCAAACATTTGAACCTGGATTTAGACAAGGATCTCCAACAAGCAGAGACCCTAAGCTGCTAATATCGCAATCTATTAGAGAAATAGCTGCTTCTAAAGTAGGTAATAGACTAAGGGCTGTATTAATTTGATCTTGATTTTTGGTATGAAATAGTGTATAATAGGTCATCTTGGAGAAAATTATGACCTGTGGGATTTATAAACTAAAGTTTAATGGTACTGATAAAGTATATATAGGGCAATCAGTAAATATAGAAAAAAGATATAGAGAACACTGTCAAAACCTAATTAACGGTAGCAGTAATATTAAGCTACAAAATGCATATATAGAATTTGGTAGGCCTATTTTAGAAATATTATCTGAATGTAGTATACTAGAGCTCGATACACAAGAAGACGAGTGTATCGATATTTATAATTCAGTAAATAATGGCTATAATATCTATAGTACAGCAAATCAAGTACCTTCGTATACCGGATATGGGTATGGTAATAGTAAGTATTCTAAAGAGAGTATAATAGAAGTATTTACACTATTATGTACCTCTACTATGGCATATACTACTATAAGTAAAATTACTAATGTATCCCCCCAAACTATATGTAATATAAACCTAGGAAAATCTCACTATTGGTTAAAAGAAGAGTACTATAAAGAATATACAAATATGATATCTTTAAATAGTATACCTAGAGACGGCAGTAAGGTAGTTTCAGATAAACTATCGGCAAAGAATAGAGGGATAGTTTATCCTAATATAAGGTCTCCATCAGGAGAAGTATACACTATTGATAATGCGTATAAATTTGCTAAAGAGCATAATTTAGCTCCTAATCATTTTCAAGAAGTATTAAACAAACATAGGAAGTCCCATAAAGGCTGGAAACTAGCATGAGCAAAAGAACAAGTATTCTAAAGGCTATAGCAGCTAAACTAAACGAATGTTTAGATGGTTCACAGTATCCTTCAAATATCTATTCTCAAGCTTTTGCTAAGCTGAAATTTTGGGATGAAATTTCTAATATGCCTGCAGTTTATATGTCTCCCGGTTCAGAGCAACGGGAGTACCTACCAGGAGACTTTACATGGGGATACTTAGGCATTAGTCTTAAGTTATACTGTAAGGGAGAAGATTCAACTGAACAACTAGAACAACTTCTAGAAGATGTAGAATCTGTAATAGACGCTAATAGAGTACTAGTCTATGATATTGTAAATAACTATGAGACAACAGAGATTCTAGTTGTCTCAATCACTACTGATGAAGGGCTTCTAGCCCCATATGCTGTAGGTGAAATCAACTTGCAGGTGAGATATCAACTCATGTAAGTTTAACCAGTATTGCTACGCTAACCACAGATAAATATCTAGTCTAAGCGTTTAGATACACAAATTAAGGAAAAATTATGGCTTTAAATTTATCACGTAATAGTAGAGTATTCTTTACTACTAACGTTAACACCTATGGTGTAGTTCAGAATACAGGATTCACTGCTGCAAATACTCAGGAATTCCAAGTTTTAGATGGTTTCTCGTTCTCTCAAAATGCTAACGCTGATACGGTTACTATCTCTGAAGCAGGTACTGCACCTGTTCGTGGACAGCGTTCATTCAACTCTAGCTTAGCGCCCGTTGACTTCTCATTCTCTACATATGTTCGCCCATATAACGCAACTACAAGCATTAGTGCTGAAGAGTCCGTACTATGGAATGCGCTACTAGGTGTAGAAGATATTAAAGCATCTAACGTACTAACAACTACTGGAGTAACCACAGTAACTTATGCATTTAATGCGGGTACCGGTGTTGCTACTCTTACTCTAGCTGGTTCTGCTATGCCTATTGCAGGTCTATCTACAGGTACTCAAGTTGTTGTTGGTGGTCTAGTTCACGCAACTGATACAGCTATTATTAATGCTGCTGGTTCAATTGTTGGTACGCCTACCGCTACTAGTATTGTTATTGCTCTAGCTAATCCTAAAGCATCAGGTGCCACTATTGCTGCCATTACTATGGCTACTGCTGGTACGGTTAAGTTGTACAAATCAGCCTGGGCTCCAGTTACAACTACTCACTCATACGTGAGTACTGGTGGTTCTAACTATAACCAACTGCAAAAATTCGGTCTTATTTTCTTAGTAGATACAGTTTACTACGTTATTGATAACTGCGCAATGAATCAAGCATCTATTGATTTCGGGCTAGATGCTATTGCTACAATCGCATGGACCGGTCAAGCTACCTCACTTAATACTAATGCAACAGCAGGTGCTGCAGCATTAGCAGCCGCTACCGTTAAGAATACAGTAGCGGCGTTCATTACTAACAAGTTAAGTACTGTTACAATGACTCTGGTTAATGCTCTGGGCGCAACAGCTGCGGGTACCATGTACAATATCGCGCTAACCGGTGGTAATGTTACTATTAATAACAATATTACATATGTAACACCTGCTAATTTAGGTACTATTAATATGCCTATCACGTATTTTACAGGTACTCGTGCTATAAGTGGTACACTAAATGCTTACCTAAAAACTGGTACAAGTAATGAAACCGGTAACTTACTAGCAGATACATTAGCAGCTATTACAAGTGGTAATAGCAACGCTATTGAACCCATGGCTGCTCTAGTAATTACTGTTGGTGGAGCCGGTGCAACTAAGGTTGTGCTAGATATGCCTTCAGTTACTATTACTGTACCAAGTGTCGATGTTCAAGCAGTTGTTTCTACAGCTATTAACTTCACAGCTGCAGGCAGCACCCCAAGTAGCACAGCTAACGCTAATACATTCTCATTAGATAAGACTAATGATATTGCTATCCGCTATTACTCAGTTTAATTAACTTTCCTGTCGCCAGTTTGATCCCTGGCGGCTCTTTTTAACAGTGTTATAACAATTAAAGGAACACAAATGGCAGAATCAACAAACCAAGTAGCAAGTCTTAAATCTCTTCTAGTAGCTAGTAAAGCTGTAGAAGTTGAATACCCCGGCTTGACAGGGTTCACACTAGATGTAGTATTTCTAGCTAGAGATACCCTAGTTAGTATTAGAAAAAAAGCGACTAAAATCGCTTATAAGAATAGACAGCCTGTAGAGGAATTAGACGACAAGCTATTCCTATCTCTGTACGTTAATGCGTGCATTAAGGGATGGAAAGGCCTTAAGCTAAGTTACCTAGAGCAGCTAGCTCCTGTTGACCTAACTGGTCAAGACCCCGAAGCTGAGCTTACCTACTCTCAAGATAACGCTCTATTCCTTATGCAGAATTCTGCTAATTTTGATGCCTTTATTAGTGAAACAGTAACTGAGCTATCAAATTTCACGAAGACCAGTACACCGAAGTAAATAGACTTCTAGTATCTTATTTTCAAAATAGCGCCGTTAGTATGACTAAAGACGCTTATTTTGAAATGTGTGAGGTACTAGGTAATGAGCCTATTGAAGAAGAAATACCTGTAGATTTTGAAGACTTCCCTACGGAAGTTCAACAAGCTTTTTCAGTATATGGAAAACTTAAAGATAATTGGGACGGAATGAATGGCCATTATTTGGGCAAACACTTTGAAGGCATCAGGGATTTATTTTACATACTAGATGTACCGGTTGAAGATCATAAAACAATGTTAGAATTGCTAGATATGATTGACGGACAGCGCTCCCAGTCAATTGCAGACAGACGACCGAAAGATACAAAATAAAAAACCCGCATATAGAAATATATGCGGGTTTTTTATGGGTGGTCAAATTTACTACTTGACTTTTATACGGTATAGTGCTATAATAAGGTTGATAAAATTAATAGCTGTACTATATTTTTACAGCTAATTAGGAGATACTATGGGCGATAATATAGCAAGAGTAAAAGTATTGATAAAAGCAGACGGGTCTGCCGCTCTGGAAAAGCAGTCGTTAAACACTGCTAATAACTACACACGTGCTACTAAAGCAGCCAATAGTATTAAGCCAGGGGGTGCTGCTATTAACTCTTCCTATGCTACTCCAGCATACCAAAAGAGTATACCAGAGACAGCTAATACTGTTACTGATAAAGGTTACGGTGTTACTAGAGCTGCGGTAGGTACAGGAGCTGCTGGTAGAGACTTTTCTAAACAAGCCCAAGGTCTTGGTGGCTTAGTTGGTCTTTATGCTACTTTTGCTGCTAATATCTTTGCGGTCGGTGCTGCGTTTCAGGCTCTGAATAAAGCCGCCCAGGTAGAGAGACTAACTAAAGCAGTAGAGGTAATGAGTATTAGCACAGGTAATAACCTGGGCGCTATCTCTAAAAACTTAGTAGAAGCATCAGGATACGCCCTTAGCTTTGCTGAAGCAATGCAGTTTACCAATATTGGTACTTCTGCAGGATTAGCTGCAAAACAAATTGAAGGGTTAACTAAAATTGCTAAAGGTGCAGCTAATGCACTTGGTCGTGATGTGGGAGACTCTGTACGCCGTATTATTCAAGGTACTGCAAAGCAAGAACAAGAAATTTTAGATGAACTAGGTATTTTTATTAAAGCATCACAGGCGTACTCCAAGTTCGCTGCTGAGATGAATATCAAAGTAGCAGATATGACAGGCGCTCAAAGAACTCAGGCATACGCTAATGAGGTGGAGCGTCTCGGCCAAAAATGGACCGAATTCGCAGAAATCCCCGATCCATTTAGTAAGTTTACCGCTACTGGAAAAAATGCTCTTAATGATCTACTTGTAGGCATTAATAATGTCTTTACACCTTTACTAAATTTTCTAAGTCAGTCTGAAGGGGCTATTAAAGCATTAATCGTACTAATTTCGAGTGGGCTAGCTAAACGTGCGCTACCTGAAATTGGAGGTATACTTAATAACCTATTTACTTTTGATAAAGCTAGAATAGCTAAAGAGGCTGCAGAGGCACAGCAACAAATTATAAATGCATATGTAGATGCAACAGCTAAGTTAACCGCATTAAAGAAAGCCCGTGAAGCACTAAGTATACCTACATTAGAAGCCGGTTCTTTTAAAGAAATTGTAGGTAATTCTGCGTATAAAAGTACTAAAAATAGTGGTATTAGTCTTACCAAACTGTCACAAGCATTTATAGGGACAGAAAAAGATCCTTTAAATAATCTAAGTACCTATACTAGTATTGAACTAGTAAATAAAAAGATTGAAGAAAGCCTTCTTAATCAATTGAAAGATAGTAAGGTTCAAGATAGACTATTACAAAGTTTAATTGATAAAAAGATTATTGCAGAAAATAGCACTTTAGCTGAAGTTACACTTAATAAAGAAGGGTTAAGAATATCTCAGGCGTTATTTGGTACTATTAATGAGATAAATGCTGCTAGTGCAAAAGGCCTAGCTATAGATGAGCAAACAGCTGTAGCTGCTAGTACACAACTCGCAGCTAAAAAAGCTATGGCTACACTGCCTAAAGGAGTGGCTAAGGAAGGATTAGCATCAGCTACATCTACAGTAATAACTAGTAGCCCTATAATTGCAAATACTGACGCAGTTACCACAAATAGTCAGGCTAAGGCTAAAAACGCAGTACAAACAGAGGCAATGGTTTTAGCTAGTAACTCTAGTACTATTAGTTCTGAGAAGAGTACGTTAGCTACTAGTACAAGTACTAAAGCTCTTGCTACTAACTTAACAATGCGACAGGCATATAATAAAGGTTTAGCTACATCATCAACTTTTGAAGGGTTACTTACTGCAAATAGTATTAATTTAAGCGGTAAGTTGAAAATTATTGGGGCAGAGCTAGCTATGGCAGCTACTACCTCAGTAGCTTTTGGAGGTGGAGTAGGTTTTGCAGCAGGAGCTGCAGAAATGCTAGGACTAGCTTTAAAAACTGTATCACTATCTCTAAAAGGAATTATAGCTGTAGCAAGTGCCGCATTAATGCCACTTATGCTAGTATGGACAGGCTGGGAAATGTTCGGGGATACCATTAAAAAATGGATAGGTATTGATACAGAAGCCGAAAAACGCTTAGAAGAATCTACAGCTAAGCAAAAAGAATATGCAGAAACTGTAGGGCTTGCAGCTCTATCTTTAAAACAAGTTAATGAAGCTAGATTGACAGGTATAGGTAGTATTGAAGAAAAAATACACTATGATACTGTAGAACTTAATGCTTTCAAAGGGCATGTAGAGGCTTACGAAAAATTAGTTGAAGAGAAAAAGGTAGCAAGAGAAAAAGAAACCTTAGACAGTCTTAAAAAGGATAGTAAGCCTGGAGCAGTATTCTCAGAAGAGGTCTTTCATCTAAAACAAATGGCAGAATCTGAAAGATTAACTGAAAAACAGAAGATAAGGACTTTAGAGCTAGCGGATGCTGTACAGAAGGCTGAAAATGCTTTATCTATGGCATACGGGCCAGGAAGGGTTGTTGCACAAACAAACCTTAATAACGTATTAGCTATTACCTCTTTACATACTAAAGATATTTATAAAAATGCTGAACAAAATAGTGCACAAAATGGTAAATTTCAGTCTTCTATTGAGTTGGTTACTAAAGCTTTTGAAGAACAATTTAAAGCAAACACTAAACTCGGTGACCCTAGTTTAGGTCTAAATACAGAAAAAGCAAAAAATACTTATGAAGGATTAGCTACAGTACTTGATTCAAGTATGGGAGCTACTATTAAATATGAGGGTGTACAAAGGCTGCTAGCTAAAGGTATTGCTGCTGGTGGAAAAACTGCTGCAATAGCTACAGGGATGTACAAAGCCTTAGCAGAAACACAGGCTATAGCATCTATGTTCTTACTAGAGGGTAGAATATCCCCAGAAGAGTTTGCTAGACGTATGGAATCTGCGTTTCAAGATGCTAAGAAGGGTTTATTAGATTTAGCCTTTTCTATGAATGATGTAAAAGCACCAAAAGCAATAAAACCATATAGCGACGAGTCAAAACGCCAGTTTAAAGCACTTCAGGATGACATAGATTTAATTACTATTAAGATGAAGCAGCTTGCTACAGAAGAAAAAAAGGATTCAGCGCTTCAAGCTAGATTAAAAGCTATTAATGGTATAGTGTCAGCTGAAGCCTTAGCTAATGAGAAGGTATATAGAGATAAGCAAGCACAGTTTACTTTAGATAAGGAAATGGGCGACGCTAAACTTGCTCTAGAAAAGGTTTTACAGAATAAGACTAATAAAGGAGCTGAGGGTAAACAAGCTATAGAGGCTGCTAAGGCAGTTTATATTAGTAAGTTACAAGTTTTGGGACTTACTAAAATAGAGTTAGATACTCTATCTGAAATTAAATTTGGTACAGATTTAATTAATAAGGCTACTGCAGATAGAAACGTTATACTAAAAAATCAAGCAGACCTACTAGCAATAGATAATGGGTACACTCAGCAAAAATTAGATACTCAAATAGCCGAACTAAACTATGCAAAAGAGTTAGGCTATATGACTGGTCAAGAGATTGTAAATGCTGAGTATTTACTAGAAGTAGAGAGACAGAAACAGGCACTTAAAAATAGTCAATCATCTTTAGTTTCTAAGTATGAGTCAGATATTGCACAACCTACTTCAGTATTAACAACTGAAGGAAGTACCGAGGAGGATAAGGCCGCAGCAGTAGCAAAAATACTAGAACTCAATGCTTTATACCAGTTACAAAATGCTTTAATTTTATCAGGAGCCGAAGGTTTAGCCGCACAAACTGCTAAAGCTCAAGAACTTAAAGTAGTCTTGGCAAGTAATAATGATACTATGAAATATATGGTTTCTATTACTGAAAGTTTATCCGCAGTATTTGGGGATCTAGGTACTAATATAGGTAAAACTGGTGAGGCTTTGCTAAAAATGGCCCACGATGATACTAATTATTTAAAAAATAAAGCGAAACTAGAAAAAGAACTAGAGTCTATATCTGATGATGATAAATATACAGAAAAGTATAACGAAATAAAGAACTTAGATAAAAAGGCATTAAAAGATCAGCTTTCTAATATTGGTACGCTTGCGGGTGCAAGTAAGAAGATGTTTGCAGAAAAAACTACTGCGTATAAGGTAATTAATGCAGTAGAGAAGGCTAGTTATGCATTTAAACTAGCACTACAGATTAAAGATATGGCTATGGATTCTGCAGCCTTCTTAAAGAAAATATTCTTCGTTCAGGCTGAAGTACCTATAGTTGCTGGAGCTACTGCAGCTAAAACGGGTATAGAACTAGCAGGTCAAGCTGCTACTATGCCAGCAAAAATTGCAGGTACTTATGCTAGTTTTATGGCTATGCTTGGGCCCTTTGGACCCCCAGCCGCAGCACTTGCTATAGCCGCATTTATAGGTTCTTTTGCAGGTGGCGGTAGCTCATCAGTTAACCTTTCGGGGCTAACTTCCGCAGATAAACAAGAAACTCAAGGTACTGGAATATCCTGGGTTAATGGGCAGAAGGTCGAGAACGGCGGCGGAGTATTTGGAGATACAGAAGCTAAGTCAACCGCAATAGTAGACTCTTTAGAGATTCTAAAGAATAATTCTATTACCGGTCTTAAGTATGATAATAAACTATTAAGGGCTATGGAGAAAGTAGCTGCAGCAGTAAGTGACGCGGCTACATCAATATATCAAATTCCCGGATTACGTATAGGTTCAGCTTTCGGCACACAGGAGGGAACATCTGGCGGAACTACCTTTGGCTGGGGCACCACAAGGTCTACAAGTATTGCAGATTCTGGTATTAAACTACAAGGTAGTTTCGCCCAATTAACAGATGCTACAAGCAAAGCAGCAAAGATTTATGAAACTGTTATAACTACAAAAAATAGTTCTAGCTTCTTTGGTCTTAGAAAGAGCTCTTCAAGTTCTACTTCTACAAATATTAAGAATTTAGAGGAAGAACAAGCGCAAGCAATTGCTGACATTTTTGCTAATGCTACAGATATGTTTATTGAAATTGGTAAATCTGCTGGTATAGCTAAAGATACTATTATTAATACATTAGCTCATCTACCCATCGACCTAGAAACTTCTACTAGAGGTTTAACAGGTAAAGCATTAGAAGATGAGCTAAATTCAGTAGTAGGTAATGCCCTATCACAAGGTACTAAGTCTATATTTAGTCAATTTGATAAGTATAAAAAATTTGGAGAAGACTATTTAACAACAACTATTAGAGTAGTTGATGGTAACGATAAGGTTGACCAAGCTCTTAGAGCTATGGCTAGTACTTATGATGTTACTACAGATAAGATTATAGACTCAACTAAAGTGTATAGTACGGCCTTTTTTGGTCTAATAGGTATAGTACAGAAAGCTTTTAATACTATATCTAAGTTTGATATTTCAGAAGCTCTAATTAAATTAGCGGGTGGTTTAGAAAACTTTATGACACAAGCTCAGTTCTTTAGAGATAATTTCTTAACTGCAGAACAAAAACTTGTAGGTGTACAGGCCGCTACAGAGAAAGAGCTTACCCGATTAGGATTAAGTGCAGATACTACTAAAGAACAGTTAGCTGCTGTTGTTATAGGATTAGACCTTACAAATCCAACTACCCGGGAATTTTATCAAAGTATTATGGACTTAGCTCCTGGCTTTGAAGAAATGAAAAGTCTAGCGGAAGAGGTGAAAAGTAAAGTAGATGCCGATGTAGCTGAAGCTGAAAGTAAAGCTAAAGAGACTCGTAATATTACGATTGATCTAATAAGGCTACAAGGTAAAATGACTGAAGCTCTAAATATGACTAGAGCGGATGAGTTAGCTACGCTAAGTGGTACTGATAAATTGATACAGCAACAAATATACTTAGAGCAAGATTTAGCAAAAGTACGTAGTCAAGAGACTAACATATTAGTTGCACAAAATAGATCTACAGAAGCATTAAATGCTAAAAGATCAGAAGAGCTTCGTAATATGGAAGACTTATTAAAACCAGGTCAAGAATACCTGTATGCTCTAGAAGACGAAGCGGCTTTAAAAGCAAAAATAGTTACTGCATACAATAAGGAAAATTCTGCCTTTAAAGCTACTATTAATACTTTAGGTACCGCAATTAAAACATTAACAGGGTACAGGACCTCATTACTAACCAACGATAAAAGCACCTTAATACCTGCAGCACAATACCAAGAATTAAAATCTCAAGTTAACTATTTATCGGGTATAGCTACTAGCATAGCAGTAACTGATTCAGAAATACAGGCAAAGAATGACGCAATTAGTAAACTACCTACAGTTACTGGTGACTTTTTAACTGCATCTAAGACACTATATGCTAGTTCAGAACAATATACTCAAGATTTTAACTCTATACTAGGATTACTAGATACAGTAGGAAGCTCTCTTCTATCACAAAAGACTGATGCAGAACTACAGCTTGAGGCTCTAGACGAGAGTGTTGCTTTCCTAAATACTATATCTAATACCACTGAAACGGTATCACAACTATTAGCCCAATATTTACCTCTAATGTCTGCTACTGAAACGGCTAGACTAGCTGCGGTAGAAGGAGGTAGTAGTGCTGCAGCTACTATATCTATTCCAGCTTTTGCATCTGGAGGTATAGCACAAGGTACTGTACTAGTAGGTGAAAGAGGTCCTGAAGTTGTAAACTTTAGTAATCCTGGTAGAGTTTATTCTAATATAGCAAGTAATGATTTACTTAATACTAAAGAGTTAGTTGCTGAAATTAAAGCTTTACGAAATGAAGTATCACAACTAAGAAAAGAGCAAAATGAGCAAACAGGTCATTTAATAGCTACTAATTACGATGCAAATAGTAAAGCAGCAAATAGAATAGTTACGGTCACTGAAGAGGCTAGTAATAAAACCTTATGGGAAAAAAGATCAGCAGTTAAGGTGGCATAAGCATAAAACTCCCTACTAAAGAGGGGGTTTTATGCTCACTAAAATTTTACTTGACCTAGGGTACCTTTAGGGGTATAATAGTAATAATTTAAAAATCGGAGAATATTAATGCTAAACTTTCAAGCTTGGTTAGAAAGCCCTTCCGCTATACGTGGAATACTTATAGAAGCGGGTGTATTAAAGTATAATGGTAGTACCTGGGTAGATACAAAAGT
>Ga0100398_1002065_pt1 | contig 17013 bp, 13 predicted proteins | sample CryGeymeta201522_FD_81568 | JGI IMG/M metagenome (GOLD analysis project Ga0100398, IMG submission 81568) | Groundwater microbial communities from Crystal Geyser aquifers in Utah, USA - Crystal Geyser metaG 2015-22 | ecosystem: Environmental > Aquatic > Deep subsurface > Groundwater | place: USA...
AACCGTGCACACGGATTTATTTGCGAAACTTGAAGAACTCGATGACAAAGTTGATGTGCCGTTGCATGGCCGCAAACGCGGCCTCGGCGTCGTGGGTGCGGATGCACTCGTGAATGGCGTGATGCTGCTTCAGAATTCCTTTGATGTTATCGGGGTTCTCGTAAAGATGGGAAAGGTTCTTTTTGATCCCGACGAATAAATAATCGTAAAAGCTCCGCATCAGGTTGACCTGAACGGGATTCTTGGTGGCGTAGGCGATGGCCATGTGAAAGGCGACGTCCGCTTCCGTCCCCAGCCTCCCGGATTCGGTTTCATCCCGCATTTCCTGGATGCTTTTTTCCAGGAGCATGATGTCCTTCTCGCTTGCCCGGTTGGCGGCCAGCAGCGCGGCGTTGCACTCCAATCCCATCCGCACCTCGAGCAGGTCGTGGATGGTGGCGTCTTCGTTTTCCATGGCCATGGCCAAGGGGTTTTCGCCGCGGAGTTCCGGCGATTGCACGAAAGTTCCCTGCCCCTGGCGGTGCTCCAGCAGTCCCAGGGTAACCAGCTTGTTGATGGCATCGCGCACCGATGACCGGCTGACCTCAAGCACGCGGGCCAGGTCGCGTTCCGGCATGATCTGCTCGCCGGGTTTGATGTCCCCCCGAAAAATCGATTCCCGCAGCTGTTCGAACACCTGGTCGGATATCCGCTTGAGTTTGATCGGCTTCAGGTCCATCGGATCCTTCATCCCCTGGTTGTGGCTAGTGGTGGACAGCCTGGCGATCGGACGCCGGGTTCGACCATGGAGATCGGCCTCCCCGGCCACCGGTCCGTGCGTGCCGGCCCCCCTTGACCCCGGGCAGTCAACGGCCGGGTCTTCACGGCGCGGTCATTTTACGCGAGGCCCCTCGGGGTTGCAAACCCCAAGCAGTCGCAACAGCACCGTCCAGGATTTCCTCCTTTGAGGGTCCCGCGACTCGAGCAGAAAAACCCTCGGTGCCCTAATGGGTCGGACCAATACTAAACAGACCCATGGAACTTTGGCAAGGGCAATGGCACTGGTCCAACGATGAAAAGATAATTTAATTTACCGATAGTACTATGTAAAAAAATTCCAAAGTTTTTTCTTGACCTCATGCAAAAATTCTCATATGAAAGGTCCGACCACTGAATTCGGCGCTCTCATCCTTTCTGGGTACCGGCGGCGCCGGACGGTGAGCCGGGGGTGGCCTGCCGCTTGCTGTCGAGGCGGTTATTGATCAACTGCAAAGGCGAGATGGAGGAGGTTGCAACGATGAAGAGCATTTTGAACATGGTGCTGGCGTTGGTGGTGGCGGCTGGGTTGTCCCTCAATGCCGCCGAAGCGGCCGAGAAACGGGAGAAGTTCGGGGTGGACAAACGCAGCGAGGTGGCCAAGCGGGTCGACTTCAAACCCTCGACGGAAAAAATCCGCTGGAAGATGGTGATGCCCTGGTCCAAGGGCCTGCTGTTTTATGATGTGGCCGTGCATTTTGCCGACAGTGTTCGGCTGGCTTCCGGCGGCCGCCTGGATATCAAACCGTTTTCAGCCGGTGAACTGGTTCCGGCCATGCAGACCTTCGATGCCGTCAGTCAGGGTTCGGCCCAGGTGGGTCACGACTGGCCCGGATACTGGAAGGGCAAGAACGAGGCTTTTGTGCCCCTAGCCGACGTCCCTTTCGGCCTCGATCCGGAAGGCTACAACATCTGGCTGTATGAACGCGGCGGCCTGGAAATGATGCAGGAACTCTACGGCCGTTACAACCTGGTGGCGCTGCCCTGCGGGCAGACCGGCCAGGACATGGGGCTTTTTTCCAATAAGAAGGCCACCAAGATGGAGGATTTCAAAGGCCTGCGCGTGCGCACGGTCGGCTGGTACATGGACATTCTCAATAACCTGGGCGCTTCGGTCAGCCCGCTGCCCGGCGGCGAGGTTTATCTCGCCCTGGAACGTGGGGTGATCGACGCGGCCGAATTTTCGGCGCCGGCCATGAACTACCCCATGGGATTCGACGAAATCACCAAGTTCGTCATCGAACCCGGGGTCCATCAGCCGGCCAGCCAATGTGCCATTTTCTTCAATAAAGAGGCCTACGACAAGCTTCCCGAGGACCTGAAATACATCATCGATATCAGCGCCAAGGAAACCCAATTGTGGTCGCTCAACTGGATCAACAACCTCAATTCCGAAGCCATGAACAGGTTCGCCAAGAAGGTCGAGATCGTTCAGATGGATAAGGAAACCCTACAGCAGTTCCGCAAGACCACCCAAGAATACACGGAAAGTCTGAAGGCTAAGAACCCCGATGTTAAGAAAATCCTGGATTCCCAGGAAGAATTCGTCAAGTCCTTCGCGCCCTGGCGGGAAGCCCGCGGCAATGTGGCTCCCTGGCCCTATGAGGACTATATCAAGGGCAAGATGGCTCAATAAATGAGCCGCAAGAACACACAAGCGGCCCTTTGACCGCCGGCGAACGGACGAAGGGCCGCGCGTTCCGAGCAGGGATTGACTGGTGAGGTGTTTCTTATGCTAGGAAAAATCAGCTCAAGGATTGACGCGTTCAGCCGCAAAGAGGGGGAGTGGAGTGCCTTGCTGATCCTTCCCCTGACCATCGTGGTCATCTATGAAGTCATCATGCGCTATGCCTTCGATGCGCCCACCATTTGGGGCTTCGAGTTGACGACTTTTCTCTATGGGGTGCATTTCATGCTCGGCTTGGCTTACACGGACGTGACCGACGGGCATGTCAAGGTGGATATCTTTACCGCCCGAGCCAGGACGCGCACCCAGGTCATCATCGTGCTTCTGACCAACCTGATCATCTTTTTGCCCGTATTCACCTGTCTGACCATCTGGGCCTGGAAGTTTGCCATCACCTCCACCCTGCAACTTGAACTCAACTCCACCAGCTGGTCTCCGGCGATCTGGCCGGTCAAGCTGATCATGGCGGTGTCCTTCAGTTTTCTCCTGATCCAAGGTATTTCAACGATTCTCAAGGCAATCCATACACTTTCGTCTGCCAAGAAGGCCTGATAGGAGCCTGGAGGGATAGCGCCCATGAGCTTGGAATTACTAACGGTGGCGATGTTCGTGACCCTGATCCTGTCGATCACCCTGGGGCATCAACTGGCCTTCACCCTGGCGGGCGTGGCCACCTTGTTTGGGCTGATCGACAATGGTTTCAACCTACCGGGGCTGTTCGACCTGTATGCCAATAACGTCTGGGGCCTGATGAACAACTACACCCTGGTGGCCGTGCCCCTGTTCATCTTCATGGCCCAACTGCTGGATCAATCCAAGGTGGCCGAAGCCCTGTTTGAATCGCTCTACGTGGTCCTGGGCAGCGTCAAGGGTGGCCTGGGCCTGGCCGTGGTGGTGGTGTGCACCGTGTTTGCCGCCACCACCGGCATCATCGGCGCCTCGGTGGTGGCCATGGGGTTGCTGGCCGCGCCGGCGCTGATGAGCAAGGGCTATCAGAAAGAGATGACCAGCGGCATTATCTGCGCCTCGGGCACCCTGGGCATTCTGATTCCGCCCAGCATCATGATGGTGGTTTACGCCGGTCTCACCGGCCTGAAGGAAACCTCGGTGGGCAACCTGTTTGCCGGGGCCATTTTCCCTGGGTTGCTGCTGTCCGGTTTGTATTTTCTCTACATTGTTGTACGCTGCAATCTCAATCCCGAACTCGGACCGCCCATCACCAAGCAAGAGGCCAGCCAGTACACCCGTTCCCAGAAATGGGGCATGACCCTGAAATCCCTGCTTCCGCCCCTGGGGCTGATTTTGATGGTCATGGGCACCATCTTGGCCGGCGTGGCCACGGCCACCGAGGCCGCAGCCATGGGCGCCTTGGGCGCATTCCTGTTGGCCCTGTTCAACCGGGCCATCACCTGGCAGGTGATCCGTAAATCCAGCATCGCCACCCTAAAGACCACCGCCATGGTGATGATGCTCTTTATCGGCGGCACGTTTTTTTCCACGGTCTTTTTGAGCATGGGCGGCGGCGACGTGGTGGCCGATTTGTTTGTGGGCAGCGGCATGAACCGCTGGCTGGCCTTTGCCATCATGATGTTGATCATTTTTATCCTGGGCATGTTCATCGACTGGGCCGCCATCCTGCTGGTGACCGTCCCCATCTTCATGCCCATTGCCATGCAACTGGACTTTGACCCGCTCTGGTTCGCCATCATGATGTGCGTGAACCTACAAACTTCGTTCTTGACCCCGCCTTTCGGCTATGCGCTGTTTTACTTCAAGGGCGTGGCGCCGGCGGGCTATACCATGATGCATGTCTATAAAGGCATCATGCCTTTTGTCGCCATTCAGATCGTGGGGCTGGTGCTTTTGGCTCTCTTTCCGGCCATCAGCACCTGGCTTCCGGCCTATTTCTTCGGCAGTTGATGGGCCTTCACCGGCTGATCTCAAGTGATCCGGAGGCCGAACCCGGCGGCGACCGCCGGGTCCTTCGCCGGACCTCGAAGGCCGACGGGGAATAATCAGAACCTTGCGCTTTCCAGCGTCTTACTAAAAGGTACCGTCATGCTCAACCCTTCCCTGATCGAGCAATTTAAACACATCGCCGGCCCCGCCAACGTCATGGACGGCGAGGCGGATCGCCATTGCTACTCGTATGATGCCGCCGTGCTGGCCGCGGTGGTGCCGGCCCTGGTGGCGCGGCCGGAAACGACCGAAGCCCTGGGGAAAGTGGTCAGGCTCTGCGGCGACAACGGCCTGCCGCTGACGGTGCGCGGCGCCGGGACCAATCTTTCGGGGGGCACGATCCCGGACCCGCGCGACGGGATCGTGGTGCTAACCAGTGCGCTCAACCGGATCATCGAGATCAACGAAGCGGACCTGTACGCGGTGGTCGAACCCGGGGTGATCACGGCCAAGCTCGCCACCGAGGTGGCGACCCGGGGCCTGTTCTATCCGCCGGACCCGGGCTCGCAATCGGTGTCCACATTGGGCGGCAACGTGGCCGAAAACGCCGGGGGGCTGCGCGGGCTCAAATACGGGGTCACCAAGAACTATGTCATGGGCGTGACTTTTTTCGACACCACCGGGGAACGGATCGTGACCGGGGCCCGGACGGTCAAATGTGTCACCGGATTGAATCTGTCCTCGCTGATGGTCGGCTCGGAGGGGACCCTGGGGGTGTTCAGCGAAATCATTCTCAAGCTGGTGCCCCCGCCGGCGGCCCAAAAGGCGATGATGGTCCTGTTCGATGATACGGCCAAGGCTTCCCAGGCTGTTGCGGCCATCATCGCGGCCAAAATCGTGCCGTGCACCCTGGAGTTCCTCGACAATTTCACCATCCGCGCCGTGGAAGACTATGCCAAGGCCGGCCTTCCGGTGGAGGCTCGGGCCCTGTTGCTGATCGAGGTCGACGGCCACCCGGCCCAGGTGGCCGACGAGGCCGCCCGGGTGGAAGCCATCTGCAAGCAAATTGGCGCCACCGGGGTCCAGGTGGCGCGAAGCGCCGCGGAGCGCGACAAGGTCTGGGCGGCCCGGCGCGCCGCCCTGTCGGCCCTGGCCCGGCTGCGGCCCACCACGGTACTGGAGGACGCCACCGTGCCGCGCAGCAAGATTCCGGACATGATCCGCGCGGTGGAGCAGATCGCCGCCAAGCACAAGCTGCTCATCGGCACCTTCGGCCACGCGGGCGACGGCAATCTGCATCCCACCATCCTCACCGATCGGCGCGACGAAAAGGAGTACGCCCGGGCGGAAGCGGCGGTGGGCGAAATCTTCGAAGTGGCGCTGTCCTTGGGGGGAACCCTTTCCGGCGAACACGGGATCGGTCTGGCCAAGTCCAAATGGCTGGAAAAGGAGACCAGCCGGGGCACCATCCTCTATTCGCGCCGCCTCAAAAAAGCCCTGGATCCCAAGAACATCCTCAATCCGGGCAAGGTCCTCGGATGGGAGTAAAGCCATTGGCCGACTTGCGCGAATTGCATCGACAGCTTCTGGAACTCGACGACCAACTGGTCACCTGCATGCGCTGCGGCATGTGCCAGGCGGTCTGCCCGATCTACGCCGAGACCGGTCGCGAGGCCCTGGTGGCCCGGGGAAAAATCGCCTTGCTGGAGCATCTGGGCCACGATCTGTTGAAAGACGTCGACGGGGTCAAGGACCGGCTCGAGACCTGCCTGCTCTGCGGGGCCTGCGCCGCCAACTGCCCCAGCGGGGTCAAGGTCCTGGACATTTTCATCAAGGCCAGGGCCGTGCTCAACACCTTCAAGGGGCTATCGCCGATCCGGAAGCTCATCTTCAGGGCGATGCTGGTGCATCCGGACCGCTTCAACGCCCTGGTTTCCCTGGGTTCGAAGGTGCAGGGCCTGTTCGTCAAGCCGGTGAGTGAGGTGCTGGGCTCCTCCTGTGCGCGCATCTCGGTGGGCGCTTTGGGCGACCGCCACTTCCCCGTTCTCGCCAAAAGATCGCTGCACGCCGAGGTGGCGCGCCTGGACACCCCTGCCGGCGCCGCCGGAATCCGGGTGGCCTTTTTCCCCGGATGCCTGGTGGACAAGATTTTTCCACGGGTGGGCCAGGCGGTGCTCAAGGTCCTGAAGCACCACGGGGTGGGCGTTTTTCTGCCGGATCATCAGGCCTGCTGCGGGATCCCGGCCCTGTCCGCGGGCGATCTGAACAGCTTCAACGATCTTTTGGACAAAAACCTCGCCTGCTTCGGCGGCGGTAATTTCGATTACCTGGTCACCCCCTGTGCCACCTGCACGGCGACCATCTCCAAGCTCTGGCCCGTGTTCGCCGATTCGGCCGCTACCGAACGCCGGGCCGCCGTCACCACCCTTGCCGCCAAGGCACTGGACATCAACGTGTTGCTAACGGATATCCTGAAGATCAGGCCCGACGGGGTGTCCCAAAACGGAAAGCGCAAGGTGACGGTCCACGATCCTTGCCATTTGAAAAGGTCCTTCGGGATCGCCGCGCAGCCACGGATGGTGGCCCGGCTCAACCCCGAGGTGGAGCTGGTGGAGATGCAGGACGCCGACGTCTGCTGCGGCTGCGGCGGCAGCTTTACCCTGCTGCACTACGACATCGCCGGCCGGATCGGCGCTCGCAAGCGCGACCACATCGTGGCCACCGGCGCCGATACGGTGGCCACCGGATGCCCGGCCTGCATGCTCCAGATCACCGGCATGCTGTCCCAGGCCGGCGACCAGGTGGCGGTGCGCCATCCGGTGGAACTCTACGCCGAAACGCTGGGGTGAAGGTGCCCGCCAGGGCTTGCGGAACATTTTCGAATGTCGACCGGGGCCAATTCCCCCCGCGGCGGGTGGTTGAAACGATTGGCTGCAATGTAATCGATTACGGGAGGAAACGTCATCATGCCGAGTCGCGAGACGCTTGTCACTGAATTTACCGCCCGGGCCGAGGAAGTGTCGGCCGTAGTGAGCACCGTGGCCTCCATCGACGCGGCCCTGGACCACGTGGTGGACCTTTGCGTCGGCAAGGACGCCTGCCAGTGGTTGCTGGCCGGCTGCGAAGCGCCCCTTTCGGCCCCGGCCGAAAACCTTTGCGCCACCGTTGCCGCCAAGGTCCTCGCCGCTCCGGGTCTCGCCGAAGACCTGCGCGACCGCCTGGCCCAGCGCTGCCGTGCCAACGGGATCCATTTAGTCGAGGGCAGCCTGCGCCAGCGTCTGGGCGGAATCGATATCGGTTTGACCTTCGCCGACGCCGGGATCGCCGAAACCGGGACCCTGGTGATCGATTCGTCCGACGAAGAGACTCGTCTCGCCACCATGATCAGCGAGGTCCACGTGGCCATCCTGCCGGCCGGGAAAATTGTTGCCACAGCCGATGATCTGGCCGTGCCACTGGGACAAGCCCTGGCCCGACCCGGCAATTTCACCGCTTTTATCACCGGTGCCAGCCGCACGGCCGACATCGAACGGGTCCTGGCCATCGGGGTGCACGGCCCCCTGGCCCTTCACATCCTGATACTGGAGGACTGAGATGCAGACCGCCCGTGACCTGAAAGGCTATAAGAAGGAAATCCAGGGAGCCCTGGAAAACGACTTCTTGCGTTCGGCGATGGATAAGTTCGCCGTCGCCTACCCGGCCTCGCGCGCCAGGGCCTTCGCCGGCATCGACGTGCCGAGCCTGGTCGCCGAAATCGCCGCCATCAAGGACGCCAACCTGGCGCGTCTGGACCAACTGTTGGCCGAGTTTACCCGCCACGCCGAGGCCTGTGGGGTCAAGGTGCACCTGGCCGAGGACGCCGAGGCCGCCAATCGCATCATCGCCGAGATCGCCCACGCCGGCGGGGCGCATCGCATCGTCAAATCAAAGTCCATGACCGCCGAGGAGACCCTGCTCAATCACCACCTGGAAGCCGAAGGCCTGGAGGTGGTGGAAACCGACCTGGGCGAGTGGATCATCCAACTACGCCACGAGGGGCCGAGCCACATGGTGATGCCGGCGATTCATCTGTCGCGCCACCAGGTGGCCGATCTGTTCAGCGAGGTGACCCGCACCAGGCAGGACGCGGAAATCGAGCGCCTGGTCAAGGTTTCGCGCCGGGAACTGAGGGCCCGCTACGTCGAGGCCGATATGGGGATCACCGGGGCCAATTTCGCCATCGCCGACACCGGGGCCATCGGCATCACCACCAACGAGGGAAACGCCCGGCTGGTGGCCACCTTGCCGCGGATTCACGTGGCCCTGATGGGCATCGACAAACTGGTGTCGACCCTGACCGACGCCTTGCGGATCAACCGGGCCCTGCCGCGCAACGCCACCGGCCAGAAGATCACCTCCTACGTCACCTGGATCACCGGCCCGGTAGCCTGTGCCGCCGGCCCCGAAGGCCGCAAGGAGATGCACATCGTCTTCCTGGACAACGGCCGTCGGGCCCTGGCCCGCGATCCGATTTTCGCCCAGGTATTGCGCTGCGTGAGGTGCGGCGCCTGCGCCAATGTCTGCCCGGTCTACCGCATGGTGGGCGGCCATCAGTACGGGCACATCTACATCGGTGCCATCGGGTTGATCTTGACCTATTTTTTCCACGGCCGCGACAAGGCTCGTAACCTGGTGCAAAACTGCATCAACTGCGGGGCCTGCAAGGCGGTGTGCGCCGCGGGCATCGATTTGCCCCACCTGATCAAGGAAATCCACACCCGGATCCAGGACGAAACCGGCCATCCGCTGCAAAGTTCCATGCTCGCCAAGGTGCTGGCCAACCGGGGTCTGTTTCACCGCCTGCTGCGGGCCGCCCGGGTGGCCCAGAAGCCGATCACCGGCGGCACTCCGTACCTTCGTCATCTGCCGATGATTTTTTCCAAGGAGCAGAACTTCAGGGTCCTGCCGGCCATCGCCGAGGTGCCGTTCCGCGACCGCTGGCCGGTGCTACGGCCGCGGGTGGAGCGGCCGCGCTGGCGCGTGGCCCTGTTTTCCGGTTGCGTCCAGGATTTCGTCCATCCCGAACAGCTCGAGGCGGGTTTGAAGTCCATGGAAGGGCTTGGGGTGCGGGTGGAATTTCCCATGGGCCAGAGCTGTTGCGGACTTCCGGCGCAGATGATGGGAGAAAAAGAGGCGGCCCGCCGGGTGGCCATCCAGAACATGGCGGCCATGGCGACGGAGCGCTGCGATTATATCGTGACCCTTTGCGCCTCCTGCGCCTCGCATCTGACCCACGGGTATCCGAAGCTGTTTACCGAAGGCACGGAAGAAAAACGGCTGGCCCAAGCCTTTTCCGCCAAGGTGATCACCTTCAGCCGCTTCTTGAGCGAGGTGGTCAAGATCGGTCCCGAGCATTTCGGCCCCGCCGTCGGGGTCAAGACGACCTACCACGCCCCCTGCCATCTGTGCCGCGGCCTGGAAGAGCATGAGGCGCCCAAGGCCTTGATCAAGGCTGCCGGAATGGATTTCGCGCCGGCCGCCGAGGAAGAGACCTGCTGCGGGTTCGGCGGGACCTATTCGAGCAAGTTCCCCACGATTTCGGCTCAGATCCTGGAACTCAAGCTGGCCGATATCGAGCGAACCGGGGCCGCGGTCCTGGTCACCGAATGTCCGGGCTGCGTCATGCAGTTGCGCGGCGGGGCCAAGCGGGCCGGGATGCCGCTCAAGGTCCTGCACCTGGCCGAAGCCCTGGCCGAGGCGCGGGCGCCGGCCGACAAATGATTTTCACCAGGGAGATCAGTGGAGTGGGGGGGATCCCCCCTTCCGGTCTCGATCATCGTTATACTGGTTTAGGGTCGGATGTTTCATTACCAAAAGCGGGCAGGATGCCCGCGCTCCCGGGAAAGTGCGCACACGAAATGAAACTTTTTACCCTTAACCGGTATAGTTCTACTTCGTCGGTTGTTGCGCTGGCTCAGCGCGTAATCGAGATTGGCCTCGATGCGCGTTCCTGAAACCGCAACCATTTAAGCGAACAATGCAACTCGCTCCGCGGTCGTCGCCGGGGACCCCGGAAAATCCGAGGTGGACCCCTGTCTGAAGCCTCACTGCATGCTGCAGCCGAAACTAAACCCACTTGGCACCAAAGTGACGGATTAATTGCAGCGTGGTCTACGCAGTTCTCATTTGATCCAGATGTCGGTAGACTGAGGGCGGATGGCCGATGTTTGATGGCAGACTCGCTATTCATAATGGTAGCGGCAACTGAGTACAATTACATCATCGCCTTCAACCCTGTAAATAAGTCGGTGTTCCTGATTGATTCTTCTGGACGAATAGCCTGCGAGCTGAAACTTGAGCTTCTCGGGCTTGCCGATCCCTTCCTCGGGATTCCGGATGATGTCCTTGAGCAACCTGCGGATACGCTGCGCCAGTTTCTTGTCGTTATCCAGAAACCACTCGAAATCCCTCCGTGCAGCTCCGCTGAACAGGATGTTCATGGATCCTCGGAAGGAATTGGAACCGTCTTGCCTTCGCGCACCTGTTGCAGCGCCTCTTCCAAGTGGGCGCGGTTTGCGGGGGAGCGCAGGAGGTACGCGGTTTCTTCCAAACTCCGATAATCCTCAAAAGACAACAAAACCGCTTGTTCGGCAGACTCTTTGTCCACAATCACAGTCGGCTCCGAATTGCCGCATACCTGACGGATCAGGGCCCGCAAATCTTTCTTGGCGGCGGAAAGCGTAACTGCCCTCATACTCAATCTCCTCAACTCATGGAGTTTCTACCACAAGCAGTCTATGCGTCCCCTCCTTCGCCGTCAACCAACCTCCCCCCATTACCTGCTACGTCCCAACATATTTGACTCGACCGGTCTCGGTTTATTTGACCCTGTTTTCCACGAGGATGCAATCACCGCAGGGCAAAAGGGGCGATGCCGTTAGTGGTAAAGAGTTCACGCGAAATGAAGGTTTTTAGACTTGCCAAGCACCAATATCGCAAAAGCAGGCGGGAATCAAGTTGCGGCCGGAGGCGGGTAGGGCATGCCGGGCGGCCGAGATGGGCGGGGAAGAAAGCACAATAAAGATTGACTTTCACTTTTCTTTCACTTATGGTTCCATCAACTTCACCGGTACGGATAACGGACGACCACCGGAGCGTTTCAACGACCGAACCCAGGAGGTCCCATCATGAGGGAAAAGATCTTTTTTGCGTTCAATCTGGACGACGCCCAATCCCGTCAGGGCGAAGCCGACGGCAAGGTGTCGCTGCGTCTGGTGGCGGCCCGCAGCCAGGGGCAGGCCAAGGCGTTTCTGGCCGAACAATATGGCGGCGGCGCCTGGGCGGTGATTTCCCGGCGCGACATCCACAAGGGATTGGTGCACGCGTAACGCTTTTTTCCACCCGGCATCGCCGACCGTAACCAGCCAAACAACCGGTCGTACCCTCGCCCGAACCCGGCCATGCCCCAATCAGCCGGGTTCGGTTCGGGCGCCCATCCGAGCGCTCCCTCACCGCGGTTTTTCCGCATGTCGATCGCATGCTTCCACATCACCAACTCCCTTGCGATCGAATCTTTTTTCTGCCAAACTACACCGGTTTAGGATGAGAGCTTTCGTTACCAAGGGCGGGCAAGATGCCCGCGCTCCCAGGAATGGGCCCACACCAAATCAAGGTTTGCGGCCTTTGCCTGAAAAGAGGACACTATGTAAATCATTCCAGATGGTTGTGCGCAACCAAATGGAGGACCGATTCATGCTTCGTTGTGAGCGCCCCGGTCGTGGGGGTTAACAGGGATAACGGATCGGCATGACCATCAGCGCGGTAACGTTCGCGACGAGGAGGTTGGTTCGGTGGATCACGGCGCCAAACGAGGTTGGGTCCCGCCCCACCGGATTCGGGAACATGCTCGGGCCCGGCGGGTGACCCTCAGGATGGTGCCGGGTTCGGGGCTTCAGGTCACGGTGCCGCGCGGCTTCGATCGAGCGCTGCTGGCGGATGTTTTCGAGCGCCACCGGGAATGGATCGAGCGGCAACTGGCGGCGACCCGGGAGGAATCCCGCCGGCACCCGCGGGACCTGCTCCCAGCCGCCATCGAACTCACGGCGGCGGCGGAAATTTGGCCGCTGACCATAACCCACCTGCCGGATACCAGGTTGCGGCTCACCTGGGCGCGGCAACCTCGGCCGAGGATCGATTTGGCTGGAGACCTCGGAGACGGTGACGCCGGCCGTCGACTGCTGCAACAGTGGCTGAAAGCCCAGGGGCGCCGCATCCTGATTCCCCTGGTGGAACAGCGGTGCCGGGAAACCGGGTTGGGCGTGAAACGCTGCCAGGTGCGCATTCAAAAGACCCGCTGGGGCAGCTATTCCACCCAGGGCACCTTGAGTCTGAACGCCGGGTTGCTGTTCTTATCCCGATCCCTGGTGCGTCACGTGATCACCCACGAACTCTGCCATACGCTTCATTTCGGCCACCCGCCCGCGTTCTGGCGGGAACTGGCGCGATGGGAACCGGACTGGCGGCGTCTTGATGCCGAGCTGAAGAACTCGACCTCCAACATTCCCGAATGGGTGCGGGTCTGACCGGGACCGCCGGCTGGTTGCGCCGGCGCCGGCGTCATGCGCCGAGCGAGGGCCTCAGGGCGCCGGCGCGGCCGCAACGCGAAGTGAGCTCCATTGTAAAATCTCAAGAGGAGTACCGGTGGATTTCTTAGCACCCCGCCGTACTGAACTGATGGCCCGCTACGACCGGCTGCGGCCGGTGCTGCAAAGCGTCCTGCAGGTTTGTTCCCTGATCCACGGCCCCACCGAGCCGGGCCGGGTGTTTCGCAGCGTCAAGGGCTGGCGCCAGGCGCCGCACTGGCTTAAAGACACTTCCCGGGAACAGATCTATCGCTATGTCCACAAGTTGCAGGAACTGCAACTGCTCGATTCCCTCTACCACTGCGATCCCGACATCATTGAAATCGTGACCCGTAAGGCGGCCGCCACCGATCTGTTCCAATCCATGAGTGATGCGGTGGTGGAGGCGGTACCGTTCCCCCGCCACGGCATGCCCGTGGGTCATGAGTTCGAATGGGTGAGCCTGACCCGATTGCGCACCCATCTCTATCGCCGCGAACTCGACCAGATCATGCCCTCCTATAACATCCTGGTCAACCATCCTGCCGCCAAACAGCAACCGCAAGATCCCCTGGTTCAAATCTGCAATAATCCGTTCGATGCCGACTGGTTTTCCAGCTATCCGGGAGACTTTCAATGTATCGTGCTGAGGGGAATCATTCTTTTCGGGATTCTTAATGTCATCCCCCATGGCGCCGCGCTGGACTATGCGTTGACCACCGATTTCTCCAAGGATAAGGAGGCCAACGTGCTTCGCCCCTCCCTGGAGCAACTGCTGGCGGTGCGGCTGATGCTGGCGGGGCGGTTGGAGGAAGCCTCGCAACTATCGGTGATGTCGGCGGACAGCGCCACCACCCATGGGCTGTTGCCGACGATCGAGTTCTTCCGCGGCCGCCACGCCGCCGCGGTGACTGCTTTTGAACGGGAACTGACCGTTCTCAAGGCGCAAAGCCATCGGAAGAACGCCTATTTTCACGGCTGGCCGGGGGTCTTTTTCCTGCTGGCACTGCTGCACCTGAACCAGGACAGCGCGCTGGCGCGAATGGAAGAGATTTGCCAGGGCAAGCGCGGCCCCGGTGACAACGACCCCCTGTTGCTGCCGATCTACCGGTCGATCGTCGCCATCGTGCGAATCCTGCGCTACGATTTTGACAGTGCGCGTAGCATTCTGAACAGCACCCCGTGGGAAGGGCAGGGGAAGATCGGCATCTTGTTTTACGCCATCGCTCGGTATTGGCTGGACGGTACCCTGGAACGCCGACTGATCGATGAACTCAGCCAAATGTTCATTGACGCGCGCGGCATCGAACTCCACTGGGTGGTCATGGAACTGGCCGAACTCCTCTGCCGGACGGAACAGGAAACGCCGCTGCGCCGCAGGCTGGTTCAGGAGTTCAGGGAAGCGACCGGGGCGGCTTCCCTGGTGGCCGCCATCAAAATCGAGGAGCCCTGGCGACGGGCGCTGCGCAGCCTGGTCAACTGCGTTCGAGAGGGGCAGCCGGAAAGCCCCGCCGCCAACAGCAAACGGCTGATCTGGCTGATGGACTATAACGACGGCCAGATCCTGCTGACGCCCAGGGAGCAAACCCTCGGGGCTTCCGGTACCTGGACCAGGGGCCGGCCGCTGGCGATGAAGCGCGTCTACGAAGGCAAGATGGATTACCTCACCCGGCAGGACCACCAGGTGCGCGCGGCGCTCACCAAGAATGACTACCTGGTTCCGGCGGAATACCGGTTCGATCTGGACAAAGTCATGGTGGCCCTGATCGGACACCCGCTGGTGTTCCTGCAGGAATCCCCGACGGTCCCGGTGGAAATCGTGCGAGGGGAACCGGAACTGACGGTAACCCGTGAAGGTTCCCAGTTGAGCATCGCGCTCGCGGGTGAATTGCCGCGTGGCCGGGTGATGCTGGTGCGGGAAACGCCCACCCGATTCAAGGTGATCGAGTTCAACAATCAGCAACTGAAGATCGCCAAGACCCTCGGCTACGGCGGCCTGAAAGCCCCGGTCGCGGCCAAGGACGAAGTGCTGGAAGCGGTGTCCACGCTTTCTTCGCAGGTTATGGTGCATTCCGCGGTGGGCAGCATCGGCGGCGATGTTCCGGAGGTGCCGGCCGCTCCCACGCCTCATGTGCATCTGCTGCCCGCCGGCACCGGCTTCACCATCGAACTGTTTGTGCGTCCGTTCGGCGCCGGCGGCCCCTACCTCAAGGCCGGGGTCGGCGCCCCCACCGTGCTCGCGGAAATCGACGGCAAGCGTCGGCAGACGCGGCGCGACCTGGCGGAGGAACAGCGCCGGGCGCAGGCGGTGGAAACGGCCTGCCCGCTGTTGGCGGACCTGCCGGAAACGGAAAAACAATGGCTGGTGCGGGAACCGGACGACTGTCTCGAGATCCTCACCGACCTGAAGGTCATGCAGGATCGAGGGGAAGTGACGGTGTTCTGGCCGGAGGGGGAAAAGCTCAGGGTATCCAGACCGCTCTCCTTCGATCAACTGCATCTCAAGGTCAACAGCAAGACCGACTGGTTCGAACTGAGTGGGGAACTGCGGGTGGACGACAGCCTGGTGGTGGACATGAAGCGGCTGCTGGAACTCACGGCCACCGCCCGCGGGCGTTTCATTCCCCTGGGCGAAGGCCAGTTCCTGGCGCTGACCGAGCAACTGCGCAAGCGCCTGAGCGAACTGGAAGCCCTGTCCCAGCGCCGCGGCAAATCGATTCAGTTCCACCCCCTGGCGGCCCTGGCCCTGGAAGACCTAGCGGGAGAACTCCCGCACTTCGCCGTCGACGCGGCCTGGCAGGCGCGCCTTCGGGAAATTCACGAGGGGCTCGCGGTGACTCCGGCGGTGCCCTCGACCTTCAAGGCGGAACTGAGGGACTATCAGGTGGTCGGCTACACCTGGCTGATGCGCCTGGCCCAGCTCGGTTTCGGCGCTTGTCTCGCCGACGATATGGGCCTCGGCAAGACCATCCAGGCCCTGGCGGTGTTCGTGGAGCGCTCGGCCCTCGGACCGGCCCTGGTGGTGGCCCCGACTTCCGTGTGCATGAACTGGCATGATGAAGCCGCGCGCTTTGCCCCGACCTTGCGCATGGTCGCCTTCACCGGCAACGATCGCGCGAACTTGGTTAAAAACCTTGGCCGGCGCGACCTGCTGGTGTGCAGCTACGGGCTGCTCCATCAGGAAGCCGAACTGCTCTCGTCGATCCAATGGAGCACCATCGTCCTCGACGAAGCCCAGGCGATCAAGAACGTCACCACCAAGCGCGCCAGGGCGGCCATGGATCTCAATGGGGGTTTCCGCATGATCACCACCGGCACCCCGATCGAAAATCATCTAGGTGAATTCTGGAGCCTGTTCAATTTCATCAATCCGGGCCTGCTCGGCTCACTCAAGAAATTCACCGAACGGTTCGCGCTGCCGATCGAAAAATACCAGGACCGGGAAGCCCGCAAACGCCTGAAGAAGTTGATTCAGCCGTTCATCCTGCGGCGCACCAAGAGCCAGGTGCTGGAGGAACTGCCGGCGCGCACCGAAGTCACGTTGCAGGTGGAAATGCAGGAAACGGAAGCGGTTTTCTATGAAGCGCTGCGCCAGCAGGCGCTGGACCGACTGGACCGGATGGAAGGACCGTTCCAGCAGCAGCATCTGAAGATCCTGGCGGAAATCACCCGGCTGCGCCAGGCCGCCTGCAATTCCCGGCTGATCTCGGCGGAAGCCGCTGTTCCCAGCGCCAAGCTGGAACTGTTCCTGGAGGTGATCGACGAACTGCTGGAAAACCGCCACAAGGCCCTGGTGTTCAGCCAGTTCGTGGGCCACCTGACGCTGCTCAGGGAAGCCCTGGAAGCCAAGGGAATCCCCTACCGCTACCTGGACGGGTCCACCCCGGCCCGGGTCCGCAAGCAGGAAGTGGACGCCTTCCAGTCCGGCCAGGGCGATCTCTTCTTGATCAGCCTCAAGGCCGGCGGTCTCGGCCTCAATCTCACCGCCGCCGACTACGTGATCCACATGGACCCCTGGTGGAACCCGGCGGT
>Ga0100398_1002069_pt1 | contig 16992 bp, 17 predicted proteins | sample CryGeymeta201522_FD_81568 | JGI IMG/M metagenome (GOLD analysis project Ga0100398, IMG submission 81568) | Groundwater microbial communities from Crystal Geyser aquifers in Utah, USA - Crystal Geyser metaG 2015-22 | ecosystem: Environmental > Aquatic > Deep subsurface > Groundwater | place: USA...
AAAAGGAAGGGGGTTGCGGGGAAGGAATTTTTTCCCGCTCGTGCTTGCCGTTCCCGTTCCGTTTGAGCAAGAGAAAAGCGGAAGGAGGGTTTGGGGGAATTCCGCTTTTCTCTTGCCAAATCAAAATGAGGCCAGTCCCGCCACCTTGCAACTCATTGCAAGACACCACAGAAAAATACTCTTTTCATTAGGAAAAGAAGAAATCCGGCGCGCGCAAAATGAAAAGAGCAAAGAGTATTTTTCTGTGGTGTTGCGAGCGGTGGCGGGGGTGCCTGCCCGCCGAAGCGTAAGCGTAGGAGGGGCTTCCTTAGTGGGGGTTTTGCTCAAAGAATGTTCGAATATCAGTCAAAAAACACCGCCAAATTGTATTTTCAGAGAAATCGTAAAAAGTGAAAACTGGCGGAGAGGGTGGGATTCGAACCCACGAGACCTTTTAAAGTCTACACGCGCTCCAGGCGTGCGCACTAGACCGGACTATGCGACCTCTCCCATTCAGGAAAATAAAGTATCTTCAGTAACGCAGGCTAAAGCCTGCGGCTGCCTTTGGAGACGCGGGGACGTGCGTTCGCCTTCCATTGCGATCTGCGAATCCATTTGTTACGCCGCAATCCTACGGCGTTTCTACTTTTGCTTCATCTCCTTTGGAGATGAGGGGACTCGAACCCCTGGCCTCGACAATGCGAATGTCGCGCTCTTCCAACTGAGCTACATCCCCAACTTCATTCATTATCTTTTGAATAAAGAATAAAGTCAATTTTTTGATGGAGTTTCTCTAAAATACATGAAGAATTGTTACTATTATTCTATGGGTACTTCAAAAATTAAAATAGTCTTCGATCTGGACGGAACCATCTTTTCGTCGTCTGATATTCTCGAACCTTCTTATTCCTCCGTGATTCAAAGATGCAATTCTGGGTGGAATACTTCATATTTAATTCCTTCAGCTCAAAAAATAATATCGCTTGTCGGAAGACCTGGTAAAGAAATTATAGCAGCTCTTTTTCCTCAAATGACTCTTGAACAGCAGAAAATAATTTCCGACTCAGTGCTTGTCGAACTTATTCGCCGTATTCGCAATAGAGAAGGAAAAATTTTTCCTGATGTTCCTTCCGTTCTAAAAAAACTTCAAGACGCCGGCTTCACTCTATTTATTGTCTCTAATTGCAGGCGGGCATATTTAGAGGCAATACTCGAAACATACAAACTTGAAAAATTCTTTTTTTCTGCTCTATGCAACGAAGACGATCCTTCAGCCGGAAAAGCGGGACTACTCAAAAAAGTGCTTAATAAAAGCAAAGGGGTAATGATCGGAGACAGAGCTTCAGACGGCGAAGCCGCGCGATTTGCCTCTGTTCCGTGGATAGGTTGCGCCTTCGGTCATGCCAGCTCAGAATTGCAAAAAGCTGACGCAATAATTCACTCTTTCAGCGAGCTGCCCGAAGCGATTGGATTAGTTATTTGAGATTCGTGATTAGTATTCATCAACAAAAAAGTCATTCCAACAAAAAATATTCCGGCATCTGAAGCTCGTAAAAATGGGCTTCCAAAAAAACTCCGCAACATTAAAACTATAAAAGTTCCCAATAGTCCAACAGCCAATCTCTCTTTTATCGAAATTAATTTTACAATCACAGCGCCAGCGGCGCCCGCGAGAAAAGTCAATCCAATCAGACCGCTTTGGTGAAGCACACGTATCCAATCACCCTCGTAGAAGACTCTGCGAATAGCTCCGACCCCGCGCCCTAAAATAGGAGATTGAAACCATTCCGAAACTGCAACTGTCCATGCAAGAATTCTTCCTCGCTCTGCATTCGTATTCAAATTACCCGAAAGCGACATCAGGCCTGAAACACTTTGCGGAGGCATAAATGCAAATCCAATCAACAGCAAAACTGCACAAAAAAATAAAAGTTTGCTGAAAGAAATTTCTTTACGAAAAATCAAAATCAAAAAAACTGATGCAGCGCCGATAATAGCTCCGAAAAAAGCCGCGCGCGCGCCGCTGACCGCTATTGCAATCAACAAAGCCAAGCCCGCAATAACAGCTTGGGCAAAGGGTAATGTTGAAAGCACGATCGGAACCGATATTGAAATTGTGCCGGCTAACCGCTCGGAAAATCTGTGATACTCGCCATTCGAATCTTCAATAAGTGAAAGCCCTAAAATTGAAGCGGTATAAATAAGCAATAAAACTGTAATCAATACGATAAGTAATTTTTTGATTCTTTGCCAATTATCTATTTTCGAGATATAGATCGAGGTAATAGGTGAAATTAAAAGTATTCCCAGAGTCCTCGCAAATGTCGGAAGAATCTCGTCATAAGTTTCAACAGTGCCGCATAAAAAACCTCTCACTGTAGAAACAACCGCTGCAATCAAGTATCCGGATGCCCAATACTCGAATCCAACAAATCGAGATTCTCTAAACCCTCGATTAAAGTATGCATACAAAATCAAAGCGATCAAACATAGATCAAATAAATACGGAAGAAAAGGATCGAGCACGATAGAAATAAGAAAGAATGCAAAAAGAGTTAAAAAGAAATTTAAAAATCTCAGTGACTCTGTGTCTCCGTATTTCAACAATTCGTCTCCGTGTTTTAAAAATCCTGCTCAACATTCAAAATAGTTCCGGATATTACCGCAGAGTCTCCCATCAATTTAATCTGTGCGCCCGGCTTCAAAACTGTATTCGAGTTTTTTAAATCCAATCGCGCAGTCACAGAGCGAGTGTCAAACGACAAAATCGTTCCTATCTGCTCCGAGCGCAAAGAAGAGACGATATCTCCAACATGCAGTTCACCCTTGAAATCCTTTTCGAGCCAGACATTATCCAAAAGAATTTTGACTCGAACCTTTACGTCTTCAGATACTTTATTTTGAATTGAAACCGAATTGGTATGAAGTCTTACAGCAAATATCGATACTGCCAAAACAATCAGCAGAGCGGACGAGATGCTGACAAAAATACTGAATATGCGATTCGAACCCATATTTCAGATGATATTCGAAAAAATAATTTAGAAAAGACAGAACTTTCTCTAAAAATTTTTCCGTAGTAAAATATCGGCAATGATTAGAAAGATAGCAGGAGAAATAATTCATAGGCACGAAGGTGAGGTAATCGTTCAAACCGGAGGAATCGGTTTTAGAATTGCTGTTCCTTCTCTTTCAAAATTTCCTCCATTGGGAAGCAGTGTTTCGCTCTGGACATTTCTCAGGGTCAGGGAGGATTCTCTGGATCTCTTCGGATTCTTGTTGTTTGAAGAGCTCACTCTTTTCGAGTCAATGCTTAAGGTGAACAGATTACCGGCGAAAACTGCAATGGCAATAATAGGTAATTGCGGGGTTCAAGGCTTCAGAAAAGCGCTTGCGGAAGGAGATATAAAATCTCTTACTTCGATACCTGGAGTCGGCAAGAAGACAGCGCAGCAGTTATTGCTCGAACTGCGCGGGCAGATTGACTTCGATGAATTACCCGACGCCGACGAGGACTTTTCTACTCTTGACGATTCAACTCGGGCTTTAATTGAACTTGGGTATTCCGAAAATATTGCCAAGCAAATTATCAGAAAAGTCCGTGAAGAAAATCCAGAATTAAACGACAATTCTGAAATAATCAAACTTGCTTTGAAGAAAGGACGCTGAATGAAAAAAAATATTACTGCATGGCTTATTGACGGGCCTGAATTGAAAAATGTTCCGAAAGAATATAAAGCAATTTGGGCGAAGGCAGTCGAAGAATATAAACTCAAAGGAAGAGCAGCCGAAATAGTTTTAGTTCTTGACGGCATCTCTCCATCGATACTTGTAGGAATAGGTGGAGATAATAATGAATGCGACAAGATGCGTGCTATGAAAGAAGCGGCTCAGCTTTTATACGAGACCGCAAGCAAACATAAGTTTGAACGAATCGAAATAGGCGGTGCGCCTAAAACCGCCTGCGGGCTGTTAGAAGAGGCTTTATTCGATGCCGAATACAAATTCAAAGTTGGAAATAAAGAGAATAATAAAACAAAGATCGAGTTTAAAATAATCAATTCGAACGCTTCTATCAAAAAAAGAGCAAAAGAAATTTCATCAGTTAAAAGTTTTGCGCGGACTCTAGTCGATATGCCTCCTTCTCACAAAAGCCCAAATAAGTTTGCGGCGGTTATTCGCTCTGAAATAAAAAAAAGAAAACTCGATCGAAAAATAAAAATGACAATTTGGGATAAAAATAAGTTAGAGAAAGAAAAATGTAATGGAATACTCGCTGTCGGAAAGGGCTCAGCTAATCCTCCTATGATATTGCGGCTCGACTATGTACCGCGAGGTGCTAAAGGAAAAATTGTGCTTGTCGGCAAAGGATTGATCTTCGACAGCGGAGGATTAAATCTAAAAACCTACGAAGGAATGAAAACTATGAAATGCGACATGGCGGGTGCGGCAACTGTTATCGGAGCCGGAATTCTCGCCGCGTATTTTGGAGTAAAAAATTCGGTGACCGTCTTTGCAGGGCTTGCCGAGAACATGCCTGGAAATGCCGCATTCAAACCTGGGGACGTAATTGAAACTAGAGCCGGAAAAACAGTCGAGGTATTAAACACAGACGCAGAGGGAAGGCTAGTGCTCGCAGATCTTCTAAATCTCGCCGAAGCGGAAAAGCCGAACGCAATCATCGATGCCGCAACTCTAACGGGCGCTTGCGTAGTAGCGCTTGGAGAAGAATACGCAGGGCTTTTCTCAAAAGATGCTAAACTCAGTGAAAGTATTATTCGCGCGGCAGAGCAAAGCGGAGAGGCAATCTGGAGAATGCCGATGGGCAGGGATTTTAAGGAAAAATTAAAAGGAGATATTTCCGATTTAAAAAATATAGGAAACAGATACGGTGGAGCCAGCACTGCCGCTGAATTTCTAGATGAGTTTATCGATAGAACACCTTGGGCTCATCTCGATATTGCAGGTCCTGCGTTTCGCGAAGGCAAAGGAAAAGGCAGACCAAATGGAGCCACCGGTTTCGGAATTGGAATGCTTTTAAGATTCATTGAAGAGTGGCAATGAAAGATAAACAAGATTTAGAATCGCGCGTCGTTGCACCTGGCGGGGTCGCTGAAGACGAGGGATTGGACAGGGCGTTACGGCCGAAAACGTTTCAAGAATTCGTCGGGCAGGCGCGTGTAAAAGAAAATCTTCAGCTTGCCATTGAAGCGTCAAAGCGTAGGACCGACGGTTCTGCTCTGGATCACATTCTCCTTTCAGGACCTCCCGGGCTCGGTAAAACGACCCTTGCCGCAATAATTGCTTCCGAACTGAACGTAGCTCTTCATTCCACTTCCGGACCTGTAATAGAAAAAGGAGCCGACCTCGCAGGACTCTTAACTCAGCTTCAGCCGCGGGATGTTCTATTCATAGACGAGATACACCGACTGCCAAAAATTGTCGAAGAATTTCTTTATGGCGCAATGGAAGATTACTCGATTGATATTATTCTCGACAAAGGTGCGGCAGCGCGTTCGATTAAAATCGCTCTGCCGCCATTCACTCTTATCGGAGCAACAACTCGTTCCGGAATGATTGCGGCTCCTATGCGAGAGCGCTTCGGAATAACCCATAGACTCGATCATTACGATGTTAGCGATATGATGAAAATAGTCGAGCGGGCCGCGCGGCTATTAAAATTAAACGCCGATAATGAAGGGCTCATGGAGATCGCAAAGCGAAGCAGAGGAACTCCGAGAATATCCAATCGTCTTTTGAGAAGAGCCCGTGACTACGCTGAAGTTAAATCCAACGGAGTGCTGACTCTAGAAGCGTCGCAAAAATCGCTCGAGATGCTGGAGGTTGATTTCCTTGGACTCGACTCGATGGACAGAAGAATCCTCGAAGCTCTCGTGACAAAATTCGGCGGAGGACCAGTAGGAGTGGATTCTCTCGCTGTCGCAGTTGCGGAGGAGCCAGGCACAATAGAAGAAGTCCATGAGCCTTATCTTATACATATTGGAATGATAAAGAGAACTCCTAGAGGCAGAGTCGCAATGGCTCAAGCTATAGATTATGTTCGCGAACTCAACTCGAAATAAAAACTAAATGGCAGAGCTGTCAGTAAACTCAAAATTCAGCCGTAAGCATTACACCGTGTCTCTGCATGAATCCAAAGGCAAATCACATTACGATCTTTTTCTCGAAAATGGAGATGTACTGAATGCTTGGAGAATTTCTGCTCCACCCGAAACAGGTTGCGTCACTGTCGAAAAAATTTGTGACCATAGAAAAAAATATCTTGAATATGAAGGAGAAATTTCCGAAGGCAGAGGCAAAGTAACAATTCATTCACAAGGCCACTATCGGCTTTTTGAATCGTTATTGACTCTTGAAGACGGAAAGAGCTCAGGAATATATCTCTTCAAAAAAAATTTACTGATAGACCCGAGAAAATCCACAAAAAAACTTGAAGACTACTCCGATAAGTTCTAATCTAACATAAAAGATCATCAAATAGATGAAAGGAGTTTATAGTTCATGGCAAAAATTTGGTATGACAAAGATGTAGACCTTAAGCTAATTAAAAGCAAAAAGGTTGCAGTATTGGGATATGGTTCGCAGGGGCACGCTCAAGCCCAGAATCTCCGCCAGTCCGGAGTTAAGGTAGTAGTATCCGAACTTCCCGGCACAGACAACTACAAGAAAGCTGTCAAAGACGGGTTCAAACCCATGCCTGCGGCAAAAGCTGCAGAGTGGGCGAATGTGATTCAAATTCTTCTTCCTGATGAAATTCAAGCAAAAGTTTATGAGAAGGATGTCGCTCCAAATTTGACACCGGGCAAAGCTCTATTATTTTCTCATGGATTTAATATCCGCTTTAAACTGATCAAACCTCCTAAAGGTGTTGATGTAATTCTCATCGCGCCGAAAGCACCCGGTCATACTGTTCGAAGGCTTTTTGTAGACGGTAAAGGCGTTCCAATGCTACTTGCAGTAGAACAAAACGCTTCGAAAAAAGCGTGGGAACTTGGACTTTCTTACGCGAAAGCGGTCGGCGGCACGAGAGCCGGAGTCATCAGGACAACATTTACTGAGGAAACCGAAACAGATTTATTTGGAGAACAGGCAGTTCTTTGCGGAGGACTATGTGCATTGATACAGGCCGGGTTCGAAACATTGATCAAGGCAGGTTATCAGCCTGAGGCCGCATACTTCGAATGCTGTCACGAAATTAAACTGATTACCGATATGATCAACGAAGGCGGACTTGCATGGATGCGTTATTCTATTTCGGATACCGCTGAATACGGTGATTACACTCGAGGTCAAAAAGTTGTTGGAAAATCTTCACGCGATGCAATGCAGAAGATATTGAAGGACATTCAAAGCGGCGCATTCGCTAAAGAATGGGTTGCCGAAGCCAGAAGCGGAAAAAAGAAATTTCTTAAGATGCGTAAAGCCGAAGCAAACAGCCGCATAGAGAAGGTTGGAGCAAATCTTCGCAAGATGATGAGCTGGCTCAAGGACGCGAAGAAGTAAATTATTATTTGAAGTTCACGCTTCGCCGGTTGAAGAATCGGCGAAGCTTTTTTTTAACCTTTTTCATGGAGTTCTCCGAAAATACCATTTCCCTTTGAACGTGTAAAATAATTGACATGGAGGCACAGGCGCCCCCGCCTGTGCTAGGTACGCATGCCAGCACCTCCAGCCAGCCAGCACTTTTCATCTTGATATATCAGCTTGGAGCATAAAATAGCAAGCCTGAAAGTTCACCTGCAATCTCGAAAAATAGTTTTTTATTTTCAGCGCATGCAAAAGCAATTCCGTCGTATCGATTTAAATAGCTCCTATATTTTTCGAATTTGCTAAGATCTTCCATAATATCTTCCCGATCCATAAATCCTAATCCCAGCTCTTCTTTACCGATAGTTAGCCATCGTGAGGGTTGGCTGGCAAAAGCAGAAGTTCTGCCAACAATCACAAGTGCGGGAGAGCTTACCGAGAGTCCCTCCATCGAGTCAACTGTCGTCATAACTATTTCTGAATTTGCAATGGACGCATTCCGTATAATCGCAACCGGGGTATCTCCTGCAGTTCCTTTTTCGCGCAAATCAGACTGCACTTCGTTTAAAAGTGACGCGCTCATGTAATAGACCAATGTCGAATTGCTGGACGTGCGGCCGTGCATCGAAACAATTTCAAGAGAACTCGATAGATATCGTTGAGTTAAAGGAATTCCAAATTCTGCCGCGGCCGCGTTTATTGCGCTGACGCCCGGCACTACTTCAACTGCAATACATCTTTTCGACAAGTATTCCAGTTCCTCTCCGCCTCTCCCAAAAATAAACGGGTCTCCACCCTTCAATCGGACTACTCGCTTACCGCTTCGAGCCGCAGAAAAAAGTTCTGCATTGATTTCATTCTGGTCTGTCTTTCTTCTTCCCTTGCGCTTTCCAACATATATTTTTTCTGCTTCGTATTTTTTTAGGAAATCTGAATCTATCAAATCGTCATAAAAAATAGCATCGGCTATTCCGCACAGCCGATCAGTTTTAATAGTCAGCAGATCGGCATTTCCCGGTCCGAAACCCGCAATCCAAACCTTGCCCCATCTTCTTCTTTCATCTAATTCAAAAAATATTTTTCGAACCTCAATTTCTTTTTTCTTTCCAATAACCGCAATTATTTTATTTTCTTCAGAGGTAAAGGCACAAAAAATTCGTAAGTCAAAAGGACGGGGAAAAGGTAATGAATCTGAACTAACAACTATCGCATTAATTTTTTCTGAATCTAAAGTTTTAATCGCGTCAACAATTTCATTAAGTTCAATAACATTTAATTCAACATCTAACCGTTCATCAAAAAAGCATTTTGCTTTGTCGATATTTATCGAGACCGCGCCAAGCGTTAATTGCTTCACGGTAATCCTTCTTCTTTGTCCAGCTCTTTGATCCTGTCCCTCCATGCAATAGATCTCTTAACGTCTCTGGCATTTGAAGTCACAGCAACAGTCATGTAATCTTTGCGAAATATTGCCGGTGAGATAAAATCGCTTTCAACCGGATTATCGGAGATACAAACCATAAGCCCTCTTATGCGGGCATCTTCGGCTATCTTTTGATTTATTTTTTTATCATCAGTGCAAGCGTAAACAAGTATCGCGTCTTCGAGATATCGATCGTTGTAAGCGTCTTTCTTAAATTCGACTCCGAACTCTTCGATCTCTTTCAATATTTTTGTGGAGATAACTTTGATCTTTCTCGTGAACTGAAGAAGCGATTGTATTTTTTGAAGAGCCGCTTTGCCGCCGCCAACAACTAAAATAAAGCCTTCTCTGAGTTTTATTGCGACTGGTAAAAAAATTTCTTCTTTTTCATATGACATAATCCTCGATCACCTTTTCAATACTCAATCGTTCACAAATCTTTCTGATCGAATTAACCTCATCATCATTCTCGTTGAGATTAATATCCGCTTCCGAGACAGTATCCGAGTCCTGTGATAAAGAAACAACAAGGATTTCTCCCGGAGCATTCAACTTTCTGATAATTCTAATTTCATGCGGGTCCAACTCACCTATAGCAGTTATAAATATCTGACCGCTATCCGTCATTATGCGTGAAAGCTCGCCTAACCGCCTGATTCTTTCCGCTCTTTCCTCTTCCTTCTCCTCAACGTCCTGGTCCATGCCGAAATCAAGATTCGCTATTCCTAGATAATAAACATGATAATCTTCATCAAAAAGCCGCGCCTCGAGCATCATGCCTATTCTCTTCGAGCGTTCTTCATTTCTTCCCGTAATCAGAATAAATTTCGGTTTGTGCCCAAATCTCAACGCTCTCTGCTCCGAAGTGAGCTCGCTTGTTTCCCAGCGTTCTTCACGCTTCTCTACATGCTCATCGAAAATCGACTTCGAATCCATTGCACCTCCGAGAACAATTCCCGCGCCGGCAATTTCATATCGATCAACAATTACAAGTCTTCCAGTCCCTGCAATTTCAGTCGGAAGATCAAAAGAGATTGGCCTTATGGATTCGATTACGCAAGTTGCGACATCGTGACGGTCTATCTGTGACTTTGCAAAAGACATTGAAAAGTCCGAAGCGTCTAAAACTTTTTCAATCGAAGAGAGAAAAGTGGAAGTTCTCGATGATGCAATCTTCAGTTTGTAGCGCTTGCCTTTTATCATCGGAGACCGTCCCATCCAGAAGAGCTGAACACGAAGACGAGTTCCAACTCTAGGAGAAATATCCGAAGATTTTGTCATAATTTCTCCGGGTCTAACATAAAGTTCATCGGCTAAAGTGACTCCCGCAGCTTCTCCTGCGCTGATCGTCTTCTTCTCTTTCGCAGAAAAAACTTCAATGCTCGCTATCTTTGTTTTTTTCTTTGAAGGATAAAAAATAACATCGTCGCCGATACTCGCTGTTCCGGTCTCGACATTGCCCGCAAAAATCCGGCGTTGGTCATCTTCTTCCGTAAATTTGTAAACACCCTGAATCGGCAATCTGAATGGTTTGTTGTCCAATTCTTCATGCGCGGAAAAATCATTGATCTGTTCCAATACCGTTTTTCCGTCATGCCATTCAGCGCGCCTCACTATATTTTCTCCTTCACGAGCGCAGATCGGTATGAAGCTCGCAGGCTTGACTCCGATCTTTTCGAGAAATGCACCGAACTCTTCCTTGATTTTCTCGAGCACTTTGAGATCGTATTTGACAAGATCCATCTTGTTGACCAAAACGGAAACCTGTCGAATTCCAAGAAGCGATAGAATGAATCCGTGCCTGCGCGAGTTTTCCATCACGCCTTCAGCCGCATCAATAACAAGAAGCGCCGCATCAGCGCGCGAGGCTCCGGTTATCATGTTCCTCAGAAATTCAACATGACCCGGAGCATCAGTAATAATGTAATCTCGATTGCCGGACTTAAAAAAACATCGCGCAGAATCTATCGTGATTCCCTGCTCCTGCTCATCCTTCAAGGCATCAAGAAGAAACGCGTATTCGAACGGCTTTGAGTTCCTTCTGCACCGCTCTCTAACCGCTTCCAGTTTTCCATCAGGCAGAGAATTAGTATCAGAGAGAAGCCTGCCGATAACTGTGCTCTTCCCGTGATCGACATGACCGACTATAACAAGATTAAACTGTTCGCGATTATCGAAAGGTTTTGCGATAGAATTACTACTCATTTTCTTTAGTCCTCAAAACAATAAAATTCTTGCTCACATGTAGCCTTCCCGTCGTAAAGTCTCGAGCCCTCCGCTGTCTTCCTTGTCCTGGGCTCGGCCAGAGCGCTCTGCAATGCGGGAAAATTTTCCGCTTCGCAATTCTTCAACTATCTCGTGAACATTCTTCGCTGTTGATTCGACAGGCTGAGTGCACGGCGCACAGCCAAGCGACCTGTATCTCTTCCCGTCTCCTCGATCAAAATAAAGAGAGACGATTGGAATCGATTCGCGCTCGATATATTCCCAAATATTCAGTTCTGTCCAGTCAAGAAGCGGATGTATCCGGAGATGCGTGCCCGGAGCAAAATCGGTCTTGTATTGATTCCACAATTCAGGCGGCTGTTCCGCAATGTCCCACTCGCTCTCACGATCCCTCGGCGAAAAATATCTCTCTTTCGAACGGCTTCCCTCTTCATCCGCACGCGCGCCGACAATTACTCCAGTGTAAGGTTCCTTGTTCATATCAATTTCGTATTTGCCGGTTGAATGATTCATTCGGTATCTCTCTCCTTCTCCGGAAAGAGTTCTCTTCAGAGCTTCAGTCTTCAGAAACTTGCAGCACATAATTCTGTTTACATTCCCGTCAGGAAAAGTTTGCTTCTCGTCCAAAGCTGTCTTGTTCGTTCCAAAAATCATGTTCAGCTTCCACTCACGGGCAAGCCGATCTCGATATTCAATCATCTCCGGAATCTTAAACGCCGTATCTATGTGTACAAGCGGAAAGGGAACATGCCCGAAAAACGCCTTTCGCGTAAGCCACAAAAGCACTGTGCTGTCTTTCCCAATTGACCATAGCATGCAAAGCTGTTTGAACTCACGATATGCCTCGCGCAAAATATGAACACTTCGAGCTTCCAACCTATCGAGATGATTTTGTATCATTTTTTCTTTCCAATATGCAAACCGCATTCGCGGCTCTCTGGACGTTCCCACCACCATCTGCCTGCCCGTATGTCTTCTCCGAATTCAATTGCCCGCGTGCATGGCTCGCACCCGATGCTCGGGAAACCTTTATCGTGCAAAGAGTTGTACGGAAGTCCTCGCTCTTTTACATACTTCCATACTGCTTCAAGAGTCCAATCGAAAATTGGATTTATCTTGAAGATATTATTTTCTGAATCCCATTCAATCGAGTTTATTTCTTTCCGAGTTATTGACTGCTCTCTGCGCAATCCGCAAATCCATGCAGAGACCGTCTGTAAAACTTTTTTTAGAGGTCTGACTTTTCTGATTTCACAGCATAATTTTCTATTCTCCACACTCTCAAAAAAAAGATTGGGACCTTTATCCTGAATCATTTCAGAAACCTCTTTTGCGTCAGGTTCGAGAATCTCATACTTCACATTGAAATAACTCATCGACCTATGTAGTGTATCGTATGTCGCTTCGAAATGCCTTCCTGTATCGAGTATAAAGACTCTAGAACCCGGCGAAACTTCGGACAACATGTCGGTCAGCACCTGATCCTCAAGACTCATACTCGACGCAAGTATCACATTCGGTTTCTCAAATGTTTCAACTGACCATGCGCAAATCTCCCGCGCACTTTTTCCTTCAAGCTCTTTTCGATAGCTATCCAAATCAAATTTCATATTCAGGTCTCTTACGATCAAAATTAATTTTTTCCCAGATTCGTTCGTGAATATAATAGAAAAATATCTTTGTAACAAATTCTACTGCGCCGATGGAAAGTGATAAAAAAACTTTTCTTGTAAAAATGAAAGCTATTGCTACTGTCCAAATTGATGCGCTTATTCTCCATGAAAATGCTTTGGCTAGGCTTCTAGCGTGTCCTTCTATCATCTTTTACCTCTTTTCTATCACGACAGACCAATGCGAATCTTTCTTCTTCATACCTATCACACGGTGGCCTTCTAATTCAACCGAACGCGGAACATTTCGAATCGGTTCTCCGTCATCAAGCAGCACTTCAATCTTCGAACCCTTCGGCAGTTTCGATAAAACTAATTTAACCTTCACAAAATTCATAGGGCATCCGACACCGCGAAAATCGTGGACAGGAACATCTTTAGTCTGAGAGTTTACAAAATTCGAATTCCTTTCGTTTGGAAATCTCAGTTGATCATCCATGCTTTCGTAAAGTTTTTTAACTGCCTCGGATAAATTCAATACCTCTTCCTTTAATTCGAAAAGCAAACTCAAATCCTTTGAAAGCCCGGCCATAACAACTCTTTCGAATCTTTTTTCGACCAGACCCGGCAAAATAAATCGCTCCTGAAATTCTTTGAAAACTTGCCCTTCTGAACCTGCGTCAACTCCACGCGTAATAATGAGCATTCGCGCCGAGAAATGTGCGATATTGTAAAGATGTTTCTTTACTGCTTCAGTTTCGGATATCTTCGAGAGTTCTTTCTTCTCTGCATTTATGTTTTTTAAATCAAATTCTATTAAATCGAAAAGCCCTGCAGAGCACTCGCCAGAGCCTCTGCCGGCTAAAGTGAATGGTTCGCTTGCGCTCCAATCGTGATAAAAAGCAGGATCGTCTTCGTATAGAGGAACTTCCAATTCCCGATATTTTTTGACAAGACGATTTGCTTCTTCTAAACCTGAATTCTGCATAAACTCATCAAAAGATTCATCTTCTCTTTTCTTCTCGATTACGTATTTCAAAAGTTCCTTCGTAAAGTCCGCAATGGAGCGCGACGGAATATCTCCAATTATCTTCGCTAAACGAAGGTGCCCGTCACCGAATTGCGCTCCGGCAACAACTGTGTATGCCGGATAATAGCGATCATTCTTGTGCAGAGTTCTTCCGTAAAATCCGAGATTCGCCGTTTGATGCTGGCCGCATGAATTCGGGCATCCGGAAAGATTCATGCGAAAACCGGAAAGCCTGTCAAGATCGAGTTCTGACTTCGAAAGACTTTTTGTAATTGCCGTGACAGCACCGCGCGAAAGGCATATTCCGAGTCTGCACGTATCCGCTCCTGCGCAAGCTATCGTATCTCTCAAAATTGCGGGTTGCTCAGAAAGTTCTGAAATATGTCGTGAAATTTCAAAAATATTTCCAAGATACTTTTCATGAATATTGCGCAATTTTAAATTCTGTTCTTTTGTAGCTCTCAAAACATTTCTGCCAAACGGCATTAGAAAATTCGCAAGTTCAATTCCTTTTTCGTTATCGATCTTTCCCAGCGCAAAAGGAATTACAACTGAATGAAGTCCTTCCTGCTTCTGCTTTGCAACATGCCTCTTTTTCCATATCACAAAGTTGTTTGAATTATGCTGCAAAGGCAGAAGGTCGACTGACACGGATTTATTCTCGAATTTTTCTAACTCCAAGTGTAAAGGTTCAGGATTTAATTTATGCACCGCTTCGAGTTCATTATGATACTCCTCTAAAAATTTTTCTTTGCCGAGGTCTTCTCGTAAAAAACGCAATCGATTGTGATGTTTATTCTTCCTGTTGCCTTTATTGTTAAACAAATTCTTTGCCGCGCGCGCTACTGCATAGACTTCATCCACTGTAATAAATTCATGCGCAAGAATTCCGACCGCAGACTTTGCTCCCATTCCGCCTGCGAGATAAACCTTGAATCCTTTCTCGCCATTCTTCTCTGTCGCAACAAAACCTACATCCGCAACTGAGGCCATCGCAGTGTCAGATGGCGAATTTGAAAATGCAAACTTAAATTTTCTTGGCATTGTCCACGAATCCGATTCAGAAATCATTTGTGACGTCAGCGCCGCGGCAAAAGGAGAAACGTCGAATACTTCTAAAGGATCGATTCCGGAATCCACTGACGAAACAATATTCCTGACTGTATTCCCGCCGCCGCCTCTTGTTGAAAGTCCAGCCTCTAAAAGAAATCGCATCGCAGGAATTACATTTTCCAATGCGACATAATGAATCTGAAATTCCTGACGCGTGGTCACATGAAAATACGAAGAGCCCCATCTTCTCGACGCCTCAGCAATACGCAGAAGCTGTTGAGGCGTAACTGCTCCACCCGGAGTCCTGATCCGCATCATGTATGTATCGTTCTTCCTCTGCTCGTAAACACCCATAGGAACCCGTCGCGGCTTCAATTCCTGAGCCGACAACTTTCCTGCTTTTACATCTAAGATCATCTTCTCAAGAGAATCTATCTCCGACTTCAATTCAGAAGGTATATTGTAAAAAGTCATATTCGCCTTCCTACCACAGAGTATTCGTCGTAATCTTCAACCTCATCATTAATGATTTCTATTGGTTCGATATCGACTTTTCCATCTTTTATCAGGAATGATTTAGCTACTGGTTCTTTTTCTGCAAGCGAAATAATCACGTAACTAATTGAAGGATCGAATGCAAGCTTTATGTCCTCCTGAGAAGGTCTCGCTGGAGTAGCAGGGTGGCTGTGATAAACACCTAGTATCGAAAACTTTTCTGAACGAACAATTTTAATCAATGAAAACTGCTCTCTGGGTTCCAATGTAAAATGTTCCGCAGATGCGTCTCGATTTGTCATACGGTAATGCCTTCTGACAATTCCGTTATTGCCCGCAAGCATTCCGCACGCCTCGATTGGCGCTTCCTCTCGAGCGTGAATGATTATTCGATTTAATATCGTGATAGGAATTTTCATCTTTCTGCTTTTTCACCTATTCTTCTAAATAATCTCCGTGAGAATAAATCACTCTGCGTTCTTCAAATCGCAGACCTGAGCCTCTTCATCATGCAATTCCGTTATCGTCGGCTCTTTGCCACATATCGGACAATTCGGATTTCGCTTCACCTTCACTTCTCTGAAAGAAGTATCGAGCGCATTGCAAACCAACATTCTGTTCGTCAGTAATTGTCCATTGCCAAGTAAAAACTTTATTGCCTCGAGCGCCTGCAAAGTTCCGAACAGACCTGCTACTCCCCCGATAATACCTGCCTGAGAGCAAGTAGGCACCATATCCCGAGGCGGCGGCTTATTGAAGATACAGCGAACGCATGCCGACTCGTAAGGCTTAATTGTCATAGTCTGTCCGTCAAAACGCAGGATGCCTGCATGCGAAAATGGTTTTCGCGCCAGAACGCATGCATCGTTAATCAAAAACTTCGCAGGAAAATTATCAGTCCCGTCAATTACAAAATCGTAATCAGAAATCAGCTCGGCAATGTTTGATGAATTTACAAATAAATGATGCGTCTTCACTTCAATGTCGGGATTCAGCGAGGTCATCTTCTCTTTCGCTGATTCCACTTTTGGTCTGCCGATGTCGGACGTAAAATGAATTATCTGCCTCTGCAAGTTCGATAGCTCAACATTATCTGAATCGGCGATTCCTATTCTGCCGACACCTGCGGCAGAGAGATAAAGCGCAGCTGGAGAGCCGAGTCCGCCTGTTCCAATGACAAGCACTTTGCCGTTAAATAATTTCTCCTGCCCTTCGATCCCAACTTCTTTCAAAAGAATATTTCTGCTGTACCGCTCTAGTCTTTCATCTGTAAGTTCAATCATCAGCTCAACCCCTTTTCAATATCATCTATCAAGTCCTCGACATCTTCAATTCCAACCGAAAGCCGGATAAGAGTATCGGGCACTCCCATCTTGGCCCGTTCCTCCGGAGTATATTCGCAAAAGATAGTCGATGCAGGATGAATGACAAGCGTCTTGTTGTCGTTTATGTTCGTCGCACGGCGAATAACATTTAACTTGTCCATGAACTCAAAGCATTTTTCCTTGCTTTCGAGTTCTATGCAAAGAATGCCTCCAAAGCCGCGTGGAAAGAGTTTCTTCGCATTTTCATGCCACGGAGACGACTTCAAACCAGGGTAATTTACTCGGCTAATTTTAGAATGAGTT
>Ga0100398_1002081_pt1 | contig 16961 bp, 7 predicted proteins | sample CryGeymeta201522_FD_81568 | JGI IMG/M metagenome (GOLD analysis project Ga0100398, IMG submission 81568) | Groundwater microbial communities from Crystal Geyser aquifers in Utah, USA - Crystal Geyser metaG 2015-22 | ecosystem: Environmental > Aquatic > Deep subsurface > Groundwater | place: USA...
AACTAGTACCAACCTAATGCATTTGTTGTTATCCATTCCCTTCAATTTTCTTAACAGGTACCCACTTCGAAAATGGGAATGATTTATGGCATGGCTGGTATGACATTATTAATCGTCGCTTATTGGGTCGATGACGCCTATACTTACGATGACGGGCAATGGTTGATTGCTGTGAGCATGGCTCCCGGTATCGTTATTGGACTCGCGAGTGCCTTTGGAGTTGCCATGACGGGACTTCCAGAAATGGTGGGTGCGTACAATGGGTTTGGTGGATTGGCCGCCGCCCTGGAAGGTATTGGAATGTATCTGGATGATCGCAACACATACATTATACGTGCTAATGAGAAGCAGGCAGAGCAAACCGATGCCATGCTTTGGGTTCAAGGTATTGCCCTGATTTTGAGTGTCGTAATTGGAATGATGACCTTTACTGGAAGTATGGTCGCCGTTGGAAAGTTGAATGGAACCATTGCCAGCAAGCCTCGCGTAATTCCCTTTCGAGCTCCCTTTACGGTGCTCATTTTTGCCGCAATGGCCGTCTTTGGAGCTCTTACCTTTTCTAGTAGTCCATCTTGGAACAATCGCAAAGACGGCATTGCCTATTTGATGGTTGTTACATTTTTGGCCGCGGTCGAGGGTTTCACTGCAGTCATGGCCATTGGCGGCGGGGATATGCCCGTGAGCATTTCCTTCCTCAACTCGTTATCAGGTTTCTCGACGTCTGCTGCTGGTTTCATGTTGTCCAACAAGGCTCTCAATGTCGCAGGTGCCTTTGTTGGTTGCTCTGGAATCATTTTGACCATGGTCATGTGCAAAGCAATGAATAGATCTGTGGCGCGTGTGTTGTTGGGAGGTTTTGGCGACGGAGCCACACCATCAGCTGCACCAGCAGCGGGCGAACCTGAGCAACCCCAAGGAACCATCCAAGAAGTCTCGGCCGAAGATGTTACTGATTTATTGACCAGTGCCAAGTCCGTCATTATTGTACCTGGATACGGAATGGCTGTTGCAAAGGCGCAGCATTCGATTAAAGAGTTGTCAAGTCGACTTCGTGCTCGTGGAATTAAGGTTCGATTCGCCATTCATCCTGTAGCAGGACGCATGCCTGGACATATGAATGTTTTGCTGGCAGAGGCGAATGTCCCCTATGATATCACCCTGGCTATGGATGATATCAACGCTGACTTTGCCGAAACGGATGTGGTCTTAATTCTTGGAGGAAATGATATCGTCAACCCTGGTGCTGAAACTGATCCCAACTCGCCAATTGCAGGAATGCCAGTGCTGAAAGTTTGGAATGCCAGTAAGTCTTATTCGAGTTTTCTTTTTTTTTTCTCCCTGTATCTATGCTAAAGTTTAGTTTTGTCAATTTGAAGAGCAAACTATTGTCATGAAGAGAAGTCTCCGTGTAGGATATGCCGGTGTTGATAATCCTCTCTTTTTCCACGAAAACAACGCCATGTACTTGGGAGATGCCAAGTCAAGTACAGACAAGCTGGTTTCTCTCCTTGGAGAAACCAAGGAAGACGACCAAACTGCCACTCTTACCCATAACGGGGACATGGAGGCACAAGAAAAGGAAGACGCTGAAAAGAAGGAGGAAGAAGAGTTTCTGGCTTCTGTTCCCAAGTTGCAGGAAGAGGCTCTCCTGAACATTGGAGTCATCAAGGAGGTTACAGCTGGCGAGCGCAAAATTGCTATTGTTCCAGAAGCTGCCAAGAAGCTTTTGCAGAAGGGCATTCGAATTTTCGTCGAGCAAGGAGCTGGCGATAGTTCTGACTTTTATGACTCATACTACGAGAAGGCGGGAGCGACTATTCTTACCTCTGCAGTTGATGTTATGAACCAGTGCGATGTCCTGGTGAAGATTCGTGAGCCCACAGTGCACCCTGAGACAGGTAAACACGAGCTGGAAATGTTGGCCCCAGGAAAGTCCATGATTTGCTTTGTTGGCCCTCGTACCGATGATGGTAAAGCTCTTCTGGAAAAGGCCAAGGAATGCAAAGTCAATCTACTTGCTGTGGATGCCATTCCTCGTATTTCCCGTGCCCAAAGTTTGGACGTTTTGAGTTCCCAAGCCAAGATTGCTGGTTACAGGGCTGTCATACAAGCTGCCAATACTTACCAACGTTTCCTCAATGGAGAAGTCACAGCTGCTGGGAGCTTCCCTCCGTCGAAAGTGATGGTCATTGGTGTTGGTGTTGCCGGCTTGGCTGCTATTGGAACAGCCAAGAATATGGGAGCTATCGTCCGTGCTTTTGATACTCGTCTCGAGACGAAGGAACAGGTTGAGTCTTTGGGAGGAAAATTTCTGGTCTTGGACTTTGGAGCCGAAGAATCGGGCGGTACATCCTCTGGTTACGCGAAGGTTATGAGTGACGAATTTTACCAGAAGGAGATGGAAATGTTCAAGCAACAAGCAAAGGAAGTAGATGTAATTATCACGACTGCTGCTATTCCTGGACGCAAGGCACCAGTGCTCATTCGTCAAGATGCCGTGGACGTGATGAAGGCAGGAAGTGTGATTGTAGACTTGGCCGGTGCCACAGGCGGCAACTGCGCTCTCACCAAACCAGGAGAAACGTACGAGTACGAAGCCAGCAAGGTGACCATCATTGGATCAGACATGACGAACCAAGCCATGGCTTGGCAGGCCAGTACCATGTTTTCTAACAACATGGTCAACCTCTTTGATATTCTCGTCAAGGAAAAGAAGTTCAAGCTTGATATGGAAGATGTCATCATTCGTGGTATGACTTGTGTTCACGAAGGTGAAATTATCTTTCCTCCTCCAGATAGTCTGCTCGCTACCAGCGCAGCTCCCACCAAGAAGGCACCACCAGCCAAGTCCGAGCCTGCCGCACCCGCAGAACCAGGCCTCTTGGCAACTCGTGTCTTTGATCTTGCCCCTCTGGGAGAGTTTGTGGCCATTGCTTTCATTGGTGTATTCTTTGGTATTGTTGCCGCGTACGCTCCCGTGACCTTCTCCCAGCAGTTGGGATACTTTATCCTAGCTGGCTTTCTCGGATATTATCTCATCTGGAATGTGGAACCCGCGCTTTTCAGTCCTCTCATGAGTACCAGTAATGCCTTGTCGGGTGTTGTAATTCTTGGTGGCCTCTTGATGGTCTCCTCGGACAGTGGATCGCCCTCGAGTATTTTGGGCTGCTGCGCCACCGGCGTTGCCGCTATCAATGTCTTTGGTGGATTTGCTGTCTCGTACCGTATGTTGCTTATGTTCAAGAAGGAGTAGACAAGAATTTAACTAGAAAAAATGTATTTTTTATGAGAGGATTTCAAAATTCTGAAGCGCCATGGCTGAGTTGAACATCATATCATTACCTGTCCGCGCTGTTGTGATCTGGTGACAAATCACTGTTCTCCAAGCCGTCCGAAACGTTCAGCCAAATGATAATAACTGTTATATTATCGAAGGCACCGCGTCGTATAGCTTCTCGTGCCAACACTTCGGCAATCTGTGGTCGTTGCTCGACAGTTGCCTTGTCTAGTAGTAAATCAATAATGTCCACCACATTTTGATTAGTAAAAACATCGTACAGCCCATCCGTCGCCAAAACGACGTATTCCTTTTTGCTGGCAGGATGAACCTTTGTTTGTGGTGCATTTTTCTTGCCTCCACCATTTTTGTCCACAGGAGTCATGCTTTCGTCACCGTGGTCGTCATGCATGACAGTTTGAAGAACATGCTTGTAGGTAATATCGGGCACCGCTGAAACAGCAGGTCGCTCTGATCGATCTCCGATCGCTCGTGAAAGAGCCAAATTGCCATTGACCCTGTAGATTCCAGCATTTAGAATCGGCTTGCCTCTAACGTCTCGTGGGCCACACCAAATGACTCGGCCTCCAACAGATTCAATCCGCTCTGTTTCATCAGGATCATCGGGTTTGTGATCCCGAGTCAAGGCTGTCGCTGTTCCATTGATTCCATGTATGGCACGACTGTCACCAACGTTGGCGACAATGAGCGTTGTTTTGCTAGTGTCGTTGTGGTTGTTGTTGTTGTCATCCCTAGCGTCGTCATTGACACCCGGGTGCTCATGGTGGAACCAAGCCGCCAAAGCTGTACTTCCTTGAAAACTCCAGTGATTTATGCGTTGTACTTCCTGATCTACTTTATCCAATGCCAATCTAAGTGCGATACAATAGTCTTGGACTGTGGGCTCCGATAATACCGATGGTTCTTTGGGATCCATGTCACTGCTGTCAACTAGCAACTTTTCATTTTTGCACACTATCATATTTTTACTGCTGATTTCTCCTCCCTTCTCTTGCTGTATTGCTTGCCGGTGTTGTATTACTTGAGGCAAGGCAGCCTGCAAATGTGCGAATAAATTTTGACGACAGTACTGACTCACGGCCGGACCACCATGCCCATCAAACACGGCAGCAAAATCTTGAGCAATCAAAAATTCATCTTCCATATAGTCTCGTCGACCCTGCAAGGCACTGACTGATACATTAAGATTGGTTGAAAATTGAAGCGGAGAAGTGGTCTCCGAGGTTGAAAAGGATCGCACGAATTTCTTCTTGTTGGAGGAGTGCCGTGGAAGTCTTAGACTGTGCGAGGCTGCGCTTTTCGGCAGTTTACTACTATTATTCAATCTCCTATCATTTTTGATTCTGCTACTGTTGCTGGGTCGCGCAGAGGTTGAATAGCTATATCGCGGAGCTTCGTCCTTTGCTCCTCCTCGTAAAAATAGTAGCGCAAATAATCCTCTACTGGAGCTGCTGATTTGTCTGTGCACAGAATCCATGGCAGGCATTCTTTTCAGCATGCGTTGACGATGATGGTCTTGTAAGAGCGACAATCCCCACGGATGATGCCTCTGATGCTGAAGTGTCGTTGTATTGGATTTATGCTTTAAAAGTCCTGGTGACGAAACAGAAACAAATCTTTGGCCATTGCGCATACCGTTGCCAGTCGAAGCGGCAACTCGAAAGGTACTGCTGCGACATGTCAGCAATAAGGACATGGTGAATAGGTTTATGAGTCGCTGTCTAATACGTTTACATGCATTTCTAGGTTCTTTGAACATTGTGGTGTGTAATGATATTATTATTGTTTTAAAAGCAATCAAGAGCTATTGAGATGCAGTACTACTAGTGCAAAAACTGACGGATGAGGCTACTGTGTTGGAGCGCTTAAAATACCGTCACAAATTAAGCCCAGGTGGACTATGGCAGTTTACCTTGTTTACACATTAGGCGATATGAGTGGAATACCTGGTAGTGGTACATGGGGCTCATGAGTTAGGCCATACTCAAGTAGGTTGTACTGCTACTACTTGCCTGTTTTTTATGTACACAAGAACCACTCTAGCTTACTCCATAGTAATATCTAATATACTGTTATTTGTTCTAAGATAAGGGTAGGAGTAATCTTTTTGACGAGGCACACGTTATGCCTCGCGGTTGAATGAGCGATTTTGACTCAAATTTTGTCGAGTTTGCGCACTGCTTTTTCACCTCAAATAATTTTTACTGTCTCTTTTTTAGTACTTGTGTGTGGCGAGGGATAGGGTGGAAAATCAGTTAACAAACGAAACAAAAGTTGTTTCAACATCATCATCATACAAAAACAAGTACACGCAACAAGAAGCAACCACTACCATGACGACAGACCATGACGACAAGGAGGGCGCTTTAAGAAGAGGCGATGCTGTTTCTATTATTAGAGGCAGTTATGCAAGGTATAAGGAAGGGGTATTCCTGGGTCCATATGCGACAAAGATGGCCCGAGTGCAAGTTAATGGAGACTGCCAACACGAGAGGAATCTTCGGTTAACTTCCATCATCAAGAAGAAGATAAAGAAGAAGAAGACGCGGACGAATACAAGAGAGTCGTCCAAGGAAGAGTCGTCCAAGGAAGAAACAAAATTCTGTTCCAAACAACAGCACGGGGTCCACGACGATAGGTTGGCTGAGGTTGCTCTTGAATTAAAGAAGATGAATGAAGCCATTGAAGCGTCCATGGAAAAACAAAGTTCTTTTGAAGCGCAAGCCACTTGCATCTTAGCAAAGATGGCTGAGCTGATTACGCTTGTGAAGAAGATTAACGAATAGACAAATAGTAACAAATAACTGTAAATCAATTACATTTTAGATAACGTCAGCAGCTTGGTTAACTCCTGTTGGTGATGCTGTTTTGCCTCGCGACTTCTGCCTTGGAATGGAACCAGTGTCTTGCAAAAATTTGACAAAGGCAGCAACGCTTCTGTTGCATTGAGCAAAGGCGTCTTCGTATCCGTTAATAACTTCAGACACTGGCACTTTATTCCTGCAGGCATTCAGGGCTATGGCGTCGATGATCCTCTTGGTACGAGAGTGGTGCTGGTTTGTAATGGAACTCATCCTGCGCCACTTCGGTCCATACTTTTTGTTCCGACCCTTGATGCCTCCATGGATATCCTCGCTCCATTTACCGCAACCATGCCATTCATCCCACATCTCTGATAGGTTGTTATGCTTACTGGCCATACGGAAGTGAGTTACGCTGGCCTCCATGGAAACCTCCCGCGCAATGACCGGCAAGAGCTGGGGCATTGTCTCCTGTTCTTCCATCATTTCCGTAAAGATATCCGGTTGTTGTTCTTCGTCATTGTTATCCATCTCACATTGGTTGTTGTTGTCTGCGCCTTCGTCGTTCTCGTTGTCGTCCTCGTTGTCCCTCGATCGTTTTCTGGCTGTTGCCTTTGCATCAGCTCTTGCCATTAAAAGCCTGGCTGCATCTAACAGTCCGTGCGCCATTCTCCTATCCGACTCTTCCTGTTGTACCTCCAGGTTGTCAGAGAAATTATCCAGATGCGCCTTGATTGTTTCATTAAGCCCCGTAAGGTTTGCATTGATCTTTGCAATTTCGGCATTATTCGCTCGATGCCATTGATCAATACCCGGAAGAACTGCTTCCAGATTGGCATCTAGGGGACTTGATTCATTCGCCAAAGAGTCCTTCATCCTCGCCAAATATATTTCCCATTCCGGTTCGTCGAACACCGGTAGTCTGTACATTGGGTGTTGTTGTCTTTCCGGCTCCACCGTAATCATAGCTGCCGCGTCCTGGAGAAAGATGCGGTTGAGTTCCACAAAAAAATTAAGTACAGCCGCTGCTGTAGTATGCTGTGATGGATCGGCATGTTCTGACGCAAAGAAAGCCTCGCGAGTTTTGTAAATCCACGAGCCACCAAGTGGAGTCTTGAACAAGAGTTCATCAGGAGGTTCGATGGTTGTCCTGGTATTAAAATACATCTTGCTTGCTCCATAATAACCGGCCAGTTTGCGAATCGGTGCCATCGGTAGCTTTGATGAATATGAGTTGTCGTAGATGGAGCTGTTCCACTGCCCCATTCTTTGAATTTCTCGGATTTCCTCTTCCATTAAGTCGAGAAGCTTCGTACCCAGACCCCGGCCAAGATGCAGCTGCTTGCTGTAAGGAAGCCCAAGTCGCTTAAGTATTTCTTTAACATGATCCCCATACGAGTCATTGCACATCTCCTTTCTATTGTCATGTGATGAAACGTCGATCAAAAGCTTGATGTCAAACCACTTTTTGTTATCAAACCAGTCGTCGATTGCCATGTCCTCAAACTCCTTCGTGTAGTTAAATCTTAACATGAGATACATGGATAACGCTCCGATACAGCACAAGCGAACGTCTTTGTGTCTTGTTGCACGACCGTACAGCACTCTGCCCTTGTTTGTTTTACCGGTGGCGCACTGATTCACCATTATATATGGTTGATGAATGTCCATATCGCGATTCGGGATGTTGATACCAATAAAATCACTTAGCTCTGCCCTGTAGAGACTCTCACATCTCAGGATTCCACTTGTTAAATGTAGTAGACAATACCTGTGCCGGAGACGAGTGACCACACAACGACTGTTCATCGCTGAACTTGAATCAAAGTAAAAATTACGTTCAATGGATCCGTAGTGCTCCACAATTCCATACGGCGCAAACTCGCTCGTCACTTTCTCAGCATAATTTGCCTTTGCAATGGAAGCCTTCCGTGTCTTCACATGCTCCTCAAGGGTATCCATTCCCATTTTCCAAATCTGGTCCCAATGCAAAGATGTGTAGTTGCCCGCGACTTGGTACTTGTACACTCGTCTGAACATTGCTTTGTACTGATCGAAAACACCCTTGCCAATGGGCCTCTGTGGTGTTGGATAACACGAATTGCCGTCTCGCTGTGCCTGTTCCATGGTTCCTATGACTTTGTTGTAGTCAGTTGAATCGAAGTGGGTTCCTTGGGTCAATGCAACTCTGTTACCACCACGAACCTTCTGTTCGCGAAAGACTTGGTAATACATGAAGCGATAGACATTCTCATAACAGAGATGATAACCGTAGGGATCATCTGGAAATTCATAGGCACAGAACTGGTGATATTCGATGGCCTTGGGATCCAAAGCTTTTGATGTGTTGTCGGGTCTCATCAACTCGTTCATTTGTATTACTGATAGTTGCAGTTGCTTATTCACCTCCAACTCCCTTGGAGTAGGAGGGACCTGCACCCCCCCATTCGTTGGCTGCTGCTGCTGATCAGCGCGCCTTGCTGCGGCCCAAGCCCGGCCTCGTGATAGTAGGGTAGCAAGTAGTTGGGCACTCATGGCTGCTCTTCTTACCAATCATCGATTAACTTTGAAGTAGTAGTAGTAGTAGTAGCAGCCTGTTGACACTCGCTGGATAACTTCTCAGAGAGTTTGGCAAGCAGACAAACCATGACGAGAGTATACTCCACAAATGGATTTAAGTATATTAGTCTGTAATAAATATAATTTGCTAAATTAATCTATTTATTAACTAAATTTATAAACGAGTAAGATATTTGTTTAAGGTTGTTGACAAAAAATTACGTCATCATTGGGTTAAATAATGAGTTTATTTGGCGCTGGCCGGGTCAAATATTAAGACGTGTTACTTTGGTCAAATTTTGTCTGCTCGTCAAAATCTTCGAGAATTTTTTTGACTAACTACATAATAATATTTACTCTAATATTAATAGTCTCAACACTACTAGCTTTTTACGGTCAATCAAGAGTGGAACTGAGTCTGATTACACAGGACAAGGACAAGGTTACCTTGTCAAAATCTCAAAAATCTCATACTGGAACGGAAAAATCTCCTAATTGTAAATCCCCCAACAATTGAGCATCTCCTGATCACAAAGAATCTCTATTTTCCGTTGTATTGTCTTCCCATCCCCTAATTCAAGCCTATGCGTATCATTCACATCCTGCTGCCTACTGAGGAAATCGCCAGCGCCATTAGCCCTTCTTCGAAAAAAAACACCGAAAAACGACCGGGCGACCCAAAAATATGTGTGCTGAAAGTTTAGTGACGATCAAAACAATTTGCATCTCTTCGTCGGCACGCGGTTCCGTTCGCGCCTTCACATGGATCCATGATAGTACCAGAATTGAAAAACTCTTCGATCTGGTACTGGAGCACTGACTCTAATCTCACACAATTGTGGACGTCATTGTTTGGTGCAATCAATTCATCGTCGATGGGAAGACTGTCGTATTCCTTCTGATACAAAATCTCCGTAAGAGCGGCAGTCATGTTTCCAGAAGGATTCTCTACGGGAATGCCAAAGATGGGCTGCCTAGGAGCATTCGGAAGAATGCTAGCTCCGAATGCTCGAGCGAGTCGCTCTGCCGCCAAAGTGGGAACAATCGGATCGCCCAAACCAGCTTGCAAGAGAACGCGGGGAATTGGCTCGTCCAATGGCTGGCCTAGCACACCTGCAGCTTCGACAGAGTCCCAGCACATTTGAGCCAAACTCAAGAAGATGCGAACGTGTCTGTTGTTGTAAAATGTCAGCAGAAGGGGAACATCATACCCAACAAATTGCAATGAACGAGACAAAACCAATGAAAACGGGGTGCCTGGTACACCCAGTGCGCCGCGCTCAATTAATTTGGTTGGCCCAGACAAGGACACATAACCGGCCCCGAGAATGCCTCCTTGAGATATGCCATAAAACATACTAGGAGTTCCCGCATCGTGAGGGATCGTTTGCGGGCCACTTCCTCGCTTAGGAAACTGAAGCCACGGCATTTCCAACATGCCGTTCTGAATGAAATGCTGAAGTGCAAATTTGTTTGCGTATCCCTGAATCAAGCTGTCTCGAATTGCCTCAAAAAGAGATGGATCCGTCAACATGGTTCTCGCTACAATTGGAAAATCGAATTGGCTCATGCCTCTCCAATCCATTGCTGTAAGAATATATCCATTCCTATTCGCCATTTGAATCAAGAATCGCGATGCAGCCTCGTCGCGGTTGCCAAACAAGCCATGTCCAAATTCAACAACCGATCGAAGATTTTGAGCCGTCACGTTCATCTTTGGATCTTGTATTACTACCTGTTTTAGAGAGCATGGCACGTGTACCACAAATTTCGCCTTGCCTATCGTGTTGGCAGCCCCGCTCGACAAGTCCAAGGTGGCCGCGCGATTTCCGGGTCCAAAGCCTGTAAGAAACCATGGCACATCCAGCTCTGCATGAATGGTTCGTGCCAATGGATATGAACTATCTCTGCAATGTCCGTCTACCTGGCGTACTAAGCGGACGTGATTCCCCCAATTATTTGACCACTTCTGTGCTCCTACATGCTGTAGTGTGAGATCTCGGACTCTCCGGACTGCTCCAATTTGCGACTCTTTGCTGGCAGTATGAAAGTCAAACAACAGCTGTAATGCTGGTGGATCGTGGTTGCGAACATAAGAGCCATAAGGACCTCCCCAGCCATCGCCGGGAACGTCCTCCTGGTTCGCAACTTTGTGAGTCGCTGCCTCCAGGGATGCCATTAATACATTCTTGAACAAATGCTTCCGAGTGGAAGGGCCATCGGGTCCGTCGCCATCTAGAATATTTAATAATCCAGGAGATGGAGCAAGACGGTTTCCAAACAAATCTGTAGCATTCATGACTGCCAGGGCATAATGTGAATTGTGTTTGAGAGGCTGCGCGGGAAAAACTAACACCAATGGTCGTTCTGGATCCAAATAGTCAATCTCCGCACTGTGCGGGACCAACTCCTTGCTGGCAACGTCAACCAACAAGGTGGCAGAAAAGGGGGACACAGACAACGCAATTTCTTGGTGCCCGCGCAGTCGCGTCATTCCTGTTCGTTGAGACCACGATGGATCCACTTGTAACAATTGTAGATAATTTTCGTGTGATTCTTGCATGCCCTCAATATAAAACAAGATCGGACCCATAGTACTGAATCCATCCAAATTTTTGAGAAAATCTGTCGAAATGGGGACGCGACCTTTGAGCATGGGAAAGCTTTCTGGTTTAAGGTCCACCCGATATCCTGTAACTGTAGACGTGTCTTTTTTCAGATGATAGAATGAGGGAAATGGCAAGATACACTCCGTCATGTCAAGAGGATCGCACATAGTAGGATCGTGATGAGGTTGATCTGGTTCGAAATCACCAAAATGTACCACCAGAGAACCAATGGTCCAGATCAAAAATAGCGTAGAACTTAGTGTGACAACACTCGTTACGCATCGCCAGCAGCCAAAAGCCTTTGGTGGATGACTGAAGCGGGCTTTACAAGTCAACCATACTTTGGAGTACACAAATTGCAAGCACGACCCCACGACGGGTACTGGTTGAATCATGTAATAAGTGGTTGTCATGTAGTATGTGGATGCCGGAAGTTTGCTCAACACCATGCCAAGTCCAATCCCAATCCTCAACAACACAATCAGCCATCCAAAAGTAATGGCAATTGCAAAGGCACGATAATAATGTGTCCACTCATAAATCAGCTCTCCATCAATGTCTACAAAGAATCCATCAAATACGGAAACGAGTAGAGGATAGATGGCACCAAATAATAATAAATCCATGGCGGATGGTAGAGTAGTGAACCAAAAATAGCTGGTACCTTGATATGGTTGTTGTTTGCTGTGGTAGTGGTGGTGGGAGTTGTGGTCATTCTCGTTTGTATCTTTGTCCGTATGATCGGAAGAGGAAGAAGAAGTAGTGACACCGGACGGCTCCCACGACATTGATATTTCCGAAGGATGGTCGAGACGGTCATTGCGTTCGTCAGGGCTGTGTTGATCGTCACGAAAGGGCCTAGTAGAGTGGCGGTCAGTGTCATTACTGGTCGGCCTCCCTCGAGGATGATGAAGAGGAGGAGGAGGAGGAGGAGTACGTGATGTTGCATCGATCGTAGTTGTCATAGTCATTTCGGTCACGACACTCTTGATTTCAGACAAGTGACACTGGGCCTTGATGAGAGCCAATGTCAAATGAAGGGCAAACAAAAGACAAATCCAAATGCGTCCCAACAAACAGTAGGCAAGAATTATGGCGGATATCAGCACGGGAGTGACCAGTCCCAGAGTAACTGACAAAGCTAACTGCGACCACAATATGGTAGTCTTGGCAGTTGTTAGTCGTTCTCTATCGTCAATAACTAAATCCCTTTCATCACTGTACGCAGAACCTAGTTCCAATGGTTCTATGCGGTTGCCGTTGGGATGCTCATCTTGAAAGATTTCGGTAGGGTTTATGTCTTCCTCTTCTTCTTCATCGTCATCATCATCATCATTATGGTTTGTACTGATGTTACCTCCCTCCTCCCTTCTTTGAACTGGTTGATAAGCTGCGGAACTCATCAACAAAACTTTATTAATCGCATTAGATTTTGTCAAGCAAGGTTTAAGTATGGTATCTTGTCGCTACGCAAAGAAATAATAATAATGCTTTAAAAAAATATCTAAGCAGCTTTTGGCTCGTAGTAGTAGACTCGTAATAAAGGGCCAATTACAACAACATTATTGTTCGTGTTACTTCATGTTTTAGGGCTTGAGTTAAGATGTCTTCTTGGCTTTTGCTACTACTAGCTAGTGGTTAATCATCCCACTAGGAAACTAGGATATCCTAGTCCCCGAACGAATACTGGAAGGTTTGCATCACCCAAACAACACACCCCAGCATCCAAATAAACTACTCTATCTTGTAGATCTCGTTGAGAGCTTTCAAATAAGCTATTGATGGCTTGCTAAGGACTAATACATCAAGAGTTATGTATAAAAGAGTAGGACTAGGATATCGAACTAGACAACCAGTAATATATAGCAGCAAAAAATGAAAAAGCAGTGGCAACAACACCACCACTCTCATCATGTCCAATACACCCCTGTAATCATCATCATGGTGGCTAGTACTAAATCACAGCCGAATACGAACACCTTGTTGCAGTTGTAATCCTTGTGCAATGAACGTCGTGGGTGCAAAGAGATCTGCTTATCCTTGGGTACGGCTGTATTCTTGTTAAACATGCCTGAACAAGCAAAGACCTCATCATCACTGCAACAGTGCTTGTCCACACATGATAGGTCTCTTCCACCATCTAAACCAACCCGAGACTTTTCACACAGAGGCATATGACAGTCCTTGCACCAGTGAGACGTCTTTCTGTACACTGTAGTTCCTTTATCCGTGAGATATCTTCGACAAATAAAGCAGTGATGAGTTATTGGGTTCCCCACAGTATTATTCCGGTTGTCTTTTTGCCATGAAGTAGGCTCAGTTGTCGTGTTACCCTCTTTATCGCGAATGCGATCGAGGACTGGCTTCTCCCTTCCCTGTATAGTCTTCCTCCTGTGCTGGTATTTCCACGATCGGAGGTTGCCACAAATGAGATCGGTGAATCTAATTATGCGAAGAGCATCAACTTGTTGTGGGGTCCACCCATCCACTTTGATCTTGTGATGTCGATACAAACGATACATGTCCACAATTGACATGCCAACAATTGTAGTGATGAGACGAAACCAAGGATTCCGGGTCTGCCAACGCTTCTCCATTGCAAGTATACTTTGTCGGGACTTGTTGTGTTCATCAATCAGTGGTACATATTCATACAAGACATGGAGGATATCCGGCCGTGGAATCTCCCGGAAGCTGGTGTTACCCCAGTCGTCTTCAAATTTGGCTTCATACTTGTGTGGAGATGGAGTCGTCTTCCCACAAGTAGATATAAAATAAGAAACACCCTTTTGACTCCAAGCGTAGGCAATTGCAATCACTGGGACATGACTTATCACTGCTCTCATCACAACCCAGTGTCCAGCCGGATGCGATCCGTGGCGAGCTTCTTTGAGGACATTGTAGAGTACTTCCATTGGAAAGTAGTTCTTATTATTCTTTACAATGAATGTGGAGTGGACGCCAAGCCTCTTTTTGAGTTCCACAACAGTCATCACACTTCCAAACCAAGCATCTCCCCCAACCCACCCACCAACTGGAAGACCGGCTCCTTCCACTTGCCGGAGGACTTCCGATGTGTGTGCTGACATGTCTTCTTTCTTCGGTAGACTTGTTGGCTCCCTTAGCATTGCATCGACATCAGAGTAATAATACTTCTTCTTTCTTTGCTTTTCAGGACCCATAACAACATCTTGAAAAGCTAAGACACCGGTAAAGCACTCAACCCCATTCCTCAATTGTGATCCTAGATCGACAGGCTTCCTTGGTTCATTTGTTAGGTTGGGGAGACCACCTGTCTTTGATGTCTTTGGTTTCCAGGCACTCATTGATTCATCAAGCATCAAGAGTACACTGTGGAAGAGCGCACGTCTCTTTTCATTGAAGCTTTCAAGTACTGGAATGAAGATGTCCCAATCTCTATCTCTCTTGTCTGCATACCACCATTTCCTATTAGTGAAGACAAAAGCAGCTGCGCAAGTGAAGGCTTTAAAGACGTTCTTGGGTACATACTGTCCAAAGTCGGGGTGTTTGTGTCGTCCTCCGGACTCTCCCCTTTTCCACAAGTTGTCCACACCAATCTCTGCTTCTGTTACGGCTGCAATCATAAGCAAATAGCACTGCTTTACCACCCAGTCTGGGTCCTCGTCTCTCTCCTGATGGAATGCAATCTTTTCATCCTGTACGGTCTGAAACATTGGAGATCTCATGTCTGTATGGAACTCGTCAATAAGCTTTGCGTGTCCAGTAATACAGGGGAAGAAATCATTGAAGAATATATCTGCAAGCGCATTGTTGTCATCAAAATTGATGTCTTTCTTCAGCTCCAAGTCGTCTGGCCACTCCATATGATCGTTATCTTCCGTAATGTGCACATTGTCAGGCAATATCTCCCATTCAATGACCTCGTTGTCTCCATTGCCATACTTCATTTCAAAAAGTTTGGCAGTTTCCATTTCCTCTTTGGAGAGACTGCCAAAGCCATCAATGGATTGATGATACACCGATTGTCTCTTCTTCTTCTCTTCCTCCTCTTCTTGTATCTCTGCCATTGCTTCTACACTGTCGGGCTGATCGATCTCCTCCTCTCCCTCTTTCAAAGTCACCATCCTGTTTCGCAGTACTCCACGACACAACTTGTCTCCAGCTGGGAACAGATCATACTCAACATTGTATCCACTCGTTCCCTTCCCACTCTTCACTGTTCCGTGTAGGCGAAAGTTCTGTGGAAACGACCGGATGGCATTCTGTTGGTTCTCATTGAGTAGGCCACAAAGAAAGAGAGTCTTTCTTGTTGAGTAGATGCGACAACCAAGCTTTATTTTGGTTTGTGTCTTCTTTGTTTTCTTGTTTCTTGCAGTGGTTGTGCCAACAGGAGACTTCCTTTTGCCCCTTCCAAGAGGATCGTCGTCATCTTGTTGTCGTCGTTCTTGTTGCAGGGGAGTATTATTAGCAACGACAGCAGCAGCAGCAGCAGTGGCAGCTTCAATCTCACTTGTGGTTGGAGATGAACGCAAAGATGATCCACCACCAAATCGACTTTCATTGAGTTGGACTGGAGTGGGCTGTGAAGATCCGGATGTATCCATGGCAAGGTTGTCAGCAAGAAGCGTTGTTTGATCAGGGGAAGGACAACAAACAGGAGAACCGCCCCTCATTGTTGCGTCGTTAACAGGAGGAGGCTCTGCCATTGTCAAATAGTACAATGGTGTATGTTTCGCAAAAATGCAGTAAGCCACCGTGTCTATTTTTTTAGCCAAAATCCTGTACAGCACGACCGACCACAACAACTTAACAAATAAACCTATCTCTCTTTCTATTAGCTTGCCAGATAGCTTAACTAATACATTAACAGAGTTATATGGAGGTCATTGTCATTAGTTTTGAATTCAGTTTTCTTTAGCTTGCAAGCGACTGCTAATTTGGACTAACCTGAGAACTAGGATATGGATATCTTCATCCTAGTTCGGCGGTAAACCACTAGTAGCTAGTATTAGTATGGTAGTACTCGGAGTAGTCTAGTAGTATTTAGTAGTAGTAGATACTTGACGACGAGTTATAGATTTTCCCAGTAAACCCGGTCCTTCGGAAAAATAGCCATATGCTGAAATAAGGGACCCTCTCTTTCGCAAATATATATTATTAGCTTCAACCATCCATAGACGTGTATGGCTACCAACTATTTATTCTACGATGGGACCGCCGGTGGCTTGGGAACACTGGCAGTTTCAAAATTTGTTACACAAACACCAGTGTACGAGGCACATATACCGGACAGCGAGGATTGGACAACTTGTCTTGGCATTGGATGCTTTCAAGTGTCTCAAAGCGTGGTAGTCTTGCTGGCAATTACTTCTGCTGTTGCTGCGCATTATCTTGTGAACCACACGCACCATATCTACATATAAATTCATAGACATATATAAATTCGTAATCTCATCTTCTCCTGATCTTATGGAGCTCTGCACGTCGATGCGTGGGTCTTCACCAGACACACATTGAAGAAGAGACATAGCTAGTCCATCAGAAGCATATGGAAAAATCCCAGGGCTGTGTATCCAATTTTCCAGGATATCCAAATCCTGGGCTTGTTTGACAATTTAGTGATCACCAATTCCAGGATATTGAAAAATCATGGGACATGTTTTATGCTTATATTGGGAATTAATAGTTTAATGTTACATTGTATTTAGATTA
>Ga0100398_1002088_pt1 | contig 16948 bp, 16 predicted proteins | sample CryGeymeta201522_FD_81568 | JGI IMG/M metagenome (GOLD analysis project Ga0100398, IMG submission 81568) | Groundwater microbial communities from Crystal Geyser aquifers in Utah, USA - Crystal Geyser metaG 2015-22 | ecosystem: Environmental > Aquatic > Deep subsurface > Groundwater | place: USA...
GTCCGCGATCAGAGTCTGGCCAGCGTGCGGGTGGCGGGCTTTTGGCTGACGGCTGCGAGGGCGGCGTGGAACAGGTCGCGGGTGCCCAGGTTCTGGCGCATCCGGGCGGTCTGGCGCATGGCTGCGGCGGCGCTCTGGGCCGTTCGGCGTGCAGCGCGGCGGGCCGCGTCGAGCCGGTCCAACTCGGCGGCACGGGAACGGGCCTGATCCTCGGCGGCCTTGCGGGCGGTGTCGGAGCGGGCGGTGTCGGCACGGGCGCTGGCTTGGTCTGCACGGGCCGTCGTCTGCCGGGTCGCGTTGGCACGGGTACGACTGGCCGTCGGGCGGAACGGCGCATCCATGCGCCTCTGTTGCGGGGTCCATGTGGAGATCAGGTCATAGGCGGCATTGATCTCGGCCAGGCGGTGTGTGGCCATCGCCTTGTCGCCCGGGGCATGGTCGGGGTGATGGGCGCGAACCAGCGCGCGCCATGCCCGGCGGATGGTGACGGGGTCAGCGCCCGGGGCGACGCCGAGACAGCGATGGGCCTCGGTCAGACGGGGCGGCGGCATGGGCATGGCACGGGCCTTTCGATGGCGATCACCCCGGCCCCCGCGCGGATCGATCCACAATGTCTCAAATGCACCATAAATCCATCTCACCCGCCGCGGGAGGGGGAGAGTTAACACTTGGTTAAGGCGCTTTGGTGATCGGAAATTTCGGGCAGATTTCGGGGTTCCCGCCGAATGCGCCGCAAGATAGGCTTCTCCCATGTCGAAAGCCCCGCGATTCATCCACCTGCGCCTGCACACCGAGTATTCTTTGCTGGAAGGGGCCATGCGGGTGAAGAAGCTGCCCGGCATGGTGGCCGAGGCCGGGATGCCTGCCGTCGCGGTGACCGATACTAACAACATGTTCTGCGCGCTGGAATTCTCGGAACTGGCGGCGCGATCCGGCGTGCAGCCCATCGTCGGCTGCCAGATCGACCTGGCCTACGAGGTCGCGGCACCCGGCGAGAAACCGCGCGCGCCTGCCGCCGTGGTGCTGCTGGCGCAAGACCGGCGCGGATACGAGAACCTGATGAAACTCAACTCCGCGCTCTACCTGCGCGGCGATGGCACGTTGCCCCATGTGACCCTGGCGGAACTGGAGGGCCATTCCGATGGCCTGATCTGCCTGAGCGGCGGCCCGACGGGGCCGGTGGGGATGCATCTGCAAGGCGGCCAGCGGGCGAAGGCGGAGGCCTTGCTGCGGACGCTTGCGGCGATTTATCCCGCCCGCCTCTATGTCGAATTGCAGCGCTATCCGGGCGAGGGCGCATGGGCCGAGATGGAGCGCGCGACGGAGCGCGGGCATGTGGAGCTTGCCTATGCGCTGGAGCTGCCGCTGGTCGCCACCAACGATGTCCATTTTCCGAAATCGGACATGTATGCCGCCCATGATGCCATGATCTGCATCGCTCAGGGCGCCTATGTCGACCAATCCGAACCCCGGCGACGCTTATCCCCACAGCACAGTTTCAAATCCCCCGACGAGATGGCCGCCCTGTTCGCGGACCTGCCCGAGGCGCTGGAGAACACCGTAGAGATTGCCCGGCGCTGCGCCTTCCGCGTCGAGACCCACGACCCGATCCTGCCGCGTTTCGCCGATAACGAGGTGGCCGAACTGCGCCGTCAGGCCAACGCGGGCTTGCAGGCGCGGCTGGCCGTCATTCCCCATGCTGCCTCGGTGGAGGATTACCAGGCGCGGCTCGACTTCGAGTTGGAGATCATCGAGGGGATGGGCTTTCCGGGTTACTTCCTGATCGTGGCGGATTTCATCAAGTGGGCCAAGGACGAGGGGATCCCGGTGGGGCCGGGCCGCGGCTCGGGCGCGGGCAGCCTGGTGGCCTATGCGCTGACGATCACCGACCTCGACCCGCTGCGCTACAGCCTGCTGTTCGAGCGGTTCCTGAACCCCGAGCGCGTTTCCATGCCGGATTTCGACATCGATTTCTGCATGGACCGCCGGGAAGAGGTGATCCGCTACGTGCAGGGCAAATACGGCCGGGATCGCGTGGGGCAGATCATCACCTTCGGCGCGCTGCTGTCCAAGGCCGCCGTGCGCGACGTGGGCCGCGTGTTGCAGATGCCGTTCGGGCAGGTCGACCGGCTGTCCAAGATGATCCCCATGGAGGGGGTGAAGCCTGTCTCCATCTCCCAGGCGGTGGCGCAGGAAGAGCGGATCCGCGACGAGATGCGCGAGACGGAACAAGACAAGCGCGACGGCCGCGTGAACCCCACGCGCCGCCTGTTCGATTATGCCGAGAAGATCGAAGGACTGCTGCGCAATGCCTCCACCCATGCCGCGGGCGTGGTCATCGGGGACCGCCCGCTGGACGAGCTGGTGCCGCTTTACCGCGATCCGCGATCCGACATGCCGGCGACGCAGTTCAACATGAAATGGGTGGAACCGGCGGGCTTGGTGAAGTTCGACTTCCTCGGCCTCAAGACCCTGACCGTGGTGCAGAACGCGATCGAGCTGATCCATGCCAGCGGGCGGCAGTTGCACGAGGGGCCGGACGGCACCCGGCTATACGAGCCCGCGCCGGGGGCGGAGAACCAGATCAACGCGATCCCGCTGGATGATCCGAAAAGCTACGAGCTTTACGCCTCGGCCCGGACGGTTGCGGTGTTCCAGGTGGAAAGCTCGGGCATGATGGATGCGCTGCGGCGCATGAAACCGACGCAGATCGAGGACATCATCGCGCTTGTGGCGCTCTACCGCCCCGGCCCGATGGAGAACATCCCCAAGTTCTGCGAGGTCAAGAACGGTCTCAGCGACCGTGACATGATGCATCCGTCCATCGACCATATCCTCGACGAGACGCAGGGCATCATCGTCTACCAGGAACAGGTTATGCAGATCGCTCAGGAAATGGCGGGATACTCGCTTGGCGGTGCCGACCTGCTGCGCCGCGCCATGGGCAAGAAGATCCAGGCCGAGATGGACAAGGAGCGGCCGAAATTCCTGTCTGGCGCGCTGGCCAACGGGGTGGATGAGCGTAAGGCGCTGGAGGTCTGGAACCTTCTCGACAAGTTCGCCAATTACGGCTTCAACAAGTCGCACGCCGCAGCCTACGCCGTGGTCAGCTACCAGACCGCGTGGCTGAAGGCGAACCACCCGGTCGAGTTTATGGCGGCCGTCATGAACTGCGACATCCACCTGACCGACAAGCTGGGCCTCTACAAGCAGGAGGTGGACCGGATGGGGATCGAGACGCTGCCGCCTTGCGTGAACCGGTCCGCCGCGACCTTCACGGTGGAGGGGGGCAAGATCCTCTATGCCTTGGGGGCGTTGAAGAATGTGGGCGTGGAGGCGATGAAGATGATCGCCGCCGGGCGCGCCACGGAGCAGGGCGAAAAGCCCTATGCGACCCTGTTCGACCTGGCGCGGCGGGTGGACCTCAAACGTGTTGGCAAGCGCTCGCTGGAAATGCTGGCGCGGGCGGGGGCCTTCGATGCGCTGGACCGCAACCGCGCGCGGGTGATGGCGGGGCTGGACGCGCTGTCGGCCTATTCTGCGGCCTGCCATGATCAGGCGGCGTCCGACCAGGTGTCGCTGTTCGGCGATGCGGGCGACGACCTGCCCGAACCGCGCCTGCCAAGCCCGCCCGACTGGCTGCCCAACGAGCGGCTTGCGGCCGAGCATCAAGCGGTGGGCTTCTACTTCTCGGGGCATCCGCTGGACGATTACCAGCCAGCGCTGAAGCGGCGCGGTGTCATGACCCTGGCCGAGGTCGAACGGCGCGTGCAACAGGGGCCGTTCGTGGCCAGGATGGCGGGCGCGGTCAGCGCGAAACAGGAACGCAAGAGCCAGAAGGGCAACCGCTTCGCTTTCGTCTCGCTCTCCGATCCGACCGGGCTTTACGAGGTGACGGTGTTTTCCGACACGCTGGAGGCATCGCGCGCCTATCTCGAGACCGGCAGCAACGTGATCGTGCAGGCCGAAGCGACGCTGGAGGCGGACCAGTTGAAGCTTCTGGCGCGCGGCATCCAGCCGGTGGACAGCGCCATCGCGGGCGAAGCCGGCGGGCTGCGCATCTTCGTGGAGAACGAGGTCGGGATCATCTCGGTCGAAAGCCTGCTCGACCGGTTCCGCGCCGAGACCGAGCCGGCCGCGAAGGGCCCGATCCACCTGTGCCTGATGGCGCCGGACCTTCCGGGGGAAGTCGAGGTGATCCTGGGCGATGATTTCCCGGTGTCGCCGAAGATCAAGGGCGCGCTGCGCTCGCTCGACGGGGTGGTGATGGTTGAGGAGGTCTAGACGACCAGACGAATGGCGCCCTTTGCGGTGGCGGCGCTGTCGTGTGCCGTGGCAGGGCAGTCGATCGCGCAGGATATGCGCGACTGTCCCGGCGATCGGCCGAGGTTCGTCGATTCGGTGGACGGGACGCGCCTCGTCGTGGATGTGGTGGGCAGCGTCGCGCTGACGGCCTGCGGCGGGTCGTAGGTGCTGGTGGATGCGCACGTGGCGCAAACGCGCTCCGATTGCGACCGCGTCCAAGCCTGCACAACCTTCGGGGGCCGGTTCCAGCAGGCCGACGGACGCCACATCTCGGACGTCTGCGCGGTCTGGAACGTGATCCCGGCGGCACCCTGCTGTTCCTGGAGCTTCGAGACGTCCGCGCAGGCCTTCTTCAGCATGTCATCGGGCGGCACGTCGTCGGAGCGATACCTGGTGTCGGACCTGATTGCCTGGCCTGAACCGGGGCAGGGGATCAGCCCGGCGCAGCTTGGCTCCGAAACGGCGATCTCCCCTCGCTTTGGGACGTTCGCGCAGGACAGCGTGCTGACCCCGATCGCCTGCGATAGCTGATCACGCGGCGTCCTGCCGCTGCCGGGATGCGGCGCGGCCGCCGATCCTTGGCCCTACTGCAGGACCGGCGCCGTGGGCTCCCACGTTTCGAATCGCAGGATGCCGGCTTCGGTGCCGGGGGCAGCGGCGAAGGCCAGTGCCACGGCATCGGGCGTCTGGCACGAATACCACTCGACGCCCGCCGAATTGGTCAGCGACACGCAGATGCCGGGATAGACGCTGTCCACCTCGCCCGAAAACAGCGACCACGTGGCATTGAAATTCGCGCCTTCGGTCAGAAGGTTGCAGACATTGTGCAACCGGCCACCGCCATCCCAGGCGTATTGGGTGGCGGTGCCGACCTGGCCAATGTCGGCGATCGGCACGATCACGGCGTCGGCGGCATAACCGCCGCCAGAACAGGACGGCTCGGCCATGGCCGGGGCCGAAAGGCCCAGAACGGCAACCGGTGCGGCAAGGCACAGTAGGGCAGGAAGGGCGAGGGCGGGGCGAAGGGACAATGTCATCATGCCCACAGTTTAGGCCAAGACCGCGCGGGCGTGTCAATTCAACAATTCAGGGCGCGGCAGGATCGTCGGTCGTCGGCTGGCCGCGCGCCCTGCCAGCCCTACCGCCGGGGCGCGGAAACCTGTTTCCCCCGCCCCGGACTGGCCCTAGGGTTCTTGCCATGTCGCATGCCGCAGTCGTCCTCCCCACCCTCGATAGCCGCGCCTCCTGGACGCGGCTCGGCCTGGCACTTCTGGTCTCGCTGATCGGCAATGCAGGCATGTGGGCGATCATCCTGATCCTGCCCGAGGTGCAGGCCGAATTCGGCGCCAGCCGGTCGGCCGCATCGCTCCCCTACACGGCGACGATGGTGGGCTTCGCCCTTGGCAACTTCCTGATCGGCCGCGCGGTGGACCGCTTCGGGCTGGCTTGGTCGCTGGCGGGATCGGCGGTGCTGATGGGGGCGGGCTACGGCGCGGCGCTTCTGGCCCCCGGCATCGCGGTGCTGGCGCTGGCGCAGTTCTTCGTCGGCTTCGGATCGGCGGCCAGTTTCGGGCCGCTGATCGCCGACATCTCGCAATGGTTCCTCAAACGCCGCGGTCTGGCCGTGGCCATCGCGGCCTCGGGCAACTACCTGTCCGGCGCGGTCTGGCCGATGCTGCTGGCCGGGACCCTCGCCTCCGACGGCTGGCGCGCGGCCTACGCGATCCTCGCCGTCGCCTGCGTCGTGGTGATGCTGCCGGCCTGCTTCACCCTGCTGCGACGCCTGCCGGAAGAGGCGCTGCAAACCTCCGAAGCCGCCGCCGCCGCCCGCGCCCGCACCGCGGGCCTCAGCCCCCGCGCCCTGACAACGCTGCTGGCGATCGCGGGCATCGGCTGCTGCGTGGCGATGTCGATGCCGCAGGTCCATATCGTTGCCTATTGCGTGGATCTCGGCTACGGCCCCGCGGTCGGCGCGGAGATGCTGTCGCTGATGCTGATGGGCGGCGTCGCCTCGCGCCTCGCCTCGGGCCTGCTGGCCGACACGTTCGGCGGCGTCGCCACGTTGCTGATCGGCTCCACCCTTCAGATGCTGGCGCTGTTTCTCTACCTGCCGACGGCGGGCCTCACCTCGCTCTACCTCGTGTCGCTGGTCTTCGGCCTCAGCCAGGGCGGCATCGTGCCCTCCTATGCCGTGATCGTGCGCGAATACCTGCCCGCACGCGAAGCCGGTGCGCGGGTCGGTTTCGTCATCATGGCGACGATCTTCGGCATGGCCATTGGCGGCTGGGTCTCGGGGCTGATCTACGACCTCACCGGATCGTATCAATGGGCCTTCCTCAACGGCATCGCCTTCAACGCGGTCAACGTCGCGGTGATGGTCTTCATCCTCACCCGCTCGCGCCCGCGCAAGCGCGGCACCCTGCAACCGGCCTGAGCCGCATTCATCTTGGCAAAAAACCTCCGGGGGGAGTCCGCAGGACGGGGGGCTGGCCCCCCTTGCGCCGCCTCACCAGTGCGGCGGCCGCTGATCGGCCAACGGCACGGTCCCCCCCTCGCCCAATTCGCGCTCGGCCTCGCGGGACATCAGCATCTCCACCCGCCGGGTCAGCCGCGTGATCTCGGTGTCCTGGCGCGCCATCACCTCCGACAATTCGTCCACGATGCGCGTCAGATGCGCCACCTGTTCTTCCAGTCTCGTGTCGGACATGCCTGCCTCCTTGCCCCGCTTGCCCCCAACCGATAGAGGGTGCGCGACCCGAATTGAAGGCTTCCGCGCCATGGCGAAAGAGAAAAAGCAGCCCCGTCCCAAGGCCGAGACGCCGAAGGGCTTTCGCGACTATTTCGGCGCGGAAGTCACCCAGCGCGCCGCGATGCTGGCCAAGATCGCCGAGGTCTATCACCGCTACGGCTTCGACCCGCTGGAGACGAGCGCGGTAGAGACGGTCGAAGCGCTTGGCAAGTTCCTTCCCGACGTGGACCGCCCGAACGAAGGCGTCTTCGCGTTTGAGGAGGACGACACCTGGCTCGCGCTGCGCTACGACATGACCGCGCCGCTGGCCCGCGTCGCGGCGCAGTATCGCAACGACCTGCCCAGTCCCTACCGCCGCTACACGATGGGCCCGGTCTGGCGGAACGAGAAGCCGGGGCCGGGGCGGTTCCGGCAATTCTACCAGTGCGACGCGGATACGGTGGGCGCGGCGTCCGTCGCTGCCGATGCCGAGATCTGCGCGATGCTGGCCGATTGCCTGGAGGCCGTGGGCATCGCGCGTGGCGACTACGTGGTGCGGGTGAACAACCGCAAGGTGCTGAACGGCGTGATGGAGGTCGCGGGGCTGGCGGGCGACGACAAGGAAGCCGAACGCGGCATCGTGCTGCGCGCCATCGACAAGCTGGACCGTCTGGGGGAGGCCGGGGTGCGCGCGCTGCTTGGTGAGGGGCGCGAGGATGAAAGCGGCGATTTCACCAAGGGCGCGGGCCTTAGTGAGGCGCAGATCGAAGTTGTCATGGGGTTTGTCTCAGCCAATCGCATGATCGAGTCAAACTTGGGGGACCACGTTGCGAAACTAATCGACGACGGAGCGTCCTATAGCCGCTTCAGCCGCGCGATGTATTCATCCGATGAAGAAACTGGGAAGCCGTTGTCGACCGATGATGAAGCGGCGGCATATAGGAATATCTTTAGTGCCGAATACCTCCGAAAAATTGTCGGTGACTCCGCGGTAGGCATGCAAGGCGTCGCCGAACTCGAACAGATCGCCACCCTCCTCGCGGCCCAAGGCTACGGCCCCGACCGCATCGTCATCGACCCCTCCGTGGTGCGCGGTCTCGGCTATTACACCGGCCCGGTCTACGAGGCGGAGCTGACCTTCGACGTGCAGAACGACAAGGGGCAGACCGTCCAGTTCGGCTCCGTCGCGGGCGGGGGGCGCTACGACGACCTCGTGAAACGCTTCACCGGGCAGGAAGTGCCGGCCACGGGCGTCTCCATCGGCGTTGACCGGCTGCTGGCAGCGCTCCATGCCACCGGCAAGTTGCAGGCGGAAGATCCCGGCCCCGTCATCGTCACCGTGATGGACCGTGAGCGCATGGCCGAGTATCAGGCGATGGCCGCCGAGCTGCGCAATGCGGGTATCCGCGCGGAAGTCTATCTGGGCAACCCCAAGAACTTCGGCAACCAGCTCAAATACGCCGACAAGCGCCGCTCCCCCGTCGCGATCATTCAAGGTTCGGACGAGGCGGCGCGGGGGATGGTGCAGATCAAGGACCTGATCCTTGGCGCCAGATTGGCCGAGGAAGCCTCGCTGGAGGAATGGAAATCCCAGCCCGCGCAGACCGAAGTGCCACTGGGCGATCTTGTGCAAGAAGTCCAAGCCATGATCGTGCGCCACCAGTGACCAGCAAAGCCGCGATCCGGGCCGAGGCAGAGACGCTTCAGGCCATCTTTCTCGCTGCGGGGGCTGTCCCCGTCGAAGCGCCAATGCTGGTCAGCGCCGAGACGTTGCTGGACCTTTACGGAGAGGACATCCGCGCCCGCGCCTTCACCACCCACGACACCGACCGGGGCGAATTGATGCTGCGCCCCGATTTCACCGTTCCGGTGGTGGAGATGCACATGGCGGGCGGCGCGGACCCGGCGCGCTACACCTACCTGGGCGAGGTTTTCCGGATGCAGCGCGCGGGGTCCACCCGGCCGTCGGAATATCTGCAACTGGGCTACGAGGTGTTCGACCGCGCCAATCCTCTGGCCGCCGATGCCGAGGTCTTCGCGCTGTTCACCCGCGTCCTGTCCGACCTTCCGCTGCGCCAGGTCACGGGTGATATCGGGATCGTGCTGGCCGCGATCGAGGCCCTGTCCACGACCGATGCGCGCAAGGCTGCCCTGCGCCGCCATGTCTGGCGCCCGCGCCGGTTCCGCGCCCTGCTCGACCGGTTCACCGGGGCCGCGAAGGCGCCGCAGGGCCGGGCCGACTTTCTGGCGGCGGCGCGGACGCAGGGGCTTGCGGCGCTGATCGCGCAGGCCGGCCCCCCGATCGGCCTGCGCAATACCGAGGAACTGTCGGATCGGCTCGACCGGCTGGAGGCCGAGGCCAGCGCCCCGCCGATTGACACGGTGGAGGCCGAGTTGCTGACCGATCTTCTTGCGCTGAAGGCCCCGATGGCGCAGGCGGCCGAGATCCTCGGCAATTTCGCCGTGGACCTGCCCGGCTTGCGGCCTGCCGTCCTGCGGTTCAGGGAGCGGATGGGGGCGCTGTCCGCTGTCGGCATCGACGTGGACGCGCTGCCCTTCGAGGCGTCCTATGGGCGGGCGCAGATGGAATACTACGACGGTTTCGTCTTCGGGCTCATGTCCACGACACCGGGCTTGGCCCCGCTGGCCACCGGCGGGCGATACGACGCAATGACCCGCCATCTGGGCGACGGGCGCGAGATCCCTGCGGTGGGCGGCGTCATCCGGCCCGAACTTGTGCACCGCGTCCGGGGGGGCTTGGCATGATTACGCTTGGCGTGCCCTCAAAGGGCCGGTTGATGGAAAAGACCTTCGCGTGGTTCGCGGCGCGCGGGGTGGAAATGCGGCGCACCGGGTCGGACCGGGATTACGGGGCCGAAGTGGCCGGGCTGCCGGTCGCGCTGCGGTTGCTCTCCGCCGGGGAGATCCCGCGCGAACTGGCTGCAGGGCGCATCCATCTGGGCGTGACCGGCAGCGATCTGGTGCAGGAGCGGATCCCCGCCTGGGACCAGGTGGTGGAGATCGTGGAGGAAATGGGCTTCGGCCATGCCGACCTCGTGGTCGCGGTTCCTGCCTGGTGGGTGGATGTGCGCTGCCTCGACGATCTGGATGCCGTCGCTGCAGATTTCCGGGCGGCCCATGGCTATCGCCTTCGGATCGCGACGAAGTATCACCGCCTGGTACGGGATTTCCTGCGCGATGCGGGCGTCGCGGATTACCAGTTGATCGACAGCCAGGGCGCGACCGAAGGCACCGTCGCCCATGGCACTGCCGAGGCGATTGCCGACATCACCTCCACCGGCGACACGTTGCGTGCCAACCATCTGCGCGTGCTGGAGGACGGGCTGATCCACCGCTCGGAGGCGACGCTGTTCCGGTCGCGAACGGCGCAGTGGGACAACGCCGCGCGCGACAGTCTTTCGGCCATGACCGGACGTCTCGCCCCTGCGGCCCAACGCTGACGCCACCGCTCGTGCGGGGCGTGTCTTCCGTCACCCCGGGACTGTGCCGTCCTGCGCACCAATATCGCTGGCGGTGCAGGGTTCGAATCCCCGATCACGTCCTTCTTGATCGGTGCAGATTACGCCGTCCCCGACGAGATCGCGATCCGTGGCGCGGTCGACCGCCCCGATCTCGCCTTGTCCACGATCGATGCTCCCGTCGACATCATCGCGACCGGCCTGACCCCCGGCGTCTCCTGTGTCATGACCAGCGCCGCCTCCCTGCCGCTGATCCTCAGCGCCGAATACTCGCGCCCGACCATCGACCACGGTGGCCTGTCCGGCATCGAGCCCGATATTGACCACTTCGCCCTCGGCCGGCCTGACGATCCCGATCGGCAATGGCTCGCGCACGCCGCTCAACTCCAACACGCGGACGGCGCGGGATGATCACCGCGCGGCCTGCCGCGTTACAGGACGCCGATTTCCGCCAGCGCGCTTTCCAGTTGCGGCGGCAACGGGTCCTGTTGCGCGCGGTTGCCGCGCAGGTCGGGTGGCGCGTCCTCGGGCGCGAGGTAACGCCATCCCTGAAACGGGCGCTTGGGCGTGGCGGCGACGCGGATGACGGACGGGTCCAGCACGATGCCGCAGCGGTTGATGCCATCGCCCCGGTCTACCGGATCGAAGCGCAGGATCGGCTGGCGGCACAGGATCAACCCCTTGAACACCCAGTAGAGCGAGCCGCCATTCACCACCTCGTCGGCGCGTTTGGGCCACATGCGGGTAACGTGCCGGGGCAAGCCGTCCGGCCCCTGTGCGCGCCGGGTGAGCTGCCAATCCAGCAGGTCCTCGACGCGCTCGGCTCCGACGCAGAGCTTCAGGATATGGGTTGTCCCGGGCTTGCTCACAGGGTTCTCCACAGAATCCGCATACTATACCGGATATAGTAGAGGTCCGGCCAGCGGCTTCAAGCTGTTGAGAGGTGGCGGAGAGTGCGCTATCATTTCAGCCCTGCCTCGGATCGCGCGATTCTCGGGGATCAATTCGTTTTAGGTGCCCAATGACCCGCTTTGCCGCCCCCATAGCCGAGTCCATCTGGGACATGAAATACCGCTTCATGGCAGCCGACGGCACGCCCATCGACACCGCGCTCGAGGATACGTGGCGCCGCATCGCGCGGGCGCTGGCCTCGGTCGAAAGCGACCCGGCCGCGTGGGAAGACCGCTTCTACGGCGCGCTGGAGGATTTCAGGTATCTGCCCGCCGGACGCATCGTGGCGGGGGCGGGCACGGGCCGGTCGGTGACGCTGTTCAACTGCTTCGTCATGGGCACCGTGCCCGACAGCATGGGCGGCATTTTCGACGCTCTGAAGGAAGCCGCGTTGACGATGCAGCAGGGCGGCGGGATCGGCTACGATTTCTCCACCATCCGGCCCAAGGGCGCGGCGGTATCGGGCGTGGCGGCGGATGCCTCGGGGCCGTTGTCGTTCATGGATGTCTGGGACGCGATGTGCCGCACGATCATGTCGGCGGGCTCGCGCCGCGGCGCGATGATGGCCACCATGCGCTGCGACCACCCCGATATCGAGGATTTCATCGTCGCGAAACAGGACGCGGCCCGCCTGCGCATGTTCAACATGAGCGTTCTGGCGACCGATCCCTTCATGGCGGCGGTGCAGGCCGATGGCCCGTGGGACCTGGTCTTCGATGGCCGCGTCTATCGCACCGTGCAGGCGCGCGACCTGTGGAACCGGATCATGCGGGGGACCTATGATTACGCCGAACCCGGCGTCATCTTCATCGACCGCATCAATGCCGAGAACAACCTGCGCTATGCCGAGACCATAGCCGCCACGAATCCCTGCGGCGAGCAGCCCCTGCCGCCCTATGGCGCGTGCCTTCTGGGCTCGATCAACCTCGCCCGGCTGGTGGAGGCGCCCTTCACCGAGAACGCAAAGGTGGATGCGGGCGCGCTGGCCGACCTGACGGCGGTGGCGATCCGCATGATGGACAATGTTGTCGATGCCTCGCGCTTCCCGCTGCCGCAACAGGCGGCGGAAGCACGCGCCAAGCGGCGCATCGGCCTGGGCGTGACGGGGCTGGCCGATGCGCTGGCGATGTGCGGCCTGCGCTATGGCGCGCCCGAGGCGGTGGCGCGCACCGGCGCGTGGATGGCGCTGATCGCCAACGCGGCCTACCGCGCCTCGGCCCTGCTGGCGGCGGAAAAGGGGGCCTTTCCCCTGTTCGACGCGGAAGCCTATGCCAAGGCCCCCATGGTGCAACGGCTGGACGCCGACGTGCAGGCGCTGATCGCCGGGCATGGATTGCGCAATGCCTTGCTGACCTCCATCGCGCCGACGGGGACGATCTCGCTTTTTGCGGGGAATGTCAGTTCCGGGATCGAGCCGATCTTCGCCAATGCCTATACCCGCAAGGTGTTGCAGAAGGATGGCACCCGGACCGAGGAGGAGGTGGTCGATTTCGCCGTCGCCGCGTGGCGCGACCTGCATGGCGACACGCCGCTGCCCGACTATTTCGTCAACGCCCAGACCCTCGCGCCGCTGGATCACGTCCGGATGCAGGCGGCGGCGCAGCCCTGGGTGGACAGCTCGATCTCCAAGACGATCAACGTGCCCGCCGATATTTCTTTCGAGGCGTTCAAGGATGTCTATGCCGAGGCCTATGCGACGGGCTGCAAGGGCTGCACCACCTATCGCCCGAACGACGTGACGGGCAGCGTGTTGAGCGTGTCCGAGGCCGAGGGCAAGCCGCAGGCCGTGGAAGCAGCCGAGGTCGCGTCGGGCGAAGTGGTCTACATGTCCGAACCGCTCGACCGTCCGAACGAGTTGGAGGGCAATACCTACAAGGTCAAATGGCCTGACAGCGAACACGCGCTTTACATCACCATCAACGACATCGTCCAAGCCGGGCACCGGCGTCCCTTCGAAATCTTCATCAACTCCAAGAACATGGAGCATTTCGCCTGGACCGTCGCGCTGACGCGGATGATCTCGGCGGTGTTCCGGCGCGGCGGCGACGTGTCCTTCGTGGTGGAGGAACTCAAGGCCGTGTTCGATCCGCGCGGCGGCGCATGGATGAACGGGAAATACGTTCCCTCGATCCTCGCCGCGATCGGCGGTGTGATCGAGCGGCACATGGTCCATATCGGCTTTCTTGCGGGCGAGGGGATGGGCCTGAAGACCGACCCGCAGGCGCAGGTAGTCAATCTGGGCCACCGCCCCGGCCCGGCCTGCCCGTCCTGTGGCCAATATGATCTGCGCATGATCGAGGGCTGCCTCACCTGCGGGTCCTGCGGGCATTCCAAATGTAGCTGACGCCCGCCCGCGCCGGTTCGGGCGGGTGCATCGACGGAAGTGTCGCCGCAATGCCGCAGCCCGGCGCGGATATCGGAAAACGCGAACAATCCCCAGCCATCGTCCCGCTTTGGTGCTAGTTTTGCCACAAATGCCTGGCATCAGACCGGTAAAACGTGGCAGATCGAGCAGACATCATGGCAATACTGACCCGCGGGGCCTTGGCCCTTTCGCTTCTGGCAACCGTATTCGGCACACCCGCCGCCGCCCAGGGCAGCGCCGGAATGGAGCGGCTGGGGATTACGCAGATCTTCTCCAATGACTGGTTCGGCATGCCTGTCGGCGATCGCTTCGACCGTTGGCGCACCGGTGCCTACCAGGTCAGCGGGTTCTGGGGGCAGGGCTGGGATGGCACGCTGCCCTCCGACCCTTTCGCGCTGACGGAGCTGCGCTTCCGGGGCGAGATCATCGCGCCCGACAACCTTGCCGCGCCCGCCGCCGGTGATCGGCTCTATGCGCCCGCGCTCTATCTCGGGGCGAGCACGCATTTCGATTTTCGCGGCCTTGATGTGAGTGCCGGTGCAGACCTTGTGCTGTTGGGCGAAAATTCGGGGTTGATGGGTGTGCATGACGGCATTCACCGCATTTTCGGGGGGTCTGATGTCGATCTGTCGGATTTCATGGTGGACAGCGGCACCTATCTGAACCTCGCCGTTGAGGCCGCGCGCGCGATCGAGTGGGGCACCGCGGAGGTGAGGCCTTTCGCGGCGGTGCAGGCCGGCGTCGAAACCCTGGCGCGGGTCGGTGTCGACGCCCGGTTCGGCGCCTTCGACGGGGACGCCCTTCTGATCCGCGACGCCACGACGGGCCAGCGCATCATCGGTCTGCCCGGCGACACTGGCGGCGGCTGGAGCTTCGCGGTGGGCGGCGACGTCGCCTATGTCGGTGACAGTGTCCTTCTGCCCGATCGGGGGCCCGAGGCCGAGGCGATGCGCGTCCGCCTGCGCGGCGGCGTCAATTACGATTTCGGCCCGTCGAATTTCTATTACGGGGTCACCTACCTGTCGGAAGAATTCGAAGGCCAGTATGAAGGGCAGTTGGTGGGCACGATCTCCCTTATGCTGCAATTCTGACAAAAACGACTCACCCGATTCGCAAAATCGAATCGACCCCTTCCCAGGGCGAATCACCTCTGCTAGCGTTCGGACAAGTTCCGGGGAACAACCACCGGCAACACGTCGAAACGGACGAGGCGGGGCATAGAGGATGGGTACGGGCTTACAGGGCGCGTCCGTGATCGCATGGGCGCAGACTTGCATCGAAGGGTTTCCGGCAGAACCACAAATAGAATTGGCTGAAGGGATGAGTTGGAGCTGGCACGGTCGGCTCCTCCCGCTGGACGGAGATCCGGCAGCACTTCTCCTGACGGCCAGCCGGGACCAGGATGAGCTTCGTGCCCGAGCGGCGCGGGTCGTGCGCAAAATGTTGCAGCACCCCGCGCCGGGCCCCTCCGAACTTGCCGCGCGCGATGCCGACCCGCTGTTGCGGGGGGCGTTCATCGTGTCGGACGGGGTGAAGTTTTACACGATCGTTCCGATCCTTCTGCAAGACGGCACGCCGCCGCTCCTGCTGTTCGCGAGCGCGCCGCCGCCTGCGGGACGGGACCTTACCATCGTGTATCGCAACGAGGAGACGTTGACGGCGACGCCGTCGGATGCGCCCTCGGTCATATGTTTCACGCCGGGCACGCGGATCCGGACCGGGAACGGCGATGTGCCGATCGAGAATCTCGGGATCGGGGACCGCGTGCTGACGCGCGACGACGGCCCGCAGGAGGTGCAGTGGTCCGGCCACCGGCGCATGTCGGGTGCGCGGCTGTTCGCGATGCCCGACCAGCGCCCGATCCGGATGCGCGCGGGCGCGTTGGGCGTGGATCGCCCGGATGCCGACCTGATCGTCAGCCCAGAACACCGCGTGCTGGTCACCGGCCGCGCGGCAGTGGATCTGTGGGGCGAGCACGAGGTCCTGATCCGCGCCGCCGATCTGGTGGGCGACAGCCGCGTGACCGTGGACCATTCCCTGCGCGAGACCTTCTATATCCACCTGATGCTGGACCGGCACGAGGTCGTCTGGGCCAACGGGCTGGAGGTGGAGACCTTCCATCCCGGCTTCATGGGGCTGGACCACCTGTCCAAGCTGCAACGCGACAGCCTGCTGGAGTTGCGCCCCGAGCTTTCGGCCACCCCCCATGCCTATGGCGCCCCGGCGCGCCGTATGCTGAGCCGGGCCGAAGCGGCCATCCTGATCCATGGTGCGCCCACCATGCCGGTGGCTGCGCGCTCGACCCACACTTCGCATTGACACCCCGCTGATGGCCGTTTAGAGACCCGCGAGATCCCGGCAGCGATGCCGGGGTTTTCTTTTGGTGTTGGTGGCCCCCGCAAGGGGATGCCTGTCGCTCCGGCCAAATCCGGGGAAAGGACAACGCCCTCTCGCAACACGAAGAGGAGATCAGCCGTGACCAAACGCACGTCTGCCAAGTACAAGATCGACCGCCGGATGGGCGAAAACATCTGGGGCCGCCCGAAATCCCCCGTCAACCGCCGCGAATACGGCCCCGGCCAGCATGGTCAGCGCCGCAAGGGCAAGCTGTCCGACTTCGGCCTCCAGTTGCGCGCCAAGCAGAAGCTCAAGGGCTATTATGGCGATCTGACGGAAAAGCAGTTCCGCCGCATCTATGCCGATGCCGAGCGTCAGCGCGGCGATACCGGTGAACTGCTGATCGGTCTGCTGGAGCGTCGCCTCGACGCGGTCGTCTACCGTGCCAAGTTCGTCGCCACCGTCTTCGCCGCGCGCCAGTTCGTGAACCACGGCCACGTCACGGTGAACGGCCAACGCGTCAACATCCCCTCCTACCGCGTGAAAGAGGGCGACGTGATCGAGGTCCGCGCCAAGTCCAAGCAGATCGCCGTCGTGATCGAAGCGACCCAACTGTCCGAGCGCGACGTGCCCGATTATCTCGAGGTCGACCATTCCAAGATGACCGCCACCTTCGTGCGGACGCCTGCCTTGGGCGATGTGCCCTACCCGGTGATGATGGAACCGAACCTCGTCGTGGAATTCTACGCGAAGAACTAAGACGTGGAATTCTACGCGAAGAAC
>Ga0100398_1002095_pt1 | contig 16912 bp, 9 predicted proteins | sample CryGeymeta201522_FD_81568 | JGI IMG/M metagenome (GOLD analysis project Ga0100398, IMG submission 81568) | Groundwater microbial communities from Crystal Geyser aquifers in Utah, USA - Crystal Geyser metaG 2015-22 | ecosystem: Environmental > Aquatic > Deep subsurface > Groundwater | place: USA...
GCACCATTTAATAAAAAACGTCTTGTCAAATCATTTTCATACGACCAGTATAAATCTAAAAACCAAACAAGAATAGAAGCTCCAATCAGAAACATAGAAGCCGTTTTGAAAACACTCATTTGCGAACGAACACCTACAAAAATCAAGATAACACCTTCAAAGACAAAACAAATATTGATATATTCTTTCTCTACAATAAGTGGTACTGCAAGCGTAAAAAATAAAATGGTATAGCCAATAACGGTATAAAAAAGTTTTACATCTGCACTATCCGACTTATAGAGTAGATAAGAATAAATAGAATTGAAGATAGCCAAACCAAAAATAAATGCTCCTAGATAACCAAAACTATCAATCTGATAAAGCACATACGAAATCACGTTGGCAAGTAGCATGGCATAATTAAAACTTTTCAAACGCTGTTTTGTACCCATACTATATACTATGTTCATCAAGAAAAATGTAACATAATAAAAAGTAGAAAATACAAGAGCAGTAAAATCATTATTTGCTACACTAAAATCGGCATAGATAAAGACCCAAGCATCAAAAAGAAGCAAAGAAGCTATAAACGTAAAAATATTAATATTATCCCATTCTTTTCGGTGTGCAATAGCTAAAGCAATGATATTGAGCAATAAAAGATAAGCAAATAGAGCAAAATAATTGGTCGTTTCGACTCCCACCACCAAAAAAGCCGTAATATATCCACCAATGATAGAAACTAATGCAAGCGTTTTTCTATTATGAGCAATCGCCAAAATAACAGCTATTAAGGTAATAAGTAGGTTGATTGCATACGCCCAAATCTGACTACCGACAGAATAATATTCAAAAAGTAAATTAGCTGAGTAGTAAAGAATTACCATTCCACCTACCAAATAAATAGCACTCAAATCCTTGCTACTATGTCTTTGACGGTGCGAAAGTCCAAGTAAAACACCCCCAAAGGTAAAACCTATAAATAATTGACCTATATTTCCAATAAATCCAGAATCAATGCCAAAATTAATAAGCATAATTACACCCACAATGAGCATAAAAATACCTGCTTTATTGAGTAGATTTTCACCTAAAAACTCCTCTAAACCTTTTTTACTTTGACTATAAATATTTTCTATTGCCCGAGTTTGATTTTGTAGTGTATTATTTTGATAACGAGGGTCAGGTTCATTTCTTCTTTCTTTTGGTTGCGCTTCTTGCTCATCTCCTCCAAATACTTTCAGATATACTTTTCTACCTCTACCGACCATATCGCCTGTTTGGCGTGCGCCCTCTCGCATTCCTTTGTATTCTTTTATTTTATTTTTATAAATACGCTGTGTAAGCTCATCATCTTCAATGGTAAGGTCGCTCATTTGGCTAAGATGATGATAAATGGGGTCTTTTTTTACATTTTCTTCATAATCTTTATCAAAACGACGTAAATACGAACGAGTTTCTTGAATTTCTTCTCTAAATCCTTCGGCTACCTTCAATAAATCACTAGCTTCACTATCTGTATTTTTGGTAGAAGATTGTGAAGTATATTTTTTGGGAATAAGATTTTTGGGAAGTTGATTTAATTTCTCATCAAATTTTTGATTTGGAAATTTTTCATTTTCTTCTTCAAAGTTATCTTTTTCCTTTTTAGGGTCGTTTCTAGGATTCTTAGAATGTTTAGGATTGTTTTTTTCGTCCATTTTTATTTTTAATTACGAATTATGACCTGCTAAAGCAGCGTAGCTAATTAAAAATTACGACAACTCAATTAATTACGAATTACGTTTTCTTTTATACTTACATAAAATAAAATATAACGTAATTCGTAATTAATAATTCGCAATTAAGTTTAGCTAACAGAGTTCTTTTCAGGTTGTCTCCATAGTTCGCTCACTTCTTTTTTATCCAAAACGAGTAAAAGACGAACAGGGTTAGGAATAAATACCAAACGGGCATCCATTTTTGGAGCTTTTTGTATTTCAAACTGGACGGCATCTTGTGGCTTAAAGCTGTACTGCTGTCCATCTTTGGTTTCTTCTAGAGGCGAATAACTACGAGCAATATAAGCGATTGGAGAAAGTACCTCTAGGCTTGGGCTGTGCTGTTCGTACAAATCTTCCAAAATATCCTCTAAATATTCTCCATAATTTTCTAAAAAGTCATCTTCAAATTCGTGTAGTTTTTCTTCTGCATCATCATACGTTTCGTCGTTATAGTCCATATCGGCGAGCATGCTTTTTTGCTGAATGATATTTTCAAGGTCGTTGTTAAGGGCAATAAAATCCATACTAGAATTGCTGATTTAATTTTTAATATAATGATACATTTAATAATTGTCTAAAATAAATTTAAATTAAATATATCACTTTGTTAAATTACTTTTAATACGTTTTTTAGCCAAAAAATAATTTTAAAAATTATCTATTAAGCTGGCTAATAAGCTGGCTAAATTAATTTTCTAATTTACGAATATTTTATATTGAAAGCAATTTTTTAAAAATCTATAAAAATAAAGCCTGTAAAAACTATATTTTTTAGCTTATAAATCAAGGAGTTGGCTATTATTAACTTTCAAAGATAAGATGTAAAAAAACTTTATTCTTTAGTTTGCGTGTGCAGAAATGGGCGCCTCTTTTGTCATATACCCGTTAAAAATAGTAGGGTATAGTAGGAAAAGGCAAGCCTTTTCCCTACAAAAAACGACAATTTGTTATACCCCCCTCTGTAGCTTTTTAAATTACTTATTTGTAAACTTTCTACAACCGAAGGTCAGCGAAGCTAACGGTAACGTAACGCTGTTGCTAGAAAAACCTATTTCAATTTCTGTAGATGGCACTCATATTGGTGTAAGGAATAATTTAATTCTTTGCCGTTGTTGGTGTCCTCACCGACGAGCTGCACAAAAAAAACCTAAATCATCCCTCTAGCCTTCAATTCCATATATTTATTTACTGTATTGACAGACAAATCTTCTGGACGAGTAAGAACGGACTGAATACCGTATTTTTTGAGTTCATCCACCATTCTACGTTTTTCTACTAAAAATTTTTGTGCTAATGTTTGGCTATAAATATCCTCTAAATCAGTTGTAGGAAGGTTTGAATAATCGGTAAGTTCGGTATTTTGGAAAAAGACAACAACCAAAAGATGCCGTTTATTAAGTCTTCGTAGTGTAGGCAAATTGCGTTTCAATGCGCTCATACTCTCAAAATTGGTAAAGAAAATTAATAGACTTCTACCATTTGTCAAGCGACGAACTCCGTCATACATCAAATCATAATCAGCTTCTAAAAATTCTGTTTTTTGGCGATACAGCGATTCCATTATTTTTCCTAATTGTCCCGAACGCTGCTCTGCTTTTATTCTTGAATCTAGCGTATTCGAAAAACTAATCAATCCTACTCTATCTCCTTTTTGAAGAATAATATTTGATATTACTAAAGTAGAATTAATGGCATAATCTAGCAACGTCATTTCTTCAAAAGGCATTTTCATAACACGACTTTTATCCAAAATCAAATAAACAGGTTGAGAGCGTTCGTCTTCGTACTGATTTACCATAATTTCATTTCTACGGCTGGTCGCTTTCCAGTTTATACTTCTAAAATCATCGCCACGAACATAATTTTTTACTTGGTCAAACTCATAACTATGTCCAATTCTACGCAATTTACGAACTCCATTTTGCATACTTAAATTCGAAAACATCATCAGTTCATATTTTTTCATCTGCATAACCGACGGATAAACAGCCGTATCGTAAGAAGCAGGAACTTTTACTTTTCGCTGCAAAAGTCCAATTTGAGTTTTGGCAATAAGATTTATATCTCCAAAATTAAAAATTCCTCTTTCGGTTGGTTTTACGTGATATAATATTTCTTCTGGTTTTTCTTGTTGCAATTTGGTCGTAATTCCAAAATCTCTGACTTGAAGCTGAAAAGGTAACTCATCATAAATTTCTATTTCAACAGGCAATGGATATTCACTTTTTACCACCAAACGAACAGGATTTGCATCGCCCAAAGAAAGTTTAGGATTCAGAAGTCGTTCGGCTTGAAGTTTCATTTTTGGATGAAAAAGCATAATTCCTTCAGCAGTAGTCAAGACAGCCAATGCACCTAGCGCAATTTTGGCAACCCACATCAAAGGAGGAGACCAAAAAGCAGTAATAAAAAGACAAATACAAATCGTAATTGCGTAAAAAAAACGATTAGTAAGAAAGGTATTTTTTATGATTGACCACATTTTGAATAGGTTTTTGTTATTTCTGCATTCTTTTTTTGGCGAAGACTAAAGTCATTAGCTGATTTGTAAATAGACAAATTTATTTTCTTTTCCGACTTCTAAAGGCGTAACAGCTAAGGCAGGTTCGATAAAATTCTTATCATCAATAACAAATAATGGAATTACTTTTCCTTTATTTTCTGCTGCATCTAAAATAGCCAATACTTCTTCACGGTTATTAACTTTTTGTTCTTTTATTTCTGGATTTTTACGAATAAAATGAGAAAAAGCAATAAAATCGGCTCTTCCTTCGAAAAGGATATTTTTTGGATAGTCTTCTTTGTTTAATGCTTCTTGTTCACGATTCGAAATAAATCGGAACACTTTATCTTTTACTAACTCTTCTCCTACAATTCTACAGGCTAAAGCATTTATTTCTGCATTTGGTGTCATTGCCCAAAGTTGTCCGTATTGAGCAAAATCTATTTGTTCCCACGCTTCTTCATTCAAAATACTTCCTTCATAAACAGGGATTTGTTGCATACTTGCCTCTCTAGTATTTGCTTTCGAAGTATCTGCTAATAAAATAGGAATATTATATTTTTGAATAATTTTGGCAACAAAACGAGCCGATTCATCAGCACTCAAAAATACTACTCCATTTGGGTCTTTGCGTGTAACACCTAATAATCTAGCAACAGGTTTGGCAGTAAGTCCTTGCAAAACAACTGTTCCGACAATCACTAAAAATACCAAAGGCAATAACATAGCAGCTTCATCTAAAGGAATAATATAGTCTTTACTTTGAAACAAAGAAATAGAGAAAATAGAAGCTACAGCTGCCGTAACAATTCCACGAGGACAAATGTAGGATAGAAATATTTTTTCGTTTAGTGTCAAATTTGTTCCCCATGTACTCAAAAATACAGATAACGGACGTAAGATAAAAACAACTACTGCAAACAAAATAAAACTATTTGTTGTCAATACTAATTCTATATCTACCACATCAATTCTTGAAGAAAGAAGGACAAACAAAAATGAAATTAGAATAATAACCAAGTCTTCATTAAATGAAATAATTTCTTTAAGATTAGAGGTTTTCATATTCACTAAAGCCATTCCCATTATGGTAACAGCAAGTAAACCCGATTCGTGCTGAATAGAATTTGATAAAGCAAAAGCCGTAATTACCAGTCCTAATACTACAATATTTTGCAAGTATTTTGGTATTAATTCTTTTGTTATCAGAATATTACCCAACCAAGCCATCGCCCAACCAATCGCAATTCCAACTGCAATAGTAATAGCAAATGTTTTGAGAGCAATCCAACCAATTTGCGCTCCTGCTGTTCCAGAAATAATAAATTCATACGTTAAGATGGCTATCAATGCACCAATAGGGTCAATCAGAATCCCTTCCCACTTTAAAATAGTTGTAATATTAAAATTTGGTTTTACATTTCTAAGAATAGGCCCAATAACAGTAGGTCCTGTTACGATAATGAGCGAACCAAAAAGTAAAGATGTTTGAAGGGAAAAGTCCATAACAAGCATTGCTGCAACTGTTCCGCCTGCCATTGTAACAGCAGAGCCAATGACAATTATATTACGAACAGCTTTTCCTAATACTTTGACTTCAGATATTTTTAGGGTCAAGCCTCCCTCAAAGAGAATCAAACCAACAGCTAAAGAAACGACATCAAAAAGCACTTTTCCTTGAAAGATAGAATCTCCGTCTATAAGTTTAGGTCCTTTTGAAACCAAATAACCTTCATCGCCTGTAAAAAGTGTCGAAACAGGCCCTACTAAAAGACCAATGATAATAAGAGGAAGAATAGCTGGTACTTTGATACGCCATGACAACCATTGAGCGAAAAAACCAAGCACGAGAAGCCCTGCAAGTTCGAGCATATATTAATTTTTGATAGGGTTAAATTTTTATAAACAATAAAAATACTAAAAATATATGAATGAAAAAGAGAAATTATAGATTAGTCATTTTTATTGAAGGCAAATAGCCTATTTTATACCTGTTTAACAGTTTTTTCTAAAAAAATCAAGATAAGATAAAGAGGTAAAAAAATAAAACTATTAAATCTTAGGATTTAATAGTTTTATATAAAAAGAGGAAACACTTTATAGTTTATATAATCAGAGGTTTTATAATCTTAAAGCAAGAACTGTAATATCATCTCTTTGTTCGGCATCCAGTTGATGTTGGTCTAATTGATTTGATAAAATTTCTTTTTGTTCTTTGAATGGTCTTGCGTGAAACTGCTTGAGCAGAGATTCAAATTTTGTAGAACCAAATTTTTTCTTATCTGGGTTTGCTTGGTCGACAAGACCGTCAGAAGTAAGATAAATTACATCTTCGGCTAATAAAACAGCTTTCTGATTGGTAAAGACATATTCCTTTTTCTTGACAATTCCTCCAATACTCAAATTATCTCCTTTTAGTTTTTCTACTTCTCCATTTGAAGTATAATAAAGAGGGCGTTTTGCTCCTGCGTAAGTAACTTCTATCCAATTTTCTTGTCGTTCTATTCGACAAAGTGCTACATCCATTCCGTCTGTATTATCAGAATCTTTTTGGTGCAAAGCTGCACGCACTCCTTCATGTAACATTTCTAAAATAGTAGCTGGGTCAAAAACTCGCTTTACACCCACAATATCTGTCAGAAGTGTATTCCCTACCATTGACATAAATGCCCCCGGAACGCCATGCCCTGTACAATCAACAGCAGCAGCAAACGTATAATTTTCGACGTGCGTTACCCAATAAAAATCTCCTGAAACAATATCTTTAGGACGATAAATTACAAAATGCTCTATAAATAATTCTTTTAATGTATTTTGAGCTGGAAGAATTGCATCTTGAATTGTTTGAGCATAACGAATTGAATCAGTTATACGCTTATTTTTTTCATTTAACTCTACTGTTCGTTCCTCTACTTTTCCTTCTAAGTTTTGATAAAGTTGAGCATTTTCTAGTGAAATACTTACTTGTGTAGAAAGCATTTGTAGGGTCTGCAATCTATCTGGCGTAAATGCTCCTGTTGTTAGATTATTTTCTAAATAAAACAGACACAATAATTCATTTTTACGCATTACAGGAAAACAAAGCACCGATTTAGGCTTGTATTCTTTCATGTAAGAGTCATTTGCATATTTTTCATCTTCTGAAGCATTATCCAAAACGAGAGGTTGCTGTGTTCTGACTACATAATTGATTAATGTTCTGGGAACTAAATTACTCTTATCTTCGATAGCTTGATGTAAAAACTGAGTCGACCCAGTTTGTGTCAAATCTCCTTTTGCTTCTACAAATAATTCTCCATCGTGGTTTTGAATCAAAAATGCTTTTTCTGCCCCTGCATTTTCCATTACTACACGCATCATTTTGGGCATCAATTCTTCAAAGTTTACTTCTTGAGAAAGTGTTTGAGTAGATTTGATGAGCGTTTCGAAATCTAAGAAACTTGTACCACTTTTTGACCCACTAGAAGATATTTTACTAGTCGTCAGCATCGTAGTCGTAGCCCCTTCAAACGTATTATGAGTGTGTAGTGTATGAGAAGGCGAAGTAGTCGTATTTTGTGCATCTGTAATCGCATCTTGCTTTACATAGTGCGAATACACTTCATGCATTTGTTCTAACTTGCCTTTTGCTCCCCAAATACGATAGTCGTAATAGGCTTTACGCAAAAACATCATGGCAATATCTTCTTGCTTTCTTTGCAGCCAATAAAATCCAAAACGTTCTTTAATTAGAGCTTCTTCTTGAATAAAATTAGTTTTTCCGACAGCTTCTAAGGCTAATCTAAAATTCTTTTCTGTTTCTATATAATCATTTTTTGCTCGTGCCAATTCAGCTTCTACTAAGTAGTATTTATGTTGATTAGTAGAAGGACAAAATTTAGCAAATTTATAGAGTTTAGCTTGATTTTTTGCAATACGCCTCAAAATACGCTGTCTATCCCAAAGTGAAGAACTTGGATAAATAGCAATATGAATAAGAGAATCGTACATATGATAAACAGGTACACCAGCTGTTGCTATAATTCCTTTTAAATATTTTTCTGTCAGAATAATATAACTATATGCTTTTTCTATTTCTCCAAAATTATAGCTCAAAGAGGCTTTCATAAAGAAATGCAAACAAATAGAAGCTGTATTTCCTCCTTCTAAAATCTCTTCTTGAAGTTCTAATGGGTATTCCTCACCCTCCAAAACAGCAGGATTTTCAGTTTTTCCCAAATAACTCAAAAATGTTTGACGAAGTAATTTGATATTGTGATACGGATTTATTTGCTTTAAATCATACGTAGCTCCAATATACATATTGGCTTCTTTTTCTACTTCATTGAGTTCCTTACCTGTTGCAAAACGGTAATACACATACATAAAAATAGAAAATGCTGCATACTCAAAAAATCCTGTATCAATTCCTTTTCTGTATGATTTTACTAATGGCTTTAAAGAATTTTCTAAAGGTTCTTTCCAATGACGAATCGTTATATTAGTAACCATATAGGTTCTAGCCTTAAAGCGTTCAGAGTCATGCTGGTCTAATAGCTTTATAGCAAGTTCTCCAAAACGATAACCTGCATTCAGATTTCCAATTACTCCACACAAAATAATTCCATACGAAGAATAAGCATACGTCGAAACAAGTGCATTTCCATATTTGATAGATAACTGAACCTGTCTGAAAATAATCATTGGATACAAAGGAGAACCACTTACATAGGCAGCCAAACTAATGCCTGCTAAAATTTTCATTGCAGCTAGTTTCTTCTTGTTTTTCATTTTTGGAAGATTTGCCAAGTCAAATATTTTCTTGCCTGTCATGAGCCCTTTAATACGGAATATTTCACGTACTAGATGAATTTTGGTTACTTTTCTAGGAAATCCTACTTTGAGTTTTTTGAGTATACTGACAGCGAGCTTAATTGCCTCCTGCATTTTTCCTTTAGAGATAAGGAACTGAATTTTGGTGTCAAAAACGGCTACTTTATCCAAAAAGTCATTTGCATTGGTCAGAACACTATTTACAAACTGTTCCATCCCATTGCCGTTCCCACTCAAATAAGCAGCCTCAGCAGCTTCATTGTGTAAACGCAAAGCAAGAATATATTCATCTGTCCAGCCTACTACATCTAAAAGCGCAACTCCTGCATAAAAATAATCATAAGCAGGTTCGTAAGCAGCCGATGCTTTGGCTCTTCTTCCTGCAATAAGATTCAAACGGGCAAGTTCGTAACGCTCCTCTTGGTCTTCCAAAAGTGCAACTCCTACATTAAGCTGATTAACAATATCAAAGATTTTACTTTCCAATTGTCCGTCTGGCGTATTATCTTTAATTATCTTACCTACCTTATAGTGCATCTCAAAACGACGGCTCTCAGGAATAAGAGAATACACAGCTTGTTGAACTCTATCGTGTAAAAACTTAAAGCGTGCATTTACTCGCTGCTCAAGGGCAGGGTCTTCACTAAGAATTGCAATACGTTTGTAATCATCATCTAAAGGAAGTATCATTCCTTCTTCTATTGCTACCCAAATTCTATCAAAAATATCTTTTAAATTGAGTCCACTCACACTACGAAGCATCTGCAAATCAAACTTATCACCTACACAGGCAGCATATTTTAATACTTCTTGTGTATCAGATGGAAGTTTTTCTATTTTTGCAGTCATAAGCTCGACTACATTATCTGTCGTTTTCTTCTCTTCAATCTTGACAATATCCCATTGCCATTGCTTTAATTCTGTATCAAAATGTAATAAACCTTCTTCATGCAGAGCCTCTAAAAACTGAGTAGCAAAGAAAGCATTACCGTGTGTTTTTCTATAAATAAGATACGAAAGCTGTTTGACTTGAAGAATTTGAGCTTTTAAAGACTCTGTAACTAATTTTTCGATGTCTTCGTACCCCAAATTGTCTAGTACTATCGAACTAAGAGGTGCTTTTTGCTCTTGCAAACTCTTCACCATTACCATCAACGGATGTGCCGAACTAACCTCATTATCACGGTATGCGCCAACGATAAGCAAATAACGATTTTCATTATCAGTCATCAAGACTTTAAGAAGATTCAGAGAAGCTGCGTCTGCCCACTGCATATCATCAATAAAAAGAACAATAGGGTGTTTTTTCTGACTAATTACACGAATAAAAGATTTAAAAATATAATTGAAACGATTTTTTGCTTCATTAGGAGGAAGCTCTTGGACGGGCTACTGCTCTCCAATAATCATTTCTAAATTTGGCAAAACATCTAATAAAATTTGTCCGTTTTTGCCTAATACTTTATTTATTTTTCGTTTCCAATCAGCTAATGAATCTTTATTCTCAGTAAGTAAATAATCTATAAATTCATTAAGTGCTTGAATAATAGCAGAATAAGGAACATTTTTTTGATATTGATCAAATTTTCCTTTTATAAAATAGCCTCGTTTTTCAGTAATCGAACGGTGCGTTTCATTGACTAGTGATGTTTTTCCTACTCCAGAATATCCCTCTACCAAAACAAGTTCGGTAGCTCCATTCGAAACTCTATCAAAAGAATTGAGCAATAATTTTACTTCATCTTCTCTACCATATAATTTTTGAGGAATCGAAAAACGGTCTGAGTAGTCTTCTTGCCCTAGATTAAAATAATCAATTTTACCATTTCCATTGGCAACAAAGCCTTTCAAACAAAGCTCTAAATCCGTTTTGAGTCCGAAAGCAGATTGATAACGGTCTTCTGCATTTTTTTCCAAAAGTTTCATCACAACTTCAGAAAGAACACGAGGAACAGTTGGATTGACTTGATGAGGAGGTTGTGGTTTTTGAGCCAAATGACAGTGAACCAATTCGATAGAATCAGCAGCCGTAAAAGGTAATTTACTTGTCAGAATTTCATAAAAAGCAACTCCCAAAGAATACAAATCTGAACGATAATCAACAGCACGGTTCATTCTACCTGTTTGTTCAGGTGAAATATAAGCAAGTGTTCCCTCTAAAGCATCAGGGCTTCGAAGGTCTTGCACACGAGTATCTATACGTGAAGAAATACCAAAATCAATAATTTTGATACGGTGTGTTGCCAAATCGACCAAAACGTTATTACTATTAATATCTTTATGAATAATATGGTTTTGATGTACTTGTCCGAGTGCTTCAGCAACATTTATAGCTACTTTAAGAAAATCCTTATATGTCCAAGAATTTTCAAAAAAACTCTTCTTGAATGTAATTCCAGAAAAATACTCCAATACAAGAGCAGGCTTACCCTCTAGTTTATCTTTTTTGTATGCCTTTCTGATTCCCTCAATTTTGAGGTCTTTCGTAAATTCATACTCATTATTAAACTGAATAAGCTGTGTAGGAGTCGGAAAATCATTTTTAATAACTTTAATAATAACGGGTGTATTCCACTCGCTAGTATCTCGGTAATAAATGATTGAATTTACTCCCTCAAACAAAATTTTTGGAAGCGACGTAGCCACAGACATAGATTTTTAGTGTATTTGTGTGAGTTTATGCGTGTTTTGGATAGTATTTTTTTATAGAAATAAAAATTTAATTTAGTATTTAAAATAAACTCAATTACTTTTTTTTATATTTTTATTTTGGTGCGAATTTATTTTTTATGATTATTTGTTTTAAAAACATCACAAATAAATCGCTATTTTTCCCTAAATTAAGGAATTGTTAAGAACAAATGCAAATAGACTTTGATAATTTGTACTTTATAATAGTATTCTCAAAATCTTATACATAAAAATCTTATTTTGATTTTATTCTAACTTATTCTTATTCTAACTTATTCTTATTCAACTTATTCCTATTCGATAGAAAAGCAATATATCAATTTATTTTCATAAATTTAGTATTGAAAGCATACAAATTCGATAAATGGCATTTGTAATAAAGCGTATCTTGAATTACTTTTTTAATAAAAATTTAATAAAACTCTTATTTATCTCAACTTTTGTAGAGTAAACTTCTAAATTTAAGCCTAAAGCAACCTTTTATATTACACTCTACCAACATAATATACGAAATATTTTGCAATTTTATACTACAACGGTAGAATAATTTGAAAAATTGTTTTATTATTAATTTATTCAGTTTTATACCTTACAAATTCGATGGAACAAATATTAGACTTAGCAAACAAATTAGATACAAAAAGTTCTTAGAAACCTGTCTTGATTACGAATGGAGTTTTGATAATCAGCTTTCTAATTATTGGGTATTTATTATTTTTACAAGTTGCTTCTTTTTCAATTCCAATTGTAAGTATAGTTATAAATGTGCTTAGAAATTTGTGTTTTTTACTAATTATTATAAATACATTCTGTGTTTTTATTTCTCTAATCTTTTTAAAAACTACTGGAAAAAATGGCTAGTTATGGCATGCTTTGGAGTGATTCAATACAAGAGGCAGGAAAACTAATCGTGGCTGGAATGGGTGCAGTTGCTCTTCTTTCACTAAATCTTATTATGACCATAGTTTCACTTTTATTCATAGATTCAAAAGAGTGGAAAAATGGTGTTTTGCTGCATATATTGTATCTTTGGTAATTTCTATGCTCTATTTTCTATTTTATTTTGAAAAGACAGCACTAGAAAAATACAATCCATTTTCCCTACTTTATTTCGTTATTTCTAAATTCTGACTTCTAAACTCTAAATTTATTCCATGGATAACCTTCGTTCTATTTTAGACACTTTTTCGGAAGAAGAAAAAAAAGCTCTTCACGCTTTTGTGCAGCGTCAAAAAATCCGTAAAAACAGAAAAGACCTTCAACTTTTAGAACTTTTACAAGAAGAAACTATCTATAATGGAAAAGAATTATTACTAAAACTGTATCCCAAAACAAAAAATAAAGTTGCTTATCATGCGCTTCGTAGAAGATTGATGCAGCATTTTATCGATTTTATTACGCTTTCAAGAAGTACCGACCAAACCATTGAAGGCACAGATATTATGGGAATACTATCACTTTGCCATTATCTTTTTGAAGTAAACTTGGAAAATATTGCTTGGAAATACCTCAAAAAAGCAGAAAATCAAGCACAAGAAAACGAACAGTATCATCTTCTCAATTCAATTTATAACCTTGCTTTAGCTAATACAGACAATGAATTTGCACCTCCTTTTGAATATCTTTTAGAATTACGCAATCAAAATAAAGTCTTTGCAGAAGCAGAAGAACGAGCGCACATCGCCAACTGTATTTTGAAAAATAAACTAGCAGAAGCCAAACGAGAAGGAAAAGTTTTGGATTTTGATACAATAATGACTCAGATTTTGGAAGAATGGAACTTGACTCAAGCTGTTAGTGAGCGTCCTCGTGTTCGTTTCAATTTACTTTCTATTGCTAGAAATGCCGTTGTAGCAAAAAAGGATTATTACAATTTTGAGTTTTTTTTACGAGCAAATTATGACGAACTAATAAGCGATACAATGATTTCTGAAAAGAATCAATATTATAGATTATCGCTTCTTTATATGTTGGCACACGTTTTATATCGAAATAAAAAATTCAAAGAATCACTCAACTACCTTGATGAATTTAAAAGTATTTTAGAATCTTCTAGCAAAAACTCAAAGAGTTATAAAACGTCTTTTTATTCAAAATTTACACTTCTTACGGCTGCAAATCTTGCTTTCACAAATGAAAGAGAAAAAGCTATTCAGTTACTAGAAAATTTACTCAAAAAAAATAAGGCAATTCTTTCTACAAATGATATTTTGAATACACATCTGAATCTCGTTTTTTATCACTTTCAAAAAGATAATTTCAAACAAGCACACAAAGTTTTACTAGATTTTGGACATTCTGATGCGTGGGTAGAAAAAAAAATGGGCAAAGAATGGGTTGTTAGAAAATGGCTCATAGAAGCAGTTTTACAATTCGAACTCAAAAATGATGATATTGCACGAAAAATCATTTCAAAAATAAAACAAAAATATGCCTCTCTTTTAGTACAATCAAATTATCAAAACAGCAAACCTTTTTTGAGTTTATTGGAAGAATATATGCGCTATCCACAACGAGTTACGAATGCTGATTTTTTAGAAAAAGTAGAAAAAGTAATTACATTTGCAGAAACCACACAAAAAGAAGACCTTCAAGAAATGGCTTTTTATGCATGGTTAAAATCCAAAATGCAGAAACGAAATTACTATGAAACACTTTTGGAACTGGCGAATGATTAATGGGGCTAGGGAAGAGGGACGTGGGAATTACTTTTTGAAGTTATTTTGATAATTTTATTGAAAAAGAAATTCTAATGTTTAAAGGCATTTGAAATTCCCCTCTTCTCTCGTCCCTAATCCCTCGTTTCTAATAATTCCTTTTCAATAAACGTAGCCAATTCATCATACCATTCTGTTCCATATTTTCGAATCAAAGGCGTTTTCAAAAATTTATAAACGGGTACTTTTAATTCTTTTCCTAAGCTACAAGCAGGGCTACAAATTTCCCATTCGTCATAATTTACAGCATCAAAACTAGCATATTTTGTAATACGAATCGGATACAAATGACAAGAAATAGGTTTTTGATAATCAATTTTTCCAGCTTCAAAGGCTTTTTCTATTCCACATTTTGTAATTCCTTTTTCGTCATAAGTAACATAAGCACAGGCAGTATTTCTTTCTATCAGAGTTGTCGAAAACTCATTATCTTCATCTAAGACATATTTTCCATTCTTTTCTATGGCTTCAATTCCTTCCTCAGTCAAAAATGGTTTTACATCTTCATAAATATCTTCTAAAATATGGCGTTCGTTATCTTCTAAAGGTGCGCCCATTTCTCCCTCTACACAACATGCGCCTTTGCATTTGCTTAAATTACAGACAAATTGAGTAAGAGCTACATTATCACTAACGAGAGTATTTTTTATAGGAATCAAAATATTGGCTGGTTGCTGGTTCAAAGTTTTTTTTTATAAGATTAGAATACAAAATTACATAAAAAATGTTTGCCGTTATCGGTTTCTACTGACGATTTACGATTTTAGAATCAATTTCTCTAAATAATGTGTTTCTATTCCAAAAAAAGATTTTAATTCTTCAAATTCGTTCAGTCTTTCAGTCTTTTTAGTTGATTCTAAAAAACTTTCCTTTTTGGTGGCAATCAATAAAACATTTTTTGGTGTGTGTGCATCAGAAATAAACTCAACAGCTTTGGTTTGATAGCCACAATAATTGAGAAGTAAACAGCGCATCGTATCAGTTAGCATTTCGGCTTGTCGCTCCAAGAAAACACCGTAATCTGTCAAAGGAGATAGTTTGTGTTTAGTTTTTTTACTTTCTATTTCTCTTCGAATCTGTTTATGACAACAAGGCGCAACAACTATCAATTCGGCATCGGCTTCAATTCCTTTGAAAATTGCATCATCTGTCGCAGTATCACAGGCATGAAGAGCTATTAAAACATGCGTTTTTTCTTCTGTTGTTTGTTCTAATTTGATTTGATATTCTTCTATCGTTCCTTCTACAAAACTAAGATTATCAAAACTTGATTCTTTTGCAATTTGATTACAAAGCTCTACCAAATCTTTTCTAAACTCTACACCAACTGTATTTATTTTGAGTTTCAAGTTATTTTTCAAATAATCGTATAAAGCAAAAGTTAGATAACCTTTTCCTGCTCCCATGTCTGTAATTTGCAATGGTTTTTGAGAAGGTAACTGCTTTAATAAAACACTCAAAATTTCAATATATTGATTGATTTGTTTGTATTTGTCTTGTGCGTTTTTGTAAACTTTTCCTGTATTATCTGTTATTTTTAGCGCTTGAAGGTAGTTTTTTGAGTTTCCTTTTTGGTCTTTTGTTTGGATAGCTCGTTTTTTCTGTTTGTCATGCGAAAGTGAAACAGCTTGTTTTTGAGTAGGTATTTGAGTTGCTTTTTGGGACTGAACTGTTGGCTTTTTGCTTACATTCTTTTGATGCAAATCAAAATCTGTTGTAAATAAAATGGCTTGATTGAAAAAACCTGTATCATTTTCTAAATTTTTGACAGAATTATATTTTGTAAGAAATGTTATAATTTTATCTATTCCTTCTTCAAAAGAATAGTTTTTGGTAATGTCATTCGTTTTATGCCGATACACAAAAGTCAATTTTTCTTCTCTTTTGATAATCGTTTTACGAATCAAGATTTTTTTGAGTGTTGTTTTTGTGTTATTGGTCAGGACACCAACAACGGCAGTATTTTCTTGAATCGCTATAAAATTTGAAAGTGTAATTTTGATAAAACTACGATTTTCTAAACTCTCTTTTATTTTTTCTATAAATTGATTGAGCATTTCTTGTTTATGCTTTTTATCACTCTTGAGGACACGAACAATGGTAGTATGTTTATTTTACCGTTGCTCATGTCCCCACGAACGACTTATAAAAAATAATTACTCTTTTTCTAAAACCTTATCTAGTTCAATATGTCCAAAATACTTATAGATTTTCAGAATTAAAGCAAGGGCAATCGTAATTTCGGCAGCAGCTACGACAATAATAAGAAGGACAAATAAATGTGCCTCCATATTCTTCGAAAAAGCAATAAAATTGAGCATCGAAGAGGTTAGCATCAGTTCGATTCCCATCAAAACTAGCATTGCATTTTTTCTTGTCAAGACAATCAAAATTCCGATTCCAAATAAAATAGCTGCTACAAAAAGTATCATTTTAGATAATGA
>Ga0100398_1002098_pt1 | contig 16897 bp, 17 predicted proteins | sample CryGeymeta201522_FD_81568 | JGI IMG/M metagenome (GOLD analysis project Ga0100398, IMG submission 81568) | Groundwater microbial communities from Crystal Geyser aquifers in Utah, USA - Crystal Geyser metaG 2015-22 | ecosystem: Environmental > Aquatic > Deep subsurface > Groundwater | place: USA...
AAGTTTAATTTTAGTTTTACGAGTATCCTTGCGGCAATGCTTTGGTTTTAAAACCGAAAGACCGCATGATTTTTTCGAATTCCTGTCTTTCTATGCTTTCCTGTTCCATTAATTTATTAGCCAATGCGTCCAAGGCCGGACGATTTTTTTCCAAAATAATTCCTGCGCGCTTGAAAGCTTCTTTCATAATGCGGCTCAATTCCCTGTCAACTATAGTAGCTGTTTCATCGGAATAGTGTTTTTCCGCCATTCCCAATTCTTTCCCTAAAAATACCATTCCTTCTTCGTCGGATAAAGTTATCGGACCGATTTTTTCCGACATTCCGTATTTCGTGATAAGAGCGCGGGCAATGTCGGTGGCTTTGCTTAAATCATCGGCCGCGCCGGTGGTCAAGTCTTTGAATACGATTTTTTCCGCGGTATAACCGCCCAAGGAAACAACTAGCTCCTCCAAAAAATGGGATTTCGAATAAAGATGCCGTTCCTGAAGGGGCAATTTCAAGGTATATCCCGCGGCTCTGCCGCGGGCAACGATGGAAACTTTGTGAACCGGGTCGGCATTGGGCATTGCGGCCGCGGCCAAAGCGTGACCTGCCTCGTGATATGAAGCAATTTTCTTTTCTTCGGGACTCAAAATATGGCTTTTTCTTTCCGGACCCAGAAGAACTTTCTCAATGGAACCGATAAGATCGCTCTGATTTAATTTTTTCCGTCCGGAGCGGGCGGCAAAAATAGCCGCTTCGTTCATTAAATTCTGGAGATCGGCGCCGGAAAATCCAGGAGTGCGCTCGGCTAAATCGCGCAAACGGACATCTTCTTCAAGAGGTTTTTTACGCGCATGAATTTTCAAAATTTCCTCGCGGTCGCCTATATCGGGCAAATCAAGAATTACTCGGCGGTCAAATCTTCCCGGTCGAAGCAGAGCAGGGTCTAAAACATCCGGACGATTCGATGCCGCCATAACAATAACTTTTTCATGAGGTTCGAATCCGTCCATCTCAACTAATATCTGATTCAAAGTTTGTTCTCTTTCGTCATTCCCTCCGCCTAAACCTGCTCCTCTATGCCGGCCGACCGCGTCAATTTCGTCCATAAAAACAATGGCGGGCGCCGCGCGCTTTGCTTCTTTAAAAAGCGAGCGCACCCGGCTCGCGCCCACGCCGACAAAAAGTTCCACGAATTCTGAACCGGAAATATGAAAAAACGGGACACCTGCTTCGCCCGCAACGGCGCGAGCAAGCAAAGTTTTTCCCGTTCCCGGCGCGCCCATCAATAGAACTCCCTTGGGAATACGCGCGCCGATGTCCAGAAATTTTTTGGGATTTCTCAAAAAATCTACGATTTCTTTCAACTCTTCTTTCGCTTCTTTCACGCCAGCGACATCTTTAAATGTCACCCGTTCTTTCTGGTCTTCGGGAGAAATAACCCGCGCCCTGGATTGGCCGAAACTGAATGCCTGTAAATTCGCGCTTTTCACCTGTCGTCCAGCCAGCCAGAAAAAAACAACGATTATCAAAAGGGGGATCATAAAGGGCAAAAGATTTCCTATCCAATAGAGAAAACTGGATGGATCCTGAATATCGATTGCCACGCCATTCAAAGCATCCTTGGAAACGCCGTAATTCGAAAGTGTCTGGGAAAGTGCCGTTTCAGCTTCTTTTTTCGCGGTTTTTTGACTGTTATCTTTAAAAGTAATTTCCAAGCTCTCTCCCTTTACGACAATTTTAGAAACTTTATCGGCATTGATCTCCGATACTAATTGGGAAAGAGAAATTTCCTCTTTCTTTGTCGTGCTTTCGATTAATAAAGAATATAAGGCGGTTAAAAGCATCAAAATCAAAAGACCGATTATAATGGTTTTAAAAAATGGCTTAATTTTTCCGTCTTTTAAATCATTCATAAGTACATTTTATTATATAAAAGAAAACCGATTAAGGCAACTTAACTAAAAAGCCCGCCTAAGTTTTACTTCGTAAAATTTAGGCGGGCGTATTTTTAATATCCGTTTCCATTCTTTTCTTTCAACGGTAACGAATACACTATATCCACTACTTGTTTGAGTAAAAAGGAAATATGCTCTCCGGCGACGGCAATAATTTTTTTGCCGTGAAATTTGGCTCGATTGGCCAATCTCACAAAGTCGCCATCGTGACTTACAATGACTACGTGAGTCAAATCCGATCTCTCGATAAGCTTTGACCCCACTTCCGTCATTATCGTATCCACGCGATCTTTTTCTTTCAATTCGGTATTCTCTTTATAAGCCGAGGGACAAGATACAATATATGCCCCTTTATTATATATGTATTCCGGCAAGCGGTAACTCACCAGATGTGAAGGAACGAAAACGAAAGCGAAATCTATAAATCCAACTTGAAGACATTCATTCAGTAATTTATCAAAATCCAAAACCTTACCTTCGAGCGCCGCTTCGCGCGAAACATTTTCATAATCAACCAAAACCGCGAGACGATTTTTCTTTTCTGCTGATTCGGACTTCAATCCCAGTTTCTGCCACAGATTCATCTCTTTCGCCTTTCAGAAAAAATTGCCCTGCAACCCTATAAATCAAGGGTGCAGGGCGCTTGATGTTTTAGGCCTTTTTGACCTTTTTTGGTTTAGATGGTTTTTCGGTTTTTTCCGGCGTTACGGTTTCCACGACCACGCCAGCCATATCAGCAACGGGTGTGGCGTAGGCCGGCTCGTCGGATTTCTCCTTCGGCTTTGCGGCCTCGGAATTGAGCCCTTTCCTCCAGACGCCATAAAGAGCGCGCAGAGTCGAGATAAGGTGAACGACTCGGTCAAACTCATCCTGTGGTAACCGTTTCGGTTTTCCATCCTTATCTTTTGCCGGCACAATTTGCCCTGTCTTCACCCAGTAGTACGGAATCCATCGGTCGGATACAAAACGAGCAAGAGAACCGATGGCGTCCTTAACCTCGACAACAACAAACGGCGCGCGGAAAACCTTTTTCCCTTCCTTCCAATCATACTTACCTTTGTTGATGTCCCGAAGTTCAACAAGGGCGTGACTTTCACCAAACTTCCTTTCACCCTCAATCCGCTTGGGACTGAAAAAATAGTACAGCCCCGGCTTACCGATTTCAAATCTCGAAAGGTCGGCATTGCCGCGAGTTTTGATTGATGTAGCTTTTGAAAATTTTGCCGCGTCTGTAAGTTTGCGAAGTTCGGCATCAAGAGCCCGTCCTCCGGCGCTATCAAAAGCCGGCACAGAAGCTGTGCCTTCAAAAAAGATAAGACCTCTCAGGGACTTTTTGGCTGCTTGTGCGTCATCAATCTCTTTCTTTGAGATAATTCGACGATGCCCCAGCCGCATTACACGGCTATAAATCTCGTGCACTTCGCCAAGATGGCTCGGGTCAGTTCCCCGAATCTCCTCGAGAAGCGCAGAAAACTCCATGTGAGCCTTTAAGGCGTCATTTTTGACGCTAAGAATTTGATTCAGTTTTCCTTTCTCGCGCGTCTCGACCGCTTTCAACTGTGCTACCAAATTCTGGGCCGTCGCGGAAAACTTGGAATTCGGATCGCTCTCAATCTTTCTGATTTCAATCCCGACCCTTTCAATGTTCTCCTTGAGCTGGACAATCTTTGCTCCGGCTGCTTCAGCCCACTGACGACCGTCCTCCGCTTCCGTACGGATTTGTTCCTTAACGCTCTCTAAAGTCGGAAGTTCCGCTTCGCTCGCCTCGATCTCGCCGAGATCGGGCAGTGCCGATACGATGACTGCAGTTTTTTCTCCCGCTTTAACGAAAGTTTCCACTGCATTCTCTAAAGTACTTTTCCTTACCGCTTTTTCCTGCGCCCCCAAAAGGGCGTCGGCAAAAGCGGTGTTTCCAAACTTCTCGCTACTGTACTTCAATGTGTCTCTACTCATCGCAATCCTCCTTGTCCCGCTAAGCGGGACTTTTTCAAATAGAATTTGAATTTTTACCGTTCCGATGGAACGGCATAATACCCTGCGGAAGCAGGACTAAAAAACCCCTAGATTTCACCTCCTTTCAAAGATCACAAATTTGTCTTTCATTATACATAAATTGGAAAACTTGTCAATGCCAACTTTTTAAGATATACTCTATTACTATGAACACCAATATCATCCTTTATGTATCCATTGGTTGCGTTGTTTTATTGGCTGTGTGGCTGGGGCTTATAGAGCTGCGCCTTAAAAAGATTTTCCGCGGAAAAAAAGCCGGGGACCTCGAAGAAGTGATGCGATCTTTAGGCGAAGACTTAAAAAATCTCAATATCAGCCGGGAAAAAACGGAAAATTATCTCAAGGAAGTTGAGAAACGGCTTAAAAAAAGCTTGAAGCAGGTCGGCATTGTTCGTTTCAATCCATTCGGCGCTGGCTCGGGCCAAGGTTCAAATCAAAGTTTCAGTATCGCGCTTTTAGACGAAATTGGAAACGGCGCCGTGATTTCCGCGCTTTATATGCGAGACAATATAAAAATTTACGCAAAACCCGTTACAGAATACAAATCAGAATATTCACTTTCCGAAGAAGAAAATGAAGCAATAAGAAAAAATAAAACATCTCAATGAAAGAAGAAAAAAAAATTGATCCAACTGTCCGTCCTCCTATTGTTGTCGTAATGGGCCATATTGACCATGGTAAAACTACGCTTCTCGATTTTATCAGGAAAACGAAAGTCGCGGAAAAGGAAGCGGGCGGAATAACCCAGCATATCGGCGCTTATGAAATTGAACACGAAGGCAAGCGCATTACATTTATAGATACTCCGGGACACGAAGCGTTCTCAAAAATGCGTTCGCGGGGAGCAAAAATCGCCGATCTGGCAATTTTAGTGATAGCGGCGGAAGAAGGAATAAAAGCTCAAACACTCGAAGCAATCAAAACAATTAAAAAAGCGGGTATTCCATTTATCGTCGCTATCAATAAAATAGATAAAGAGAACGCCAATCCCGATCGCGTTAAGAATGATCTCGCGGCGAATGAAGTTTATGTCGAAAGCATGGGAGGAAAAACTTCGAGCGTGAATATCTCCGCCAAAAAAGGAGAGGGAATTTCCGAACTCTTGGAAATGATTATTTTAGTAAGCGAAATGGAGAATTTAAAAGGAGATTCAAATTATCCGGCTTCAGGGGTCGTTATTGAATCTCATCTTGACCCGAAACGCGGCATCAGCGCCACGCTCATTATCCAAAACGGCACACTGCGGAAAAAAATGTTTATCAGCGCCGGAGGAGCGATCGCTCCCGTAAAAATCTTCGAAAACTTTCTCGGTCAACCTCTCCAAGAAGCGCAATTCTCTTCACCGATAAAAATTGTCGGTTTCGATAAATTGCCGGAGGTTGGCGCCAATTTCCGGGCTTATGAAAGCCGCCAGGAAGCGGAAACCTTACGGAGGTCTGACCTCCTTAAGGAGGTCAGACCTCCGCAGAATACCGCCTGCCCCATCGCCGGAGTTTACAAAGAAATCGGCGAGAACAAAATCACAATTCCGATTATCATCAAAGCCGACGCGTCGGGATCGCTCGAAGCTTTGCAAAAAGAAGTAATGAAGCTCGCGGGCGGAAACGTGGGACTGAATATCATCCGTCTCAATGTCGGAAATATTAATGAAGATGATATCAAGCTCGTTGCTTCCTGCAAAGATGCGATAATCATCGGATTCTCGGTGAAGGCAAGTAGCAGTATTATGCAAATGGCCGAACGCCTCGGCGTCACGCTTGTGATATTCGATATAATTTACAAAATCAACGAATGGCTGGAAACAGAAATTAAAAAAAGACTGCCGCTAGAAACGAATGAAGAACTTTTAGGAACTGCCGAACTTATCAGGGTTTTCAACAGAGAAACAAATAAACAGGTTATAGGAGGTAAAGTCTTGACGGGTAAAATTATAAACGGGAAATATATTAAAATAATAAGGAGAGGGGCGACACTTGCAAAAGGAAAAATAATTGAACTTCAACGCAATAAGATGAAAGTTTCCGAAGTAGAAGAAGGCAGGGAATTCGGCGCGCTCGTAGACATTAAAAACGAATTAACCAAGGGCGATTTAATTGAAATCTATAATGTGGCGGCAGGAAAAAATTAATTCTCTTTTTAAACGCCTGGCATCTTCTTTTTTCGCAAAAGAGAAAACCGGTTCCATTGTCACAATCACGCGCATCGTTTCATCAAAAGACTTGAAATCATCTAAAATATTCATTAGTATTTTTCCTGAAAGCAGAGAAAAAGAAATTTTTAGCCTTTTAAAAGGAAGAGCCGGCGAATTACGCAGATATATCGGTTCGCAGATAAAAATGAAATTTTTGCCGTTTTTTGAAATCGTGATAGATGAAGAAGAAAAAGCAAGACAAAAAATTGATAAAATTTTAGGCCCAGTGGCGAAGGGGTAACGCGGTTGTCTGCAAAACAACTATGCGCCGGTTCGAATCCGACCTGGGCCTCAAAAAAATTGAAAATTGGAAACAAAGGTCCAGTGGCGGAATTGGCATACGCGCACGACTTAAAATCGTGTCCCGTAAGGGATGTGGGTTCAACTCCCACCTGGACCATTAGTAGCGTAGAAGAATACTGCTGGGATGGCGAAATGGCAGACGCACTAGCTTTAGGAGCTAGCGGGAGTAATCCCATGGGAGTTCAAGTCTCCCTCCCAGCATAGTACAATAAAAATATTGCGGTCATGGTTTAGTGGGTCAAAAATAATACATTATTTTTGACGGGCGAATTTCCTTAGATTTAATATAATAAAAATTCGCACCGGAAGAACGCGACCCCTGAAGAAGTCGCCTTCGGCGACTCTACGGGATAAACTTGCCAATTCGCGGAATTAGTACAGTGGTAGTACACGTGCTTGCCAAGCATGAGACGCCGGTCCGATCCCGACATTCCGCACAAATAGTTTCAATTCTCCCTGACCGCATATGAAAACATAAAAACCCCGTTACGGGGTTTTTATGTTTTGCAAAATATTCTTGCCCCGTAACTCCGCCGGCTGGCGGATGATGCGGGGTTCAATCTTAAAACTTCACAAACGCTTTGATAATTTCAATTATACCGGCTACTGCCGCCATAATGAATAAACCAAATAATCCCCAGATTATATGCTGTTTACCGGTTGTCCTTTTATCTTCATTGCCGGAATTCCAAATAAATTCGATAATTCCCCAAAAGAAAATCGCTATAGCGAGTACGAAAAGAACTTCTATGATGGGGTTGATAATCTCTGTTGTAACTTTATTGACGATATTCATTGATTGCCATAAAACGTTTAATTGCCGTAGTCAGTAGGTAAGATGGGGGCAGAGCTGGGAAGAATTCTTACCGGCTTAATAGTGCCGCCGGTTGAAATACCAAAAGCGGAAACAAATAAAGGCACCAAAGAAAGGCCGATACCAAAAACTATTTTTTTATGCGAAAGCTGATTAATAATTACGGATTCCATGTGGGCGGCGCGACCGTTCCACCTACGCCAATGCCGAAAGTTGACGCTACCACCTGAATAATTCCCCAGAAAGCAACCATAACGAAAACTCCTATCAAGCCATAGATAATATATCCTCTGGCCTCTTTCGCCTTTGTCTCATCTCCCGCTGCGGTAATATATTTCACGATTCCCCACAAAAATACCGCTACGGCAATAACCATAAAAAGAGGAATAATGGAATTCACCAAGTCTCTGACGGTATTAATAATCTCGTTCAATTTTGCCGCCAGCGCCATCAGTGGCATCGCGAAAGCCAAGCTAGCGATTAAAACTTTTTTCATATTATGAATTTAATGATTTATCGATTAATTTGATAATTAAGTATCGACCTCTGATTTTTTTTAAACACTTATTATATTACTATATATTTTACTCTTTATCGCTACTTTTACAATCCGGTAATGAAAGTTTGAACCGCTATCGCGATTGCCCAGGCGCCCAAAAGAATCGCCGTGCCTATTATTGTCCAAAGAAATGTCCTTTTGGCATCCTCTAATTGTTTTTCATTTCCTCTGGCAGTAACAAATAAAAATCCGGAATATATAATCGCGAGCGCGGCTATGGGAAAACCGATTTGAGCGACAATTTTTGCGACATTTGCGATAAGGTCGGCGAATGTTTTTGACTTTAAAGGATTTTCTAAGTCCGCCGAAACAAAACGCGCCAATCCAAAACTAATTATAAAAAAACTTCCCTTGATGAATGTTTTTATTTTTTTATTTTTATCTTTCATTTCTAATTGCTGCAATTTTTTTGATAAAAATTATTAATGTTTTGGGTGTATTTTCTCGTCGGTTGGTATCCTATATTTGCAACGGTATGAGCGTTATTGTCATATGGGCATTCCCAGCGCCTCATTGTCCCGCCGTAAGGAGACGGTTCATTGGCGCAATTGACGCTTGGCCTATTTGCCAAAGGCCCGCCATTATAAGCAGAGGAAGCAAGAGTAGGATTGCCGTACTTATTCAATAAATCCGCGTAATATTTCGTTCCGATATTTACATTATACTTCGAATCATTGATAAGTTTATCCCCAATTTGAGCATCGGACAAGCTGGCCAGAGAAGAATCGTAAAGCCGCGCCGTATCGGCTCTTACCTGCATTAGGCCATAAGAACCTTTACCGTCGTTTTCTGCGTTGAAAGCATTGGGATTTCCCGAAGATTCCGCCTGAATAATCGCCGCCACCCGCGCCGGTTCAACGCCATTTAAATCCGCTCCCAATAAATTTCCCGGTATATTCGCATTGCAATCAGCGGTCGGATTAATATCAGGAGAAAGCCCGGTTCCTTCCGGTGGTTGATTTTCTAAAATTTGAAAACCCGGAGTATTTGTATCAACGCCATCCTCATAACTGCCATCGTCTAGAATATTAGACACAGCAGTGCTGGTGTTTGAATTATTTAACGCCAAGCCATTTGAAGTGATTTGATTATTTAAAGATGACGATACAGGATTAGCCGTGCATCCTGCGGGAAATTTCTGCCAAAATTTGTATTTGTCCTGCAAAAGATTGCCCAAAATCAAGTCAACGATAAGCCAAGCGCCGAAAGCGATAAAAAGACCAATAAGAGTAAATTTGAAAATCGCTTTTCCCGTAGTGATTGCTTTTTCCGAACCGCCGGCAACAAGATATATGCCCGCCACCATCAAAGCAGTAGCCGATAAAGGCATGGCAATGGCGTATAAAATAAAACTGATAATTCTGTCTATCATCACGTAAAAACAAGCGATGGAACATGCCGGCTGACTCGCGCCGCCGCAGGGCACCAAAGGATATTTGACGCCAATAGCGGCAAAAGCAATCAAAGGAGCCATTGTCGCAATTACACTCAAGAAAATAAACAATTTTATTTTTTTCATATTTTATCAATTATTAAATAGACGGAGCCGGTTCGCTCTTTTTTTCCGCTGCTTGTAATAATTCGAGTAATTTGTCCAATTTTTTATGAACGCCCCTCACGGCATCGTAAATTTTCTTTTTGCCGGTTATTACATCCTCAACCATGGAGCGGAAAATATTGGTAACTTCCGATGGGTCCGGTTTAAGCCAGCCGCGGCTTTGGATTGCGGATTTATAAAAAATAGCCGAAGCCGGATCCTGCGGAATTTCAGCGAGAAGATCTCTTCTTACAGGAGGCAAAAACATCTCTGTCGCCAATTTAGCGATTGAATCCTTCCTTATTAAAGCGACTGCGGCCATCATTGCTCTGTCTGTATTAGCCGAGGATTTCGAAATCGCCAAGCCCTGTATTTTTCCGTAAGTCGCGTGAATTTTACCGTCTTTAACTTGAGGAACTTCCGCGACATCAAAATTAAGATGAGAATTTTTCTCGGCGATTTCTTTATACTCGCCGGCGTAACCGAAATACATTGCCAATATATTGGCGATAAAGGCGTTTTTGGAAGTCGGTAAAGACCTATTCCAGGAATAAGTCGTTTTATTGGGATCGGAAAATTCCGTAAAAAATCTTATCGCGCTTTCCACGGGATTTACCGCAAAATTACTGCTGCTTTCGCCCAATACCGAACGCAAAGTGATGGGATCGACTATCGCGTTACCGGTTTGCATTATTAAAAAAGAAATTATGTCTTCCGCGTAATCGATATTTTTAAAATCGCCCAAAGCGGCGCCGGCCTGGCTGATATTGCCGGATTTATCGCGAATAGTAAGCTTTTCCGCGAAATTCACAAATTCATCCCAAGTTTTCGGAGCTTTGGAAATACCCGCGTTCGCGAAAAGATCGCGGTTCCAATAAAGAACCATCGGGTCGATAATAAAAGGCAAGGCGATGATTCCGTTTGACGAAAGAAACAGTTCTCCTTCCTGTATAAAAGTGTCTTTGAAGGAACGTTCGGGAAAAGAAGCAAAAGGTATCTGAACAATTTTCGCCTTATCCTTCAAAATAAAATCCTGGTTCAAAAGCCAGATGTTCGGCCCTTTGCCGGAAGCCAAGGCGTCAACTAATTCGTTTTCGTAAGTGGCGGAATTTTTTTGGACATATTCGAGCGTGAAAAAACTTTTATTTTGTTCCGTAATGTCCGTAAATAAGCCGTTTATTTTTTCATACGGCTCGGCCCCCCAAACAACAATCGGAACGGGGGTTCCGCCGCCGGGGCCAGGCTTAAAACCGGGAATAATGCCGCTTATAAGCAAAACTCCTATTAAGGCGAGCCCCATCATTATTCCGATAACAACAAGTTGAAATTGACTCATAAATTATTTTTTGAAAATAAGACCGTAGTGATGTTCGCCGGGATCAAATTCTTTTACAAAAGAAAATCCCGCTCCTTCAGAAAGCGTTCTGGCGTTTTGCGGAGAAATTCTCGCATCCATAAGCGGACCTAGTTTCGACTTCTCATCTCCAACGTTCCATTCGATAATCACCAGCCTCCCGCCGGGTTTTAAAATACGCAAAGCTTCTTTTATCACCTGATTTTTATTTTCAGCCTGAAAAAGAATATTTGAAATAATAACCAAATCGACCGTGTTTTCTTTAAGCCGCGTGGCGTCGGGCATTTCCAGATCGGTCCATATCGTTTCGACATTATTAAGGCCAATCATCTGCGCCTGGCTGCGCGCAAAACTCAGCATTTCCTGCTGAATATCAACAGCATAAACTTTGCCCGACTTTCCGACTTTTTTTGCCGCTCCAATAACGTAATGTCCCGAACCGCAGCCGAAATCCGCCACTATCATTGACGGCGTCAAATCGAGCATTTCAATAATTTGTTCCGGACTTACAAACACAATATTATTTTATCACAAACACGTCAAGGAAGCGATGCTGTCGCCGGGGGAAACATTCATAATCCTGACCCCTTGGGTCTGGCGGCCGAGATCGGGAATTTCCGAAATAGCGAGCTTAATTGCCTGCCCTTTTTGAGAAATGACTATCATTTCTTCGGATTCCGGACGCAGCACTCTGGCGCTCGTTAAAACGCCGGTTTTTTCGGTAACCTTCGAAGTTTTTATTCCTGCGCCGGCTCTTTTTTGCAAGCGATAACTTTTAAGATTAGTCTTCTTGCCATAGCCGTTTTTACTCATTGTTAAAAGCGACAAATTTTTGTCCTGAACGCCGATAATATCGCTACCGATTATTTCATCGCCTTTCTTAAGCCGCATTGCTTTAACGCCGCCGGCAGTTCTTCCCATCACTCTTATATCCGATTCTTTGAACCGTATCGATTGCCCCTTACTGGTTGCCAGAATAATATGATCTCCTTTTGCCGCGAGATGTCCCCAATTTAACTCGTCTCCTTTGGCCAATCGCAAAGCGAGTATACCGCTTCTTCTCACATCTTCAAAATGAGAAGCGGAAACTTTTTTAATCATTCCGTTTTTGGTTAATAAAATCAAAGACGCTTCTTCTTTTTTCAATTTTTTCGGCAAAACAAGAATTGAAGTAACTTTTTCTTCAGTATTCAAAGAAATAAAATTAATAATCGGCTTGCCTTTGGTGGCGCGCTTTCCTTCCGGAAGCTCATAAACTTTTATTTTAAAAGCTTTTCCTTTGTCGGTGAAAAGCAAAATGTCATCGTGAGTATTGGCAATAACGAAAGCGGAAACAAAATCTTCTTCTTTAGTTGAAATATCGATAACGCCCTTGCCGCCTCTGTGCTGAACGCGGTAAACGCTGGGACTCGAACGTTTAACGTAACCTGAACGCGTTAAAACTATCGCCACATCTTCTTCAATAACCAAATCTTCGGCCGACAATTCCTTGGCCGCGCGCTTTACAATTTTCGTTTTCCGTTCATCGGCATGTTTCTTTTTAATGGCGGAGAGTTCATCCTTTATCACCTGAATAACTTTTTTCGGATCCTTGAGCAAAGCCCTCAAATCCCTGATAATCGCCATTTTCTCTTTTAATTCATCGGTTATTTTCTGGCGTTCCAACCCGGCCAATGCCTGCAATTTCATTTCCAAAATTGCTTCGGCTTGTTTATCGGAAAATCTGAAAAGCTTTATCAGGCGAGTATGAGCAACTTCCTTATCAGGCGAACTTTTGATGGTTTTTATTATTTTATCAATATTATCGAGCGCTTTTTTCAATCCTTCGAGAATATGGACGCGGGCTTCAGTAATTTTCAAATCGAATTTCGCCCGACGCTCGATAACCTGCTTCCTGAAAATAATAAACTGCTCCAAAATATCCTTCAGGGAAAGCGTTTTAGGCTGAGTGCCCTCTTCCACTAAAGCGAGCATATTAAAATGATAAGCTTTTTCGAGGTCGGTATGCTTATAAATATTATTTAAAATTTTCTGCGGATTGGCGTCTCTCTTCAAATCAATTGCGATACGCAAACCGTCTTTGTCAGATTCGTCGCGTATATCTTTAATGCCTTCTATTTTTTTATCGGTCACGAGCGTTGCCATCGCCGACACCATTTCTGATTTATTCACCTGATAAGGAATGGAAGAAATTATTATTTGATAGCGGTCCTGGCTGGATTCGACGATTTCGGCTTCCCCTTTTGTCACAATGCCTCCGCGGCCAGTGGCGTAAGCGGAATAAATATCTTTTTCATTGAAAATAAGGCCGCCTGTCGGAAAATCCGGGCCTTTGACAAATTGAAGAAGGTCTTCGATTGTAGCCTTGGGATGTTCCAAGATATAAATGGTCGCGTCGATAACTTCGCCCAAATTATGAGGCGGAATATTTGTCGCCATGCCAACGGCAATGCCCAAGGTTCCGTTTAAAAGAAGCTGGGGCACTCTTGCCGGCAAAACAACCGGCTCTTTTCGGGTACCGTCGTAATTGTCTTTGAAATCAACAACTTCTTTTTCTATGTCGGACAGCAATTCATCGGCAATTTTTGCCATCCTTGCCTCGGTATAACGGTAAGCTGCCGGCGAATCCCCGTCAATCGAGCCGAAATTGCCCTGACCGTCAATCAAAGGATATCTGAAGGAAAAATCCTGAGCCATGCGGGCTAAAGTATCGTAAATCGCGATATCGCCGTGAGGATGATATTTGCCCAATGCATCGCCGACAATAGTCGCGCATTTTTTGAATTTCGCGGAATGAGTGAGCCCCATCTCATGCATTGCGTACAAAATGCGGCGATGAACGGGCTTTAACCCGTCTCTAATATCAGGCAAGGCGCGGCTTACGATAACCGACATTGCGTAGTCCAAATAAGACTCTTGCATTTCTTTGGCAATATCGCGCTCAACTATTTTATTTATCGGTTTATTTGATGAAATTTTTGAAGATTCCATAAAAATCTCTAATATCTTCTTTTATAAAATCAAATGGCTCTACGGTATTTTTTATTTCTTTATTTTGAAAATCCAACCTTGCGGCAGTAAGCCAAACGGAAATTATTATTATCATTGTCGAAATAACCGCAATCAGAAGAATCTTTCTTCTAGTTGGTTCGGGCTTTTTTTGTAATTTTTCGATGAATGCGAAAATATCCATTTTCTCTGCTATGCTCCTTGATTTTCTAAAACAACAATACTTGTTCCATTCCCGTCAATATCTTTTTTCTTAATGGAAAACTTTTCGACAGGCTTCACATCCTTTTGTCCCATTTCAGCTAAAAACGATTTTAGGGCTTTTCCGTTATCCGGATAATGCATCGGAATAGCGACAGCCGGTTCTATCTGATTAATCGCGTTTCTCGCTCCTTCGGCGTCCAAAACCGTTTCTCCTCCAATAGGCACGAATAAAACATCTATTTCACCGATCTCTTCTTTCAATTCAGGCCTAATCTCTTTTTCTCCGAAATCTCCCATAAAACATAACTTCACATTTTCGCATCGCGCCATGTAAACGGTGTTGACGCCGTGCTTTTTACCCGAAACCGAATCGTGAAAAGATTTCATGCCTCGGATATAAATCCCTTTAATTTCGTATTCTCCGGGGCTGTCGACGAGGAAAAATTCCTGCCTCGCCGGCAGGCGGGCCTTTTCCCTTGCAATGCTTTCTACGCCGTTATGCCCATCGTGGTCGTGGCTTTGAACAAAAATATCGGCTTGAAAACGGGGCGGTTTTACGGCCGATTTTTTCGACGGTAAATCAAAAACAAGAGAAGTGTCCCCTGACTGAATCTTGAAGCAGGATAAGCCGTAATAGCTGATTACCATTTTTTCATATTAGCATATTTGACTAAAAAATAAAGGCCATCTATACTTATTTCAATGCCAAGCCAAAACAAGGGAAATAATATTTACCTTCAAGAGAAACAATCTCTTTCTATGGATTTCCTTTTGAAGACCTTTAGTCTTACCTCGCCCAAGGCCGGGGATCTTATCGAGGGAAAAATTATCGAACAAAAAGGCTCTTCGCTTTTTGTGGATTTAGGGCCCTACGGAACCGGAATAATTTACGGAAAAGAATTTAATAATGCCAGAGAAACAATTCACGCGTTAAAACCACAAGACGTCATTACGGCAAAAGTTGTCGACGCGGAAAACGAAAATGGATATATCGAACTTTCCTTGAGAGAAGCCGGCAATGAAATAATTTGGCGCGAAGCAGAAGAGCTTCAAAGAAAAAAAACAAACTTCGCTCTGCCCGTCATCGATGCCAATAAAGGCGGGTTGATATTGGATTGGAAAGGCATCCAGGGATTTCTTCCCGCATCGCAATTGCGTCTCAAGCATTATCCCCGAGTAGAAGGAGGAGATAAAGAAAAAATTTTGGACGAATTAAAAAAGCTTGTCGGCACCAGCCTGATGGTCACAATCATCACCACCGATTCCAATGAAGGAAAACTTATTTTTTCCGAAAAAGGAGCGGAAGTCGGCGAGCTGAAAGAAATAATTTCAAAACATAAAGTCGGCGACATTATCGAGTGCGAAGTGACCGGCGTCGTCGACTTCGGAGTTTTCGTAAAAATAGAAGAAGGCCTTGAAGGACTGGTGCATATTTCCGAACTCGACTGGTCTTTAGTGGAGAATCCGGCCGATCTGTATAGAACCGGCGATAAAGCAACCGCCCAAATCATCGAAGTAAAAGACGATAAAATTTCTCTTTCACTTAAAGCGTTAAAACCAAATCCGTGGACAAGCGCCCAAAAAAAGTACAAAAAAGGCGATATTATCAAAGGAGTGGTTATTAAATTCAACAAGTACGGAGCGTTGGTTTCCATCGAGGAAGGCGTTGCCGGATTAGTCCACATCTCCGAATTCGGCTCGGAAAAAAAGATGAAAGAAAAAATGGAACTCGGCAAATCTTACGTCTTTCAAATAATTCTATTCGAACCGGAAAATCACCGCCTGATATTAAACTTTTTAGATGAAAAAACTCCCACAACCGCGACTACGGAACAATAAAAAATTTCGAAATCGGAAAATCAAATTTTCAGACAAATCTCAAATTTCTTTTCAAAAGAAAGAAATAATTGTAGTATTAACTTATAAACTTATATGGTTTCTATAAAATTAGAATTCAAAATAAATAAATTCGCGCTTATACGGAGCATTTTTGTATCAAATAATTATTACCGCAAAAATCAAAAGCATATTCTTTTTCCTTTTTGGCTAAAATTAGAAAATCACCTTTGGAAAAAATTTCGCGATGACCAGGCTTACTATTTTATTAATCCAATTCATTTAGATTGGGCATTGGATGAAATTACTATTGAGACGGAAGAAAAAGGATTCCGCAACTCCTTTCTAGATATAGTTGAAAAAGTTGAAAAAATTTACAAAGAAATAGAAAAAACAAAAGAATTCCAAAGATTATTAGCGGAAACAAAAAAATACAAAAACTTTGTTGAAAATCAGTGGAGAAAAAATGAACAATTTGTTCTTAATTATATTCAAAATATCCTTGGCCTTAAGATTCCCAATTATACTGTAAAAATCTATATCTTCCATCCAAAAACATTCCACGGCAGAGCTAACTTTTATTCAAAATCAATAGTATGGGGACATTCTGAAGATTGGAAAAATTACTCTACGGTTTATCTTTGCCACGAACTAATGCATATTCTTACGTATAAGAGAAGCAAAAATGCAATGCTTATACATGCTATTATCGAATTAGCAATAGATAATGAACTTCGCATCAGACTAAATAAAAAAGGCCAATATTTCAAGGAAAATAATATCTCGGTAGGGCATAAATCATTGAGACCGCTAGAGAAGTTCATTTTGCCTCGGTGGTGTAAGTTCCTCAAAAATCAAGACCAAAAAGGTGATATTTTTAAGTTCGAAGCGATTATGCTAAAAAAAGCCCGTCTCTTTCTAAAAAAAGACGGGGCTAGAGGGAAGGTTTAGCCTTCCGTGGGTCGACAATTGAGATAAGGATTGCACTCCGGTCCACAAGGGAGATCTGGACCGCAGTTACTGGGGTAACAGGAAGTGTTGAGTTGAGAAGAAGTTTTGTTAGTAACTAACTTGACTTCCAGAATTTCTTCCTGTTTCTTCTGAGCCTTTTTTGCGTCGTTTTTCATTACCTTTC